>Ga0206679_10000046_pt1 | contig 82182 bp, 70 predicted proteins | sample M110012015metaG_FD_155464 | JGI IMG/M metagenome (GOLD analysis project Ga0206679, IMG submission 155464) | Ammonia-oxidizing marine archaeal communities from Monterey Bay, California, United States - M1 100m 12015 | ecosystem: Environmental > Aquatic > Marine > Intertidal zone | place: USA...
CCGCATTACCGAAGAATCAGATGCGAATCAGTATCGATTTGAAGACATTTGCAATAACAGAGGCAAACCTGTTTTCCAGATCGAACATGAAGTTCGTAGCTTGCACCATCCCCTTCATGGTCGGAATCTGGTTAACAGAAACGCAGACCAGTCTTTTTTTAATTATCGCAGGGGTTATGACTTTCATAATTGAGATCAAGTCAAATGATCCTTCGTTTACCGGTAGGTGAACCATTGCCATAACACTTCACATTACGACCTAATTACAAGACCAAGCATCCATGAATCCCTTTGATCAAGCCATCACGCTCAATGAAGTACCTAGCCTGGACGATATCGTTTCCGATCAGGTCAGCAATTACAACGTCACCATATCGCCTGACTGGAATGTTATGATCGGTCCTAATGGCGGTTATATCGCGGCCATCCTGCTAAATGCCATGAAAAACAGCATGGGAGACACGCCCACTCGTTCAACTACAGTTCATTTCCTGTCCGCATCCGTACCAGGACCCGCGCAACTAAGAATAGAAATCCTTAAACGAGGCAGATCTATTTCAACCTGTAATGCTCTACTAACCCAGGGGGAAAGAACAATCGCATCAGCAACTGCAACATTTGCTGAACAACGATTGGCCATTGATTTCTGCGATTTGAAAATGCCCAATGTGCTCCCACCAGACCAGATTCCTGTCGATTCGCGGATGAATTCCGAGTCTCCCCATTTTGTACCTTTTCGAGATCAGTACGACCAACGGCTTGCAGTGGGTGCTATACCGCCGGAAAATAACGGCAGTGGGCTGGTTGGCGGCTGGACTCGCTTTAAACAGCCTCGGGCCTTCGATGATCTTGCAATTCTGGCAATTTCTGATTCTTGGTTCCCCAGCTTAAGCGCCCGACAGACATCTCAAAAACTACAGGCACCCACCCTTGATCATACCGTGCATATACTAGCCGACTTGCCCCTGACAACCCTCAAGGAAGATGACTTCCTATTGGTTGAATTCTCGACCCAGACTGCGGCCCTTGGCTATCTCATAGAAAACGGCCGAATCTGGGCACCAACAGGACAACTACTAGCCATATCTCGCCAGCTGGCCGTCATGCTACCCCTTGATAGCTAACGCGATGTCGTTGAATTAAACCGGCTATAGACCCTGGTTTCAGTCTAGGTCTGGATTTCTTCGCGAATCGATATCCTGCCGAATACGATCATGCTCGGTGGCATCCAGCGTGAATCTGGAAAACAGGATAGCCCCAATTGTGTAACAGACCAGGGGCGATAGCCCATAAAGGCTAACCATCACCACTTGTACTGTCTGCGATTGCTGCACATTGGGTTCAAAGCCTGCAAACTGAAGCACGTAACCGGTAACCAGTATCATCACACCGATAGCACTTTTCTGAACAAAATTGAATGCGGCAAAATAAGATCCTTCCTTTCGTTCGCCAGTTAGATATTCATCATAGTCGATAATATCACTCTGTACTGAAGGAGCGATGGTGCCTCCACAGCCTGCAGATAATCCAGCAAAGAAGGCCAGCACAAATATGAGGACAACTCGATGATCCATACTATCCAGGAAAGGCAAGAAAAACATTCCACCAAAAGACAGCCCCGTTAACAGCATTGAAAATATCCACAGGGGGATTTTCCCCACCTTCTGGGAAATCGGGATCCAAAGGGGTACCGAGAAGGTGGACGGAATCATATAGGCCAAGATAATCAGCGGTGCCAGTGACGGAGCCCCAACAACATACTGAGCAATATAGAGCGTTAATATGGCTATGACAGCACTGCCTATATTTTCTATAAAGGTAACCACAATAACCAGCTTTGCATGCGGATTCTGCCAGACATCTTTGAAAGCTCCAAACGGCGTCTGGCCGATGCGACCTTGATATTCTGGTCTTTCTCGAAGACGATAAACGGCAAAACCAATTAGCAACATGGTCAGCAACGTCGCTATACCACTGAGTTGAACAGCTACCGTGCGCACGCTCTGTTCGCTCTCCTGCTCAGCATTAATTAACAACTGCATACTAACAAGCGCAATGATCGAACCTATGGTATAGGCACCATGACGCAGACCATACAATCGACTGCGTTCATGATAATCGTCGGTTAATTCAGCACCAAAAGATAAATGCGGCACCATGAATAGGGTCATAGCCGAGTAAAAGCCTATCACTCCGATTCCCATCCAAACCACGAGCCCGATACCGCTCAGGCTCATAGGAGGAGAAAAGACCATTACAAAGGACACCCCGATAGGCAGAATACTAGCCAGTAGCCATATTCTTCTTCGCCCAAGGCGATGTCGTGTTTTATCACTGAAATAACCCACCAGGGGATCAGATACAGCATCCCAAACCCTGGAAATTCCAAAAATCGTACCCATAATCGCTGGCGGGATTAAAAGCACATCGGTTGAAAACTTCATAATATACAGGCCAATCAGCAAGTACATATAGCCAACACCAACGGCAGGTGTCGCGTAGGATGTGATCAATCCCCAACTGAGTTTTCCAGACCGCGAATCGTTTTTCTGAAACTGTAGCAATCAATTCTCTAAACAAATTCCTCAATCCTCACTTTGTCAGGAAACCTATATCCAAGCAAGAATTCTTTCATTTCAACTCTGCTCCAAAATTCGTTATCCTGTCTGCTCTGTTTTCATAGTAGATGGGTGTACAGAAGACCTGATTTTCACATAGGAGCTCTATTTAATGACGATGCAACAAACACCATTACTCATGTCTCGTATTATCGGCAGAGGCGCGCAAGCAGATCCACAGGAGGAAATTGTCACCCTGATGGCGAATGGTTCGCACAGGCAGACTTTAAAGACCACCTGGCAACGCGCGAACCAACTGGCAGGCGCGCTCTCTGATATCGGCATAAAGCCCGGAGATAGAGTTGCCAGTTTCATGTGGAATAATTATCGTCATCTGGAACTTTACCAGGCGGTACCATCTATGGGTGCGGTATTACACACCCTGAATATCAGACTCAGCTCCGCAGACCTCGATTACATTATCAATCATGCTAAAGATAAGGTTATTTTTGTCGATGAAGACCTACTGCCTTTACTTGATCCGCTGCTGGATAAAATACCTTCAGTTAAAAAATTAGTTATCTGCCGCCATGGCGAGGGTGGTGAGACAACCTTTAACGACACTGTGGATTACGAAGAATTCATTGCAGATCAGGCAAAGACCTATGCCTGGCCCGAACTGGATGAAAATTCTCCCATGGGGCTTTGTTATACAAGCGGAACAACCGGTAAGCCTAAGGGCGTCATGTACACCCATCGTTCAACCTTCCTTCATACCATGGCTCAAGCCATGACAGATTCAATGAGTCTGTCGGCCCTGGATGCAGTCTGCGGCATCGTGCCAATGTTTCACGCCATGGGATGGGGCATACCCTTCACCGCTTCCATGCTCGGCTGCAAACAGGTCATGCCGCACAGATTTATGGATGCCGAACGGTTACTCACCTTGATGTGCGAAGAGGAAGTAACCCTATCGGCCGGGGTGCCCACGATCTGGCAGGGTATAAAGGCTATTTTGGAAGAGAACCCAACGAAATATGATACTCAGAAGCTTTCCCGTTTAACTTGCGGCGGATCAGCACCACCGGTCTCGATGATGCGCTGGTACTGGGAAGAGCACGGTATAGAAATGATTCAAGGCTGGGGTATGACCGAGACGAATCCCCTCGGCACCCTTTCCCGTAAAGTGGCTAAACGCTCCCATCTGAAACTCAGTGAAGATCAGCAATTTGAGAATATCGCAAAAGCAGGTCTAACCATTCCTGGACTCGAAATCGAGATATTTGATGAACACTGGAATCCCCTGCCCCACGATGGTGAAGCCGTCGGTGAACTCCTGATTCGAGGACCCTGGATTTGCTCGGAGTATTACAACGACCCACAACCAGACAAATTTCATGATGACTGGTTGATCACCGGCGACGTGGCAAAAATCGACCCGGAGCAGTATCTGATAATCGCTGATCGATCAAAGGACCTGATTAAATCCGGGGGCGAATGGATATCATCAGTTGATCTGGAAAATCACATTGTTTCCCTTGCGGGTGTGCAACAGGCTGCCGTGGTGGCCCAGCCACACCCGAAATGGGATGAACGCCCCGTCGCTCTGGTAATTCTTGTCGAAGGAGCAAACGTAACCAAAGACCTTATCCTGGAGCACTGCTCAGAGATTTTCGCCAAATGGCAGTTACCGGATGATGTCATCTTCGTCCATGAAATACCGCTTACTTCAACAGGGAAAATCAATAAGAAGGATATCCGGGCTGATCTGGAAAAACAGGGTTACGAGCTACCAGACCTTAGATCAGCATAATCGACATCTATCCGCATGGCTGCAAAGTGCTCGCCTGCATTCAAATGCCGGTGTTTAACCTGACCTCTACTAAGCTTTGAAGTAACCCAGGTTTCACTACACGATCCTCCCTGCCGATCGTCCTCACCTAAGCACAGTAACTTGAACAAAAACCGAATAGACGGTTTCAGGCAGGAACCCGATCTAGTAACAGCCTTCACGGCAGGATAACAAATGAACAACACCTTCACTGTAGTGGCATCGATTGACGAAATACCAGAGGGAGAACAACTTCGCGTCGTCATAGATGAGACTGAAATCTTAATTTGCCACCATCAACAGACCTTTTATGCCCTCGAGTACTACTGCAGTCATGAAAAACTGCCGCTGGAAGGCGGAATGCACGAAAACGGTTGTATCATCTGTCCTTATCACGGTGCTGAGTTTTGCCTTAAAGATGGCAGTGTACAAGCGCCTCCAGCTTATGAGGACATTCGAACTTTTCCACTGAAGATTATAGACAACACCATTGCGATACAAATCTAGCTTGCCAATCCGTATCCGATAGCTAAAATTGAGTGGTCACGAAGCTTACAGAAGAGCTGGAAAATAACCTGGCTGGCGTAACCTTTAAGCAACGCCGCTCGGCTGCTCGCCTCACCCAATAACCTCTAAGATATAATCCGCAGCTCTATAAATCTCGGTATTCATCCTCGAGAATATTTTCCTGTTCGAATTCGAGCGCCGTCAGCGCTTCCAAATGTGCTGCAATGAAAGCCTCTGTATTTACGTATCGAGCAATTAATCTACCACGCCACATCACCACCAAACTATCCTTGCCAGGGTCCTTGAATACGCCGGTTTTCGCATCATCACTCATCATATTTCACCTGATATGACCTGCATTTAGTTTACCAACTCGCCTGGAACTGATCCAAGGCCCTTTTCGGAACATCATTTTAAATGCTGCCAAAGCGGGTCTTGAGTGGCAAACTAATACCTTCCTATCTAGCTATCTGACTAACTGGAGTATCTGCAATGCAAATTGGACTGATGATATCGGTGTCTGAGGACGCCAACGGCACCATAGAAAGGGTTGTCGAGAACGCAAAAAATGCTGAACATGAAGGCTTTGACAGCCTGTGGATGGCTAACCTTTTTGGCCTTGACGCAGTGACGACATTGGCTATTATCGGCCAGGCTACAAAATCGATTCAGTTAGGCTCGGCTGTGACACCTACCTACCCTAGACACCCTACAGCGCTGGCCCAACAGGCTCTAACTACCGGCGCTGCTTGTCAGGGAAGATTCACACTCGGAATTGGTTTATCCCATCAAATTGTCATTGAGAACATGCTGGGGCTCTCCTACAGTAAACCAGCCAGGCATATGCAAGAATATCTCTCTATCCTCTTACCGTTGCTGCGAGGTGAAAAGGTCTCCTTTCAAGGGGAGAACTATACGATAAATCAGGTCAAGCTGGCTCTGCCAGGCCAAGCCGAAGTACCCACACTGGTCGCCGCGCTTGGACCGGTCATGCTAAAACTTGCCGGCGAACACGCCCAGGGAACCATCACTTGGATGACTGGACCAAACACCTTGGAACAGCACATTATACCCAGCATCAATGCAGCGACTGCGCAGGCAGGCAAACCCACGGCTAGAATCGCAGCTGGATTTCCGGTACTCATCACCAACGATGAGGCTACTGCCAGGGAGAACATCGGTAAATCATTACAAATTTACGGCATGCTACCTTCTTATCGAGCCATGCTGGACCGTGAAGGCCTCGCTGGACCACAGGACCTGGCTATGGTTGGCACCGAAGCTTCGGTGCGCAGCGCTATGGCAAAGCTTCGTGATATCGGAGTCACTGACTTCTGTGCTGCAATCAGCACAGATGATGCCGAAGAACACCGTCGAACTCGCGCTTTCCTGGCAAACGAGTGTCAATAGGCCCATATATCAACTATTTGCAAACACCGGGATAACTTCTTCTATCAGACGCCTGGTCTGATAGAAGGCATCACTGGTAGCCTCAGCAATCGGTATGAGCACAAACTTGGAACAGCCGGCGGCGATATATTCTTCGACCCGTGAGACAATATCTGTTGCGTCACCAATCACCAGATAACGACTTGGGTCCTGTTGCGTTCTTGCCGCCAACCCCTTCAGGGATCGTTGTGAAACAGGCTCATCAATTTCACCGAATCGAAACGAAAAAGTGGCCCCGTAGTGATCATCATCAATCGATCGTCCAGTATCGACCAAAGCTGCTTTAATACCCTTTATAACCACGGCCGTCCGTTCGGGAGTATCGATACCGGCAAGCCAACCAGTACCGAGCCGCGCTGTCCTGCGCATGGCTAATGGGCTTGAACCCCCTATCCATAATGGAATTTTAGGGTTGGCCGGTTTAGGAGATATACAGGCTTTATCGTAATTGAAGAACTCACCAGAAAAACTGACTTCGTCTTCATTCCACAATCTTTGTACGAGGCCGAGCGCTTCATCAGCCTTTTTGCCGCGTCTCTTGGTAGGCGTACCGGTAGCACGGTAATCCATACTCAAGGCACTACCGATTCCAAAAGCAGGTAACAGCCTACCATCACTCAAAAGGTCAATCGTAGCGCACTGTTTAGCTGTTAATAGCGGGTCCCTCAATGCAATACTGGCCACATTCATCCCGAATCGAATTCTATCCGTTGCCCCTGCAAGTGCAGCCATGGTTGACAGGGTTTCCAGGTTTGGTTCTCGCGAAACTAACCGGTCCGTCTGCCAGATGGAATCCACACCGCCCAGCTCACATAATTCTACCCATCGGAAATAATCTTTACCGGTTTCGAACGGAAATCGACCTAAACCTAACCCTAATCCCAGTGCCATAGATATTCCCACCTCTATCCAAAATGCCAAAAAACTGCCTCAGTCGCTCAGCCGCCTGCAACAGGCAACCCCATTCCTCCAGCAATCCTAACAGAATCGCTTAAGGGTATGATTTATCATCATCAAACCAGTCATCCAGCACAGTACTATCATGACATGGTCTGGCCCAAACGAGTGTTCAACCGCGGGGCCATAAGCACCCTAGTCGAGTTTACAACACCATGGGATAACCGATCGACGTGCCGTAGCCAATATCCAAATGCTTTATAAGCCCTGCTGAGTTGTTCCCATCACTATAGCTTAACTGACAGCTATCATTATGAATTCAGGGCCGGTTCTATTATAGTCGGTTATATAGTCAGGAAAGAATTTTCCTGCATTAATGCCGCTGTGCGACGCCATCCATTGCCTTGTCACAGTTTGATCGCTGCAACGGATAATAGGTTGAATCTGATTTTGAAGCCCAAGCCGGGTAATCTGATCAAACGAAAAGAAAGAGAGTATTTTTATTGAAAGCTATTATTTGCGAGTCTTTTCAGGCTCCGGAAAACCTGGTAGTTACCAACATAACTGACCCTGTACCAGAGCCCCACGAGGTTCTACTGAAGATCGAAGCGACAGGACTAGGTTATGTAGATGCCCTGACCGTAGCTGGGCTTTACCAGATAAAACCCGAATTACCTTTTATACCCGGAAATGAGATTGCCGGAACGGTTGAATTGCTGGGTAGCAAGGTAAAACACTTGAGGCGCGGCCAGCGCGTATTGGCGATGCCAGCACGGGGCGGATTAGCTGAGAAAGTATGCATAGCCGAGGGCAGTTGTATCGTCCTGCCGAACAGCATTTCAAGTAACGCTGCAGCATCATTTCTAGTAAATTATTGCACCGCTTTTCATGGCCTCATCACTTTAGGTGCGATCAAGAAAAAAGAAAATATTCTGATACTCGGTGCAAGCGGTGGCGTCGGCATGGCTGCCATTGATGTAGCTATTTCCCAGGGCGCAAACGTCTATGCTGCCGCTTCCAGCGAAGAAAAACGGGATGCCTGCATCCTCGCCGGTGCCAAGGACAGTATCGATTACAGCCAGCCTGAGTGGCGTAAGGAACTTAGCGCCAAGCTTAACGGGGATACCCTGGATCTGGTTTACGATCCTGTTGGTGGAGACTACGCCGAACCTGCCTTGCGATCTTTGAGCCCTGACGGACGATTTCTAGTGGTAGGATTTGCCAGTGGTGAAATCCCAAAACTGCCACTGAACCTGGCTTTACTCAAACGTATCTCTATTATCGGTGTTAACTGGGGTGGATATATCGCCGCTAAGCCTGGAGAGTCTCGCCCGGTTATCAATTCTTTAATTCAATGGATTCGTGATGGACTTCTCCACCCTGAAGCAGGAGAAGTGTACACTCTGGAGCAGGCAGGGATCGCTATGAAGAATATGCTCGATAGAAAAGCCATTGGTAAAACCATCATTTCTCTGGAGGAACAACCATGAAACAGGTTTCCCCTTACGTCATAGAAACCAGTGACCAGGAAATCGCTGATCTCAAATTGAGGCTGGCAATGACCCGCTGGCCAGATAAAGAAACACCCACTGACTGGAGTCAGGGTATCCCGCTTGCCTACATGAAGGAACTCAAAGACTACTGGGAATCCGACTATAACTGGCCTGAAAGGCTAGCCAAAATAAACCAGTGGCCAGGCTACACAACCGAACTGCAGGGCCTTAATATTCATTTCCTGCATATCAAGTCAAAGCACGCCGAAGCTCGGCCCTTATTAATGACCCATGGCTGGCCGGGTTCAATTATCGAGTTTCAAAAGGTAATCAGTCCTTTGACTGATCCAGTCAGCCACGGTGGTCAGGCAGCAGATGCTTTCCATCTCATTCTGCCCTCGCTGCCTGGTTTCGGATACTCGGAAAAACCCCGCCAACCCGGTTGGGATATCGAAAAAATTGCCTCTGCCTGGGACGAACTGATGATCGGCTTGGGGTACCCCAAGTATCTGGCCCAAGGAGGCGATTGGGGCTCGATTGTTACCACTGCCATCGCTGTGCAGAATCTCGGACACTGCCAGGGTATCCACGTCACTATGCCCATGGCGCCGCCTGATCCCGATACCATGGGTGATCTATCAGCGCTCGAACAGGAGTGCCTTGCCGCCTATCAGTTTTATCAGGATAGCGACTCCGGTTACTCCAAACAACAGAGCACTCGGCCACAAACTCTGGGTTACGGTCTAGCTGACTCACCCATAGGCCAAGCCGGTTGGATCATTGAGAAATTCTATCAATGGATGGACTGTCAGGGACACCCGGAAAATATCGTTAGCCGAGACGAGTTGCTCGACAATGTGATGATGTACTGGCTTCCAGGGGCAGCGGCATCCTCAGCCAGGATCTACTGGGAAAGCTTTGGTAGAAATCAACAAAAGCAAGCAGCAGTTGAAATCCCGGTTGGTACCAGTATTTTTCCGAAAGAAATTTTCAAAACCTCGGAACGCTGGGCCAAAAAGCGATTCAAACAACTGGTTTACTTCAATGTGCTCAGCACAGGAGGCCATTTTGCTGCGTTCGAGCAGCCAGAGACCTTTGTCAGCGAACTCAGGAAGTGCTTCGCAAGGATCGAGTACTAATTAGATCCCAGAACTCTAGCTTCGGTCTGGAAGCTATCCTTTCTGCGCTGGTTAAAATCGCCGGTTACCCTGTCTCGATGTTTCATTGAATACTAAGCATTGCAATCGGACAAACCTGCAAGCCTGGTACAGTTGGAGTCAGCAACGCGTAAGCCGTTTTCTGCGCGACGCTTATCTGACAACATCGACGCCATCAGTAGGTACCTGTCCTGCCAATAGACTATTCAGCAATTCTGCCAGGCGAGTACCGGCAATTGCCAACCGATGCTCTGCTACAGGCCAGTTAAGCCGCCAATAGTTTGCGGATAGTCGGAGCGATTTACTCGCTATTGGCTGGCAACCCAATGTCGTTATCTGGCAATACCGGATACGAGGATGCCTGGCTATGGCAAAAGATTCATTGGCCCAATCGATCGGCTTTTGAGACTGTTCAGAGCCTGCTATTTTAATACCCTCGGCCACCCTTAGCAGCCCTTGCAGCAACTGCTGTCGAGATTTTTTAGTTGCCGCCAAGAGGCAATAATCCCAGACGGCATGGAGATTTTTACACTCATCAAAACCGCTCACCCGAACCAGATTTCCACCCCGGTCATCGGCAAAGCTGACATGCATAGGCTGGTGCAGATCACCCAGCCAGTGCCCGAGAAACATCAATGCCTGCAAGCGCGCCCAGGCGCTTAAATCATGATCCGATAGCATCGCTGCGTGTTGATCCAGAGCGGTTAAAATACAACCGGTCACGCAATAACCTCGATGCACGCCCTGGTCAATCCGATCTACGTTAACGTAGTGCCAGGATGCAACAGTTTTATATTCTGGCAGGCTTCTAATTTTGTCGGCCCAAGTACACAGATCACCAAAATCGACTACCTCGTCTTTGGTGACAAGCGCTTTGTGTCGTTCCGGAAGTGCAGTGAGCAAGACATCAAGATTATTTTTGACTTTCGGCTGAAGATTTTCATAGGCGATATCACAGACTAATTGATGCCCCATATCGGACCAACCATAAACCTCGAGACTATAGAGACCAATTAGAATAATGCTGGCCCATCTTGTTAACACACTGCTTCCCCCGAAATGCCCAAAGTTAAATTAATTCCACAAAGACAGATAAAAACTGGTAAATAGGCTTATTCCTACTATCAGCAGACCAAGCCACCCACACCCAGACCCTGACCAGTCGAAAATGATCTGCCACATGTCATCATTTCATGGATTCCAGTTCTCGCCCACTTTTTAAATAGACCTGTCCGAGACAAGCTTGAGCCATTCAATATGGTGGTTAATACGGAAATCAGCCCTGATACAAGCAGCGATATTCTGCTGCTGATCAATTAAGAAAGAAGCCCTGCGCACACCAATTCCAAACGGGCCATTCACACCATAAGCTTTAATGACCTGTTTATCCGCATCCACAAGCAAAGGAAAATCCAGATTATACTGGGCACTAAAGCGCTGATGGCTTTCTATACCCTGAGGACTAACCCCCACTACAGATAAGCCTTGGCTACTTAAATCATCACGCATATCACGTATGCTGCAGGCTTGTTTAGTTCATCCAGGTGTAAAATCTGCCGGATAAAAATAAAGGACTAATGGCCCCTTAGACACCAGGTCTACTAATCGAACCACTTCCCCATGCTGATCTGACAATTCAAATACTGGTGCTTTAGCGCCTACCCTTAACATTTATTCTACTCGCAATAACCTAATCAAAATATTTTGCTGGTATTAATTCATTGGTATGTGAATACGCCCTGATCGATGACAATATCACCATTTTGGTTGCTGGTCCTGAAAATCACCCTATCCTTTTCTTCCCACATGGACACAGTTAATGCATCCCCCGGATAAACAGGTTTTGAAAAGCGTGCATTCATGGAGCGAAATCGCGCCGCATCCCCATTACATAGTGCCTGCAATAATCCGCGACCCGTGAACCCATAGGTACAGAGCCCATGCAAGATGGGTTTTGCAAACCCCCCGATTGCAGCAAAACTTGGATCAGAGTGCAGTGGATTTCGGTCCCCAGACAAACGATAGGTTAAAGCCTGGTCTTCTCTGGTCACATAGGTAACAGCATGATCGGCCTCCCGATCCGGAAATTCGATCCTGTCATTCGGGCCACGATCTCCACCAAATCCACCCTCACCTCGACAAAACAACGTGGACCGGGTTCTCAACAAGACTTTACCCGTATTGACATCCTTGGATTCTGAGGTGAAAGCAAGCACTCCCGCACTACCCTTATCATAAACACCAACAATTTCACCGGTACTTTCAATCTCTCCCTCAACAGGAATCTCTGCAAGTAATTCTATGCCCTGCTCCCCATGCACCATCATTGCAGGATTAAAAGAGCCGGCCGCTTTCATGGGCACCCCGCCGCCACCGATGATCACAGCGAAGGTTGGAAATACCTGCTGCTGGAGATCCTTAGTGTTCTCGGTCGTATATTGCAAATCCTCGGTTCCAGCACCGATGCCTACAGCATATAGCAATGCATCCTTACCGGACCAACTGCGTCGCGTCGGTGTTCCACGAGTACCTACACTATCGGGATTGAGGGGCATACCGTTCTCCAAATAATCATTTGCCTGGCAGTATAGCACCGGAAAATCTGTTTCGTCCTTAACAGATAAGAGGATTTCAGCCACGTTTTGATATTTCCTCTGCCAAAATGCCGTCATTAAAGCGATAATAGCCGCTGGATCGCTTCAGGCAACGGTGAGCTATAGTGTTAGTTGGTGATAAATTCACCAGCTTATCAACGCCCAGCCTGTCCAGACCAGCAACGCTTAAGGACAGCCTGTCCATACAGGTTTGTTCAGAGCTCCACATAAAACCAATGCGAGGGTAGTTCGCTCTATGTCCGAAGAAGAAGACATTCTGTTCGTCATTTCATCCTTCTATCATTTCGTCCGCATAGATGAGCCGAAAACATTGCAACAGGCCTGCCTAAAATTCCTGCATACTCACCAGCTAAAAGGCACTGTGCTAATCGCAACTGAAGGGTTAAACGGCACCATCGCGGGCCAGCGCAGCAGTATCAACGCCTTCCATGACTGGTTACGTGAAGATAGTCGTTTCGTAGGGCTAAAATACAAGCAGTCCTACAGCAGAACCATGCCCTTTCTCAGAGCCAAGGTGAAACTAAAAGCCGAGATTGTCACACTCGGGCAACCTGACCTTGATGTACAAAAGCAAGCCGGGACTTATGTTAAACCCAAGGACTGGAACCAACTCATCCAATCTCCCGATGTCACCCTGATAGATACTCGGAATGCCTACGAAGTAAAAATTGGAACCTTTCCAAATGCTGTCAATCCTCATACTGAATCTTTCAGGGATTTTCCGCAATTTGCGAGGGCTTCACTCGATCCGGGAAAACACAAGAAGGTTGCTATGTTCTGTACGGGCGGAATCCGTTGCGAGAAATCAACTGCTTATTTAAATTCATTAGGCTTTGAGGAGGTTTATCACCTTGACGGCGGGATTCTGCAGTATCTTGAGGATATCCCTGAGAACGAATCTCTGTGGCAAGGCGAGTGTTTTGTTTTTGATGAGCGTGTCGCCGTCAACCACAGCCTCGAACCAGGCGGTTACCAGCAGTGTCATGCCTGCCGCCTACCGCTCGATGAAAAAGACCTCTCCAGTCCCGATTATGTCAGCGGAGTGTCTTGTCCTCACTGTATCTCAAAAACAACCGTGACCCAGCGTGCTCGGTTCGTTGAACGCGAAAAACAAGTGCAACTTGCTAATGCAAGAGGCCAAACCCACATTGGCTCCGAGGCCAGATTAGATCAAGCAGAAAACCGAAAAGCAAAGCAACGACTAAAATCCCAGCAGTCGCAACGAAACTGAATTGCTAGCATCAACTTGCAGCCAAACGAGGCCGCTTTGGTCTGATGCTATGCAGGCGCGTATTCACCAGAAGGGACTAAACACTCATCGCATACTGATAACCGGCTCGAGCCTTTAGTCGCGTAAAATAAGCCGTGGCAGCAGGAAAATCTTCATTCAACACGCCAAACCTTTCTGCCAGCATAAGAGAGTAACCCATCATAATATCTGCTGCTGAAAAACTATCCAGCAGGTAATCCTGATGAAGTACAACTGCTTCAACCGCCTCAAGGCAGACCCCAGCGCGTTGCCGACCATCTTCTACCACCTCAGGAATCCGTTCTTTCTCCGGCCGAATCAGCATATGCTGGGCAATATCACCTAAGGGTCGCGCAAAAGTGGCTTCCGCAAACCAGCACCACTGCTGGTAAAAAGCACCCGCAGAGGTGCCTGGCTTGGGCTGTAATAAGCCATTACCATATCGGTCCAGTAGATACTGCACCATGGCCCCTGACTCAAAAATTGTAAATTCGCCATCATCCATGGCCGGAACTTTTCCTGTCGGACTTTTTGCTCGCCAGCTCGGCGAAGCACGGTACTGCTTCCCAAAATCGATGACTTCCACCTGACAGGGAATGTCTAATTCATGGCATAACCAAATGACTCGCATCGAGCGTGTGCCGTTAACATGATAAATTGTAATACTCATAATTTGACCACCTCAATAGCTCAGCGCCGCACTTTCCGTGTTTTAAAGCATCATAGGCAGGCAGGCCGTTACAGGCCCACGACTAAACTTATGTTTTAAATCCCTGGTCTATCCTGTCTATCGATGCAGTTTAATTTTTTCTATACGAAACCGGCTCACCACATACAGCAGGGTCAAACAACCTAAACCAAACCCACACTACCGAGATATTGGAACATGATCCATGGAAAATCACCTTTTGGACTGAGTTTAATTTAAACTACTTTATAATGTGAGTGAATCGCAAACCTTGAATACCTGTAAAAAAACAGGCATGGATAACTAAATGGATTTGGATCTAAAAGAAATAGATAGGCTCGAGGCATCGAGAGACTATACAGGTGCTATCAGTGCTCTAAATTCAATGCTGACTGAAGACTCTGCTGAGACGATTCGGTATCGCCTCGCCCTCATTGAGCTGAAAACTGGCAAGGTCAATCATGCCCTAGAAAACTTACAACTCTGTAGTGAAATGGAGTCAGATAATCATGGCATCACCCTTAATTACGGACATGCCTTGAAAGCTGCTGGGAAAAACCAACAAGCAGCGGAAAAATACCTTCAGTTAACCAAAATGACCGATGATAAAGTCGCTGCGATCGGTTATTGGAGTCTGGCCAGCCTGAGGAGTTACACATTCCAATCCGAAGATGTCAACGACATAAACAAACGCCTAAACCTCAAAACGACCCCCCCGGGCTATCAAGGATTGTTACTACTCAGTCTAGCCGAAGCCCAAGACCAACAGCGAAACGACGATGCGGCCTTTACGGCTCTTAAGCAAGGAAATGACATTATCGGCCAGCAACGTCCGTTCAGAGGGGACCTCTACCAGAAACTTATCCAGGCACTCATGCGTGATTTCAAGCCTTCATCGAATACCAACCCCAATCACCTCGATACCCCTATTTTTATCATTGGTATGCCACGCTCGGGAAGTACTCTGGTAGAACAAATTTTAGCGAATCACTCGCAGGTTGAAGCAACCCATGAACTTTTATTCCTTGGGGATATCTCAATAGAACTCGAAAAAAAAGGCGGATATGCCAAACAGCTGAGCAATCTCTCCAAGGAAAACGCATCAGCTTTTGCACAGGACTATCTCGCTAAAACCGCCATCTACAGAGAAGCCCACAGTGCCTACTTTATTGACAAAAACCCCAATAATTTCCTGCATATTGGCCTGATAAAGACAATTTTCCCTCACGCTAGAATCATTAATGTAGTTCGAGACCCCTTAGATAATGGTGTTGGAGTTTTTCGCCACTTTTTCAGTGAAGGTCATGAATACAGCTATTCTTTCGAAGGTATCATTTTCTACTGGCAGGGCTATTTAGCGCTAATGCAGCACTGGCAAAACCTTTTCCCGGGTGAAATCCACCAATTATCCTATGAGCAACTTGTCAGGCACCCACATAACACTATCCAGGCCCTGCTTGATTATTGCGAGCTAAACTCCGAAGCTGCCTGCTTTGCTCCGGAAAAATCTGACAGAGCTGTGCTCACTCCGAGTGCCGCTCAAGTCAGAAAGCCGATATCTACATCCGCTATCGGCAGCGGCCTTAAATATAAAAACCACTTAAAGCTGCATCTACCCCCTCTTGCTTTGATTCGTAACAAAGCAGAGGAAATTTTTGCTCTCAGTTGATGACCTAGCTTGTTCCATTCGGCAGATCATAACCTTTCCTTATGACCTAAAAGCTATGAAATATGTGCCATAGCAGCCATATTCTTGTAAAGTAATTTGATGACCTCATCACAGCAAACGCTTAAACAAATCGCTCAACTGCAGGATCACCAGATCTCTCTAGAACACGCTGCCCTGATTATAGCAGCCGAGATTCAAGTGGACCTGGATATCCAAGCCTACCTTACAACGTTGGACAGTCTGGCTTTAACGCTAAAAAAGAAAATTAGTAGTGAACCTAGCATTGCTGCGCAGCAACTCATTGATTTTATTTATAAAGAAGAACAGTTCAAAGGCAACACTAAAGACTATTATGCACCTGAAAACAGCTATCTAAACCGAGTTATCGACACCCGCCAGGGTATACCCTTGTCCCTTGCCCTTATTCACCTGGCAATAGGCCACCGTCTGAATATGGATATCAAGGGGATCAATTTCCCAGGTCATTTCTTAATTCAATATGAAGCCCTTGAGAATCAAATCATTGATCCATTTACCGGCCGAAAGCTCAGCCAGAGTGACTGCGCCACCTTGTTAAAGCAGATAGCGGGTCCAACTGCCGCAATCAACCCCAGCCATCTACAACAAGCCACCAATATAGATATCTTGGCCAGACTTCTGGACAATCTGAAACAGATACACTGGCGCGCCAAAAACTGGCAATCAGCAAGTCTCTGCCTGCGTCAGCAAATTCTCCTTATGCCCGAACAATATGACTTCCAGGTTCAGTTCGGTGCCGTAAAAGAGATGCAAGGTGACCGTATTGGCGCACAGCAGACTTATCTCAACATCTTAGAGAAATGCAGCGATCCAAAGACAAAACAGACCGCAGCACAACGCCTGCTAAGCATCGAAAAAAAACCGCATATCGTTCACTAAGCCAGGCAAACCGTCTCTCAAGGCCTCAGCGACAACCATCTCAAGTCAGGTAATCAGACAGGATTAACTAGTGTGGAGCAATTCCATAGCTGCTTCAGCTCTACGCGCAACCCCTTCCTTCTGTCGGGCTAAATCGACGCCATGATCTTCGCCCATGGCACCTACTAAATAGCGCTTATAAACACCTTGACCGATCGCGGCCAGCCGCCAGTGCTGGAAGGCACGATAATAATTAATATTACTGAGATCTCTACCGGTTCTCTGGCTATAGAGCTCACATAATGTATCCCTCGACGGATATCCACCGACTGCAGTAGGTGGCTGGTCTGCCACATCAATTCCTGCGACCTCATCTTCACCCAACCAATTGTTCAAAAGATAACCCAGGTCCGCCAGAGGATCTCCCAAGGTACACAACTCCCAATCAAGGATCGCCTCTACACGCCCTTGGTCAACTATCATGTTTCCCAGTCTAAAATCGCCATGTACGATGCTAGCTCCAAGCTGCTCCGGCATTCGCTCCATCAATAAAGCAGAACTTGCTTCCATTTCGGGTATGTCATGAGTCTTTGTAGCCTGCCATTGTTTATTCCATCGATTTAGTTGACGGGAAAGATAAGCTTCCTTCCTGCCGAGCGTACCCAGGCCTACTGCATCCATATCCACATCGTGGAGATCGCAGAGAATATGAATAACATCGTGCGCCAAAGCTGAGCGCGCTTGTGGGGGAATGGTCGATCCTATAATGGCATCATTGAGCACCACTCCTTCTACAAAGTCCATGACATAAAAGTCAGCTCCATTAACCGTTTTATCCTGGCAAAGACCAAGCGCTTCCGGCACCGGTACCTTGGTCTTCCTCAGGGCATGAATAATTCGATACTCACGACTCATATCATGGGCACTTTCCAGGACGTGCCCTAAGGGAGGCCGCCGCAAGACTACGGCTTTGCCTGTTGCATCTTGACACTTAAATGTCAGGTTTGAATGACCGCCGGTTATTAGCTGGTAGTCGACTGGATTTTGAAAATCGACTACCTGTTGTTCTAACCAATGAGAAACCTGTTTTTCTAAAATTCCTTCCGGCATATTTTTCTCCCATAGATCCGAAGGCAACTGCATAGACATTATGACGATTATCGGCCCTCAAACAACAAGCACAGCAAGTTGTTCTCCTGAAATCGAGCCTGTCCTTATGTTTGAAGTGAACAAAACATGTAGTATCGTAACTCGGCTCATTATACATTGCCTTTCTGGATAGAAATGAAAATAAAAACCGCGCTCTGCTATTCCATCAGCGATGATATCAACACCCTGTCTCTGGACACTATCGAGATTCCGCCCCCAGAAGGCGATCAAGTGCAGGTGCGCATAAAAGCCTGTGCTGTTAATTTCCCCGATATCCTCATGATCCAAGGTAAATATCAATTCAAACCGCAACTTCCGTTCGCACCAGGGGGTGAATTTGCTGGCGATATTATTGCCGTGGGTAATGCCGTAACCGGCTTCAAAGTGGGAGACCGGGTTGTTGGTTCAGATCGAAGCGGTGGTTTTGCAGAAGCCATCAACCTTAACTCCAGTCAGTTAAAACACATACCAGGCGATCTTTCTTACGCAAAAGCAGCAACTTACTCAACGGCTTATTTAACCGCCTTCGTTGCATTAACCATTCGCGGCAATCTTCGCGAGGGTGAAACCCTGTTAGTACACGGCGCAACTGGCGGTGTCGGTATGGCTGCAGTTGACCTTGGTAAATATCTAGGCGCAACAGTGATCGCTACGGGTGGTACCGACGAAAAACTTAGCGTAGTAAAAGCTCGTGGCGCCGATCACATCATCAATTACAGCCAACAAGACGGAAGCCTTGGCGGCTTTCGGGATACCGTCAAGGAGCTTACCCAGGGGAAGGGGGCTGACGTCATCTATGATCCCGTCGGTGGATCTGTTTTTGATGAATCGATGCGCTGCATCAACTGGGGTGGAAGAATCCTGGCAATTGGTTTCACTAGCGGTGTCTGGCCAAAAGCTGCCGTCAATCACATTTTGATCAAACAGATCTCAGTGATCGGCGTTCGAGCCGGTGAAATTGGTCGCAGAGATCCGCCCTTGGGCCTCAAATGCCGACAAGAAATCTATCGATTACTTGCAGATGGCCTAATTGATCCCCATGTCTGTGCCGGATTTCCACTGGAAGCTGCAGTAGATGCTTTAAAAATGCTGGAACAGAGGAAAGTCGTGGGCAAATGTGTCGTAACCATGAACGGTTATTCGCTGGATTCCTCAGTAAGCTGAGCTGTGACAATACTGCCATTTTCAGCAAATGCCGATATGGCCGCATTACTATACCCAATATCCCTGAGTATATTGACCGTATCCTGGCCAATGACTGGAGGGTCCTGTGGTGGCACTTTTGCTGCCCCTTGCATCTGGATGGGATTTGCAACAGTCCACTTGAAATCGGGATCATCAGACCCGGTTTCAACAATGACCCCATTTTCAACGAGTTGCGCATCCTTTATGACATCGGCTAGCTTTTCAACGATGCTGTAGGTTAGGTTTTCAGTATCAAGCGCTCGGCAAGCCTGTGCTACGGTCATGGTCAAAAAGGCGCTGGCTATCATCTCTTTGACCTTATCTCGGTGATGCATAAGACTTCTTAGCGTAGTGAACCGTTCATCTTCTATCCATTCCGGATGCCCCAGACAACGCGCCAGACCCGGCCAGTCTTTCTCTGGATTAGGGATTACCAACACTAAAAAACGATTCTCCTTTGTTTGATAGATCATCGAAAATGGAGATCGATAGCCTTTTTCATCCAATTTCTCAGACAAATCAAAACCGGCAATCGCACCCTGTAGATGCATACCATTTGACCAGCAGCCATTGGCCACCAGCGAGGTTTCTACGTAATCTCCCAAACCTGTTCTATCCCGTTGATAAAGTGCCATCATTATCCCTGCAAATAATGTCATGGCAGACGCATGATCACCGACCCCCCCGAGCGGAACCGTCGGTGCTTGCTGATGAGGTTTTAACAAATCGGTGATGCCCGTTCTTGCCCACCAGGCCGTAGTATCGTAGCCACGACGCTCCCCATCCGGTCCTTGAGTCCCAAATGCAGTCAACTGCGCTATCACTAATCGTGGATTTCTCTTCTTGAGTTCATCAACGGTCAGTTCAAATTGTTGCAACTGGTCTTCCCGGAAATTTAATATCAACACATCAGCACTATCCACCAGCCGATGCATAATGGCCCGACCTTCCTCTTTGTAAAGATCAATAGCGATATCCCGTTTGTTACGAGAAGTCAGGGCCCAATTGTAATCGGTTCTATATCGACCATGCAGTAATCGATATGCGTCACCAGCAGGTGCTTCTACTTTAATGACCTGGGCACCAAAGTCCGCGAAAATAGTCGCAGCCCCCGGGCCTGCGACAAACGAGGCAGCGTCAATTACGGTCAAATCTTCAAATAAATAAGCCATTAATATTTGCATCAACGAGTCAGAATGCCTATCTTAGCGCAACTTAGTTTGCTGGAAAAAACATTTATTATGTATGCAACGCTACAATCAGTCTGGGATGAACTGTCAGGAAAAGACGGACAATTTGAAATACAAGAGAGCCTCGTCCGAGGATCTCCAATGAAAACATTTAAATCAGCGCCACCGAGCCTGCGAGAAATTTGGCTGGCATCTGCTATTCATGAACATCGAGAATACCTGGTGTATGAAGACCAGAGATGGTCCTACGCCGAGGTCCACAAAATGGTCGGCAGCATCGCAGCATGGATGTGCAAAGAAAACACCCATCAGGGAGACCGTATCGCCATCGCCATGCGTAACTATCCAGAGTGGATGATCTGCTATTGGGCAGCGGTCGCTTCCGGGCTCACTGTCGTGGGTATGAATGCCTGGTGGGTTGAAGATGAACTCGATTATGCGATGCACGATGCGGCGCCTAAGATACTGTTTTGCGATCAGGAGAGGCTATCAAGATTCAAAGCAATAAGAGACCATCATGCAAATGTGAAAATAGTCGGAATACGCCTGGAGGAAACTTCCAATCAGGTATTCGACTTCGCTGAAGTAGCACGATTTCCTGGTTCACTCCCTGACCGAATCATCGAACCAGACCAGGATGCCTGTATTTTCTACACTTCAGGAACAACGGGGAGGCCCAAGGGTGCCCAGCAAACCCATCGCGGCTGTGTACATAACATCATGAATATGGCCTTTTGGGGCCAATGTCTTTCCCAAACCATGGCAAAAGTTCACGACACAGCCATGATAGACCCTCAGCAGGTACCACCAATTTCAGCGCTGGTCACCACGCCTTTATTTCACGTCACAGCAAACAACTGTTTAGCCCAGGCATCCACCGTAGCGGGTGGCAAGCTGGTGCATATGTACAAATGGGACGCGACCGTTGCGTTGCAACTAATTGAAAGAGAGCAAATCAGCAACCTGACCGGCGTGCCCGTCATGAGCCGCGAGCTGATCAATCATCCTGACTTTGATCAATACGATACTTCGAGTTTAAAATCAGTTGGTGGTGGGGGGGCTCAGTTACAACCTGACCTGGTATCTAAAATAGAACAGACGGTGCGCACAGCCAGGCCCGGTACAGGCTATGGCATGACCGAGACCTGCGGAATTATCACGTCTATAGGCGGAGATTTTTTCGTTGAGAACCCGGAAAGTTGTGGTAGGGCAATGCCGACTTTTGAGGTAAAAACAGTCGACGACCAGGGCAATGAGACACGACCCGGGCAGTCAGGTGAACTCTGGGTACGAGGTGCACCAGTAATTAAAGGCTACCTCAATCAACCAGAGGCAAGCGCAGAAACCATCACCGATGGCTGGTTGCACACCGGCGATGTAGCCTGGATTGACGAAAATGAGTTCATCTATATCGTCGATAGGGTCAAGGACATGGTCCTCAGAGGCGGCGAAAATATTTATTGCTCAGAAGTAGAGACCGTTCTATTCCAAATGGATCAGATCGCTGAATGCAGCGTCTTCGGAATCGCTGATGATCGCCTGGGTGAAGAGGTCGGAGTGGCCGTTTACTGTCGAGAGCAGGAGCAAGCAACGGCGGAGCAGATTCGAACTTTCTGCAGCAGTCGGATGGCAAAACATAAAATCCCTCGATATATATGGCTGCTCGATGCGCCACTACCTCGAAATGCCAGCGGCAAATTCCTCAAGCGAGAATTGAAGGATCAGTTATCGATTAATCAGGCACTATAAATTCAGCGACTGGATTTAACTTCGTTTTTTTCGGTTCTTACCGGGACTCTTTTTAGGCAAACCTGGTAACCCCGTGTGCTGCGTACGAAAAGTTCGCTTTGGTTTATGTAGAACAGAATACTGAGTTCGTGGCACCAGGTGCTCACGACCATTGCCAATGAGGTCTGTGCGGCCCATGGTTCTCAAGGTACGACGCAGCAGCGGCCAATTCAACGGATCATGGTAGCGGAGAAATGCTTTATGCAAGCGGCGATTCACGGTTCCTTTGACCACGTCAACTTCACCTCTGTTATAAGACACCCGCGACAATGGATTACGCGCAGAATAATACATCGCTGTTGCCGTAGACATGGGCGATGGGTAGAAACTCTGGACCTGGTCGGCACGAAAACCATTGTCTTTAAGCCATAGCGCGAGATTTAGCATATCCTCAATCCCAGTACCCGGGTGACCGGCAATAAAATAAGGGATGAGATACTGCTCTTTCCCTGCCTCACTGGAAAAACGGTCAAACATCGCCTTAAACTGGTGATAGCTGTCGATGCCAGGTTTCATCATCTTCGACAATGGTTCTTTTTCAGTGTGCTCCGGGGCAATTTTCAGATAGCCACCGACGTGTTCCTTAACTAGTTCCTCAACATACTCCGGCGTTTCTACGGCAAGATCGTAGCGAACACCGGAAGCAATCAATACCTTTTTAACGCCAGGTATTTCCCGGGCTTTGCGATACAAACCAATCAAGGGCGCCTGGTCAGTATTGAGATTCTTGCAAATACCAGGATAAACACAGGAAAGACGTCGACATTTTGATTCAGTTTCTGAATCCTTACAGGCCAGTCGCCACATGTTGGCCGTCGGCCCACCCAAGTCGGAAATAATACCAGTGAATCCAGGTGTTCTATCCCGGATCCGTTCTATTTCATTGAGAATTGACGCTTCACTGCGGCTCTGGATCAATCGGCCTTCATGTTCAGTAATCGAGCAAAAAGTACACCCACCAAAGCAGCCTCGCATAATATTGACGGAAAAACGTATCATGTCGTAAGCCGGAATTTTTTTATCGCCATACATTGGATGGGGAACTCGTTGATATGGCAGATCAAAAACAGCATCGATTTCTGGGGTAGATAAGGGAATAGGCGGGGGATTCAGCCAGAGTATTTTATCTCCATGACCCTGTACCAGAGCTCGCGCATTATGCGGATTAGTTTCCCTGTGAAGAATTCTCGATGCTCGGGCGTACAACACCTCGTCTTCAACCACCTGCTCATAACTGGGCATGACAATACAGTGATCAAATGCATCCGCGGCGCTAGCAGAAGCAGTCATTCGAACGGTTTGTACCACTTCATCATCAATCGTCGACTCATCGGTAATGCAGGTGTGGGCAGGAATACGAGGGACCACGAAAGCCGTACCTCTCACATCACGGATGGTCTCCGGCAAGGCTCCTTGAGCAAGTCGATGCGTTACTTCCACGAGAGCCCGTTCTGCATTGCCATAAATCAGCAAATCAGCCTTCGAATCAAGCAGGACTGAGCGACGGACCTTATCACTCCAATAATCATAATGCGCTATTCGCCTTAAACTCGCCTCAATACTACCGATAATGATCGGCACCTGTTTGTAGGCTTCGCGACATCTTTGTGCGTAAACGATAACCGCTCTGTCAGGCCTGAGCCCTCCCTGATTATCGGGTGAATAGGCATCGTCTCGACGAATTTTTTTATCCGAGGTGTATCGATTAACCATTGAATCCATATTGCCGCCAGCAACGCCAAAATAAAGATTAGGTTTTCCCAGGACCTTAAAGGATTCCGCGCTGGACCAGTCGGGCTGGGCAATGATACCGACTCTGAATCCCTGGGCTTCCAGCAACCGACCGATAACAGCCATTCCAAAGCTGGGGTGATCGACGTAGGCGTCTCCTGTGACAATAATGACATCGCAGCTATCCCAGCCCAGAGCCTGCATCTCCGCTCGACTGGTCGGCAGGAACCTAGCGGTACCAAAACACTCTGCCCAGTACCTCGGATAATCGAATAATTCTCTCGCTGGTATTAACTGACTCATAATCTTTTATTTATGGCTAAGCGGTCATTTTAGGGAAAAACAATTCAAGCTCAATCAGTATCCCCACTTCAAACACGGCTTTCTGGGTTACGCCGTTTCTAACAATGAACGGCATGAGCCGACTTCAATAGCACTCGTCAACTTAGTGAACAAACAATTGGCTTTCGCGTCCCTATATTAGCTTTAAAGTTTCCCCCGATCCTGCTAAATTTCCCTTTTTAATTATTGCGCTCTGATACGGCAGATTTATCGCTTTTTCGCTCCGACTGAACAAGACAAAATGAGATAACATTACCCGACATCATGATAAATATCCTTTTTATAAGCTAAACCAGGCTTTATATAAGACAAAAGAAACAGTACGACCGGTATGGAACAAAACACATGACAGACAATAAGCAGCTCAATCACTGGATCCACGAGATGGAGGCTCTATGCAACCCAGAGCAAGTCGTGATCTGCGATGGTAGCCGTTTAGAATACGACAATATGATGGCCCTGCTCAAAGATGCGGGAGTGGCCAAACAACTTAACCCTGATATCCGGCCAAACAGTTACCTGATAAGATCGGACCCGGCAGACGTAGCCAGAGTAGAAAGCAGGACATTCATTTGCACTGAGCAACCTGAAGAAGCTGGCCCTACCAATAACTGGGCCAACCCGATTGAGATGAAATCTACCCTGGAAAATCTTTTTGCGGGAGCAATGAGTGGCAGAACCATGTACGTTATCCCCTTTAGTATGGGGCCGATAGGTTCACCTATCGCTCACATTGGCGTAGAAATTACCGACTCTCCCTACGTTGTTGCCAGCATGCATATTATGACCCGGGTTGGCACTGCGGTCTTGACCGAACTCGGCGAAGATGGCGAATATGTGCCATGCATACATTCGGTTGGCAAGCCTCTGGATGATATCGACCATGATGTACCCTGGCCCTGTAACCCCGATAACCTGTATATCGCCCACTTCCCAGAAACTCGGGAAATATGGAGTTTCGGGTCGGGTTATGGCGGTAACGCGCTACTAGGAAAGAAATGCTTTGCACTTAGAATCGCATCCTCCATGGCGCGCGATGAAGGTTGGCTGGCCGAGCATATGCTGATTCTGAAACTAACTAATCCCGAGGGACTGTCTCATTATATTGCAGGTGCATTCCCAAGTGCCTGTGGTAAAACTAATTTAGCGATGCTGGTGCCGTCAATGGAAGGCTGGAAGGTTGAAACCGTTGGCGATGACATCTGCTGGATGAAATTCGCTGACGATGGGAAGCTTTACGCCATTAATCCAGAAGCTGGCTTCTTTGGAGTGGCACCGGGTACCGGTATGGCCACGAATCCTAACGCCATGCTAAGCCTCAGCGAAAACTGCCTGTTTACCAATGTCGCTGAAACCGATGATGGTGATATCTGGTGGGAAGGCATGACCGACCGGGCGCCTGACCACTTGATCGACTGGCGCGGACGAGACTGGACACCTGACAGCTCGGAACTGGCGGCCCATCCCAACGCCAGGTTTACAGTATCTGCCTCACAATGCCCTGCTATCGCTGATGAATGGGAGGATCTTCAGGGTGTACCCATCAGCGCCATCCTATTTGGTGGCAGACGTGCCACAGTTGTGCCTCTGGTTAACGAGGCTAACTCATGGGAACAAGGCACCTTTTTTGGCTCGATCGTATCTTCCGAAAAAACTGCAGCCGCCACAGGCACTATCGGTGATCTGCGTCGAGACCCCATGGCTATGCTCCCTTTTTGCGGCTATAACATGGCTGACTATTGGCAGCACTGGATCAAACTCGGTCAACAGAACAGCGCTCAACTGCCAAAGATCTTTTACGTCAACTGGTTTAGAAAGGACGATCAGGGCGGCTTTGTCTGGCCAGGTTTCGGCGAAAATTCCCGAGTATTAAAATGGATTTTCGAACGTTGCGAAGGAACAGTTGATGCAGTATCAACACCGATCGGCAATTTACCCACGCTGGGCGGAATCGATTTCGATGGCCTGAACATGACAGACGAGGATATCGCAACCCTTTTGCGGGTTGAGACCGATGGATGGTTAGAAGAACTGCCCCTGATCCAGGCCTACTATAAGCAATTCGGTAATAAGTTACCCAAAGAACTCGAAAATCAGCTCAGCCAGTTACGCCAGAAGCTCGAAGCCGCCAAACAGCATGTTGCCTGACGCGTCGCCTGGTTATAACACTACTGATAACTGCTCCGAATAATCCTGGTAGTACACTGACCTGGCAACGCTAGCCTATCTTAGCCTACAGTAGCTGCTCTCATAGGCAGATCAGGTTAATCCAGGCGCTCGATGATGGTTCCGGTACCAAGACCGCCTCCACAACACATTGCTATAAGCGCGTAGCGCCCACCGGTTCGCTCCAGTTCATGCAGCGCTGTCGTAATCAAGCGTGCGCCAGTGCTGCCCGTAGGGTGTCCCAGGGCGATTGCACCGCCATTGACATTAACTTTGCTATGATCGACACCCAGGTCCTTTTCCCAGGCCAGTACGACTGAAGCGAAGGCCTCATTGACCTCAAACACATCAATATCATCCAGGGCCAGACCTGCCCGTTTAAGCACCTTCCGAGTTGCCGGAATCGGGCCTTTGAGCATCGTAACAGGATCAACACCAACCAAAGTTGTCGCGACAATCCTCGCACGAGCCTTCAACCCATGCGTTTTACAGGCTTGTTCGCTCGCCATAATAATCGCTGCAGCTCCGTCAGACACCTGAGAACTAGACCCTGCCGTATGAATCGACTGACCGGCAACAGGTTCAAGCCCGGCCAGAGCCTCCAGACTGGTCTGCCTGAGGCCTTCATCACGATCAATGATGCGGGATTCCCCAGTGGCTTCAAACTTCTCATTCAGTACAGGTGCTTCTATGGCGACGATTTCTCTGGCAAATCGGTCTTCCTGCCAGGCGTTTATGGCTTTTTGCTGACTTTCAAGTCCAAACTGATCAGTATGTTGACGGGTCACCTGATACTCTTCGGCGATCATCGCCGCGCCCATAAACTGACTAGTGGGCTGATAGTGACTCATGTAACTGTCTCCCATCGGCACACCGTCCTTCATGTTCGAGCCAAGCGGCACGCGACTCATCATTTCAACACCACAACTCATTACAATGTCTTCAAGACCCGAGGCCACCATCGATGTTGCCAGTGAGGTCGCCTGCTGGCTTGACCCACATTGAGAATCAACCGTAGTTGAGGCCACCTCAAGAGGCAAACCCTGAGATAACCAGGCGATCCGGGCAATATTGAAAGACTGTTCACCTACTTGAGATACGCATCCGCCGATGACCTGATCAACGTGCTCTGGGGAAATTCCACTTCGATCAATAGCTGCTTTCTGGACCTTGCCGAGCAGGTCTGCAGGTTTAAGACTCGCCAATCCCTTGCCTCTTTTGCCAATGGCACTACGACAAGCCTCTACAATATAAACATCTCCCATATCCGCACCTTTTCCGTTTCAATTAACAAACGGTGTAAGCATAGGGCTCTGTCAACTAAGAGGCAACCTTAGACTCTGAATTTCAACTATCTGGACTCCCGGCGATACCCGCTAGTGGAACCCGCTAACGCATCAACTCCAGCCTTTCGGTTCCAGAGGTAAAAAGCCAGGCCGATCATACTTCCAGCCAGCACCATTACCCACTCATACGGCCATAGTAAGGCTGCCGGGCTGCCCGGGAGATAAAGACAGAACAACGCACAGGAAAGCAACAATGCCGACCCCCCTACCCAATTACCGTAGCGGACCCTGAAAGGTCTTGGCATATCAGGTTCGGAACGTCGTAATCTGAGGAATGACCATGTCACCATAATGTAGGCAATAACGACAGCAAAACTACCCGCATCGACCAACCACACCAGGACCGTTCTACCAAATAAAGGTGAAACACAGCTCAGCAGTCCAATCAGCAATATACTGATATACGGGGTGTTATATCTCGGATGTAATTTTGCGAATACCGCTGGGATCATCCTGGATTCTGCCAACGCATACAGCACCCGACTACCCCCTATCACAAAGGCATTCCAACTGGTCAGTATTCCACCGATACCTGCCACCAACATAATATTACCCATGACCTGGCTTCCCCAGACTTCTGCCATCGCGTCGGCCGTTGCCATATTGGTAGTTATCAGAGTCGATGCGTCAAGAGCCCAGGCAACTGCTAGGGTTATCCCTACGTACCATAACCCAGCCAAAAATACCGACCAGACCAGCAACTTACCAATTAAAGCCGGCTCTAACTTAATTTCCTCCGCTGACTGAGGTATAACATCAAAGCCAACCAACAGCGCTGGCACCATAACAAGAACCCCCAGAACACCGACCCCACCCTCAACGAATAGAGGCCCATTGAAGGCAGATTCATAGGTAATCACACCGAAAATGAAAGACACACCAACCAGAAAAAACGAGAGAGTAACCAGCGTTTGCAAGAATGCGGCAAATCGTATGCCAATATAATTGATAAAGGTCATCAAACAGGATCCAGCAACGCCAACCAGTACCAGACTGAGATACACATCCTCGCCCTGCACTGACCAGAGATAGAACAGTCGAAAATTCGGGAACAGATATTCAAGCGCCGTCGGTAGTGCTGCAGATTCAAACACACACACTGTGACATAGGCCATCAATATGGCCCAACTGGCAACAAAGGCCGGCCCATAGCCTAGCGCCCTCAATGCATATACGTGTTCGCCACCGGCTTTGGGCATCGCCGCAGCCAATTCAGCGTAGGTCAGACTGATTAACACAACCGCGATAGAACCAACCAGAAAGGCCACGGCAGCGCCCATGGCACCGGCTCGTAGTATCCACTCTCCGGTCAATAAAACCCAACTCCAACCGATCATTGCACCAAAAGCAAGCGCGATGACATCTCGCCTTAAAAGTGATTTCCTGAAACCAATACTCAAACTTTACCCTCCGCCGAATTCAACCTCTTCATTATGCTTGCTGATACTTATGGCCACAATGCCAGCCTCTAACTATCGAACCTGGCAGCCAGTTATGCTATCTTTGCAACCCTTATTCTCAGGGTTCTAAACATGGCAGACACACGCAAGCGTCCCTACTCTTCCATTGTAGTCGATGGCCTTCAAAAGGCCGCTGCCCGGGCAATGTTGCATGCTGTTGGCTTCAGCTCGGAAGATTTTAAAAAACCCCAGATAGGCGTTGCCTCTACCTGGAGTAATTTAACGCCCTGTAATATGCACATCAACGACCTGGCCGAAGCAACTGCAATAGGAATAGAAGACGAACAAGGCAAAGCCATCACCTTTAATACCATTACAATCAGTGATGGAATTTCAATGGGTTCGCCGGGTATGCGTTATTCCTTGGTATCTCGAGAGGTGATTGCAGATTCAATTGAAACTGTGGTCGCAGGTCAGGGCTTTGACGGTTTTGTTGCCATCGGCGGTTGCGATAAAAACATGCCAGGCTGTGCCATGGCCATGGCAAGACTGAATAGACCGAGTATCTTCGTTTACGGAGGCACAATCCAACCAGGCAAAGAACGCCGGGATGTGATCTCCGTTTTTGAGGCCGTTGGCCAGCATGCCAGTGGCAATCTATCTGAAATCGAATTAAAGGATATCGAAGCGACGGCAATTCCCGGACCCGGATCTTGTGGTGGCATGTACACTGCCAATACCATGGCATCGGCCATTGAGGCGCTGGGATTATCTCTGCCAAACTCGTCTGCCCAGGAAGCCATCTCAGACAAAAAACGTCTCGACAGCCTGGCCGCTGGGCAAGCCGTTGTGCACTTGGTTGAACAGGATATAAAACCTTCAGACATACTCTCCAGAGAAGCCTTCGAAAACGCCATCACTGTGACGATTGCCCTGGAAGGGTCTACCAATGCTGTCCTACACTTGCTCGCGATTGCCCATGCGGCGAACATACCCTTGAGCATCGATGACTTCTCTCGTATTGGCAGCCGCGTTCCTGTGCTGGCTGATATGCGACCAGCTGGACAATACTCCATGAGCGAATTAATCCAGATAGGAGGAATTCAGCCGCTGATGAAAACCTTGCTGGATGAAGGCCTGCTGCATGGTGACTGCTTAACCGTCACCGGCAGGACACTGGCGGAGAACCTGTCAGAGGTGGCTGCTTACCCAGCTACGCAGCAAGTTATCAGGCCAATGAATAATCCCGTCAAGAAAGACAGTCATCTCGTTATCCTGCGGGGAAATCTGGCCCCTGAAGGTGCTGTCGCTAAAATAACCGGTCACGAGGGCCTGAAATTTACTGGCACGGCTAGATGTTTCAAAGGCGAAGAGGCAGCACTGGAAGCTATCCTGGATGGAACTATTGTTGCTGGCGATGTTATCGTAATCCGTTATGAAGGACCCAAGGGCGGCCCGGGTATGCGAGAGATGCTATCTCCCACCAGCGCAATAAATGGTCGCGGCCTGTCCAGCGAAGTGGCCCTTATAACCGATGGTCGGTTCTCAGGTGGGTCACATGGTTTTGTCATCGGTCACATAACACCGGAAGCATTCGACGGCGGACCTATCGCCCTGTTAGAGGATGGAGATAGTGTCACCATCGATGCTCAGGCACAGACCATTGAGGTAAGTTTAGATCAGCAGCAACTCGAGGCTCGTAGAGCTGCCTGGCTAAAGCCTGCCCCCTACACCGAACGAGGCGTACTGGCAAAATACGCCAAGCTGGTTAGTTCTGCATCCCTGGGCGCTGTCACGGACTGATTATATCAACAGCGGTTGTCACCAACACCGTTGCTGCTTTAGTTTGCCGGCAACCTGTAGCGATGCAAATCTGCAGGCATTTGAATCATCGATCTTAAACACCTAGCCTCCGGAGACTCTAGCGGCGATGCACTCTCACCGGCAGGTCGGTAATCCCTCTGATAAAGCTTGAGCGTAAACGCTTGGGTGGGCCACAAACTTCTACAAAATCAAACCTTTTCATAATCTCCTCCCAGACGATCCTCAACTGCATTTCTGCCAGCCTATTACCCATGCAACGATGAATACCGAAGCCAAAAGACAGGTGATGCCTGGCCATCGGTCTGTCAATTACAAACTGAGCGGCATCGGCAATGATCTCCTCATCTCGATTACCTGATATATACCACATGATGATCTGGTCACCCGCCTTGATCTGCTTACCTCTTAATTCAAAATCGACACTGGCGGTCCTGCGCATATACGGTAACGGCGTTTGCCACCTGATAATTTCGGAAACCATATTTGTAATCAAACCCGGGTCGCGGCGCAACTTTTCATACTCTGCAGGATTCTGATTCAGCGCCAACACGCCGCCACTAATGGAATTTCGAGTCGTATCATTGCCACCAACAATCAACAGGATCAGATTTCCAAGCAGTTCAAACGGCGCCATATCTCGCGTATTCTTACCATGGGCGAGCATGGATATTAAGTCGTTACCAGGCTCCTTAGCAGCCCGTTCATTCCACAGCCTGGTAAAGTACTCTAAACATTCCAGCAATTCAGTTCGCCGTTGTTGCTCGGACTCAAGAACATCTGTGCCAGTATTTGCAGTGGCAATATCAGACCAACGAGTCAGTTTCGAGCGATCCTCAAACGGAAAATCAAACAGCGTCGCCAGCATCTGAGTCGTCAACTCGACGGAAACACGTTCGACCCAATTAAAAGTTTCACCGACGGGTAAATCGTCCAGGATTCGACCCGCCCTCTGCTTGATTAAAGGCTCTAGTTCAGCCAGGTTTCGCGGCGCCACCACACCACTGACCGTTGCACGCTGCAAATCGTGTTTAGGCGGATCCATGGCAATGAACATGGCTAAATTCATATCTTCAGGGTTCGGCGTGCTGTCTACCGGAGGACCCAAGGCAATACCATGAGCTGAAGAGAACAATTCATGATGCTTATCAATAAACAGAATATCGTCGAATTTAGTCACATCCCAATAACGACCGGTTTCAGGATAATCATTTAAATGCACCGGGTCTTCCTTCCTGAGCCTTTCGAAAAACTCGAACTGCCGATCTTGCTCAAATATCCGCCCATCGACCATATTAATATCGGCGATCGGAACCGCGTAAGGATCTTCAATAACAGGCGGTGGATCAGCCGAAAATAATGATCGTTTTTGGTCTGTTTCCCCTGGATTTTGTTCACTCATGGACATTTACGCTCTAATTAAAGATGGGTATTTATATAGCACAAACCATCGAAAACATCCAAACAGGCTAGTTCTGGCTTGGGATATTGGTGCTTGAGCCAGCGCTTAGTTGATTAGCCAGTCACCCTGAGCAATCAACCTCACCTTACCACCGACTTCAATATGAAATTGCTTATCCTTCTTAATCGCAGTGACATGAATATGTGAGGGTCTGCCCATCTCAAATCCCTGGCCGATTAAAACCCGGACTTCCCTGGACCCAAAATATTCATGCTCGGCCAGATAGCCGCCCAGCGCGCAGCCAGCGCTTCCCGTTGCAGCGTCTTCTACCACGCCTAATTCCGGCGCAAACATGCGAGCTCGGATATGCTCCTGCATATTCGCATCTCCTGGTGCAAACAGAAATACAGGTTCCTCACACCGCACTTGACTACTGTCAAGACGCTGCAGCACCGCGACACTGACCAGAGGAATCATCAAAAACCTTAACCCTGACGAGACTCTACAGCAGGGATATCGATTATCTATATCTTCTGGCTTTAATCCCAACGCCTGAACTAAACTGCCTGCTTCCAGTTCAGCCGATATTTCCATCTGCTGCCTTGTAAAAAACTGAAACCCTGAAGCCTCAAAAGTGACGGGAATTTTACCCCCCTGTAAATTGAGAGTGACCTCAGTCCTCGATTGGAGGCCGAGGACTTCTCTCAACACGAAAGCAGTACCTAGCACTGGATGACCAGCAAAAGGAATTTCCTCGGTGGGGGTGAAAATTCGGGTATGGAAACCCTGCGTGATATCACCACCGGTTACAAAGGTAGTTTCGGAGAAATTAAGTTCCCTGGCTATAGACTGCATTTGCCTACCAGACAACGGCTTGCCCGGGATTAAAGTAGCGAGTTGGTTGCCACTGTAGCCTTCCAGGATAAATACATCAGTCAAATAAAACGGCAAACCCTGCTTATTTAAAATGGTCGGTCACCCTGAATAGTAACCCGCGTACCACTGCGCGTATGGGGGAAATAATCCCACACTGCAAGATGCTGGGTACAGCGATTGTCCCAGATTGCCAGGGAATCTTCCTGCCAGCGAAAACGACAATGAAATGTCGGGTGCTTAACATGTTGAAATAAGAACTGTAATAGGGCACTGCTTTCATCTCTGGATAGCCCTAGTATTCTCTTCGTAAAACCCTGGTTAACGAATAGCGCTTTCCTGCCTGTTTCAGGGTGGGTACGAATGACGGGATGTTCGGCATGAGGATTTTCCCGCTGCGGTTTATGATCACCATAGAAACCAGAATAGTCGGCTTCATGACGTGCCGACAGCGACCCAAGCAATTCCTGGATGGGACCCGAGAGCGCGTCATAAGCAGCATACATATTTGCCCAAATAGTATCTCCACCGGTCTCTGGTACCGTCTGCAGGTACAAAATACTGGCCTTCGGAGGCTTTTCATCGGCAGATACATCAGAGTGCCAGACTTCACCGTTATTACGATGTGAATCTGCGTCAGTATGTACGACCATCAACGCCGGATTTTCATGCCGATAGGGGGCCGCCGGATGGATATGTAATTCACCGAACTTCCGGCCCAAGGCAATATGTTGCTCTTCAGTCAACTGTTGATCTCGGAAAAAGATAACCAGATGCTCCAGCCAGGCGGCATGGACCTCAGCCATCACCCGTTCAGACAAGTTGTCGCCTAGATTGACGCCACTGATCACGGCGCCAATCGACGCAGTCAAAGGTTCCACATTAATATACTGATATTGCAAAGCGCCACCCCCAGCGAAACTTACATTTTTAGATACTTTTTTATGAGAAAACAATTTTATGTAAAATAGAGACCTGATGAGAAAACAAACCTGATCGGTAATCCGGTCAATAAAAATCGATATCCTAGCAAACCGATTTAACGAAAAGTAAACACCCTAGCCTGCCTAAAAGCGGTAATTCCCGATAATCATACCTGATGGACTAATCCCAAACATACCTTTTCCAAAAAGTAAGCCCGGCCTAATCGAGCCACCGTAGCGATGCTGCTACCAAGCAGAGCGATAGGCCCAGCATTCGCTGCTTTCTTTCCAGACAAACTGCAGCTATGGTTATTGCGTGAATAACAAGGCTTAGACAATGACATCTATGAATGAAATAGGCTTCTACGGGCTCGCAGGGGCACCGCAAAGCCCTCGTGACCTCATTGAAGAGATTAGAACTGCGGAAAATATGGGCATCGGCAGTTGTTTCCTTTCTGAACGCTTCAATATTAAGGAAATCGCAACCTTATCTGGAATGGCCGGTGCTGTGTCTAAAAATATCGGTATAGTCACAGCAGCTACCAATCAAAATACTCGTCATCCCATTGTCACAGCGGCATTTGCTTCAACGATGCACTTCCTAACGCAAGGTCGGTTCAGTCTCGGCCTCGGCAGAGGCATCAAGCCCGTCTCCAAAGCGCTCGGGTTGTCGAACCTAACTACCGCAATGATGGAAGATTTTGCCAACCTCATGCGACGCCTGCATCAGGGCGAGACCATCATCAATCATAATGGACCTGCTGGCGCCTGGCCTGTACTCCACCTCGATTCAGGATTTAACGAGACCATTCCACTGACGCTAATGGCGTTCGGGCCTAATTCCCTGGAATTGGCTGGCCGCTGCTACGATGCAGTCGTTTTACACACCTTTTTTACCGATGAAACTACCAGTAGAGCGATTAAAACAGTCAAGCAAGCGGCAGAAAGCGCTGGCAGGGACCCCCGAGATGTCCGAGTCTGGTCTTGCTTGGCCACTGTTGGAGATCACCTTGAATACCCTGTTCAGCTAAAGAAAACGGTTGGCCGGATGGGTACTTATCTGCAGGCCTATGGTGACTTGATGGTCAACACCAATCAATGGGACAAAAAAATATTGGAGAATTTCCGAAATCATGAGTTGGTAAGAAATTTCAGAGGCTCCCTGGACCAGAAAGCTACGCTCAGCGAACTAGAGCAGGTAGCTGAATTAATTCCCAAAGCCTGGCTTGAAAATGCCGCTACCGGAACACCCGGGAATTCCGTCACTGCCAGACAACAACAATTTGAACTAGGAGCAGATGGCGTCATACTGCACGGCGCCTCTCCGAGCGAACTGGCCCCAATAATCGAAGCATATCGGCAAAAAAGAACCCCTGCTGCATTTGAACATTTACCAGCAAACCCTGCTCTGCCACCGCTGAAATTGTAAAGCTCTTACCCTTTCGAGGATTAAAAGGATCCGGAGACTAGAAGGTTCCTAGATCAGAACACATGGTCGCGCTGCGGGTCGCCATAGCCATGAACATATCGTTTCCACGCGGTGTTTCGCCCACAATCATCGAAGCAATGACAGCCATTATCATCCCTGCAGGTGCGTAGTTCTGATAATAGCGAAGACAGTCATCCAGTCTCAGCTCGACACCATAGCTCTTTAATACGTCCAGATAGACCCTAAGCAAAGCACGCTCTTCCCTGGCTCGGAGCTCAGGCAATAGCGAAGTACCCAGGAAATAACTCACATCAGCTACCGGGCAGCCGGTAGTAAGTGACTGCCAGTCAACCACAGTAAGCGGATACGGTCCCCCAAACATCATATTGTCCAGGCGGTAATCAACATGTATCAGTACGGGTGGTTTATCGGCGTAGATCGCTTGATAATCCGGTAGAAAACCTGACAACCGCTCTGTCGCACTCAAATCCCACTCCGACAGGCGATGTTGATAACGGTCCAGATAACCCGGCTTCACTGCATCGTAAAATTGAACCAGTAAATTTTCATCCGCGCCAGTATCCGACCCACCAGACAACATAGGATGCCGTGCTAACTGAACGTCTCCCCATCTTGGACCCTGTAGCCGAGCGAGTTGTTCCAGGGCCAATGCCGCCTGATCTGAGGTGCAGCCCTTGAGTTGATCTCCCTGCTGACCCGGAGCCAGGTCTTCCATCAAAATCACAAAATCGTGGTTTAATTCTTCAATAGCTGCAAAAAAAATAGCCGGTGTCTGAATATCGACGGTGGCCTGAATTTCCCGATAAAAGAATACTTCTTTCAGGTAGTTTCTCTGCGCTATGCCAGTTTGACGGCTGACTGGGTCCAAGGAAGGAAACTTACCAACGATACTCTCAGGTACGTCTGAGCCTGTAAGCTTGAAGCGAACATTTTCACCGACCTGCCCAGTACCAATCGACTCACTGGTAAAAGCACTTACGGTACCCATACCCTGCCTTGTAAAAATCGAATTGAGCCAGTCAACACTGATTTCCTCAGGGTTCGATATTATCGGTATAGTCATAGCGATACTCTCGTCCTATCCATTAGCTTAACTGCTCCTGACTCAGCCTATCGACTAAACCAATTGCATCTGAATTAACTTCCAGCATTAAATTTCGCAAACCATCCCCCCAGGTTTCTGATTATGCCGCGTGGCTGAAACCGACTCAAAGTTACCGCCGCCTCATTAACCAAGCCAGGGATATGAACGACTTCCTCGCGCATCATGGCATCAAAGCCTTCCTGGGCTACAGATGCTGGTGTAGATACCAGCATCTCAGGCAAATCAGAGACCGCTGACCCCGATATCATCTGTGTACGCGTGATTCCGGGACATAAGGCCGTGGTAGTAATACCGGTATCTCGTAGTTCTTCCGCCAGCGCTTCTGTCAGTGAAAGCACATAGGCTTTGCTAGCCGCGTATTGAGCCAAACTGGGTACTGGCTGAAATGCAGCGACTGATGCCACGTTTAAAATTTTACCCAGTCTCCTCTGTTTCATCCCGGGAAGGAAATGGTGAATTAACTGAGTCAGGGAGCGAATATTCAAAATCAGTAATTCATCAACTTCAGCCACAGACGCATCTGCAAATGACCCGTATCCAGATACGCCAGCATTATTAATGAGAATATCAACGTTTACATTAAGGACCCGGACCGCCTCAATTAACTGTTCTGCACCGGTCTTTTCCGATAGGTCACAACTAATAATATCGACACTGACAGACTGGTTCAGTTCTTCTGCTATAACCCTGAGTCGCTCCTCTCGACGCGCTGTCAGGATAAGATTGATGCCCTTTGCCGCCATCAACCTAGCAAAGGCTTCACCTATCCCTGACGATGCCCCGGTGATCAGCGCAGTTCCCTTCAGTTCGTGTATGCTCATATGTAAATTCCCAATACCAACTTACCGCTTGCCTAAACCCGTTAGCCCATGAGATTTTTCACTGGTCGAGGGTCAGTTAACTAGGGTTCAAACTGCACCGCGCCCTAGCGCTACCTTCTGCTCAAAAAAAGCAGATAAGAACGCCACTTATAGACCAGAAAAATCTGCTGTCCGCTTCTCCAGAAAAGCGCTAACGGCTTCACGGTTGGCGGCACCACCGGCGAGACTGGCTAACGCCTCACCCTCTGCGATTATGGCTGCTTTCATTGGCTCCCGAAGCGCCTGCATCATCAAAGCTTTGGTTTGCATGAGTGATGTGAGGGGCAACTTAGCAAGCACTGCTGCCTTCTCCATGACCTGGTCAATAAACACGTCATCAGAGAAAATTTCCATGATAAGTCCGGCATCGAGGGCCTGGGACGCCGATATCCACTCCGACGACAGCAAAAACCAACTGGCTTTCTGATGCCCCAATAATCGACCAAAGGTAAACGTACTGGCTGCTTCAGCAGTCAATCCAAGTGATGAAAATGGACATCGGAACCGGGCACTGGTGGCCGCAAAAGCCATATCTGCAAGACCTAATATAGTACAGCCAATACCAACCCCTAAACCGTTTGCTGCGACAATAAATGGCTTAGGAAAATCAATGATTGCTTCCAGCAACCCGTTCAAGCCATGCTTCGGTTCAGCCTGGGCCGCACCCATTGCTTTCAAATCAGCCCCTGCACTAAAGGCCCGCCCAGCACCAGTTAAAACCAACACCTTGGTAAACGGGTCTGCTGCGGCATTCAGGAACGCTTCACAAAGTTCATCCATCATATCGCTATTAAACGCATTTAAAGCATCTTTACGGTCAAGCCATACAACCCTAATACCATTTTCTACCTCTGAGCTAATCACCGCCATTGCTTCCTCCTGAGTCTGTGTCCTTTAATATCCCTTATCTTGGTTAGGCGTCTGAACAGAAAACAACTTTTAACCCTTGTTAAGGCACCTCAATTAAGTTTCTTTCGATATTCAGGTGATTATTCTGCTTAGTCCTATTCCACCTACACCTGCAAAACTGCTGCTTTCACCCCAGTTCGACCCGCTAGGACTTCCTGAAGGGTGAATACTTTTCAATATAATCGATCTCTTCGCTGACGTGGCTTCTCTCCTCCGTTAAAAACTGATCAACCGCCTCTTTGAAGCCAGAATGCGCGATCCAATGAGCGCTATAAGTTTCAGTCGGCAGGTAACCTCTCGCCAGTTTATGCTCACCTTGTGCGCCCGCCTCAACTCGGGCCAGTTTGTGATCTATCGCATATTCTATAGCCTGGTAATAACAGACTTCAAAATGCAGGAAAGGGTGGTCTTCAATACAACCCCAGTTGCGACCGAATAAACAACTATCGCCAATGAAATTAATAGCACCCGCCACAAAAGATCCAGCATTTTTACACATAATCAAGAGCACTCGATCTGCCATGTTCTGGCCAACAAGTGAAAAAAACTCCCGAGTCAGATAAGGTTGGCCCCACTTTCGATTACCTGTATCAACGTAGAACTCATAAAAGCAATCCCAGTGATGCTCTTTAAGATCAGATCCAGTTAATAATTCGATTTCAATACCATTCGCAAGCGCATCTCTGCGTTCTCTGCGAATATTTTTACGCTTTTTTGAAGAAAGATCCGCAAGAAAATCTTCAAAGTCGGCATAGCCTTTATTAAGCCAGTGATATTGCTTATGAGTTCGCTGCAACCAGCCTAGCTTCCCCAGCGTCTGCCACTGTTGCTGATTGACAAAATTCAGGTGAATCGAAGATACGCCAAATTTTTCTGAAACTGATTGTAGGCCCTCGGACAGGTAACGATCGAACTCATCTGAACGCGTCAGCAAGCGGCGACCTGTTGCAGGAGTGAATGGCACGGCACTCAGCAACTTAGGATAATAATTACCCCCGGCCCGATGATAGGCATCTGCCCAGCTGTAATCGAAAATGTATTCCCCTTGAGAGTGACTCTTCAAATACAGGGGCATTACAGCGACAGTATCCTGTTGTGACTCGAGAACAAGATGGTAAGGTGCCCAGCCAGTTTCCGGTGTAGCTGAGCCGCTCTGCTCTAATGCACTCAAAAAGGCAAAACTGACGAACGGGTCTACATCGATACCCGGTGGATGGGCACAATTATCCCACGCCAACTGACCAATTTCCCCAATACCTGCTACTGCCCGGACGGTATAGCTCATTGAGCCCTATAGGATCTCAGATGCAATCAGTTCAAGAGCAGCAGGCTGACCGGAGCCAATTAACATGCTTCCTACTAGTCCCGAACCACCCGCCTTTTTCCAAACCTTGAGTTGATCCTTGATATGTTCGGCTGAACCCACTAGATGGCAGGCATCTACCAGTTCATCTGGAACAGCTGCCATGGCCTTATCCTTTTGTCCTGAAAGGTAGAGGTCTTGGATCTTGACTGCTGCATCTTCAAAACCGAGGGCTTTCGCATAGTCATTATAAAAATTCTTGTCACGCGCACCCATTCCGCCGATATACAGCGCCATACTGCCTTTGATCGGCATTCTACAAGCGTCAATATCATCACCCATGATACAGGTAACAAATGGCGCAATATCATAATCCATCATGGTGCGCCCGGACTTAGCCAGGCCCTTTTCAATACTCGGCATCAGAACCCCAGAATTAGCTGGATTCATCCAGATCGGGAAAACTCCATCAGCAACTTCTGCACTACCCGCCAGGCCATTTGGGGTAATGGAGGCCGTGTATATAGGAATCGAAGTGTCCGCCTGGAGTATCGTTTTCAGGGACTTACCAAGGCCAGTACCATCGTCGCCACTATACGGCATACTATAATGAAAGCCTTGGTGTTCAACAGGACCCTGTCTGGCAAAAATCTGCTTCATAATGCTGACATACTCTTTGATCCGGGTCACTGGTTTACCATAGGCGACACCATGCCAACCTTCCACAACCTGTGGACCAGATGCTCCCAGGCCAGCCAGGAAGCGACCATTGGAGAGTTGATTCAATGTCATGGCCGTCATGGCAGTACATGCTGGCGACCTCGCCGGCATCTGCATAATGGCAGTACCCACTTTTATCTTCTCTGTCTGGGCCAATATCCAGGCGGCAGGCGTCACCGCATCTGAACCGTATGCTTCGGCAGTCCATATAGAGTCATAACCGAGATCTTCTGCAAATTTTATCCGGTCTATATCAATATTCATTATTTTACCGCCGTACCCAGCAATCATGCCTAATTTCATAATCTATAATCTCTTATTAAAAGTGTTCTTTTTAACGATAGCGCTACCTTACAAACCGGTTTCAATCTATGCAATCAATCTGGCCAGTAAAGCACTTTCATGTTGCTCATCTCTCGAAGGAAAGCTTGCCATGGTACGATCGACCAGGGAACCAAACCGGCTCTTGAATTGATCAACGGCCTGCTCTGGCTCTCCGACTACCGCGAACTCGGCCAATATCTCATCGGTAATGAGCCCGCCCATATCATCCCAGCGCCCCTGCTTGGATAGTCGGTTCAATTCGGGTTGCAGGTCGCCCCAGCCATGCACACCCAGCACGGGAGCGTAGGCAGGCGTCGAGCCATAAAACGCAATTTGTTTGCACACTGCAGCTTTAGTTGCCTTAAATTGTTCCTCAGTACTACCACTGACAACAAAACCGGGGTAAGAAACTTCAAAGTCTTGCCTGCTACGACCAGCCCGGGCCAAACCTTTCTCAACTGCAGGTAGTGTCACTTCGCGCAGGTATTTCTCCGTGGTGAAGGCATGGATAATAACTCCATCGGCCACTTCTCCGGCCACCTCTGTCATTAATGGACCTACTGCGGCAAGAAACACCTTCGGAGCACCGTATTGGATGTCCTCTGGCGTAAACATGGGTGTCATCAGGGAATGAGTATAGAAGTCACCCTCAAAATGAAGCGGGTCCCCGATATGCCAGCAATTCCAGATTGCCCGCATAGCAGTGATAAATTCCCTCATCCTGGCTGCTGGCTTTGACCAGGGCATACTGAATCGTTTGGTAATGTGAGGTCGAATCTGCGATCCCAGTCCTAACACGAACCTGCCTTTTGAATAACTATTTAAATCATGACCGATATTAGCCAGATTCATCGGGGTACGAGAAAATGCCACCGCTATTGATGTGACCAATTCGACCCGCTCGGTTTCCTTTGCTGCCAGCAACAAGGGGAAAAAGGGATCATGGGATGTTTCCGCAGTAACAACACCATCATAGCCCAACGCCTCCAGCCGCCTGGCGCGATCCGGCGCCCCACCCAATCCTGCCATTAATCCACCATCAACTCGCATCATTATCTCCTAAAAACTGAATTCGTCACCGGTAAATGCCCGGTAGGTTGCCTGCGCATCTCTTGGCGAAACACAGGATATGATGTGAGTAGTGATACCGGCCTCAGCATATTCCCTGATCCTGTCCTGGCAGGCCTGTTTGTCTCCTATTATCGCAATATCATCCACCAATTTATCATCCAGTGCACCCGTCGTTTTATCCCGATTTTTTTCCGCCCAACCCTCTCTGATGGTTGAGGCCACGTCTTCATAACCAGCCCAGCTGAGAAAGGCGTTATAAACAGGAGTAGCATAATAGGGGGCAAATCCTGCCCGAATCATGTTCCGTGAGGCCCCTACATCATCGCTCACTACAACCTGATGCCGACAGACGATTTCAATATCTTCCAACTGCTTGCCCGCTCGTTCTGCACCCACTTTAATGTGCTGCATCATCTTCGGGAGCGCATCTTTCGGGAACAAATTCAAAATCACACCATCACTGAACTCTGCAGCTGCTTCCAGCATCTTACCCCTGAGGGCAGCCATAAAAACAGGTTGGACTGATTCATCTAAAGGCAGCTGACGGTACCCCCGGCTCTTTACCGTCGCGCCGTCAAAGTCCGACTTTTCGCCTCGCAGCATACTTTGGATTAGCTGAACGGTTTCCTTAACCCGGGTAAGCGGTTTCTCAAAATTTAAGCCATGCCAGTTTTCCATCATGGTCTGGCTGGATGAACCCAACCCCAATATAAATCGCCCTTCTGAAAGCTTGTGCAGGACATGTGCTGTGGATGCCAGAACCGCTGGTGTTCTTGAATAAACTGGAATAATCGCCGTCCCAATTCTACAACGCTGAGTATTTAATGCGACTGCGGCAGCCGTTGTCAGGGCGTCAATACCGGAACTATCAGCAAACCAAAGGTCATCATAACCTTCAGCCTCTGCCCATTTCGCGATTTCAATCGTTGCCTCAACACCTCTTGGGTCAGGTAGTGTTAACGCCGTTCTTTGCGGTACCGACATTTTTTTGCTCCTTTACTTTATCTAACTACCAATTGAATTTTCATCGCCCTCTGGTGTTACTGCTTCTGCTCTCTATCAGCATTACAGAGTTGCTTCAGGGCAAGCCCTCGTAAATAACCAAGGTTATAATCCGATTCGTTATATTATATCTGCGCTACTGATTTCTTCACTCGGGTCAATGCTTGACCTGACTAAATCCTGCTTATTTCGTTTAACTCTTTCATAACGCTTCGCAGAGGTATAGACAGGCTCTTTCAGTGTCGCTGCTCCAAAAGATTTTTGCCTCTGCAGTTCAGTTACCTTGCCATAAGCGGTTGTTCGCTGCCGCGGATTTCGACCGGCAGCGATAATCAACTGTTCCATCAGTTCGGGAGATGTCTCCTGGCCATGACTCGCGCCGGCTGCCCGGGTAATTGTTTCATTCATCAAGGTACCGCCGAGGTCATTCACCCCTGCTTGCAGGCAAGCTTTTACTCCTTCATGGCCAAGCTTAGTCCATGATGCTTGAATGTTCTTAAATACCGGATTAAGTGCCAATCGAGAAACCGCATGGATCAGCACTGCTTCCCTGAATGTCGGCCCCCGCCGCGCTTTACCTTTCAAATATAAAGGCGATTCCATATGAATAAACGGCAAAATTACAAATTCAGTAAACCCCTGGGTCCGCTCCTGAAGACCACGCACTCGTAACAAGTGCCTGGCAACATGATAATAACTCTCCATATGACCATACATAATAGTGGCAGTGGTATTAAAGCCTTCGCCATGTGCCGCTTCCATTACTTCTAGCCACTGGTTGGTATTAATTTTATCCGGGCACAGAGTTGCTCGCACCTCATCATCAAGAATTTCAGCCGCAGTACCAGGTAAAGTACCAAGACCCGCATCCTTCAACTGCCTCAAAAACTCAGCAACCGGCAAATTCAACGTCTGGGCACCCTGCCATACTTCCAGGGGTGAAAACGCATGGATATGCATGTCTGGAACGACCTGCTTTATCGAATGGCATATGTCAATATAAGTCTGGCCGGTATATTCCGGATGAATTCCACCCTGCAAGCACACTTCAGATGCACCTCGATCAGAAGCTTCTTTAGTTCTTCGCATCAGCTCTTCAGGTGAAAGGTCATAGGGTCGACCGCGCAGATTTTCGCTCATCTTTCCTTTTGAGAACGCGCAAAACTGGCATTTAAAATAACAAACATTGGTGTAATTAATATTTCTGTTTACGCAATAGCTCACCTCATCACCGCAGAGGTTTCTACGAACCTGGTCAGCTACCTGGCAAACATGGGTAAAATCATCGCCTCGCGCTTGAAGCAGCCTGACTATGTCGGCTTCCTGCAGTTTTTCTCCTGCACTAGCCTTCGCTAAAATTAACTTTAAATCTGAAGCCACAGCCACCTTTGGTAGCTGCGTCACTCGCGCCAGTTCAGTCACCGGTGGCTGTGGGGTCTCTCCAGCCGCCCAGGTTTCATCTCTGGCAAAACCCTGCCCATCGACGGCATCTAACACCTTGGCTACCATAGCCTCATCCACCCACTTACCAAGATCCCGAACATGCGATGGATACAATGCCAGACGCTCAACTAATATCTTGCCTTCCGCGGCGGTTTCATCAGCCAGATTCTTAAGGTGGGGCCAAGGTGCTTCAGGATTGACAAAGTCCGGCGTAACCGGTGAAACGCCACCCCAATCATTAATACCCGCATTTATGATTTGGTTGAATACGCCAGGGCTCAAATTCGGTGGCGCCTGAATATTCATCTCCGGGCCAAATATCAACCTGGCCATAGCGATAGTCCATAGCAATTCATTAATATCCGGTTCTGGAGCATTTGCCATCAGCGTCTCGGGCTTGGCCCGGAAATTCTGAATAATAATTTCCTGTATATGACCATAGGGCTCGTTAGCAGACCTTAACGCTAAAAGCGAAGCGATTCTTTCTCGACGTGTTTCGCCTATACCAATTAGTATCCCGGATGTAAAAGGAACACTCGCCTCACCTGCCAACCTAATTGTCTCAAGACGTTTGGCAGGGATTTTATCCGGAGAGCCATAGTGCGGCATGCCCTTCTCCGTCAGTCTATCCGATGCTGACTCGAGCATTATCCCCATGGATATAGAAACCTTGCGCAGTTCTTCAAATTCGGCCCGGGTCATAAGTCCAGGATTCAAATGGGGAAATAACCCTGTCTCCTGGAAAACCATTGCTGCCATATCTCTGAGGTAGGACAGCGTTGACTCCTGACCGAGTTCCTTGAGACCTTTGCGGGCGGCAGAATAGCGGACTTCAGGTTTGTCTCCGAGCGTAAACAAGGCTTCCTTGCAACCCGCTCGAGCCCCATCATTTGCTATCTTGAGAACTTCATCCGGCGTCAAATAAGGCGCCTTTAGCTTTCTCGGCACCTGTGCAAAGGTACAATAATGACAAACGTCCCGGCACAAATGCGTTAACGGTATAAACACCTTCCGGGAATAAGAAATTGCATTCTGATGAGCGAGGTCCCTGATTGAAGCCGCTGCGTTGATCAAAGTCTGCGTTTCAGCGACCTCACTGAAAGACAATGCCTCCTCATCTGACAATCGTTGCCCCTTGCTGACTTGTTCTAACAAATATTCTTTCACTGCCTTTTAGCCTCCTCTGAAAATGATGCTCGCAGTTTGTCCATCACTGCCATTTCCTGACAACATAAATAAGTATGGGACTCTACGCCAGTTAAAGCCAGTCGCTCTAACATGACCCAAAGATCCTCAGGTGTATCAATATCCAACCCAATGCCAGGAAGTTTTAAAACAATGGGTTCGATCTCGTTGTTTCGAGCAAGCCCTAAGTGTCGACGGAAACTATCTACCCCGAAGCCAAACGGCAGGCAATCCGGAGGAGAACACACTACACAGTTAGAACCGCCCAGGTCTTCAGCTGGAACAATGCAGATACCCGGTGCTCCCTGAGCTGTGAAACCATCCAAAACGATATCCAGTTCTGCTGTTGTTACCAACGGCAAATCGCCAGGTAGAAACACCAGATTATCAACCCCTTTTTCAGCCAGCAAGCCCGCTGCATGGGTCATAGCCGCTATCAAACCTGGGCGAGCCGGTTCCGGCACAATGGTCACTGTATAGGGCTGGCACAGCTCGGCAACAGCGGCATCTTGCGTCACCACCCATATTTCATCGATATACGAACACGCTTCTACAGCGGTAAGAACATCTTCTACCATGCACTTAAACAGCGCTTGCCTTTCCTCTGCCCGCAGTACACCTGCCAACCGTTGCTTGGCACCGTTCAGCTGCTTGATCGGAATTACCGCAACAGTCGTCATACCTGGCTATGCCTCGCTGCAAATGTCAACACGTCATCGGCCAACTGCTCTCGGTCTTGAAGGCTCGTCATCACGGTTTTTACAACTAGCGCCTGCAGACCCAAAGCTTCAACCGCGGTTGCTTGTTTGGCATCGGCAATATCTAAAACGATTGCATCAAGCAGCCCGGGATATCGATCCACATAATACTCGGCAACCCCTAGCGCTGTACTGGGCATCTTTAATTCCGCCATCATTTTTGCGGCAGGCCCCTTCAGAGCAACACCTGCCACGATAGGTGAAACAGCTATGACGGGCGCAGCCTGTTGGGCCATCCTATCAGCCGTATCATCTAGATCCAGCACTGGCGCCACACTGACAAACGGATTAGATGGACACAGGATGATCGAACCCAGTTCCGGATCTTGCAGCGCTCTAGTAAATTCAGCACAGCGACTGGCGCTGCCAATTCCGGAAAAAGAATATCCGTTAATAGCCGGTTGACACTGATCACGAACAAAATAATGCTGGAATGCCAGTACTTCACCTGACTGACAGTGGATCAGCGTAGCCACAGGGTCATCTGACATTGGTACAAGACTATGTTTTATATTCAGAGCCTGACACAGTTCTCTTGTTACCACCGATAGTGATTTGCCTTTGGCTCTCTCTCGTGTCCTGACCACATGAGTCGCTAGATCTCTATCACCCAGACTGAACCAGGTATCGCCACCCAACTGCCCCAGAGCAGCGAGGAACTGCCAGGTTTCTTCAGCTTGTCCCCAGCCAGTTTCCTTATCAGAAAGGTTGGCCAGCGTATACATTACGGTATCCAGATCAGGACAGATGTCTAATCCTAGGTGTTCAAAATCATCGCCTGTATTAGCCACTATGGTTAGTTTTTCAGGCTGAAGTCGACGTGACAATCCCAGCGCCAGCTTAGCGCCACCAACACCACCCGTAATAGCTAAGCAACTTTTTGTGGCCGCAGTCATGTTTTCCCCTACCTGAACATATCTAGCTGTTTGGGCCTCAGAAGTGGCTGTACGCCCTGCAATGCTGGGTCGGCTGGCTCTACAGGATGATACCCCCTGGCAATGACCACTGGCATCTTTTCAATAGTCTGCCCCATTATCAATGATGCCGCTGCTGCCAGTTCGTCTGCTGCAGCAACCTGCGTTACCAACAATTCTCTGCCATACAAATCTGTACCGCCAACATAATCTTCTAATGCTGTAAATCCCGCGACCCCAATCGCAAGTCCTACAGTCCCCATACGCCAAGCGCGACCGACTGAATCATTGATAATCACCCCAACATCAATACCATGCCTGGTTTTAACCGCCGAACGCAAACTGCGGGCGCTGGCATCAGGGTCAATGGGCAACAATAACAGCAAGTCATCTCCATCGATCCCGTCAACGTTGATATTGGACTGGTCTATTCCCGCATTCGCCTGAACAAAACCTAGATTCTGCTCAACAATGAGAACCCCTGGGCGTTGACGAACGACCTCATTAGATTCGTCCAGGATGACCTGCACCTTTCTTGGATCCTTATCTACTTCAAGAGCCAGTGCGCAAGCCTCATCAGTAGGCTGTACGTTGTTGAGGTCGACGTACCGGTCTTCCGATTTTGATACGATTTTCTGGGCTAGCAAAATCACGTCGTTTGCCTGCAAAGATTCATCAATACTTAGCAGGCCGACGTCGATAATATCCAGAAGATTATCCCCCGGCTCTACCATGGGCAGATTGGGCACTCCGAATAGTGTGAGGTTCATACAGCCCCTGACTCACCCGTTATCACAATTCCTGCTCCATTTATCTTGTGGTGGCGATTGATGGAAATCAGTACTGATGTCATAGCTTCCGCAGCGGCCGCATTTGCTAGCGGACCAGCATGCCAGCCTTTGAGACCAAGGGCCTCAACTAAATCTATCACTGTCTGTCGAGCCGCCCGCTTGTTACCCGTCACCAGGACATCGCAAGCGATGGCGTCATCCTCCTGCAGATGCATCGCACCCACATTCTGGAAAGCCGATACGACACTGACACTTTCTCCCAGATACTGCTGAGCCTGCATGGCCGCAGACCCTGCTTCCGGTAATTGCACTGTGCCGACCTTCGGCGGCACCAGTGGTACCGTAACATCAATGAGTACTTTGCCATCTAAAGCTTGCTTTACTGATCCAAGCGTACTGAGCTGGTGTGCAAACGGCACCGTCAAGACTACTACATCGGCTAATTGCGCAGCACTGATATTGTCATGCCCCGTCACATTGAGGTCCGGGAATTCAGCCAGGAGATCGTTGGCTGCTGCCAGGCCCTTATCTACGGTGCGCGATCCAATGCATATCTGGTATCCTGCTCGCGACCACTGTCGGGCTAACCCTCCTCCCAAATCTCCTGTACCGCCCAAAATAGCAATGGTTTGTATCTTCTCTGTCATATCATTAATTTCCAATCATCAATTGCATCAAACTATACCCTTCTTCTCCCAGCCCAGCCTACCGAAGAGACTCAAACAGGCGCTGCATTATTCACCAAGTATCGCCTGGGAACAACCATCGAGGGAAACATACGGGGCTTAACTTCTGATAAAACTATACCAAAACAGATGCGCCCTGCCAGCACAAGATACAAGCCTATTGCCTTACCAGCCACGTCAACTATTAACAAAACGTCGTTAATGCCAGCGCAGCCGTATTACTGGCAGAATTCTGACTCACCTGCCTAGTGGCGAACATCTGATCCACTCCACTATTCTGATGCTTCTACTAACTGATGCAGCAAGGTAATACACTGAGAGGCAAACAGCAGAGTCGGACCGAGTGAAACCATCTTAACCCCCTGCCTTTTCATCGACTTAAAAGACTTTTTTGGCATGGGAACATGGTCTGAAAGAATGAACACGCTGTCAGAGCGAAGTTCGCCAGCCGTAGCACTAACCCCCTTCCTATCCAGCAGGTAGCAGTTATGCTCAGTAGCAAGGCGTTTAACTAACCACTCAAAACTGATCGCTTCAACCACTATGCCATTTTCGGCAATGACAGCCTGACCCTTATCAAGCTTTACACCTTGTTCTAACGCCACTGCACAGGCTGAGAGCAGAGCCTGCTCATGTAGCCCACCTAAATCGCCAATGCTAGCCCCATCAATCAGCAAGGTACGTGAAAAATCCCTGCTATCCTCAAATACCAGATATAACTGGGTATCCCGTCTGTGATCTTGTGAAATAAAAAGCGCGTTAGTAATAATCCCAGCAATGAACTCCACGTGCCCAGGACTACCAATTGAGGCCAAAAACCGTTTCGGTTCGACAGGAGCACTATGGCAGCGGACGACAAAACAAGGCAAAGGCAGGTCTCCTCAGGGCCTGTTACAAGCTATAGCATTATGGCCATTTCTCTACTAAACGGAAGACAAATATACAATTGCTCAGGTTTGACCCTTACCGTCTTGAAATAAGTTATTATGCTTGAGTGAATTCTTCCCAGAAATACTCAAATAAAGCCAGCAGCTCACATCTGACCTGGTATAACCTCAGCAATGCTCTTTGGATGGGAAGCTTCAGCATACAGCAATTGCTGGTAATTTGGATTCTCGTCGGGGTACTGGAGCAGCCACCCGAAACTGTTGGACTGGTGCAACTATTAATCGGTATTCCAGGCCTCCTATTCATGCTTTGGGGCGGTTTTATTGGCGATCGAGTGGATGGCAGAAAGCTACTCATTCAAACGCATCTACTCAGTGCCATCCCCCCTTTAGGCTTGATCATTGTTATTTCTTATAGTCAATTAGGGCTTATCGGTGTCATCTTGTTTGCACTCAGCGCTAATCTCCTCAACAGTGCCTCTAACCCGGCTCGAAATACCATCTTGAACATGGTTGCTCGCTCAAGGCTCCAGTACGCTATTAGCCTTTCAACCGGTATAGGTTCGGTAGCCACCATGATTGGTACCCGGGTTGCGGGCGAAATTGAAAGTATAGGATTGGTTAATGTCCTGATATTCCAGGCGGCCTTTTTTATCCTCGGTGCTGTGGCCCTGCTCGGCCTGCCAAAGTATCCGGTCATCCAAAAAACCACCGACTCCAGTACTACCCCGGGCGAGGATCAGGTACCTGCACCGACGATGCTGACCACCATAAAAAATGGCCTGCTATATACCTGGCATTTCAAGCTTGCCAGAGACCTGGTCGGTCTTAATTTCTTTTCCAGCTTCTTCAACGCTGGCGCCTGGATGGTCGCCATACCCTTTATCATCACTCGGATCTACGCGGGTGATGCCTTACTGTTGGCCAATATCACGGTCATCTTTTACTTTGGTTCGCTCATCGCCAATTTCGGCCTGCTGCGATTCATGCCATTGGCTCGACCCGGCCGACTGTATCTAATCATGCAATTAAGCCGAATTTTTGTGCTTTTGCTGATCTGGATCCAGCCTCATATCACGGTATTCTGGGTCGCCGCAGCCTATTGGGGATTTAACATGGGTGTCACCAACACCACATCTCGCCTCATGGTGCAGGAAATTTCCAAGCCCGAATATCGAGCTCGATTGATGTCAGTTTATACACTGGGCCTGATGAGTGCGATCCCAATTGGTTCTCTTGTGCTTGGCTTTGTCATTGGTCAATTTGGTGCTCTAAATGCCCTGATACCCGGCATGATTTCATCCGTTATTATCTTCTGGCTAGGCTTTCGGTATACCACGATATGGCAATACAAAAGTCCAACTGAACCACCGGATGATTAAAATTGTTAGTGCACACTAACTTGCCAGAGCCCATGACTTGTACACTTTAAGATAGTATTAATGTTTTCCACAAAATCTGTGGATAACTCTGGTGATAACTTCTCGAACAACCTCCATACCCCCCAAAAATCCTACAAGTGTACAATTGATCAATTTTTAACCAATTTAATTAAAACTTAATCAAATCAATAACTTATGATATTGGCCTCGCACCCCTTTTGAATCTATTCAGTTTAATTCAGAAATTGGGGTCAGATGTGCATAACTTAATAAAAATACCGCTGAATCTCATCAATTTAGCGTTAATTTACCATCTCAATTGCTGAGTTTCGACCACTGACCCCAATCCATATTCTAATAAGATGACTAAAATCATAGCATTACGGCAACAATTGTTAGCCGCTGCATTTACAAAAAATTTACCCATAAATTTCCTACCAAGCACTCACTTCGACAAGATCTATCAACGTCCTTCACTTGCTAGCAAATTTGAATCCAATCTACCTGCTTGAACTGAGAAAGCGGGCTCATTATTTCCAGCGATAAACTTTTACTTCGATCGTGATCACGATATGATGCCCCTCGTTTTTTGCCTACCTCCAGCATTATTATCGTCTATCGTTTCGATCTAGAGCAGGCACTAATACTTCTCAGGTGTAACGCCTCTCGCGCGGCAATCAAGGATCGAGACAAACAATGTTCCACGATAACTCAAGCCCTTTGTCACAGACTTATTATTCCCAGAGGCTACGATTGCATTATCTGGATTGGGGCAATCCGACAAAACCGAAGGTCTTGCTGATTCATGGTATCCAGGATCACTGCCACAACTGGGACTGGACCTCTGAAATCTTAAAACAGGATTATCATGTAATCACACCTGATTTGCGGGGTCACGGAGATTCCGAATGGAGCCGCGGATCGGCCTACAACCATCTGGATTATGTGTATGACATTGCCCAATTGGTGGATCAACGTGGCCTGTCTCCCTGCCATATTGTTGGCCACTCCATGGGGGGCACAGTTGCCAGTATCTTTGCCAGCTTATTCCCGGAGAAAACTCTGAGCCTGACCTCGATTGAGGGGGTGGGAATTTATTGGCAGCACTCACGTCAAACTGGGCAACTTTCGGGCATGCTTAAGCAATGGGCCGAGAACACTCGCAGTCTTGCCGGTAGAATACCCAAGCGCTACCCTGATTTCTCCTCTGCGCTAAAGCGGCTAATGACTTCTAACCCGCACTTATCTGAAGCCCGAGCTCAGCACCTGACTTCCCACGGCACGAATCAAAATGAAGATGGCAGTTTTAGTTGGAAATTTGATAACTACACCCATTCCCAGCCCTCGACAGGACTATCCTCGAGTGACCTCATTGAACTTTGGGATGGCATAAGCTGCCCTGCATTACTACTGAATGCCAAACAAGGCTTTGAACATCGTATCGGCCAGGATGGTACTAGCAAACATTTTAATGACTTGGTGACCCTGGACATTGATCAGGCAGGGCACTGGCTGCACCACGATCAGTTTGAGCAGTTTATTGCTAACCTGAAGTCCTTCCTGGCGAGTTCAGCCTGACCGGCTCAAATAGATCTGACCTGCAACGGGCGAGCTTAACAACGACATGGGTTAACCCTATACTGCCAGCATGGACCCGAACATTCTTACAGCCTGGAGCCGCCCATGATTGAACTGTACACTTCTGCCACCCCTAACGGCCATAAGGCATCGGTCACACTCGAAGAATTGGCAATCCCCTACCAGGTATTTCCAATTAACCTATCTGCTAATGACCAGAAAAGCAGCGCATTTCTTGAAATGAACCCTAATGGTCGAATTCCCGTCATCAAAGACAAGGGCAATAACGATCTAACCATCTTCGAATCGGGTGCTATCATGATTTACTTGGCCGAAAAAACCGGGCAGTTGCTTCCCAGCAAAGGGCCCGCTCGATCCGAAGTCATGCAGTGGTTGATGTTTCAAATGGCAGGTATCGGCCCCATGATGGGACAAGCCAATGTTTTTTACAGGTATTTTCCTGAAAAAATTCAGCCAGCAATTGACCGCTACCAGAATGAATCGCGACGCTTATTTGAAGTGCTGGATCAAGGCTTGAAAGACAAGCAATGGTTGGCTGGAGAGTACTCGATCGCGGATATTGCTAACTGGTGCTGGGTCAGAACTTATCGCTGGTCCGGCGTTTCCAGGGAAGGCCTTGAAAATCTCGATCGGTGGTTAGGGCAAATGAAGGAACGTCCTGCCTGTCAGAAAGGTATTAGAATACCTGAACCTCCGCCAAAACGCATATTGGTAGGGGATCAGCGGGAATCATTCGTTAAGGGAGCGCAATCGATTCTACAACGCTAGGAGATAACCATGCAGGTAACAGTTTGAGCATTACCCTGTAGGACTGAATACCGAACAGGCTTAGCAGTTCCATTAATCTGGCCCAGACGTATACCCTCACGGGGACCCAGCCAGGAGCCACCCGCCAGTATGCTGGCAAATTTTTCACTCCCGTTAAGGAATCAAGACTGCCTGCCTTGCCACCTTAGAATATAGCAAATAGCTCCTCAAAGGCGACCATCTGACCACCGTTAGCAGAAGATGGCACTAGAATCGGCGTTTTAATCCCCGCATCGAACCATGCTTCTATGCCGTCACGAATCTGCGTTGCATTACCAAACAAGGTCGTATCCGCCAGCCATTTATCCGTTAGGAAATAGGGTATTTTTTCAAAATCCTTTGCCTCTATAGCCTTTTCGATTCCTTCCATCTCTTCAACGTAGCCGGCTTCTTTCCAGTAATTTCGATAATTCGGCAACATGGCGTACGAGCTCAATGTCCTTCTGTTTATAGCCATAGCTGCATTGATATCGTCATTTACACAGGTGGGGATCATATCACCAATAAAAAAATCACTATTTCGTGTTGATTCTGATAAAACCGACAGAGAAGCTGCCATATGCGAGCGAGCACCATTGGCGAATACCATACCACCGGCGACTTCCTCGGCTAAAGCAATCATTTTTTTTCTCAAAGTAGCCAGGACTATGGGCGGTAACTCTCCAGCCCGTGGAACCTCCTTCAATTGAGCCACAAACTCGCGAGTGTCTGTTAACGGCTTACCACCATCGAGGCCCCGCTGCTTCAAGGCGGGTGCATGGCTCACACCGATCCCGAATTTAAATCGGCCGCCTGAAATCTCATGTATAAATGAGGCGGTACTGGCAAAATCAACGAGTTGTCTGAAATAAATAGGCATGATGCTGGTGCCAAACTCAATTTCATTAGTCGCATGGGCGAGGGACTGGCAAAGCGCAAGCGAATCACCCAGACTGGGGCCAAAAATACCCGAGAAGCCTCGGTTCTCAATTTCTTGTGCTAATGCGATAGTAGCAAGCCGTCTACCAGGAACGGCGGCTAAACTAAGCGCTGGCATTCTGTTCATAATTATTCCTCATTTGCTTATACAAAGACCATCGACACAATACTCCGCCTGATGGCGATCTTAGGCTGCCCTAATTAGCTATTCACTGCAACACTTCTAATATCCTGCCAGGACGAACCGAACATCAAGCTGGTTGCATATGGCCACGAATAGCTGTCAATAACCCCTGGCTTTTCTCAACCCAAGCCTGCTCAAATCTTGCATCCCAGCTATCCTGAGCACCCTCTTGCACCGCGGCTATAACGGCAGTCAGCAGGTCCACATACATATCATCGACTACAAAATAGGAATCAGCATGCGTGCGCGTCTCGAACAGCAAATAATCTTGCTCCTGCTGATAATCCTCGACCAGCAATAACCTGATAATTTCTGCCATCATCTTACCCCTGACAATGTCATCTATATGCGACATGAGTTGCTCGGCATCAGGCTGGAGCTCGAAATAGTGCTTGTAGACCAAGGCTGAAAAATCGTCTAGCGTTTCCGCTGCTCGTTCCAGAGACTCATCAATTAATGGCTGGGTGTGCAAGAATTTTTCCATCATTTATCACTCGAAGGCTATCCAAATTAGCCCCATCTACGACTATAATCAATAGACCCGCTCAGGACAATTGCTATGGCTAAACGATCTTCATTCTTACTCAAACAAAAAGTTGCAGCTGCTTCTATTCCGCTCATTGCGATAGGCAGTCTGATTTATCTAGTCGTGTTAAGCATCACAGACGATACTGCCCAGGGTATTTTCCGAGAGGGGCAACATTACACCGTTATTGAAAACCCGCGTCGGATAAGGGGAGAAAACATAGAGGTAATGGAGTTTTTTTCGTACGGCTGCATTCATTGCTATAATTTTGATGAACCGCTTACAGAATGGGTAAACGATAATAAAGATGCCATCCAGTTAGTGCGAACGCCATTAATGGGCAATGAAAACTGGCGACTTTTAGGCAAGCACTATTACACCCTAGAACAGTTCAAACAAAGGGATAGGCTCCATCACTCATCATTTGTTGCCATCCACGACCGAGGTAAAGTTTTCACTAACGCTGATAACCTGGCGGCATTTTTTGCAGACGATGAACTACCCTATGATCCTTATATCAGCACTTTTAATTCCCCTTCTGTAATGGGCCAGGTCAATCTAGCCGATCAGCTATCAAGAAGATTCAAGATATCGTCAGTACCAACCCTGATAGTGCATGGAAAATATAAAGTCGCTATAACCTCAGACATTGGCCCAAATCGTATGCTCGAGGTGGTTGACCACCTGATCGAAAAAATCAGAGCAGAAGCAGCGCCTTAAAGCTCTCGGTCGTTGGAAAAAAGCGCTGGGATTTTGGTAAACAATCTAATATCAGGATCCAAACCGATACCGTAATTTCAAGACCAGCGCGTCAGTTACGGGTTGGCGATAACTACGTTTGAAAATCTCCGAAAAGTCCTCATCATCCAGCAACCCGGCTATATCTGATTGCCGGGTATATACCAGGTAGAGATCTGATAGAGGTGCAATTTCCCAGCGATAACGCGCCTGCAGACTCACTTGTGAAACTGAGAAGTCATGATTGGCAGCATCCGGCTTGTCAATTGATATCAAATCACCAGCCACTTCAGGAATCTGGTAATAATCTTTTTCTCTTGCTTTTATACCAACCCACTGCAGCACAAACTTCAGTTGCTGCTTGGCACTGATAAAGTACTCTAGCGAAACCCCTGGAAGAACCTGGTCTGCTGAAAAGGTTGTCATATAACTGCCGTCCTGATGCAGCAACCAGCCATCACGGTCAAGGGCGCTTAACATCAGATCAAAGGCTAGCCTATCATCCGGTCTCCAGGACAAGTAAGCACGATAAGTGTAACTGTCACCGCCCATGTCTTCACCCATATACCCGAGCGAACCGCCAAAGCTCAACTTCTTGGAGCGATCCGAGCCCCAGCCAAGACTCAGATGCGATCGATCCTCTATTCGATAGGTGCCATTGCCGAAACTATTCAGATCATCATAACTGCCTAGGAAGTGACTGAAGCGTACGACTAGCTGCGTCAAATTGTCGAAAACGCTGCGATTCGACAGGTGGATACTTCCCCCAGTAAAAAACCCATCACTATTTTTCTGTACAAACCCCCGCACATCAAACTGGTTAGTCCGGCCCCAGCTTAAATTGGATGAACTCCACGTATGAGCTGTCCTGATACGGAAATTATCGTTCCTCTCGAGGTACCCCAGGTCATTAACATCAACGGTCTCATCCAGATATTCAATACCGAGCCTTTGGGTCAGACCCTGCCGGGGAGCATATTCAAAATCTACAAAACCACCGTAGCCTCTTTTAATTCCATCCTTATCAGAACTAAAAAACTGGCCATCGACCTTCAATTTTCCGCTTTCCGCCATATAGTGGCCATCTATACCGTGGACGATCGCATCGCCATCATCGTGGAGCACAGCGGTGGAAAGCAGACCCAAAGCACGGTAGTCACCGCCGGGATCATCTTCAATCAACATACGCGCGATTCCATAGCGGCTGCCAGAACCATCAACCATCTCATTCTGGAGGCCATTGGACACCAGGAATCGCGGATCATCTTCAAATGCCGCTAGAACACCATAGCGAATGTTCCCCGACTGACCCGTCAATTTCGCCGCTCCGAGGAGGTCATTTGGCTGGATCAGGTCCTTGGTTCTTATTACACCGTCGGGCCCTACTTCAGGCGCAACTGGTTTGCCACCTATACGTCTGGTATTGACAAGCGTATAGGGTGCGCCAGTGTTTCCTACATTAATACTTCTGGTATCTGCTCGGGGAGATGCCGTAAAGATCTGCTGACCTTCGAGGAAAAACAATCTTTTTTCAGGGAAAAAAGTTTCCGTCGCGGACAGGTTAATCACTACATCGTCTGATTCAGCAGCGCCAAAATCGGGATTAACGGTAGCGGTAAGTTGAAGGTTTGTTGATGGCCGCCAGAAAAAATCAGAACCGAAACGATAATCGACCTCATTATCGACACCATCCGAGGTAATTGCTGTAAAAGGGAAAATACTATATTGCTGTCGGGGCGCAACATCCTCGACCTCAAGACTTTGCAAAGCCGAGATAAATTTAGGAACCGTATAAGGTAGACCGGGCCAACCCCAGCGTTCATCCAGATACGCAACAGCCCGTTCAAGGGACATCCCTATACGCCGCTCACCCTCGACTTTAGGCATCGACACGATGCCCCAAGGTATATGGAACTCAGCCGACCAACCAGATTCGACTACCTGAGTCGCCCCATCCCAGGCACCATCCCAGTCACTGGAAAACTGTTTCTCCGGTAACAAGGTGCCGTCCATCTGAGAGTTGCCTAATGCCACGCCAAACCAATAACCATATCGACCTTCTCCGGAGGTATCCAGAACAATGCCGACCCGATCGCGTTTTATCTGACGATCGTCCCTTCCTGAAAGACGAGGCAGTAAAGTCTCTACCGGTTGGTTCATCTGTATTCCGAAGTAAATACCCGACTCGTCATAAAATATTTTCACGAGCGTCGCGTGCTTGGGCTGACCTAGACTATCCGGCTCAGTGATAACAAATTCATCGTAAGAATGAAGGCCTTGCCAGACTTCTTCATCTAAGAAACCATCAACAGTGACTTCGGCCTTGACACGTTGCAAGGTAATGGTCTGGCCTTCAGCAATATCGATCAATAACGCTTGTGCCTGTATCACCCCAAAAATGGACAACAGCAGCAGGCAAAAAAGTCTGCGCATCGCATGATTAACCACTCCGTTGGTCAAGCAAGAATCTCCCTGATCCATCAACCGCGCAGGCTCTTCGAAACTCACCCCGCACTCAATTGAACTAATAAATCCCTCTTACGCTGATTCTAACATTTAATATTTCTTAATGAGAATCGCGTCATCAAAGACTATATCAAATTGTAAAAATACTGAATACCAAACTAGCCCTGAATAGAATCCAGCCGATCGCTCACGATGAACGATATCTTACCTTCTCGTCAACCTAAATAGCAGCAGGTCCGGGAAACTCTTTCCTCAGCATCCTTTTCAATACCTTTCCATTTGCATTGCGTGGAATTTCATCGATAAATACAGCTGCCTTCGGTAACTTAAAGCGAGCCAGTTTACCGTTACAATGTTCTAAGACTAGTGCCTCACTCAATTGCTTATCCGCCTTGACTACGACTGCCAGCGGTGACTCACCCCAGCGCTCGCTCGGCTGGCCAATCACTGCCACTTCGGATACTAGCGGGTGGGTAAGAATGACATTTTCAATTTCAGCCGGGTAGACGTTTTCCCCTCCCGAGATGATCATATCCTTGATTCGATCCTGGATGTAGACAAAACCTTCAGCATCGATCGTTGCAATATCTCCAGTCCGTAACCAGCCATCCTGGGTAATAGTTTCTGCTGTAGCATCAGGCCGGTTCCAGTATCTCAGCATAACGTGACCTCCTTGCACCCATACTTCACCCTGGGCACCAGCCAAACAATCCTCTCCTAGCTCGTCCACAACTCGAACTTCACTGTGAAAGAAAGCTTTACCCGTTGAGCCGACTTTTTCCAGGGCATGTTCGGCACTGATTACACAGGCAGGCCCACAGGTTTCTGTTAGCCCGTAAATCTGATGGATTTCAATTCCCAGGTCTGCATAACGCTGGATCAGGCTTACCGGCAGTGGCGAAGCACCACTTTGAATCCATCTGATCGATTCATAATTCAAATCCTGCAATGGCACCTGAACCATAAAATTCAGCATGGCAGGAACCAGTAAGGAAGTTGTTATTTTTTCCTCAGCAATCAACTGCCAGGCTTTTAGCGGGTCGAATTCCCGCATGACTATACTGGTAACACCACGGTACAAATTCAGCGTAATTGGAATTAGTGAGCCGACATGGAACAATGGTAAAGCAGCCAGGTAGCGATCAGCTTCGCGCAAATCACAACTCGCAGCGAAGGTTAATAATGCCCAGAAAGAAGTAGTGTGACTATGCACGACGCCTTTCGGTAACCCGGTAGTACCCGAGGTATACATTATATAAAGCAGGTCATCTCCATGGGCAGCCTCAACGGGTTCCTGGGCGCTACCTTGATCTCGAAAACCCTGGTAGTCCTGTGCAAACTCAGCTACTCGCTCCGGAGAACCGACCTGCAACCAATCCGTGATATCTGTCTTGGCACCTCGTGAGTGAAGATCAGTGACTACCGCTAGGAACTCTTCGCCGTAAATCAAGGTCCGGGTACCACTATCCTTTATGATGAATTCAAGTTCATCTGCCACCAGGCGCCAGTTTAACGGCACTACAACGCCACCAATCTTGGCAATGCCAATGTACGACTCAATAAATTCAGCGCTATTCATTAAAGCCAGGGCCACTCGCTCGCCCTTCTTTATACCTAGATCTAGCAGTTGATTAGCTATTTGATTTGAGCGGTCATTTAATTCCCTGAAAGTCAAACGCTGGTCAGAGCTACTGTCAATATAGGCTTCTCTCTCGGGGTTTAAGGCGGCTCTGCGAGTTAACAAGTTTCCGATATTTACGTTCAATTGTATTTCCTTATGTTGTCAATTACTTAAGCCAGCAGGCTTCAGCTAGATTCACGACCCTGGGTCACATAAATGCGCCTGAGTTGCTCCTGGTGCAAGAGTCTGCCCGGTCATGGTGAGCTAGCGCACATTTACGATACTTCTCGAGATGAGCTCCTTCATGATTTCCGAGGTGCCTCCGTAAATACGTTGGATTCGTGCATCTACATATGCTCTCGAAATTCTATACTCCTTCATATATCCATAGCCACCAAACAACTGCAGGCATTGATCGACCACTTCACCCTGCATTTCACTTGCTGCAAGTTTGAGCATTGACGCTTCAGCCGAAGACAGCTCTCCAGCCATAAACTTCTGCACATACTTTTCTGCTAAAGCCCGACTGAGTTCGATACGGGTTTTCAATTCCGCTAACTTGTAACGTGTAGCCTGAAAGGCGGCGATTGCCTGGCCGAACGCTTGACGCTGCAACACATAGTCTACCGCCAGATCAAAGGCACCTTGGGCTGCCCCAACACAACTGATACCCAGGATCAATCTCTCGCGAGGTAGCTCATTCATCAAATGACTGAATCCTTTACCTTCCCCTCCCAAAATATCCTCGCTGGACACTCGCACATCATCTAGAAAAATCTCAGAGGTATCACCACTATGCAGACCCATTTTCTCCAGATTACGTCCTCTTTGAAAGCCTGGTTTTTTACAATCCACTACAAATAAGCTCATACCTCTGGCACCAAGATTTACATCCGTCTTGGTCGCTAAAATGATCACATCGCAGTGCTGACCATTGGTAATAAAAGTCTTCTGGCCGTTGATCTGGTAGTCATCGCCGTCCTTTAGCGCTGTCATTTTAATACTCTGGAGATCACTTCCAGCACCTGGCTCGGTCATGCCAATCGCACCTACCACCTCACCTGTGACCATTTTCGGCAGCCACTCCTGCTTCTGACTTTCAGTGCCCAGATTACCTATATAAGGAGCGACAATATCCGAGTGAACCGAAATAGAACTGGCAAGCGCAGCAAATCCTGCTCTGGACACTTCATCGACAATCGCGCAGCTAAGTTCAAAAGACACACCGTAGCCCCCATACTCCACTGGCTGGTCTACACACAAGAACCCGTTTTCGCCCAATTTATTCCACAGAGTTCGAGGGAAGATTTCAGCCTTTTCCCATTCTTCATAGTACGGAGAAACCTCAACTTCCAGAAATTTCCTCAGCGTTTCCAAAAACAGGTGCATCTCTGCTGAGGTGATTTGACCCTGCTGAGTCATTTGATTTCCTTAATTCTAACAGTTGTCGTAATTGTATGAGTTCCTGCGAGTGACGTCGAATCTATCTACGCTTGCACGCCTCGAACTGGTACTGAATCAAATCAGCCTAACCTAGACTAAAGACCGATTGCAGAAATCCGCTACCCTGACGCCTAGCATTAAAAACCAGCTTGCATACCTGTTTTGTCCCTTTTATTCGAAGTACCCAAAAAATTGAGACTTGATTTACAGATCGACTCTCTCTAGATTGTCAGGATCAAGGCACCTAGGTCGACCCTGTCATGAAGCATGAACAATCCTACTACGACGAAATCAAAGAGAAGTTTGCAGAACAACGTGACCTGAGATTGAAATTACGACCTGAGGGTACAGCCCAGTTCACCTCTGATTTTTCCGGCCCCCTGAAAAAGCACGCCGAAGACCCCCATGCGGATAACATCACTGCTAGAGAACCCATTAATGATACTGTGGAGGTACTATTTATTGGTGGGGGATTTTCCGCCCTGCTGACATCGGCACGACTGAGGCAGCGTGGTATCGAAAGCATCCGAATTGTCGAACGCGGTTCAGATGTTGGTGGGACCTGGTACTGGAATCGCTACCCCGGGGTCGCCTGCGATGTGGTTTCCTATGATTACCTGCCCTTGCTTGATGAACTGGATTACGTCCCTAAGCATCACTATTCCCGAGGCGAAGAAATCCTGAACCACTGCAAGGCAATTGCCCGGAAATACGACCTCTATGAGTTGGCCGTTTTTCAAACCACCATCATTTCAACCACCTGGCTGGAAGACGAACGGGTCTGGTGCCTGAAAACGGACCGCGGCGATACCATGAAAGCAAAATTTGTCATTTGCGCCAATGGAACTCTTTCTAAGCCTAAATTAGCCCGAATTGCTGGTATAGAATCTTTTCAAGGCCATTCCTTCCATACCTCTCGTTGGGATTACCACTATACCGGGCAAAACCTTGAGCATCTAAATGATAAGGTAGTCGGCATAATTGGTACCGGTGCCACGGCAGTTCAGGCTATTCCAGCATTAGGCAAACAATCCAAAGAACTCTACATATTCCAGCGCACACCTTCTTCCATTGATATCAGAGACGACTGGGAAACTGATCAGAAATGGGCAAGCAGCCTGCAACCAGGTTGGCAAACCGTGCGGAGAAACAAAGCAATTCGGCAAGCGCAATCTTCCGAAAAACAACTTCGGGAGCGTCGAAAATATACCCAGGAAGAAAAAATACGACGTCAGGAAAATAGTAATATTGACTATATGATGCGAATCCATCGCAGAATTGAACAGGAAGTGGACGACCCCATTGTTGCTGACGCGCTTAAGCCCTGGTATATGTTCATGTGCAAACGCCCCTGTTTTCACAATGAGTACCTGGCAACTTACAATAGACCGAACGTGAATCTAATTGATACCCAAGGCGAGGGTGTTACCGAAATCAGAGGACAGGGGCCCATCTTCAGGGACAGGGAATTTGATTTGGACCTGCTGATTTACGCCACTGGTTTTGAAGTTCAGAAAACGGGTATTTATAATAAAATAATCGGAAAAGCAGGCTTAAACCTGGAAGACAAGTATAGTAGCGGTATACAAACCTTGTTCGGTATTCACTCCGCGGGTTATCCCAATCTGTTTATCATGGGCGGCTATCAGGCATCCTTTCAATTCAATTTGACCTATATGCTGCAAACTCAGGGAGACCACATAGCCGACTGTATTGCACATACCAGAGAGAATAGTTTTGATACCATTGAAGCCACCGCAAAAGCCGAACAATGGTGGGTTCAGGAAGTCATCAATCACCGTGGAAAAACCACCCGGAACGAAGACTGTACGCCTGGATATTATAATTTCGAAGGCGAAACCCAGCGCAGGCAGGATGGTAACTATAATGGCGGAATTACGCGTTATCTGAACCACATGGAAACTTCTCGCGAGGACATGACAAAGCATTACATCTTCTCATAATCAGGGTCACGGACCTCTTTGAAAAGCTGGCCAGGCTATCGTGTTCCATGCGATTTATAAAATAATTGTCTACCGAGTATTAACGTTCTAACAGACATACAGTCACTACAACCAGACATCTCAAAATGCACCCATTGAAAAAATTAGTATTTCTTTTTATCGGATTTTTTATTTTCGCAACCGTATCTGCAGCGCCGTCAGAAAAGCAGGCCAATGCCGCCCCCTGGGCGCATCCTGATGTCATTAAAGCAGCCATCGCCATTGAAATGAGCGAAGAACAGGCAGCCTTGTTCCGGACTGCCATGGGTGCTTTCATTGATGGCATATGGAGGGATTCAATGAATCTGATCAAACGCCAGAAACCAAATCTAGAAAAAGCATTACAACGCGTAACTCGCAAACATAGCAAAAGGTTGGATCAGGAAATGCGGGCTGTTTTTACGGAAGACCAACAGTTTGCCCGTTACCAGGTCTATCGTGATCTCCTCCTCAGCAAAATCAAGAAACGAATCTCCTCGGGATCCTTCTAAATTCCCGGTAACCCGTCAATTTGATTTAATTCAAATAAAATACTAAAACTGGCCGAGATGGCCCAGTTGCGGTCCTATCGCAAATGATCCTGCCAAGTCCGCGAATCGCGAAGCCGTAAACAGCTAAGACCCCACCAGGCTCTGCTACACCCCAAACAGTATTTCTAACGGCTGTCCACAGCGCTGCGAGTCGAATCAATTCTTAAGCGTACCCGTAAGGTAAAGCCATTGGCCCTTCTCGCGAACGAATTCACTGACTTCGTGCAACTTCTCAACTTTACCGGATACTTTAAATTTGGCTATAAATTCAACCCAGCCAGTCGCGTCTGCGGATCCGCCCTGGTGGACAGCCAGAATCTTTAAGCCAAGCCAATGCTGGTCTTTAACTATCTCTAATCGAGACGGACTGGTCAGCGGGTGCCATGAATCGATCAAAAACTGATTCTCAGCTTCTACGTAGGCTGAGTATCGCGCTCGCATTAAAGCCTCAGCGGTTTCTGGCCAGTCACCACCCAGGAGAAACCTCCGACAACACAGGTTGTAATCCAAGCCAGAACCACAATGGCAATTCAAGGCCCCGGCTCACTTAAATCCAGTGTCAACTGGATACTGGGAATGGTGTCTTCCGCATGATGATTGACATAGACAACAGTGGTGTGACCACTCTGGCAAATTATTTCGATCAAGCTAAGCACCAATTGTCTATTCAGACTGTCCAGGCCAACACAGGGTTCGTCAAGTATCAGCAATGAAGGCCGTTTTACCATTGCTCTAGCGATCAACAACAATCGCTGGTCACCATACGAGAACTGATTCAGCGGTGATTGCCAACGATCTTCCATGCCCAGTATCCCAAGCCATTGATGGGCGATAGCGCGATGCTGATCTGACGCTTTAACATACAATCCAATACTATCGAAGAATCCGGAAAGGATTACATTTTCCGCGCTGATACTGACCCTGTAATCCCATTGAAGGGCACTGGAAACATAACCTATGTGTCGCTTTATATCCCATATGCTTTCACCCCCACCGCGCTGATACCCAAACAAGAACAGATCGTTTTGGTAGCACTGAGGATTATCGCCTGTAATCAAGGCTAAAAGTGTCGTTTTACCCGACCCATTCGGCCCGGTTAATCGCCAGTGTTCGCCCTGATTAATCTGCCAGTCCAGGCCTTCAAATACGATTTTATCGGCATACCGGACTTTCGCGTTTCGCATGGCCACCAGGGGTAGATTAGGATCTAACTCCGCCAATGGTTCTGAACCCGTACTGACCGGTAATTCAATATCGGCCCGATGCAGATGATTCAGCCTTTCAAGCAATTCACCTACCATCGCGTCCTTCAGGGCTCCCTGGAACAGCAAGCGCCCGCCCTCTAAATAACCATAGTGAGTGATAAATGCTGGCACCGCAGGCAAATGATTCATCACTAAAACAATCGTTTTATGTTTGGCGACATGCTCTAACTCAGCCATCAACAACCTGCTGGCTGCTGTATCAAGACCCACAAAAGGTTCATCAAGAATTAGTAATGGTGCTGGTGAAGCGAGCGCTTTCACCAACAATGCCTTTCTCGTTTCACCCGTAGATAACTTTCTGAAACCGCTGGTGAGTAACGGTTCCATACCAAATAGTTGTACCAGTTCATGTAAACGAACTGGATCTGGTTCATCTTCATTTAAGAGACTGGCTAATGGGGTACCCTGAAAAACCTGATCGGTCAGGTCACTGTCATCCCGGAGGCGTTCACGTTCTATCAGCGTCTGCTGAGCGAACAGTGATACTGTCGCTGTCTGGTCGTTAAAGCTGACCCTCTGACCCGAGAGTAGAAGACCCTCCCCTACCATGGCTGAAATAAGCGCAGATTTACCCGAACCGTTTGATCCGAGCAGCAACCAGGCCTCAGTCGCTTTAATTTTCCAGTCCACATCAACCAGTTGATACTGATTGCTAAACTCTATGCTCGCCTCGCTAAATTCTACCAGGATCGGGCTATGGGCATTAGGAGACAAAATTAATCTGGCATGTTGCGATTCAGACAACCCGTTTCATGGCTGTCATATAGCCACGCAATGTGCGCCCAATCTCCTCAACCGGATGCGATCGAATTTCGGCATTAATCTCGATTAATTGCTGGTTATCAACGCCCAGATCATTCAAACCTAGACCACGGCCTATCAAGTCAGCTTTCACATCTGACATGAAATTAGTCAGTAACGGTAAACAGGCATGATTATATAGATAGCACCCATACTCTGCCGTATCTGAGATGGTATTATTCATTTCAAACAGTTTTTTCCTGGCTATAGTGTTGGCTATCAATGGCACTTCATGAAGGCTCTCATAATAAGCCGATTCTGCCTTAATCCCCGCTGCAGTCATGGTTTCAAAAGCCAACTCTACTCCTGCCTTGACCATAGCAACCATCAATATACCGTGGTCAAAGTACTCCTGCTCTGATATTTCGACATCAGCAACCGGTGTATTCTCAAATTCAGTTTCACCAGTCTGCTTCCTCCAGGACAGCAGCTTATGGTCATCATCAGCCCAATCCTGCATCATTCCTGAGCTGAAATCTCCGGTCATGATATCGTCCATATGCTTCAGGTAGAGTGGCAGCAGTATTGTTTTCATCTCTTCGGACAACGCAAAAGCCTTGAGTTTCGCCGGATTCGACAGGCGATCCATCATATTGGTAATGCCACCGTGTTTCAGAGCCTCCGTCACAGTCTCCCAGCCATACTGAACCAGTTTGGCTGCATAGCCGGGGTCCACGCCTTCCTGTACCATTTTATCGAAACAAAGCAAGGAGCCTGTCTGCAGCATTCCGCAGAGTATTGTCTGCTCTCCCATCAAATCTGATTTCACCTCGGCAACAAATGAAGACTTCAACACGCCTGCCCTATGCCCGCCGGTACCCGCGGCATAAGCTTTAGCTATTTCCAGTCCTTCGCCGCGCGGGTCGTTATCAGCATGCACAGCAATCAGGGTTGGCACACCAAAGCCACGCTTGTACTCCTCACGAACTTCCGTACCCGGGCATTTAGGTGCAACCATTATGACCGTCAGATCATCACGAATCTGTTGACCTTCCTCAACAATATTGAAGCCATGCGAATAAGCCAGACAGGCATTTTGTTTCATCAACGGAACCACTTCGTCGACAACGCTGCCATGTTGCTTATCAGGTGTCAGGTTGAGGACCAGGTCGGCGGTTGGTATCAGCTCTTGGTAGGTTCCTACCTTGAAACCATTATCAGTGGCATTCAAATACGACTGCCGCTTTTCCTTGATGGCAGATTCACGAAGGGTATAGGCAACATCCAAACCACTATCCCGCAGATTTAGCCCCTGATTTAACCCTTGTGAGCCACAACCAATGACAACAAGCTGCTTACCTTTGAGACAATTAACGCCCTCAGAAAACTCACTGGGATCCATAAATTCACAGGTTCCGAGCTGCGCCAGCTGCTCCCTTAGCGCCAAAGAATTGAAATAATTAGCCATCATTGCCCCTTCGATCAATCTAAAGGGCGTAACTCTAAGGTAAATCTCCCTTAAGGTAAAATCTTATCGCTCTGTAGGCCCTTTTCTAGGCTGGTTTCCGGCAAATCAAGGCTAATGAATCCCGACTACACCCTCTAATGGGCCCCCTTCAATCGTCGTACGATGCATGACGCGACGCTGGCCTTGATAATCATTCTGGGCAAAATGCCAGGTGGCACGATTATCCCAGAATACCACTGAACCGGGCTGCCAGTTAAACCTCGTGATATACGGTTCTCGGATAGCAGCAGCATAAAGCATTTCAAGCAAAGGAGCAGATTCTTCTTCAGTCCAACCTTCAAATCTAAGCGTGAAACCACTGTTAACAAAAAGTGCCTTCCGACCACTCAGGGGATGCCTGATGACGACAGGGTGAACCGGATCCTCGAGCTCATCTGCCGCTGACTTGTTATTGAACTGGTCACCTATGGCTTCTTGCCTGGCTTCAGGGGCCCGACTCCCAAATACATGCTTTGCAGAATGCACGGCTCGCAGACTTTCAAGAAATGACTGCAAGCCTGCAGAAAGACCGTCATAGGCTTTATACATACTGGTAAACCAGGTATCACCACCAGACGCGGGTAGCTGCCTGGAGACCAGTACCGACCCCAATGCCGGAAGATGGTCATACGAATGATCTGTATGCCAGTCACCACCAATATTAAAGGTTTGATCAGGCTCCTTAGACACCACTGCGATTTCCGGGAATTCAGGATGGGCATCAAAAAATCGGTTAACGTTTATGTCCCCCCAAATCCGCGAGAAACGAAGATGCGCCTGTTCGTCAATGTCCTGATCTCTAAAGAACAACAAACCATGTTCAGCAAAAGCAGTCTTAACATCATCAATCTCAGAATCAGCGAGCTCGTTTAAATCGATCTGCGAAACCTCAGCCCCGACACCTTCCAATACTTTCACCCTCATGGTTAATAACCCTCCCAAAGCCCCTAACCAGTGGCACCTTACTATCGGCACCTGCGAAATTCAATTTCTGATCCCACCACCCGTTAACTGGATCACAATACGCAATCAGTAGCTAACAATTTTTTTATAGCCTTCTATCAATTTACCCGAATACATCCAGATTTATCTACCTTGATACCCGCATCCCTGAATACCTGGATACCTGGATACCTGGATACCTGGATTGGATACCTGAATACCCATCATCGGCTACTTATCGCCAATACCCTTCACCAACAATCTTTCCCAATAACCTTTCCTCAACTGGCTATTACCCACTCATCGCCCGGTTTCATCTGTAACGATACTTTCTATTTGATATCGCACTACCACAACGCTTGACCTGAGGCAGTTGCCAATGAGCAGGATCAGGCTTTATCTAGCCTGTCCAGGTGATTAAACCTGATCATCTCTATGAGTTCATCGACATACAATTGCCCCCGTTGAGAATATTTCAACAACCCCGGTGCCAGGCGCTCTCCACTGAGAATTTCTTGCTTTGCCCTCAAGTCACTGCGTAAGGCTCGGAGTGTGCTGTAAGCCGGGTGGCTATTGAGATTTAACAAGTAGTAATCGATACAATCTTGCACGGACTCAAACGCTGCGACCTGATGTGTTGCACCTTCAGCACGATGCCTGGGAACCACCCCGCAATTCTCGGTATAGCACCATATACCAAACAGATTCAACTGATGACGAGCAAAAGACGACGTTCCCCACGCAGACTCATTAGCAGCCTGCGCCAGGACCAGGGATGGTGGTATCTCATCAACCCTGTCCATTAACTGATTCAATACCTCCTGTTGAGACAGACTATCGCGATTGGGAACGCGATAGCGCGAAGATGATTGCCGGAGGAAAGCGACTGATTCGGTGCTCAAGTCGGAAGACAAACTATCCCCTTCTTCTAGCTGCTGTTTAAGCGCTTGTAATCTGGCGCGTTCTGCCCTCACCTGCTGATTCGCCGCGGTGACCCGGGGTAATAAATAGTCGAAAAATGCCTGCTTTTTTTCACTGACCTGACTATAACCCGCAAAATCTGGCAACGTCTCTGCCGGCTCAAATATGCCCTGTTGCCAGACAACAAAAATCAGCGCCAAGCCAACCGAAAAACCAACTAATATTAGCCATCGTCGTGCCATCTTAATTCAATCCTTTCCCTGAGCCTTTCTATTTCCCTGCCAAGCAGGCTGGATATCCTTACCTGAATGATTGCCAACTCCAATTAGCAGCAACTGCGGCAGGATCCCGCTTAGGACAGCTGTAATTTTAATCGTCCCGCACTTTAATGTCATATTAGCATTCAACCCACCAGGTCACTATCCAAACCGCCGCCCCGGGTCTATTCAGAGAACAGCGCTCACGTCTTTACCCGCCGCCAAAGGATCATTTCTCTGATAATTAGCGATCAAACCCACTAAGACAAAGTCATTTAAGCACTAAAAACCTGTTTAGATCAGGCTCGAATTCGGTCCGGCTGAATCACTTGGCTAGACGCCAGCTTCGTGTCAGTATTAAAAATCAAAGCTCCGAATACTATTTTTCCAGCTAGCCTGCATTCGGACCCTATTCGATCTAAAAATCAATGCCGGGTTAGCTAAATTTTTAACAGATGAGGAACTCACTATGACAGACTGGCACTTTGCTACCGCCTATGAACGAATAGCGGACACAATTGGCGATAGGACCGCATTGATTTCGGGTGACAAAACATCCACCTGGGCCGAGTTCGACGATAAATCAGCGCGCTTGGCAAATATTCTAAGGCAGCATGGCCTGGGCACCGATAGCAAAGTCGGTATCTACCTTCATAACAGTAATGAATATCTGGAAGCGCATCATGGAATAATGAAATTACGCGCCTGCCCCATCAATGTTAATTATCGCTATCAGGAAGAAGAACTGGTTTATCTACTCAATAACGCTGACGCAGAAGCCATTATCTATCAGTCAGCATACGCTGACCGAATAGAAGCTATCATGAATAAACTCGATCAGGTTAAATGCTTCATTCAGGTTTCAGATGCAACTGGAAACGGACTTGTTCCTGGCGCTCTGGATTATGAAACCATTATCAGTACAGCCGCTCCCATGGAGCGTATCGAAAGAAAATCCTCTGATCTGTACATGCTCTATACCGGTGGCACAACTGGTATGCCTAAGGGTGTCATGTACGCCAATGGCGAACACTGCGCGGGACTGGTCGGCTTTGGCGCAACCTTCGGTATCAACCCTGTTACTGACCTTGACGATCTACCGGCGGCTATTCAACAGGCCAGTAAACTTGAGCTTCTTCCAAGAGGCATGATTTGCTGCCCTCTAATGCACGGCACAGGAATTTGGATCGGGGCGATGATATCGCATCTGGCAGGAGGCGCCGCAATCACAGTTGATAAACTTGGCTTAGACCCCGACTTGCTCTGGAGCGAAGCACAAAGACATCGTGCTAGCTTTATGACGATCGTCGGCGACGCGTTCGCAAGGCCATTACTCAATGCTCTTGAAGAAGCTAGTCTCAAACAGACGCCTTACGACTTGAGCAACCTGAAGATGATGATTTCTTCAGGGGTGATGTGGTCACAGGAAGTTAAAGAGGGGCTTCTTGCGCAGCATGAAATGACTCTTTTTGATGCTATCGGTTCCAGTGAAGGAGGTATGGGCAGTTCAATCTCGACTCGAGAGGCCTCTTCAAATACAGCTAAATTTGAACTCAGCCCCGGAGTTCAGGTGTTTACCGATGATAACGAACTGGTAGAACCCGGCTCAGATGAGATGGGTATGATTGCCACACAAAGCGCTATGCGTGGGTACTACAAAGATGAAGAAAAAACCGCTAAGACCGTCAGGATAATCAATGGGGCTCGATGGATTTTTCCTGGCGACTACGCCACCATCGAAGCCGATGGGCGCATCAATCTACTCGGTCGGGGTTCAATGTGTATTAATACTGCAGGCGAAAAAGTTTTCCCCGAAGAAGTCGAGGAAATCGTAAAGAGACATGTCGGTACTGACGACTGCCTGGTGGTGGGTATGCCTGACGAACGGTTTGGAGAAAAGATTGTTGCAGTTGTTTCCGCGAATGATAATGATCTTGATGAGGCGAGCTTAATAGACCATTGCCGCGAATTCCTCGCCGGATTTAAGCTACCCAAACAAATTATTTTTGTTGATCTGGTGCAACGTGCTGCCAACGGCAAGGCAGACTACCAATGGGCCAAGCAGACAGCCGAAGCGAGTTTGTAGCGTAATCTCAGCCATCCCAGAAGAGCTCCTTTATGACACGCATTAATGCCGAACCAGACAGCAATTTTCTAGAGCAGGATGGACACAGGACCCATTACCTGGCCTCAGGCCCTGAAGATGGCCCACTCATTATTCTTCTGCATGGCTGGCCAGAACTGGCTATTAGTTGGCGTAGTCAGTTACCTTGCCTGGCCTACCTGGGCTATAGGGCAATTGCACCTGACATGAGAGGGTATGGTCAATCTTCGGTTTATACGGAGCAGTCTGAATATCAGTTGAAATATATCGTCGATGATATGCTCGCCCTGCTGGCACACCTTGGCAGGAAAGCCGCAATTTGGGTAGGTCATGACTGGGGCAGCCCAGTTGTCTGGGCTATTGCGAGCCACCATCCAGACTGCTGCAATGCGATTGCCTCACTCTGCGTTCCCTATCAATCCGTCGAACTAGGCATCGACGAGTTAGTCCGTAGCGTCGATCGAGATGTCTATCCTGAACAGGACTTTCCTGCTGGGCAATGGGAATATATGCGCTTTTATGAAGAAAATTTTCAACGGGCCACCAGTCAAATGGACGTAAACCCTGAAAACTTTATTAAATTAATCTTCCGTCAGGGTGACCCGTCTAAAGCAGGACAGCCGGCCGGCACGGCTTTTACCCGTATTCAAAACGGCTGGTTCGGAGGACAAACTGAGCCTCCTGAGAGCACCATTGACGAGACTGTTGTCCTGCCGGAGGAGTTGCTAGCCTATGGCCATGCACTTTCTCAAAACGGATTTTTTGGACCCAATTCCTGGTACATGAATCACCAGCTAAATTTTGAATATGCGCAAAATTCGGTTAATGCTGGCAACCTGGACATGCCGGTGCTTTTTATTGCTGCCCGATATGACTATACCTGCGAGGCCATCACCTCATCCCTGGCCGCGAAAATGCGCCAGTCCTGCAGCGCTCTAACAGAAACCATTATCGATAGTGGCCACTGGATGGCCCAGGAAAAACCAGTCGAAGTGAATCAAACTCTCTGTCACTGGCTACATACCCACACCTGAGACAGCTAACTAAAATCAAATAACCCGGTGATCAGGATAGCCCCTATTGCCAGCGGTACTGCAAAGCGAATCAGGTTATGCCAGACCTTAAACCATCCAGAGCCCTGCAGGCCCAGTTCCGAACGAATCATTTCCGGCGACATTACCCAGGCAGCAAACACGGCCAGTAGTAAGCCACCAATCGGTAACATGATCTGATTTGAAACAAAGTCGACTATCCCGTTGAAATCCATGCCCGCCAGTTGCCAGTCCGCTATCAGCGTGTAACTCAAAATACTGATCATAGAAACCAAACTGATCGCAACCATCACAGTCCAGGTGCTCAGTAATCGGGATTTATTGAATTTTTGACTGAACCAGGCAACCAATGGTTCAACGAAGCCTACCATGGAGGTGATGGCGGCAACCGAGAGCAGCAAGAAAAACACTGACCCTAGCAACCTTCCTATAGGCAATTGGGCAAAGGCGACTGGCAGAACCTGGAAGATAAGACCAACCCCCCCTGCAGGATCAAGGTCAAACCGAAAAACCATTGGAAATATCATCAGACCCGCTAACAGGGAAATGCAGGTGTCTGCTAACAGCACCAGGATAGAACACTTCACTATTGAAAGAGATTCAGGAAGATACGAGCCGAAGATCATCATACCAGCCATGGCTACACCCACGGAGAAAAATGCCTGACCAACCGCCGCTAGAAAAGTTGCCCCGCTGACCTTCCCAAAATCAGGTGCAAACAAGTAATTAAGTGCCTCAAGGAAACCTCCGGCTATTGCATTGTAGATAACCAGCCCTACCATCAGGAAAAATAACATTGGCATCAGTACAGCCACTGATCTCTCAATACCTTTTTCTACCCCTGCGGAGATGATTATTCCCGTAATCAGGAGTGCAACACCAGTCCAGGTCACCATCCCTGATATATCAGATTGGATGAGTCCAAATCGTTCGCTGGCGGAATCCAAGGCGGCACTGCCAAACCCAGAAAAAGTCACCTCAAACAAATAAGATAGTACCCACCCGGCAATCACGGAGTAAGTTCCCATAATCAGAAATGCCGTTACCAGGTTCCAGTGCCCGACGTGCCGCCAATGACGACTACCCAGGGAAAGACTGGCAATAGACTCCATGGCCTGGGGTGGAACATCACGGCCATTTCTACCAATGGCTATCTCCGCAATAAGAATGGGCAATGCAATCAATAAGGCACAGCCTAAATAGATCAGTACGAATGCAGCACCACCATTTTCACCGGTAACATAGGGAAAGCGCCAGATATTACCTAAACCAATTGCAAACCCCGTCGCTGCCATCAAAAACCCGAATCGACTTTGGAACCGCTCTTGTATCCGCATTTTATTTCTCCATCAGAGGCCATCCCGCGATAGGACCACTAAAGCCTTGTTTGCCTGTAACTAATTAAGTATTCACTAAGGAATTCGGTTCAATCTGGTTTTAGCCCGGGCTCTATTCGAAAAGTTCGCAAGCCCCAACCAAACTAACTTAACACCGCTGAGGCCCTGAAGAAAATCTTTGCGATCCTAATTTCTTACTATATAGACAACAGGGGTCTGGCTTAATGAGCCGTTTTTTACTTTTCCTACTGACCAATCTGGCAATTTGTTTAATCATTGACATCCTATCCAGCCTACTCGGATTGGGTTCCATCCTGGCCAATAACGGCGTCGATATGAATATCCGCGCAGTATTGATTATGTCAGCCCCATTCGGGTTCACTGGTTCATTTATTTCTGTGGCACTTTCCAAATGGATGGCAATGCGTAGCCCGGACATCAGGTTAATATAGCAACTGCAAACAGACAGGGAACGCTGGCTCATCAACACCGTGTTCGATCTGGTTAATTGATCTGGTAGGGGCAGGCCAGCGGTGGGTACCTTCGATACCGGGCAAGTCAATGCCTTTGCTACTGGAATGTTTCGAAACAGCGGATTAACTGCCGCCTTAAAAAGACTGGCCCGAGGTAGCGGTCAACACGACCTACGCGGTGAGTTTGCTGTTATTGGTATTTCAGGACAGCGGGTATCCGGGTTGAGAAGATTATTGTTACCGCATCCACCCCTTGAATAAAGGGTCAGATCACTGCAGCAAAAGAAAATCGTGTAGTGTAAAAATCATTATCCATCTTTTTCAAAAAACCCACGGTCAATACTAGACGGGTCAGGCCAGCATTGTGCTATGGTGCTGACTCCGTCAATCGCTTCGAGACAAGAAATGATCAGTCCAACTGATCCCAATTAAAGAGATAAAACATGCCTGAATCAAATGATATCCTTGAAATAAGACAATCCGTAAGGCAGTTATGCGCCAAGTATGGAGAGGAATACTGGCTCCAGTTAGACAGGGAAAGAGGCTTCCCTACGGACTTTGTGAGCGAACTGACCCAATCCGGTTTTCTTACCGTACTGATTCCCGAAGAATATGGTGGCGCCGGGTTAGGCGTTTATGAAGCTTCTATTATTATGGAAGAAGTCTGCAGATCAGGAGCTCACGCCGGTGCTTGCCATGCACAGATGTATGTCATGGGGTCCGTGCTGCGCCATGGCAGTGAGGCCCAGAAAAAGGCCTACTTGCCAAAAATTGCCGCGGGTGAATTGAGATTACAAAGCTTTGGCGTAACAGAACCGACTACCGGAACTGACACTACCAGCTTAAAGACCGTGGCACGGCGCGACGGTGACAACTACATCATTAACGGCCAGAAGGTTTGGATCAGTAGAATAGAACACTCAGATCTCATGGTATTGCTGGCCAGGACAACTGATAAAAAGGAAGTCACAAAAAAAACCGAGGGGCTTTCTGCATTTATTGTCGATGTGGGTGCGGCCCTAGGCAACGGCCTGAAAATCCAGCCCATTGAATCCATGATTAACCATCACTCCTGTGAACTATTCTTCGATGACCTGGTGCTGCCAAAGGCAAACCTTTTAGGCGAAGAAGGTAAGGGCTTTAAAGTCATTCTTGATGGTATGAATGCGGAGAGAATCCTAATTGGTGCTGAGTGCGTCGGTGATGGCCGGTATTTTATTGATAAAGCCTCCGCCTATGCGCGCGATCGCGTCGTTTTTGGACGACCCATTGGCCAGAATCAGGGCGTGCAGTTCCCTATCGCTCGCTGCTATAGCGAGGTTGAAGCCGCTTGGCTTATGGTAGAAAAAGCCGCAAAAATGTTCGATGCCGGTGAAAACTGCGGGGCAGAAGCCAATATGTCTAAAATGCTCGCATCCGAAGCCTCCTGGCATGCTGGCGATGTGTGCATGCAAACTCATGGCGGCTTCGCGTTTGCTAAGGAATACCATATTGAACGGAAATTCAGGGAAACCAGGCTTTACCAGATTGCACCTATATCGACCAATTTAATACTCAGTTTCATTGGCGAACACGTGCTGGACCTGCCCCGCTCATTCTGACCCCCTAGGGTGATTGCGCCAGGGTAACGCTGTCTCCTACTGATATAGTACCCTGCCCGGGACAGGCAAGGTAAGTGCCAAACATGACCCCACCAGCATAATGATTTTCACGACGTCTGTATCGACTCAGCGTCTGCAGGGGTTCCTTACTTGAGTGGTCTGTTTCCTGGGAGAAAGTAGTGACTGCACAGCGCTCACAAACGACCATATTCTGCAGTTTTACGGTGGGGAAAACGAGTTGCTGGATGTCATCCTCCTGATAAGGTAACAACCCACTCAAAACCAGGTTTGGCCTGAAACGATTCATCAAGACTGGCTCTGACAATCGACTATTGAGGTCGTGCAAAGTGGCCTCATTGGTTAGAAGAAGCGGCGCAATATCAACAAACTTGGCCTGTTTCATTCCGTCGATAAGTTTAAATTCGGCTAAAGGTATGGCCAATGGCTCAGCACCGGCACCCTTAACCAATCGTACCGTTTCCTGCAGACAGTGACTTAACCAGTTGGCAACCGCATCCCCCATATCAATGGTTGAGACCGTCCGGGTAATAGACATCAGTTGTCCGCCAGGGTTGCCTGATTGAGGTTCTAGAAGAAAAGATCGCTCTCCTGGATAATTTAATTCCAGGGCATTCTTGCCCCAGACCGCCTGCAGATATTTTAATCGGGGGATCTGCTTCTGGGCGACTCTTTTACCATCGCAGGTAACACTAAATACCCGGTCGCCGATAAATCCCTCGGTAGTAACTTCGACTGCTTTCACCGGTGAGCCTCGACCGCCCTTGACAGGGTATATGATTAAATCTGCAACACTAATATCCGTCATCACTGATTCCTGACATCATCACCTTTCCAGTATATAGATTATTCAGTTGGATCTGAAAATTTTACTCCTGGCCCCGAGCAAAGGGTTGTCACTCAGAACCAAAGCAGGACCCAGTTTCGCTTCTCAATGAGTCAGCCCTGAGCTTAGTTCAGTCAACCCAGCAACCGGGCCGATGTATAGCAAGAACCATGACAGGGTGTCTACCACCACAGACACAAGGCCCTTTTACACCGTTGCATCGCACCAATCACTGCTAATAACTCAACACTTCCCAGCTACAGCCTTGATCAGCCGGCGAGATCAGGGTGCGACACCCTAACGGGTATTAAGAGCAACGTTAGCTTCGGCTATTTGCCCCAAGGCTGTCGAACTAATTCGATGCGCTGATCGCGCGAATAATATCAGCAGGAAAATCGCAATAACAATGTCTGGCAGACCTGATTGAGTGACCCATACAGCGGCCGCCGTGAGCATAACAGCTATGCCCTCAAAGACATCATTCCGCGAGCATTCCCAAACCGACGCCATATTAATATCATCATCACGAAATGGCGTCAGTAAGAAAAGACAAAACAAATTGGCTAAAAAATTCAAACAGGCCGCGATTCCCATTGTCTGGGAAAGAGGAACCTCAAGATAAAAGCAACGATATAAAATCTGTATAGCTACCAAAACTGCTGCCAGGCTAATGAGAACACCCTTGAACAGAGCTGCTCTTGCTTTAAGCAACAAACCAGCTCCGACTACAGCAAAACTGATCGCATAGGTCAAAGCATCCCCCAAATTGTCAAGGGTACCCGATAGCAGGGCCGAGGACTGGGATAGATAAGACGCAAACACCATCATAAAGAAGGTCAACAGGTTAATCAGCATCACAGTGAGCAACACTTTTTTCTGTCTACCCTCTAAAGAAGAGAAATCAGATTCGTTTTCGCAGGCACATCCAGACATTGATTGTTTCCGTTTGCAAAATCCTAGCATACGAAAATCAGCAGCAAAACCCAACCAGGGCGTTTACAACAATCCCTGCTATTTACCGGTCAGCACCGATACCGGGATCAATAAACCTTCTATCTGGTGCGGTTTTACTCGAGGCCATTTTACAAGGTTTCTACAGTCCCCTGAGGGCTACCGTTATCGGTTGCCTGGCCGCAGCCACTGAGGGAAACAAACCGCCCACCAATCCTAACAAACAAGACCAGATGATGCCCTGAACCATCAGCCCTCGGGTTACAGCAAAGTCAAAAGACACCTGTGAAAAAGTCGCACCCATGGTTGAAGCGGTATAACCATTAAAAACAGAATAGGCAATAGCACTACCCAAAGCACCACCCAATAAAGCCAGAATAATGGATTCTACCAGGACACTAATGACTACTGGGATGGGACTAAATCCCAGAGCCCTTAGAGTTGCTATCTCTACCGAGCGAGTAGAAACAGCTGAATACATGGTATTAAGGGCACCAAATATGGCACCAATGGCCATTATTGCAGCAACCCAATAACCAAAATTAGTAATCAGTGAAGTAATACCCGTAGCCTGCTCATTGTAATAGGCCGATTCTCGCACTGCTTTTGTTTCTAACTGTGGATCAGCTTCCATTGCATTACCCAATACCTCCAAGTCCAGTGCTGAATCGAGCCTGGCAATCATGGAACTATAGCCCCAGCCACGATTCAACTCTGCGACTAATATGGCGTTATCGACCCAGACTTCAGACTCATGAATTGATCCGTCGCTTTCAAACAAACCAACTACTTGCCATTTCGCACCCCTTATACTCAACTGCGAACCAAGCTCGATTCCCTGAAATTGGTTTGCTGCTTTTACGCCGGCTATTAGCTCAAACCGGCCGAATTGAAAATTTCTCCCCTCTACTATTTTTACTTCGTTCCTGATTTCAAAGGACTCGGGCTCAACGCCCCGCATGGGCATATTTGCATCAGAATCGTTAGCTCGTTTCTTAATATCCGCAATCACATAAGTTTCTCCGGCTACTAGCGGATTACCATCAATACGGGCAAGCCCTGGCATGGTTTCTATCAGCCTTGCTGCGTCTACAGGTACACTACTGCCCATCTCTGAATCTGAACCGGCCCTGATAACGATGGCGCGGTCCGCCTGGCCTGCTCCACGCAATGTAGCTTCGAAACCCTGGGCCATGGAAAGTATTGCTATCATTACAGTCACAACGCCGGCGATACCGACAACAATGACCATGGAGGACGCTTTTCGTGCTGGCAGGTTTCGCAAGTTCATCAGCGTTATAACAAAGATCTGGTTCAAGGTGTTCACTAGTGATCTCCCAATGCATCTACAATGTTCAACCGCATGGCCCGCACGGCAGGTGGCAAACCAACAATAACAGCCATTAACAAGGCTAGACCAACCCCTTGGGCAACAATCAATGCCGATAACTCAACCCCATTGAAGACAGATATCGACTGACTGAATTTGGCCAGCAGCGCTGCTGCCAGCATAAGGCCTGGCAAACTTCCGACTAAAGCAATCAGAAGCGCCTCACACAAAACAATCATTAAAACACTAGTGTTACTGAAACCGATGGTTTTCAGTATAGCCAGTTCTGGAATTCTCTCTCGAATGGCCTGTGCCATGGTGTTTCCAGTCAACAACAGAATGGTAAAAAACACCGCAGATAAAATACTGGTCATAATCAGGCCGATATCACCGATCTGGTTGGCAAACATCTGGTTATAGGCCTTCTCGGTGGTGGTTTTAGTCTCATCAGAACTATTCGCGAAGAGTCTATCTATTTCCAATGCGATTGCTGCACTGTCATCCGGATCCTTTATCTTGGCAACAATATTGCCAACCGTGCCCTGGCTCCATTGACGGTATTCATCAAAAAACTCGAAATTCATAAACATCTGGTCAGTTTCAACGGACTCATCAGCAACATCATAAATCCCAACCAGGTCAAATTCCCAAGCCGTGTTATCTTTATTCGGCCAGATATCCCCGATCAGCGGTATCTTATCTCCGAGCTTGAGATTGTAAGTCTCGGCAAGCGGTCTGCCAATAATGGCTCCCGTCCTGGTCTGTATAAACGCCGCCTTTTCAGCCTCCGTCAACAAATACTCAGGATACATGGCCAGAAAACTCTCCGGAGGTACCGGCCAGCGAGGGAAAAACTGATTGGTATCCTGGTAGACACCCCCAAACCAGGAACGATGCGAGACCAATTCAACTCCAGCAATAGTGCTAATCGCCATTGCATGCTTTTCTGGCAGAGGATCAATAATGGAATACTTGGGAGCTATAATCAGTCGATCGACTCCTGAAAAATCTACGCCCTCAGAGAATGCGACTGAAACAGACTGCAACAGACCAAATAACAGAAATGCAACGAAAATGCTCGCCAGCGTCAGAAAACTGCGTAATGGTTTCCTGTAAAGAGCGCTCCAGATCAGACCTAAATACTTCATACTGTCTGACTGCCGCTCAGACTGCCTTTATCAAGGTATAAGCAATGATTAGCATGATCAGCTGCTTTGGGATCGTGAGTCACCATGACAATGGTCTTACCGTACTCGCGGTTTAGCAACTGTAACAGCTCAAGAATCTCATCGGCTGTGCCCCGATCAAGATCACCGGTAGGTTCATCACACACAAGCAGCCCTGGGTCAGATACTATTGCCCGGGCAATAGCAACGCGTTGTTCCTGCCCACCAGATAATTCTGTAGGTCTGTGACCAGCCCGGTCCTGCAGACCAACGACCGCTAACGCAGCCAAAGCACGTTTCTTACGCTCTCGCCTGGACAAATTTGTCAACAGCAATGGTAATTCAACATTCTTCTCTGCCGTCAGTACCGGTAACAAATTATAAAACTGGAAAACAAAGCCGACATGCCGGGATCTCCAGGCTGCTAATTTGCCTTGAGTCAGCTGATCAATCCTCTCTCCGTCTATCGAGATGGAACCCGAGGTCGGTGTATCCAACCCCCCAATCAGATTAAGCAGGGTTGTTTTTCCCGAGCCGGAAGGTCCCATGAGTGCAAGAAAATCACCTTTATCGATTTGTAGACTAATCTCGCTCAATACCGGTATGGCTACCTTGCCGCGGTGGTAATTCTTAGCAATGCTCGCAATTTCTATCAGTGCCTCAGCCACTGTTGCCCTCCTAATTTACGATTACTTCTCGACCTTCAGTTAGTACTTCACTGAGCTGTCTGGTTACGTCGGTCACGACCCTTTCACCTGCCTGAACACCGGAAAGGATATTTCTATTATTTCCCTGCTTTACGCCAACTGATACCGTTCGTATTTCAACGACTGAGTCAGCTACCACAAACACCACATTTTCGTTTTCTCGATTTATCACCGAACTATTAGGTATTACTACACCTACGTATTCAGACGGCGACTGGATTACTTCTGGTCGATCATCCATAAAAGACACTTTCACACCCATATCTGGCAGTATCCTCATATCGCTTTCGAGGAAAGCAATCCGCACCCTGACAGTCGCCTTATTTCTATCTGCGGTCGGAATGATAGTGATCACCTTAGCGGCAATTTTCCAATCAGGATAAGAGTTCAACGTAGCTGTCACCAATTGGTCCGGTTTGACCCTATTGATATAGGACTCATTCACATCCACCTCAATTTCCAGGGACTGCATGTCAACTATGGTACAGATCCCAGTTCGAGTAAAACCACCGCCAGCGGAAATCGGGGATATCATCTCTCCTGGTTGGGCAGCCTTTGCAATCACTACCCCAGCAAAAGGCGCTCGGATTTCAGTGTCATCGAGTTGTTGTTGCTGAACTTGGACACTGTTCTGTCCCACTTCGAGGTCAATTTTCAGTGACGCTAACCTCGCTTTCAACCTTTTCACCAGCAACTCAGCGCGATCAAGCTCTGCCTGGCTCGCTAATTGCCGTTCGGAGAGTTGCTTGGTTCGAGTTAACTGCAGCTCAGCTTCATTAACCTGTACTTCTACCTCCAGCAGCCTGGATTGACTCGCTTTCAACTGCGATTTTATCAAGTTGTATTGTGCTAACTGGGTACTGTTGTCCAGTCTGGCAAGCAACTCGCCAGCTTCAACATGGACCCCTTCTTCGATGAAGACTTCTGTAACTTTACCAGTGAACTTTGATGAAACCGTCGCCTGCCGCCTTGCCGTTACGTAGCCACTGGCATCAAGCACTGTCTCACCCAGCGGCTTATCTTGACGGCTGGC
>Ga0206679_10000050_pt1 | contig 78926 bp, 86 predicted proteins | sample M110012015metaG_FD_155464 | JGI IMG/M metagenome (GOLD analysis project Ga0206679, IMG submission 155464) | Ammonia-oxidizing marine archaeal communities from Monterey Bay, California, United States - M1 100m 12015 | ecosystem: Environmental > Aquatic > Marine > Intertidal zone | place: USA...
AATTCGAAGAAGCGACCTTGAATACTTAATTGGAAAACCTCCATAGAAAGGCTAAATACAATAAGAAATAGAACAATATAACGCTGCTTTATTTTTGGGTAGGAGGCAAGACTGATAATTGTTGCAACCGTTAAGCTCCCGCCCACCTCTAGAATATAATCTGCAAATTTATTCTCATGAATATTTAGAGGATCGTATTGATATTTCTGACACCAGTTTGAATAATGCATATAATCTGATATATATGATCTAATTGTATTTGGGGCCTCGTCAAAAGCCAATATATTAAATACAAAGGGCCTGCTAGATAAATTTTTTGTGAAAAGAGGGGCCTGATTAAGTTCTTAGGAAAATATACTATGAAAATTTCAGATATTGACGTGCTAAATAGTAATCCCTTCTGCCTTTTTGGCGGGTTAAATGTATTAGAGGATCTCAATTCGACGTTATTCTCGGCAGAAAAATTTGTTGAGGTGACAAGTCAGCTTGGCATTCCTTTTGTTTTCAAGGCCTCTTTTGACAAGGCGAACCGCTCATCAATAAACTCATACAGAGGTGTAGGTCTTGAGCACGGTTTGGAGATATTTTCTGCTGTAAAAAAAGAATTTGATGTTCCCATAATAACTGATGTGCACGAAATTGAGCAGGTAGCCCCTGTTTCTGAAGTTTTAGATGTATTACAAATACCTGCCTTTTTGGCAAGACAAACCGACTTAGTCGTTGAAATTGCAAGGTCAGGAAAACCAATAAATATTAAAAAGCCTCAATTTATGAGTCCTAGCCAGATGAAGAACATTGTTGATAAATGCCTGGAAGCCGGTAACCCTGACGTGATGTTATGTGAGCGCGGCAGCAATTTTGGATACGATAATTTAGTAGTTGATATGCTTGGTTTTCAAGTAATGAAGGATGCTACCAATAATGCGCCAATAATTTTCGATGTAACGCATAGTTTACAATGCCGAGATCCAATGGGCGCAGCTTCAGGGGGTCGTAGAAAACAACTTGTTGAGTTAGCAAGGGCGGGTATGGCGACTGGGCTAGCAGGGTTATTCTTAGAAGCACACCCTGATCCAGACAAAGCCCGTTGTGATGGTCTCAGTGCTTTACCACTGCATCAGCTTAAGCCTTTTCTTGAGCAGGTCAAAGCTATTGATGATACTGTGAAATCATTGCCTAAATTAGAAATTGCCTAGTGATTAATACTGATCAAATTCGTTTGGTACTATTTGATGTTGACGGTGTTTTAACTGATTGGCCCGTCGAATCTTATAATCGACATGTTGGTATTTATGCATACCGAGTAAGTGTTCTTATAAAATTAGCATCAACATCACAGTGCGACATTGAAAAATTAGAAAAGCTCGAACAGTTACGTGCTGTTTGGCTTGGTTATCGTATATCCATGATGGCATGGCCAAAGGTTTTGCAAGGGGGTATTGATACCGTGGATGACGTCGAGCGAGTGAGAAAAATTCTAAATAAGAAAGGTGGTAAATAAGGTTTATGTCATATCTTGATATTGCAAAAGAAGTATTTGAAGTAGAGTCTAAAGCTGTTTTACATTTATCCGACAATCTAGACGATGATTTCTCTGGGGCTATAGACTCTATTTTAGGTTCCAAGGGTCGCTTGATCATTTGTGGTATGGGTAAATCAGGTATTATCGGTAAAAAAATAGCAGCAACTTTAGCTAGTACTGGTACACCTTGTTTCTTTATGCATCCAGGCGAGGCTTATCATGGTGATTTAGGCATGGTGACATCTGAAGATATTTTTCTTGCTTTATCTAATTCTGGCGAAACTGATGAAGTTATTAAGCTGATACCATTTTTGGTGGATAATGAAAATATTTTAATTTCAATGACGGGAAATCCCAATTCGACATTGGCACTATCCTCCAGGTTTCATTTGAATATTGCAGTAGAAAAAGAAGCATGCCCACTTCAGTTGGCTCCAACGGCATCAACGACAGCCACACTAGCAATGGGTGACGCGCTAGCAGTTACCCTAATGAAAGCTAGGGATTTTCAGCCCGAAAATTTCGCAAGATTCCATCCGGGCGGCTCACTTGGGAGAAGGTTGTTATCGCGTGTAGAAAATGAAATGGCGAGTGAAAAATTACCATTTATAGATGGTGATGCTGGTATATTGGATTTGATACAAACCATTAGTCAAGGTGCCCTTGGAATATGCATTGTCAATGGAAATGAAGTTGGTATTGTTACTGATGGTGACCTTCGAAGGGCGATCGAAACACATGGTGAATCTATATTTAATAAAAGCGCCAAAGACATTATGACCTTTGAGCCTGCAGCAGTCGCTGTTGGAACAAGAATGGAGGATGCATTAATTTTGATGGACAATCTTAAAGTAACGACTCTACTCGTTACTAAAGAAAAATCAATTGTAGGAGTACTGCAAAAGTAACGGGTAAGACATTGCCTGTTAGTAGTATTAGAGTTAAGAAATTTATCAGCACAACACAATTCGCGTCATCGGTGAGTGAAACAGGTTTCGTTCCGCCAGTAAGTTTGGAAGAGGGCTTGGCTCGAACACTTTGTTATGAGTTTCTGGAAGATAATTCAGATAAGCGAACTTTCGAAACAGAATAGGCCAATCAGAAGACCCAGTTTCTTAGGTATTTCATGGCAGTCGAGTCCGACTACCATCCCCCATCCCCCTCTGAGCATTATCTTTTCCAAGGGTTCTCCTTGCTCCAGCAAGTCAAGTGCTGCTCCCACCCTAAACGAATGACCGCTGAGTGGTTGTTCCTTTGGCCCATATTTTAGTCTCTTCTGAAGTGTCTTTAGTATTGTGCTTGTGTAATTAATATAATCAGTGTACGTATATATCTGGCCTAGCAGACTTACTTATGTGTCAGATGGGGTTTTTGAATGCAATATCGGCAGCGTAAGTGCAGGCTAAGGCGACTTGCTGGCTTCGCTATTACGGGTGATTTACCTCTGATGAGGAGGGGCGGAAGTTCTAGATTATTGATTAAGGCGGTTTTTCAGAGCGTAGTAAATCGCAGTATAGATTGCCATAAATACAAATGCACATATAATCAATATGGTTTGGTTTTCATACCAAATAATCGCTGGAATAACGATAGTACCCACAAAAAAGGCGAGGTCATATTGTTGGATCAGCTAATAAATTACTGTGCCTGATTTTGAGCCACAATGTGATATTGTGGATTTTTTATTCGTTAATGACGAATAATTTTTTGGGCAAATAACAAGGCCAACAGTATGCCCACCACATTAGCCCCAAGGTCAAGAAATTCGAAGAAGCGACCTTGAATACTTAATTGGAAAACCTCCATAGAAAGGCTAAATACAATAAGAAATAGAACAATATAACGCTGCTTTATTTTTGGGTAGGAGGCAAGACTGATAATTGTTGCCAAACCGTAGGCTAGAAGGTGGAATAGTTTATCAATATGGCTAATATCAATGTTTTGCAGCTTCCGCTCTGTTAGGGAAAGGTATATTATTGTGATTAGCCACAGCCAAGAAAATATTCTATAGAGCAGTATTTTTTTTGCAGGGTTTTTGACATTTTTACTAAATATTTGCATAATTGTAAATATACAGTGCTTTGAGATCGTGTTTATATACCCTGTGCACATTGATTTTACAATGTGACGATAGTGTGGATTTTTCTCTATACTCAAACATAAAAAATATTGATTACTATACAATGGCTCACTTATAACTGTTTTTCAAACTGGATATTATGTTGATGTTTAAATTCTTAAATCAAGCGGCGCGTAGACTTGCTTTTGCTTCTAGAGTGAGCATTGTTGGGTCTATATTTTCAACTTTGCTGCTGGCCTCTATAGTCACATCTTCCTACGCAATAACGGAGTCTCAGGCTTTGGGCATGGTGCAAGCTAATCCTGGGATACTGAATACGCCGGCAGCTCAAGCGGCGCTGGCAGAGCGAGGAATGACAAGTGATGATGTTACGAGCCTATTAGACTCAAGCTCAGTTCAAGAAAGTGGCGCTGAAGTTGAAATTGAAGTTAATAATGTGAGCACCTCGTCAGTCACTAATGAGTCTCCATCAAATGGTTCCGGCAGGATTTATGCCAACCCTTTGGCATATAAAAGCAATGCGGATTTGCTAGGCAGTATAAAGTCAGCGCAAAATGTCAGCACAGGCAGGGCAACGGAAAGGTTTTCAAGCGCGTTTTTTAGAAATAAAAATAACCAAGACCAGGACTCACTCCCTGTGCCAGATTATTATGTGGTGTCACAAGGCGACGAATTGTCTATTTGGGTATACGGCGTAACCGAAGTGGTTATTGAGACTGTTGTAGATAGCTATGGCAATGTCAATATTCCGATTAGTGGGCCATTGCAGGTGGCCGGCTTGTCTTTTGCTGATGTCAAGAGTTTGATAGTTTCTAAATTGCAAACCGCCTATCCCAACTCATCAATTATTGTGAATATTTCTAAGTATTCAACCATTCAAGTAAGCTTGATTGGCAATGTGAATGCGCCTGGTGTGTACAATGTTAGCGCTCTTTCTACTGTTAAAGATCTTCTTATTCAATCTGGCGGTGTTAAAGGCAATGGCACGGTCAGGTCGATTACGCTCCAACGCCAAGATGGCTCAATCTATGTAGTGGATTTGTACGATCTATTAACCAATAAAAATATTAAACCCGCGATTTTCTTAAAAACTGGGGATCTGATTTATATTCCGAACGCTTATAAAATTATAAGCATAGCTGGGGCGGTATATAACCCTGCTAAATTTGAGTTAAAGCGTGATGAAAAGCTAGATCAATTGCTTGAATATGCTGGCGGTATAACTGCCAAGGGTAGCAAGCATGGCTTGAAAGTCGAGGGCTATTATGATGGGCAAGCGCAAGTGAAAACGGTTGATGCTAGCTCAGCTAGCGCGTTTGATCTGAATAATGGCGACAGTGTTTATGTGTATCCAATTGACAAAGTGGGTCAAGTCTCCATTAGTGTTTTTGGTAATGTTGTGCGCCCTGGGGAACGTGGACTTAATAAAGAGATGAGCCTAGCCAAGTTAATCTCTGATGAAGTGGATACGTTTGGCTTAGATGGCGTATTTTTGGACAACACTCTGTTTAATTTTGCAATGATTAAACGAAAAACAGACTCACTCAGTTATGAATTTGTGCGCGTTGATTTGGCAGATGTTTTGTCTGGCAATGTTGATGAAACACTTAGAAGTGGTGATGAGCTTTATGTATTTAACAAGCTAGACAACGAGCTCAATCCATTCGTTAAGATTGGCGGAGCGGTGGTGATGCAAGGTGGTGAATTCCAGTTTATTGAGGGTATGACCGTTAGTGACTTGATACAAATTGCTGGGACTAATGGGCCGTACGACAGTGAAAAAATTAAGCTGATTAGCTATCAAACGAATGATTTAATGCCTAAAGTATCAATACTGACTGAGGCCCAGGCGAGGCTAACAACACTCAGCATGTTTGATGAAGTGGAAATATTTGACTTTTATGGCAGCAATGTTGTTGACAGGGTAGCAATAGCTGGCAGCGTTGTTTCACCGAGAGGCATGGTGCTAGGCAAGGGCATGAAACTCAAGGATTTAATTTTTGCGGCGGGAGGCTTGAGTAAAAATGCTTTTTATGATCGTTTGCGACTGACTAGAACGCACAATATCGATGGAGTAAAGTTTGAGAGCGAGGAGCTTAATCTTCCATTGGCTGATGTATTAAAGGACGGTAAATCTAATATTGCCCTGCAAGACAAAGATAGTGTTTATATTTATAGCATCGATGAAGCAAACGACCGGGAAGGGGTGACCATTAAAGGCGAGATTCGCATGCCCGGTAAGTTTTTTATTGGACAAGGAATGGTCCTTAATGATTTAATTTTAGCCGCGGGCGGTTATACAGACAAAGCCTTTTTGGAGTATGCGGAAGTTATTAGGTATGGTGTTAAAGACGGCGAAAGAATCAAGGAGATTAAGACTCTTGATTTGAGTCAGGGTGGCGACTTTATTGTAAACAATTTTGATGAGGTTACAATTTTTACCATACCTAAATGGCACGAAAAGAAAACAGTGACACTATCAGGACAGGTGAGGTTTCCAGGTGTTTACACCATTAATGATGGTGATCGCCTGACGGATGTTATTGTTAGAGCGGGTGGTTTTACCGACAGGGCATTTTTATATGGCGCATCTTTCACTCGTGAAAGTGTTAAGGAAATGCAACGCTTAGCTATAAAGGACTCTGTTGATCAACTCAAGAAAAAAATTGCTATGATGAGCGCCCAGCCTAGAGAGGCTGGCGAAGGGGCGAAGGATCAAGGTGAGATGGCTGCTATATTGGCCATGCTAGAGGAGCAGGGGAAGGAGGTGCGGACTTTGGGCAGAGTAACAATTAATCTCAAGTCAAATGTATCAGAGTCTTCTAACATTGTATTGAATGATGGCGATCGTTTGCATGTGCCATTGTTTGTTGATACTGTTGTTGTTATGGGTGAGGTTATGAGTCCAACGGCTATTATTTATGATAGTAAGAGCACATCATCTTATATTGCTAAAGCAGGCGGTTACACGCCAATGGCGGATGACGACCTGACTTATATTATTCATGCCAATGGTGAAGCCGAGCTTGCCGGAAAAAGTTTATTTGGGGCGCTAAATGGAAAGATACGTGCGGGAGATGTAATCGTTGTGCCGCCTGAGGTTATTATCACCTCAGGCATGCAAATAGCAAAAGATATCTCAAGTATTCTGTATCAATTTGCGATCTCTGCCGCCTCACTTAAAACAGTTGGGGTGTTTCAATGATTGAGCAGAAAAATACACCTGAGTATTTTCATGAGGATGAGATAGATCTGAGAGAGCTCTGGGCGACAGTAATGAGGTATAAAAAACATATTATAGCCTTCACTGCTGTCGTGACTTTTGCTGCGCTTGTTTATGCCCTATCAATCCCTAATAGCTATAAATCCTATACACTGCTTTCACCGCAAGAGCAATCTGGGCAATCAGTTGGCGGAGGGCTGGCTGCTCTTGCAGGTATGGCTGGTGTGAGTCTTGGAGGAGGAACTGTTGATGCTGGAACTTCTCTTCAGGCGATATTGAAAGATTATAGCTTTAATAAGACTGTTATTGAAAAACATGGGCTGATGACAAAGGTGTCTGAGCTCTCCCAAAGAGAGAATATGATTTTTGCTTTTGGGTTTAGTGGTTTTTACGCGTTGCTTAGAGGTGGAGAGGTTGAGTACGATAGCGTGGATGCGCAGCTATACGATGCTTACAAGCAGCTCAAAGGGATTCTTTCGCTTGCATCGGACAGTAAAACTGGGGCGTTGACGTTGAGTGCCACGACCAATGATCGATCTTTAGCTAAAGAACTTGTTGATATTTATTTAATAGAATTAACAGATTATTTAAAAACAAGAGAAGTTGAGGAAATATCCAACAAAATTAAGTTTTATAAACAAGAATTGGCAATGACCCAAGATGTGGAATTAAAAATGCAGATAGCAAATTTGTTGTCTTCTTTGGTGCAAAAAAGAGTGCTGTCAAATGCGAGTCAATATTATGTCATTAATCAGCTAATACCACCAACTGTAGCTCACATTAAGGATAAGGTGGGGCCAAAGAGGAGTTTAATCCTTGTTTTGTCAATGATTCTATCATTGATGATTGGTGTATTTGGTGCTTTTTTTAAGGAGTTTTTGGCCAAAAATGCTTCTTCGAGAAATTCTTGAAATGATCCGGTTTTAACTACTCATTAGAAGATCAATAAATTGTAGGTTAGTTTTGAGCTATAATTCAACCAACACTCATCATGGAGCTTTCTTTTGAATTCACCACAACACTTAGCCATTATTATGGATGGCAATGGAAGATGGGCAAAGTCTAAGGGGCTTCCAAGGGTCAAAGGTCATCATCAAGGTGTTAATGCTGTTCGCAAGGTGGTTAAATATTGTGGCGATATTGGTGTTGAGAGGCTGACATTATTTGCGCTAAGTTCTGAGAACAAAGGTCGACCCAAAGAAGAAGTAAAGTGGTTGCTAAAGCTGTTTTTGGCTACATTAAAGTTGGAAGTCAACAAACTAAATAAGGCCAATGTTAGTCTAGAAGTTATTGGTGACATGTCAATGTTTGGTAAGCAATTGCAAGCAGCGGTTGCGTCAGCAGAGAAATTATTATCAAGCAATACAGGCTTAAAACTGGTTATTGCTGCCAACTATGGTGGCAAATGGGATATTACGCAGGCCGTTAGAAAAATAGCTGAATTGAACAAAAGTGGCGGCGTTAGAACAAGTGCAATTGATGAGTCGCTTATTGCACAACACTTATGTTTGAGCGGTAGCCCCGTGGATTTATTGATTCGAACAAGTGGTGAGCAGAGAATCAGTAATTTCTTATTGTGGCAGCTGGCATATAGCGAGCTATATTTTACAGATACTTTTTGGCCAGATTTTGACGAGAGATGCCTTGAAGAGGCACTTCAATCTTTCGAAGGCAGAGCTCGAAGGTTTGGTCGATAAATAAGAATAGTTGGTGACTTGTTATTTATTTTTGACAATAAATAGTTTTTAAGATTATTAGGCTTGGTTGTGTAATATTGTTTTGATTTGCTCGGCTACAGCTGTTGTTAAATATTTCGATTGAACATGCTTTTGAGCACTAATTGCTATCGAATTAGAAGGTGTTGAATTAGTAATCACCTTTATGATTTGATTCGCAAGGGCAGTGGGGTCTTCTTTTTTCACCAAATAACCTGTTTCGTTGTGAGTGATAATTCCCTCAGGGCCGCCGCACTTTGTTGCAATAACACGTTTTATTCTTACCATTGCTTCAATCACCACCATGCCAAACGTTTCGATTCTTGATGGTAGAACAAATATATCAATAGAGTCAACAAAAGCATCTCGTTCTGCGTTCGACACCCAGCCTCTGATCGTCAGCTCACTCTTTAGGTTAAGCCTCCAGCGGAGATAGTGCAGGTATGGTTTGAGCTGCCCCTTGCCGGCAATAATTGCTTTGAATGGCGTGCCATTTTGTTTGAGAATTACCAAGGACTCGATTAAAGTGTGAAAGCCCTTTTTGCGCCGGAAAAGTCCCATCGCGCCGATAAGAGGCACTTCAGGTAAGTCACGATAAGTGGCTTCTGAGGTGATTTTCACCATATTGGGAACAACATGAATAGGTTTTGTAAAGCCTTCTTCTATTAAGAATTCTTTGACTTTGCTCGAGACTGCAATCAGTTCGTCGGCGTGTTCAATGTGCTTATTGCTGAACCAATGGATAACGCCAATAATTTTAGTTTTATCGCCAATTGCATTGCGCACCAGTTCTAAATCTGATTGTTTGTGGCAAAAAATTAAGTTCGGCTGAATGGCATTGAGCTGGATTTTGAGTTTCTTAATAACGCCGCTCTTAGCAAAGAGTTGGGTTGCTCTTGAGTAGTCAATTTCATAAACAGGCAAGTTGAGTGACTCAATCATCGGTTTCACCGATGCGCCCTTGCGCACTATTGAGTGTACTTCGTGGCCAAGGCTTGATAAGGCTTCAGAATACAGGACAAAGGATTGCTTAGGCCCTCCTAAGTCTTTTCCTGAGATAAAGTTAACAATTTTCATTGGCTTTGATTTTATAGCAATCGTTCATACCGCCGGTCTAGATTAGGTGCTGCAATGCCAATAAAAAAGACGCCTTTCGACGTCTTTTGACCTATTGTATGTTGAGAACATTGACAAATTCGAGTTGGGCAACTCTTAAAAAGGAGAGAGAAATTTGCAATAGGTGGTTTTATTGTATCACTTTGATCTATATTATGTGGATCAATTTGAAATAAACACTTAAAGAAACAATAAATGGAAGTCGGGGCGACGGTTTGCACAACTCCATGTAACGGATTGATTGTTGGTGTAGTAGGCTTTACCCTAGGTTTTTTACATGATCAGCGCATTTTCTATAAAGAAAATCTAGGTTATCTTTATGAGTGCGATCAATAATTCTTTGACCATCATCACTATGATGAAGAATGTTATGAATTAAGCCATACACTGATTTCATATTTTTACGATCTTTACTCTTGAGATTGTAGTCAGATATATTTAACCATCTGCCATCTGCTGAAGTAATGATCTTGTCTAACTGTGTGATAACTTCACTAATGTCTGAATTTAAACCCATGTGATCATTCTACCGTAACGGATTTGGCTAAGTTGCGTGGTTTGTCGATATCGGTACCTTTGATGAGTGCTACGTGGTAACTTAAAAGCTGCAAGGGGATGGTAAAGATGATTGGTGCAGTGATTCGACCCAGATTTGAAGTGATAGGGATAATATCCATTGCATTCATTGATTTGATATGTGAATCCTCATCTTCAAAGACGATCATCTGAGAGCCACGAGACTTAATTTCTTGAATGTTAGATTTTAACTTTTCCAGTAATTCATCATTTGGTGCAATCGCAATGACCGGAATGTTTTCATCAATCAGTGCAATTGGACCGTGCTTTAGCTCACCAGCTGGGTAAGATTCGGCGTGGATATAGCTGATCTCTTTGAGTTTTAGCGCACCTTCCATGGCAATAGCATGCATCGTGCCTCTTCCAATGAAAATCGCATTTTGCTTATCTTTAAAGCTCTTTGCCAGTTTTATAATTTGATCTTCTTCACTTAGCGCTCTGGTGACGAGACCTGATAAGCGCTTGAGGCCGCCTACAATGGCTTTTTCACGTTTTCTATTAATGGTCTTTTTGCTAATGCCAACTGCGGTTACCAGTAGCGCAAGTGCAACCAGTTGTGTGGTAAAGGCTTTAGTGCTGGCAACGCCAATCTCAGGCCCTGCATGGGTTAAAAAAGTCATTGCCGACTCTCGGGTAATGCTGGACTCGGCAGAGTTGCAAATGCAAAGCGTGTGAATTTTATTATTGGTCTTTTTGGCGGTTTTTAGAGCTTCTAGGGTGTCAGCAGTCTCACCACTTTGTGAAATGGTAATAAAAAGTGTGCCGTCCAAGATAATAGGGTGGCGGTATCGGTATTCACTTGCCACTTCAATGTTGCAGCGGACTTTAGCAATGTCTTCAAACCAATATTTTGCAACCAGGCCAGCATTGTAGCTGGTGCCACAGGCAATAATTTGTACCTGCTTAATTTTCTTAAAAATGCTTTTTGCCTTGGGACCAAAAGCAGAAATTAAAACATTCTCTTTTGTGATTCGCGCTTCAAGGGTGTCTCTGATTGCTTGTGGTTGTTCAAAAATCTCTTTTTGCATAAAGTGCTGATAATCACCAAGATCTACTTGTCCGCTTTTAAGCTTTGAGGTTTTGATGGGTCTCTCAACTTGACTGCCGTTCTCATCGTAAATCGTCACTTTGGTCAAAGTGAGTTCGGCTATATCGCCTTCTTCGAGAAAAATAAACTCTTTGGTAACTGGTAACAGGGCAATTTGATCTGAGGCGATGTAGTTGCCATTTTTACCAATGCCAATAACAAGGGGAGAGCCTTTACGTGTGGCAATCAGTGTGTCTGGGTATTTGGGCGATATCACCCCCAGGCCGTAAGCGCCATCGAATGTCTTAATTGCTTGTTGCACTGACTCTAGCAGTGTGCCAGCGCTTTTCATAGCCAAGTGAATGGCGTGGGCAATCACCTCGGTGTCTGTATCTGAGGTGAATTTATAACCTTGCTCCTTTTGTGAAGTTTTAAGGTCTAGGTAATTTTCAATAATGCCGTTATGAACAACACTGATACTGTGATTACAAATATGCGGATGGGCGTTGCGATTAGATGGCTCGCCGTGGGTTGCCCAACGTGTATGAGCAATACCAATAACGCCGTGGGTTTTGCTTTTTTTTGTCTTGAGTTTTTCTACAAGATTGGCAACTTTACCAACTGCTCTGGAGCGATTAAGCGAGTTATCTTTTGCCAATACAACTAGGCCAGATGAATCGTAACCACGATATTCTAGGCGTTTCAACCCGTTTAGTAGAACAGGGGTGATGTCTTTACTGCTAATTCCGCCAACGATTCCGCACATAGGTTACTTAGTAATATTATTAGTTAAGATTATAGTGAACAATTACACCGGGGTGCAATAGAGCACTCATTATAACAAGACAATGGTTCGTGGCTATCAAGCAGAAACCACAGATTTTTTTGATAAGACTAGCTCATGTTTCTTGCCAATCAAATTCATTAATAAACATATGCGCTCATCGGAGTTATAGTGGTTGAAAATGGCCTCACAGCCTTCGAATGCACCCTCTGTTATTTGTACTTTGTCGCCAGATTTAAAGTTACTAAGTTCAATTACTTTGTCAACGGTTTGGCTATGACGATCTTTAATACAGTGGATAACATCATCTTGTACTTTGGCAAATTGCAGTCCGAACCTGACAAAATTAGACACACCTCTAGTAGAATGAATAGGTGTCCAGCTTTGGGATTTGTCGTCCAATTGAACAAACAGATAACGAGGAAAAAGTGATACAGTTTTATTGTTAATAATCGCTTTTGGGTGGAAAACTGTATAGTCTTGATTGAGCAAATTTTGCTCGGCAATTGCCTCTTGTTTAGGTTTGGATTGAATCATGTACCAATTTTTCATGCAGGCTATTATAAACTATTGAAATCCATATTGACCCTTATTGTTATGTTTTAGCAAGCGGAGTAAAGCGACGTTTTAGACTATAATCTCTAGTCAATGAAAGCCGACCTACACAATCATTCTTACTACTCCGATGGCGTGTTGTCGCCGAGCGCAGTGGTTGCGCTTGCCAATGAGTCGGGTTGTGATTTGTTTGCATTGACAGATCACGACACAACGGATGGCTTGGATGAGGCTATAGAGGCAGCAGCCGAATTACCAGTGAACTTGGTTACCGGCGTGGAAATATCGGCTTTTTGGCGTAATATGACCATTCATATTGTTGGTCTTGACCTTGACACGGAATGTGAAGAGCTGCAAGCAGGATTGCGACACAATCAAGAACAGAGGGCTGAGCGGGCTGAACGTATTGCGCTTGGCTTGAGACGCGCAGGCATTGCAGATGCTATGGAGAAAACCCAATCACTCAGTAAAACATCGATGTTAACTCGTACACATTTTGCGCAAATGCTCATTCAAGAGGGCTATTGTAAAGACATGAAATCCGTCTTTAGGCGTTTTCTTGTAGGCAAAAAACCTGGTGGCACTCGAGTCGAGTGGAAGGAATTTGATGAGGTCATTGGCTGGATACACGCTGCGGGCGGTAGGGCGGTGTTGGCGCACCCTTTCCGCTACCGCATGACAAATACAAAAATCAAGAAAATGCTGCTAGATTTTAAAGAGGCTGGCGGCGACGCTATGGAGGTAATCACAGCAACCAGTACTGCTGATGAGATTAGTTGGAGTGAGCAATGGGCAAGCGAATTTAATTTGCTCTCATCATGCGGCTCTGACTACCACGGATGGCCCAACCAAAGAATTCGGATGGGTCGACTTGCTGACTTGCCTGAATCCAGTAATGAAATTTGGAAACATTTCACATGTCGATATTAATCAGTATTCACCCGGAAAATCCACAAGATCGCTACGTCAAACAAGTGATCGAGGCGCTCAATTCTGGTGGCGTCATTGCCTATCCAACGGATTCAGGATATGCCTTGGGTTGCACACTGGGAAACAAGAATGGCCTAGAAAAAATTAGGCAAATTAGAGAATTGGATAAACACCATCACTTTACTTTGATGATGCGTGACTTATCCCATGTTGGTGAATACGCAAAGCTGGATAACGCTTCGTTTCGCCTGATGAAGAAAATACTGCCCGGTGCTTACACTTTTATTTTGGAAGGCACAAGAGGCGTGCCTAATCGATTGTTGCATACCAAAAGAAAAACGATTGGTTTGAGAATATCACACCACAGAGTAGTGCAAGCAATTTTGGATGGGTTGGATGAGCCACTGATGAGTGTTTCACTGATTCTAGGAGACGCCGAATTTTACAATGCCTGGGATGTTGAGGACAGTGTTGGTAATACCGTTGAGATTGTTATTGATGCAGGGCATTGCCCACCCGAACCAACAACTGTGATTGATCTTTCTGGCGAGCATGCTGTTGTTGCGCGACTTGGTGCTGGTAGTGTTGAACTTCTCAGTTAAGAGTCGATTTGCTTTTAATATGTAATTACAATATAATTACAATTAATGGCTCAAATCATCAAAATTGGTAACTCGCAAGGAATCCGCATTCCCAAACCCATTGTTGAGCTTGCAAGCTTGGCAGGCAAGGAGTTGGATTTTGTCGTGCTCGGCGATGGCTTGTTAATTACAGCTGTAAAGAAACCAAGAGCATCTTGGCAAATGGACAATGAATTGATGGAGTTAGAGATAGCATGGAAATGGTAGAAGAGAATTTGAATCGATTTGATGTCTGGCTGGTGTTAAAAAACCCGGACAAAGGTCGCATAGTTGAGAATCTAGGCCTTTGTGCCATTATCTCGCCCGATGAGCTGAATACTTTACCCAATAGGATTGTCGCACCAATGACAACCGAATGCGAGAAATTACCCAGTCGAATTGAGTGTAATTTTGACAATTCAAAGGGCTACATCATGCTTGATCAAATGCGCGTGATTGATAAACTTTGTTTTGTTAAAAAGCTGGGCTCCCTAGAGTCGGCAGTACACGCCAAATTGTGTGATTGCTTGCAGGAGTTCTTTGCGCTGTAGAGCGCCTGTGCGTATAATTAGCGACTTTCGTTAATTTAACAGATACATGAAAGCCGCCGAGATTCGCCAAAAATTCCTTAGTTATTTTGAAAGCAATGGTCATACAATTGAGGCCAGCGCTTCACTGGTGCCGCATAACGACAAAACACTACTTTTTGTTAATGCCGGCATGGTGCCGTTTAAGGACGTCTTTATTGGCGCTGTTAAAAGAGATGACAAGCGTGCTGTTTCTTGTCAGCGATGCGTCAGAGCAGGCGGTAAGCACAACGATTTAGAAAATGTTGGCTACACAGCGCGACATCACACATTTTTTGAAATGCTTGGCAATTTCAGTTTTGGTGATTACTTTAAAACTGAGGCGATTGGTTTTGCCTGGGAATTTCTAACCGAAGAATTAAAGCTACCTAAAGAAAAGCTTTGGGTAAGCGTCTTTGAAGATGATGATGAGGCGGTTGATATTTGGGTGAATGAAATCGGCTTTCCAGCGGATCGTATTTCACGTTGCGGCGCCAAAGATAATTTCTGGCAAATGGGCGATACCGGCCCTTGTGGTCCTTGCAGTGAGATCTTCTACGATCACGGCGATCATATCCAAGGCGGCCCTCCAGGCACACCAGAAGAAGACGGCGATCGTTTTATCGAAATTTGGAATCTAGTATTTATGCAGTTTGACCGCCAACAAGATGGCACGCTGGTACCTCTTGAGGCGCCGGGCATTGATACTGGCATGGGCTTAGAGCGCTTGGCAGCTGTGCTACAGCATGAGAATAATAATTACGACATTGACAGCTTTAAGGAAATTACAGCCGAGATTGTTGCATTAACGCCAAAAGAAAATAACATCACTGATGACAACGCGTCGGTCAGAGTAATTGCTGATCATATTCGCTCGACTGCCTTTATGATTGTTGACGGCATCCTGCCCTCAAATGAAGGCCGAGGTTACGTCCTTCGACGAATTATTCGTCGCGCCATTCGTCACGGACATACACTCGGCATTAAAGATGTCTTCTTTTACAAGTTAGCCAAAGTCTTGGCGGGTCAGTACAATATTGCTTGCCCTGAAATGGCTGAAAATTTAGCCAATGTTGAAAAAGCACTAGAGAAGGAAGAGGGTCGTTTTATCCAGACACTTGACCTTGGTATGGGTATTTTAGAGGCGGCAATTGATGAGTTGAAAGGCACAGAGATTGATGGCGAGACAGCATTTAAGTTATATGACACATATGGCTTCCCGGTTGATTTAACCGCCGACGTTGCCAGAGAGCGCGGCTTAACGATTGATATGACTGGCTTTGACAGGGCAATGGACGAGCAGAAAAATCGCGCTCGCCAAGCAGGTGATTTTGATGCCAAGGCCACATCGGTTGCAATTGAAGGGGCGACAGACTTTTTGGGCTACACTCTTTATGAGAATAGTGCAGATATTACCGCGATTATTAAAGATGGCACTAAAGTTAACTCAATTTCTGAGGGCGATGAGGCTATTGTTGTTCTGAATCAAAGCAGTTTTTACGGCGAATCGGGCGGACAAGTTGGCGACAGTGGTGTGCTCCTGACAAGCGGTGCAGAATTTCGAGTGGCTGACACCCAAAAACAAGCCTCAAACGCCTTTGAGCATTATGGTGCTTTAACAAGCGGCACACTGAATGTGGGTGATGCTGTTGAGGCTAGAGTGAATGTTGAGCGACGAAAGAAGATCATGAATAACCACTCAGCAACACACCTTATGCACGAGGCCTTAAGGCAGATTTTGGGCGACGGTGTGCAGCAAAAAGGCTCTTTGGTCGAGTCGGACAAGTTGCGCTTTGATTTTTCCCACGATGAAGTGATTACTAGCGAAGATCTTAATAAAGTCGAAGCGATTGTCAACAGACAAATTCTTGGTAATGCTCAAGTTGAAACCGAAGAAACAGACATTGAAGCTGCTAAGAAAAAAGGCGCAATGGCACTTTTTGGTGAAAAATACGGTGACAGCGTGCGCGTATTGTCAATGGGTGACGATAACTTTTCGGTTGAGCTTTGTGGTGGCACCCACGTTGAGCGTTTGGGTGATATTGGTCGTTTTAAAATCCTATCAGAAAGTGGTATTGCCGCAGGCATTCGCCGCATTGAGGCTGTGACCGGTTTTGATGCATACCAGCTAGACAAAAAAACAGAGTCCAGCCTTGAACAAATTGCAAAACTTACCAAGTCAAACAGCGCTCAAGCTGTAGATAAGGTTACTCAACTTATTAAAAATCAGAAGGCCCTCGAAAAGCAAATTGCGTCGTTCCAAAAACAATTGGCCAGCTCTCAAGGTGATGAGTTAACCGATCAAGCGAAAGAAGTTAATGGCATCAAATTACTTACAACCGAAGTCACAGGTGTTGGCGCTAAAGATTTACGTGATTTAGCGGATAAGCTAAAAGACAAATTAGGTTCAGCAGTGATCGTGTTAGCGGTTGTTGATGGCGACAAGGTTGCTTTGGTTGCTGGCGTCACCAAAGATTTAACGGATAAATATCAAGCTGGAAAAATCCTGAACCATGTTGCGACGCAAGTCGGCGGCAAGGGCGGAGGTCGACCAGATATGGCACAAGGTGGTGGTACGGATCCAACCAAATTAGCTGAAGCTTTAGCTTCAGTTCAAGATTTACTTTAGGCTTGCGGGTACTTTTTCCTAATATTTTTGTTGTCAAAATTTTCAAATCAGTCATTTACAGTTTGTAAGCTTTTGACTTTCAAATTCTTTACGCCTTAATATAAGAAAAAAATTACCTAGCAACGAGCGGTGTACAGGATGTTTTGATTACGCAAGCTAGTCATTTATAGGTTATTAACTCCTATTTTTCGAACTTCTTATGCCTTGCTATAGATAAAACCCCCTTCGTAATCTTTTTGTAAACTTAATACTTGCTCACACAATTGTGAATTGCAGGGGTATTCCAATTGTTTGGTTGAATAAGCTACTTGTTTTTTATTGAATAATATCAACGGGTATAATATTTCGCCTATGGATTGGATGCAGTTATCACTACAAACAGATCAAGCGGATGCAGATTTAGTTTCTGAGGTGTTAATGGGTTTGGGCTCGGTCTCGATTACTTATTTAGACACGAACGACGATGCTATTTATGAGCCGCCAGTGGGTGAAACACCACTATGGCAGCATGTCACCATCAACGCTTTGTTTGATATGGGTGTTGATCAAGGGCATATTAGTAAAACATTGTTGGATTTGTGCGACACTAAAATTTTGAATTTTGAAGTATTGGCTGATCGCGTGTGGGAAGACGAGTGTAAGAAAGATTTTCATGCAATGCAATTTGGCAATCGAATTTGGATTTGCCCATCATGGGAAACTGCAGCTAATTTACCCGACGATGCTATCGTGATTGATATGGATCCCGGCTTGGCATTTGGTACTGGTACACATCAAACAACGGATTTGTGTTTGCAGCATTTAGATAATTATCCACCTCAAGATTTGGCGGTGATTGATTACGGCTCCGGCACAGGAATTTTGGCAATTGCAGCAGCTAAATTAGGCGCAAGGAGTGTTGTTGCCATTGATAACGACCCTCAAGCAGTGCTGGCAACAAGAGCCAATGTTGCGGATAACCACTGTGAGAACATTATCGCCATTCATCACACGGATGATAATGAGGCGCTTGAAAAGTGCGATTTATTGATTGCTAATATCCTAGCTAATCCTTTGATAGAGTTGGAATCAGCCTTTGCTGACATGGTCAAAGAAGGGGGTAGTATAGTTCTTTCAGGGATTTTGGAGGAGCAATTAGAAATGATATTAGAAGTGTATCAGGCGCATTTTAAATGTCTTGAAGTGCAACAAAAAGACGAATGGTGCCGAGTTTCTGGCACAAGAAAAAATAAGTAAAAACAACAATAAATAATTATTATGACGCAAGCAGCAACAAAACCTATTAAAGCAGTATCTCTTATTTCCGGCGGTCTGGACTCACTCCTAAGCACCAAGCTAATGATTGACCAAGGCATTCATGTTGAGGGTATTAATTTCTTTACAGGTTTTTGCGTCGAAGGCCATACCCACGCTATTCGTAAGCAGAAAAAAGACAAGCCAAAGCGCAATAACGCACTATGGGTTGCTGAACAATTAGGCATTAAGCTGCATATTATTGACGTCATTGAAGAATATCGCGATGTGCTTTTAAATCCTAAGCACGGTTACGGAAAAAACATGAATCCATGCCTTGACTGCAAAGGCTTTATGGTGAAAAAAGCCAAAGAATGGATGCTTGAAAATGACTTCGATTTTATTATTACCGGCGAGGTAATGGGCCAGAGACCCATGTCACAGCGTAAAGAAACCATGCCGATTGTGCAAGCTGAATCTGGCGCGGATGATTTATTGTTGCGCCCATTGTGCGCACAGCATTTGTCACCAACCAAGCCCGAGCTTGAAGGCTGGGTTGATCGCGATCAGTTGCTTGATTTTTCGGGTCGTAATAGAAAGCCACAAATGGCTTTAGCAAAGGAATATGGTTTTGATGACTACGCCACACCAGCTGGCGGCTGTTGTTTTCTAACAGATAAGCAATACTCGGACAAATTGGTGGATATGTGGGAAGCCAGAGGCTCTCGCGAATATCAATTGGATGATTTAATGATGCTCAAAGTTGGAAGACATATTCGCCCCAATAAGCGCTTTAAGCTGATTGTCGCTAGAGAAGAGGGCGAGGTTAAATTTATGGAAGGTTATCGCAACCAATATTCAAATCTTTATCCAACAAGTTGCAATGGCCCATTGGCGCTGATTGATGGCAAGCCGAATCAAGAAGATCTTAAGACGGCTGCAAAAGTCATCGCACGTTACTCTCAGGGTAGAAGTGAGGACTCTGTTGATGTGGAAGTGCGGCTGGAGTCAGGTGTTCAGCAGCAGTTTAGTGTTGCACCGCTTGATGAAATTCCTCAAGAGTGGTTTGTCTAACTCAAAGAGCTAAGTTCTTTTAATTTCTTTGTTTGCGTGTTTCTTCTTTGGTTATTTAGAATTAGCTAAAATTCCAGCAGAAAAATAACACTTACGCCTCAAGCTATCAAGAATTCCTAATTTACTAGGCAAAAGCACTAGCCGCCGCCAACAGCCTTAATGATTTCGATTTTATCGTTATCGGACAGTAAAAATTCTTCGTGAGCGGATTTGGGAATGATCGCTTCGTTGACTTCCAGTGCAATTCTCTGATTTTGACAGCCTAAATGTTCAATTAAGTCCCTAATATTAGGATTATTGGGTAGTTCGAGAGACTCTCCATTGACGAGTATATTCACAATTATTATATTTGGCAATTAATGCCATAATTATAGCAGTGGTTCTTCAAATTGATCTTAAATAAAAAACCACCGCATGGTAAAATTTGCGAAGTTTTGTGTGTGATTTTTATTGGAGATTTATTTTGCCTCACCCCGCCTTATTAGCACTTGAAGATGGTCAACTTTTTTGGGGCCAATCAATCGGCTCTAATGGCGATACAGTTGGAGAGGTGGTATTCAATACCGCCATGACTGGTTACCAAGAAATTCTCACCGACCCCTCTTATTCGCAACAGATTGTTGCACTTACTTATCCTCATATTGGCAACACTGGCGTCAATACAGTTGATGAAGAGTCTGACGCCATTTATGCGGCTGGACTTATTATCCGTGATTTGCCGTTAGCGCTAAGCTCTTGGCGTTCGCAGATGAGTCTCGATGAATACTTATCTAGCAACAATGTTGTCGCCATTTCAGATATTGATACCCGTGCATTAACGCGACATTTACGCGTCAACGGTGCACTCAAAGGTTGTATTGTTGCGGGCGAGAATATTGATGAAAAAGAAGCCATTGCTAGGGCTCAAGGTTTTGCTGGACTGAAAAATATGGATTTAGCAAAAGTCGTTTCCACCACTGACTCGTATAGCTTTAGTCAGGGAAGTTACGACTTAGAAACCACCGACTTTATCAAGACAGATGCAAAATTTAAAGTAGCTGTTTATGATTACGGCGTTAAGAAAAATATTTTAAGAATGTTGGTTGATCGTGGTTGTGAATTAACCGTTTTTAACGCACAAACGAGCGCAGAAGACATTTTATCAATTGAACCTGATGGCGTTTTTCTTTCCAACGGTCCAGGCGATCCAGAGCCTTGCGATTACGCCATTGATAGTATTAAAACACTACTTGACAAGGATTTGTCAATTTTTGGTATTTGCCTGGGCCACCAGTTGTTGTCGCTTGCTAGTGGCGCTCAGACTGAAAAAATGAAGTTCGGCCATCATGGCGCTAACCACCCGGTACAAGATCTGGCTACCGGACAAGTGATGATCACTTCACAGAACCATGGTTTTGCGGTGTCAGAGGCGAATATGCCCTCGCATTTGGAAGTAACGCACCGATCTTTATTTGACCAAACTATTCAAGGCGTAAGTGTGAAAGGCAAGTCGGCCTTTAGTTTTCAAGGGCACCCTGAAGCCTCGCCGGGTCCGCACGATGTCAGTGGTTTGTTTGATCAGTTTATTGAGAATATGTCGAAATGAAGAAGACTTTAATAGGTTTGCTATTAATTTTTTCTTTGGCATTTTCCGCTAGTGCGAATGCTGCGAACAACGATCCTTTAGAGGGTCTTAACCGTGTATTTTTTAGCTTTAATCAAGCCTTGGATGGGGCCTTGATTAAGCCTGCGGCAAAAAGTTATGAAAAGATAATGCCCTCGTTTTTTAAAGACAGATTGGGTGATTTTTTCTCCAATTTAGGGGATGTGGCCACCGGTGCAAACCAATTGTTACAATTTCGCTTTGACGAGGGTTTTGAAACAGTGGGTCGTGTGGCGGCCAACTCAACCGTGGGTTTGGGTGGTTTATTTGACGTTGCTACAGGGATGGGCTTGAAGAAAGGCGATGAAGACTTTGGTCAAACGATGGGTGCTTGGGGTATTGGTCAAGGGCCTTACTTGGTTCTGCCGTTTTTTGGCTCGACAACGCTGCGTGACTTGACCGGTACAGTGGCTGATGCAAAATTAGACGCAAGTATGTTTGATGGTTTAGACGGCGTTGAAAAAAGAACATTAAGTGCACTGGATGTTCTAAGTGCAGAAAAAGACAAAACACAAGTGAGCGTTTCATTTGCGTCAAGCGACGCTTACACAGTTCAGCGACAATTGTATTTTAGTGAAAGAGAAATGGCCATTTTGGATGGTCTACCAGCCGTTAGTGGCGAATAATTTTATTTAGAGAATCATGCCAAAAAGACAAGACATAAAAAGCATTTTAATCATCGGCGCAGGCCCTATTGTAATTGGCCAAGCTTGTGAGTTTGACTACTCCGGCGCACAGGCGTGTAAGGCACTACGCGAAGAGGGCTATCGAGTGATCTTGGTGAACTCGAATCCAGCCACTATCATGACCGACCCGAAAATGGCGGACGCAACCTACATCGAGCCAATCGAGTGGAAAACGGTTGAAAAAATTATTGAAAAAGAAAGACCCGATGCTCTATTGCCAACAATGGGTGGCCAAACGGCACTTAACTGCGCGCTAGATCTTGATTATAACGGCGTACTGAAAAAGTACAATGTGGAAATGATTGGCGCCAATAAGGAGGCGATTGATAAGGCGGAAGACCGTGATTTATTCCGTAAAGCCATGTTGAAAATTGGCCTGGATATGCCCAAAGCAGCGGTTGCGCATAATTTGGACGATGCCTTTACAATTCAAAAAACTGTTGGCTTTCCGACGATTATTCGTCCTTCATTCACGATGGGTGGTTCTGGCGGTGGTATTGCCTACAACAAGGAGCAATTTGTTGAAATTTGTCAACGCGGTCTGGATTTATCACCAACAAACGAGCTTTTAATTGAAGAGTCAATTCTCGGTTGGAAAGAGTTTGAGATGGAAGTGGTGCGTGACCACAAAGACAATTGCATCATCATTTGCTCGATTGAGAATTTTGACCCAATGGGTATTCATACCGGCGACTCCATTACCGTTGCTCCCGCACAAACATTAACCGATAAAGAGTATCAAGTGATGCGTAACGCCTCTCTTGCAGTGTTGAGAGAAGTTGGTGTTGACACTGGCGGCTCGAATGTGCAATTTGCTCTCAATCCGGAAGATGGCCGATTGACCGTTATCGAGATGAACCCTAGGGTTTCTCGTTCTTCAGCCTTGGCATCAAAAGCAACCGGCTTTCCAATTGCCAAAGTCGCTGCGAAACTGGCTGTGGGTTACACCCTTGACGAGCTTACTAACGACATTACTGGCGGCAAAACACCGGCCTCATTCGAGCCAAGTATTGACTATGTTGTTACTAAAATTCCGAGATTTGCTTTCGAAAAATTCCCGAAAGCAGACGATCGTCTAACCACACAAATGAAGTCGGTGGGCGAAGTCATGGCGATGGGGTCAACCTTCCAAGAGTCACTACAAAAAGCACTACGCGGCCTAGAGACCGATAAATCGGGCTTAGATCCTATTGTTGATCTTGGCGCCGATGATGCGCGCGGCAAAATCCGTAGCGAGCTGATTTCAGCCGGTGCCGATAGAATTTTCTATCTTGCCGATGCCTTTAGATTTGGCATGACACAAGAAGAAGTGTTTGATCTTTCAAAAATTGATCCGTGGTTTTTGGCTCAGGTTGAGGATTTAATAAAATCTGAAATGGCCATTACCGGCATTCCTATTGCTGAAGTTGAGCGCAATACGTTGTTTCAATTAAAGCGCAAAGGTTTTTCTGATAGTCGCCTTGCCAACTTGTTGTATTGCAGCGAAGAGGCAGTGCGCCAAAGAAGAGAAATTCTTAATATCAAGCCTGTATTTAAGCGAGTAGATAGCTGTGCAGCGGAGTTTGACACGCAAACAGCCTATCTGTACTCCACTTACCAGCAAGAGTGCGAAGCCAATCCAACAGACAACAAAAAAATCATGATTTTGGGTGGCGGCCCCAACCGTATTGGTCAGGGTATTGAGTTTGATTATTGCTGTGTTCACGCCTCAATGGCGCTTAGAGAGGATGGTTATGAAACCATCATGGTCAACTGCAATCCAGAGACCGTTTCAACCGATTATGATATTTCTGATAGGCTGTATTTTGAGCCGCTAACGTTAGAAGACGTACTGGCTGTTATTGATATTGAAAAACCGGAAGGCATCATTGTGCATTATGGTGGGCAGACGCCGTTGAAATTAGCACAAGCTCTTGAAGATAGTGGCGCAAAAATTATTGGCACCAGTCCAGACGCGATTGATCTAGCGGAAGACAGGGAGCGATTTCAAAAAATGATTCAAAAATTAGGCTTGAAGCAGCCACACAACGGCACGGCACGCTCGCAAGAGCAGGCCATTGCTATTGCTGACGCTATTGGCTTTCCATTGGTTGTTCGGCCATCTTACGTTCTTGGTGGGCGCGCAATGCAAATTGTGTTCGACAAGGATAGTCTTGAACGCTATATGCACACTGCTGTACAAGTGTCTAATGATTCACCAGTTCTTCTGGATTCATTTCTAGACCATGCCATTGAAGTTGATATTGATGTGATTAGTGACGGTACAGATGTGGTTGTGGGTGGCATCATGGAGCATATTGAGCAAGCCGGTATTCACTCAGGCGATTCAGCTTGTTCGTTGCCGCCGTATTCACTGTCAAAAGATGTTTGTGATGAAATGCGCCAACAGGTGGTTGCAATGGCTAAAGAGCTGAATGTGATTGGCTTAATGAACACGCAACTTGCCTATCAAGATGGCGAAATCTATGTGATTGAAGTCAATCCAAGAGCGTCGCGTACCGTGCCTTTTGTTTCTAAAGCAATTGGCGTACCCCTTGCCAATATTGCTGCACGAGTAATGGCGGGTATTTCCTTGAAAGAACAAGGCTTTACCGAAGAAGTTATTCCAGCACACTATTCGGTTAAAGAATCTGTTTTCCCATTTAATAAGTTCTTAGGTGTGGATCCAATCCTAGGGCCAGAAATGCGCTCTACGGGCGAAGTTATGGGTATTGGTACAACCTTCCCGGCAGCCTTTGACAAAGCCTTCTTAGCAGCTGGTGAAATCCTCCCTACTGGTGGCAAGGTGTTCGTTAGTTTGCGTACCCTAGATCGTGGCCACTTAGTGCGTTTGGGTGAAAAATTGGTGCGTAATGGTTTTGAAATCGTCTCAACCCGTACCAACAAGGAAATACTCAATGACTCAGGTGTTGAATGTACAATGGTCAACAAGGTATCTGAGGGTTCACCGCATATTGTCGATATGATTAAAAACGATGAAATCGGCTTAATCATTAATTCTACCGACGACACACAGAGTCTTGAAGATGCGGCCGTGATTCGTTGCCAGGCCTTGGTGCATAAAGTGCCTTGCACTACAACCGTTGCTGCTGCTTACGCGATGATCGATGGCTTAAAGTCAAACGACATGCTTGAAGTGCGTTCGCTCCAATCTCTACATAATTAAAGGCTAGTAAGAATATATGGAAGCAATACCAATGACCGTTGCTGGTGTTAAGGCGCTAGAAATCGAGTTGTCACACCTTAAGGATGTTGAGCGTCCGCGTATCGTCAATGATATTGCTACGGCGAGAGAGCATGGCGATCTTAAAGAAAATGCCGAATATCACGCTGCCAAAGAAGAGCAGGCATTTGCCGAAGGCCGTATTCAAGAAATCGGATCAAAGCTTTCCCGTATGCAAGTGATTGATGTTACTCAACTTAATCAAGACGGTCGTTGTGTATTCGGCACCACGATTGGCTTGATGAATCTTGCTGACGACAGTGAGACTACTTATCAAATCGTTGGTGAAGATGAAGCCGATATTGCTTTGGGTAAAATTTCTTGCCACTCCCCAATTGCCAAGGCGCTGCTGGGCAATGAAGAGGGCGATGAAGTTACCGTTAAAGCGCCAAAAGGTGATATTATTTACGAAATCCTAGAGGTTCAGTATATATAGTCCCGTTTAATGGCCTATCTAAAAAGCAGATCTGGTCTATTATTCTTTCTTCAGTAGTATGATGAAGACATTATTATTCACTATTTTAGATATAGACATACTTTAATAGTGTGTCCCAATCCCTTTTTTGTTGGAGAAAAATATGCCAGGCTTGTTGTCAAACGTAGATCCTGATGGATTGCTAGAGTACTCAGTTGTTTTTACAGACCGCTCATTAAACCATATGTCGCAATCATTTCAAGGTGTGATGAACGACGTTTCCACGTCGCTAAAGTCAGTGTACAACGCCGAAGCGGTGGTTTTGGTGCCTGGCGGCGGCACTTATGCAATGGAGGCTGTTGCAAGGCAATTTGCTACAGACAAGAAATGCCTTGTTGTGCGCAATGGTTGGTTTAGTTTTCGTTGGACGCAAATTTTTGAGATGGCAAGCATACCCTCTGAAGAAATTGTTCATAAGGCAAGGAGAGAGGGGGGCAATTCTCAAGCACCATTTGCGCCTGCGCCGATTGAAGAGGTGGTTGCCTCGATTAAAGCAGAGAAGCCAGATTTCGTGTTTGCAGCACATGTTGAAACTGCTTCAGGGATTATTCTGCCCGATGACTATATTAAAGCATTAGCCGACGCCGTGCATTCGGTGGACGGTATGTTGGTGTTGGATTGTGTTGCCTCAGGCACTATCTGGGTTGACATGAAAGATCTTGGTGTTGACGTTTTAATTAGCGCACCACAAAAAGGCTGGAGCGCCTCCCCTGCATTCGGCATGGTCATGCTGGCAGAAAGCGCCAATACATTAATCCCATCAACAAAGAGCACGAGTTTTGCATGCGATCTTTTGAAGTGGCTGCAAATTATGCAGGCCTACGAAAATGGCGGACATGCTTATCATGCAACATTGCCAACCGATGCCATCAAAAAATTCAGAGATACGATTGTTGAAACGGAAACTTTTGGCCTTGATAAAGCAAAAGCCAACCAACAAGAGTTGGGTGATAGGGTCAGAGCTCTGCTCGAGAGTCATGGCATTAAGAGTGTTGCTGCTAAAGGATTTCAAGCACCGGGTGTTGTTGTTAGTTATACCAATGATGCGGGAATGCAAAATGGTTCTAAATTCAGCGCTTTGGGCATGCAAATTGCCGCGGGCGTTCCGCTTCAGTGTGATGAGGGGGATGACTACCAAACATTCCGCTTAGGTTTGTTTGGATTAGACAAGCTTGCAGACGTTGACGGCGCCGTTCAGAGACTGGAAGACGCATTAAAGCAGGTTGTTTAATTTTTTCAGTTAAATGATAAAAAACGCTAAATATTTAACAATTTGTTAAAGAATACGAAGTTTTAACCAATAAATCAATAAAAACACCTATTATTTTACGAATAATTGGTGTTTTTTTGCTATTATTTTCAATAATTATAACGATATTTGCAATAAAATGATGTTTTTCAATATTTTTATTTAATAATATTGAAAAATACGAATCTATAACGAGCACTCAAGAATCCACTATACTCAACATTTTCTTAGAAAGGGTTTTGCATTCCTATGAAAGTTGAAAGAATTACAGAGAGCGATCGTAGTGATTGGCAGAATCTGTACCGCGGTTATGCTGATTTTTATCAGATGCCAATGGATCAAAAAATTCTCGACACAGTTTGGGTGTGGATTATTGACGAGCATGAGAATTTTTACGCTATTGGTGTTAAGGATGAGTCGGGCAGATTGGTTGGCTTTATGCACTATCGACAAATGCCCTCGCCACTGAGAGGCGCAATGGTCGGGTTTCTGGACGACTTGTATGTCCAGCCTGATGCGCGTGGAAGTGGCGCAGTTCAGGCGCTGTTTAAGGAATTAAAAGTTATTGCTGCAGACAGAGGCTGGCCATTTATGCGCTGGATAACGGCAAGCGATAATCACCGTGCGCGAGCGCTTTATGATAAGATTTCAAACACCATTGATTTTGTCACTTATCAAATGCCTACGGGCTAAATACTAGGAGAGTTCCTTATGCCATTCTGGGCAATTGCATACTGCGTGTTAATCGCATTGAGTTGCGCATTTGCACTGACGCTTTATAAAATAAGACCGTCTTATTACATTCCTGGACAAATACTGTCATCGATTTGCAGTGTGTTGATTTTCGTTTTTTATTACGAAACATTTTGGACAAGACCTCAGTCGGCAACCCTGGTTTTAGCTATGATTGGCTTTACGCTATATTGGGAGCTTTGGGAGAATCGCTTTCTTTTTCCCAAAGTGCTTAGGCCGGGCGAGGCGGTCTCTGAGCCAGAGTCGCCATTTTCAGGCGAGCCGTTCAAAATCAGCCCCAAGGCTTATATCAGTTTCTGGGCGGTTATTTCTGCTATCGTCTTGCCGATGTTTTTTATTATGGCAGAGTTGATGTTGTCTTATCGTTAACCTAAATTAGGAGTTGAGTTATCCCAATCGAAAGTCAAGATAACAACCTTGGTCAACCCATTGGGCTAGACATTGATAATTGGCGGCCTTGTCAACCACCACCTCGCAAAGTGATGCAAGGCTGTTATTGCCGATTGGCTCCGCTCGATATTGCCAAACATGGCAAAAGTCTTTTTGAAGCTTTTGCAGAGGACAGTAACAATCATAACTGGACGTATTTACCGTACGGCCCGTTTGAGAATTTAGCAAGTTTTACTAATTGGCTTGAACAAGCTTGCATGGGAAATGACCCTCTTTTTTACGCTGTCATTAATCAAAGTAATAATGAGCTTGTTGGCATGGCGAGCTATCTTCGAATAACACCTGAAGTAGGTGCTATCGAAGTGGGACATATTCATTTTTCGCCAAAAATGCAAAGAACACCAATGGCTACTGAGGCGATGTATTTGATGATGGCTCGAGTCTTTGACGAGTTAGGTTACAGGCGCTATGAATGGAAATGTGACGCACTAAATGCGCCATCAAAAAGTGCTGCTGAAAGATTTGGCTTTAAATTTGAAGGTTTGTGGCGTCAAGCAACCATGTACAAAGGTCGCAACCGCGACACCACTTGGTATGCCGTAATTGATAAAGATTGGCCACAAATCAAGGCAGCTTATCAAGCTTGGTTGGATCCGAGCAATTTTGACAAGGATGGCGCTCAAAAGTTAAGCCTCTGTATTGACAGAGCTTAAGTTTGGCTACCCTCTTGGGTGATGCTTAGCATGCTGCGCTTTAAGCTGGGCATTTTGAATGTGAGTATAGAGTTGTGTGCTCGAAATATCACTATGCCCAAGCATTAATTGTACCGAGCGAAGATCAGCTCCTTTTTGCACCAGATGAGTGGCAAAAGCATGGCGCAGGGAGTGCGGGGATAATGGTTTTTCGATGCCGGCTTGCATGGCGTAAGACTTGATGATATAGAAGAAGTTTTGTCGACTCATGGCCTTGCCACGGTTAGAGAGAAAATAACTGTCACACTGGCCATTTTTGAGCAGCAGAGGTCTTGCTTCTTTCTCGTAAGCGGTTAAATAATCAATCGCAACCTCACCCATGGGCAGCATTCTTTCCTTATTTCCCTTACCGTGGATGCGAATGTATTCATCTTGAATATGAATGTTGTGATAACTAAGATTAATTAACTCTGAAACCCTTAATCCGCAAGAATACAAAAGCTCCAGCATGGCTTTATCGCGCTTGCCAAATGTCGTAGAATTGCTTGGAGTGTCTAACAGTCTTTCGACTTCATCGATGTTTAGGAAAACTGGCAGTTTTTGCTCTTGCTTGGGGTGTGAAAGCTCTGCTGTAGGATTGTTATCAATCAGTTTGTTATCGTGGAGATAATGAAAGAATAGACGCATACAAGTGAGAATGCGCGCTTGCGTTGAGGCGCTCATGTCTTTTTGTTGTCGCTCTTTAAAATAGTCTTGAATGCGTTTTGCATCTACAGATGAGAGCGCTTGCTTGCCAAGCCACCTGTGAAAGATACTGAGGTCAGATCGGTAAGCAGAAAGGGTGTTTTTACTGGCACCAGAACTGAGCCAGTAGTGATCAATAAATTGCTCGATTAACGCCGTATCCATAGGTAATCATTCTACTTGACGTGTGAATGCTGGGCAAAAAAAATGCCAGTAAAAACTGGCATTTTTAAAATAAGATTTCGCTTATCTCTTTTTAAGCTTCTCAGTAATACGAGCCGCTTTACCTGTAAGGCCACGTAAGTAGTAAAGTTTTGCTTTACGAACTTTACCGCAACGCTTAACAGTCACACTGTCAATCAATGATGAGTGTGTTTGGAAAACCCTTTCAACGCCTTCGCCATGAGAGATTTTTCTCACTGTAAATGCTGAGCCAATACCACGGTTTTTCTTGCCGATTACAACACCTTCAAAAGCCTGAAGTCTTTCACGGTTGCCTTCACGGACTTTTACTTGTACGATAACTGTATCACCTGGAGAAAACTCAGGAATGTCTGATCTTAGTTGCTCGTTTTCAATTTGATCGATTAAATTCACGCTGTTACCTATTGAATTTGGAAAAAACGACAATTATACAGAGTATCTTTGTTGCACACAAGACAGGCTAGGAGATATATTTGGCGAAAAGAGGGCTACAACGGCAGGGCGGTTGTCACCTTGATTTGTTGCAGGAGAATATTAGAGCGAATATTGGTAACAATAGGCATATCGAGCAATTCTTTCATCATGAAATTGGTCAAGTCGTTCAGATTTTTTGCCACTACTTTTAGCATAAAGTCGTATTCGCCAATCATTGTCCAACATTCGAGTACTTCGGGGTGTGTGTTTACCAGTCTTTTAAAGTCCTCACCCGGGAAATGTGAGTGATTTCCAAGTGAAACGTTAATTATAGCAATGATTTCAAAACCCACTTTTTCACGATTAAGAATGGCAGAGTAATTGGAGATAACGCCAGATTCTTCAAGTTTTTTTAGGCGTCTTTGGCACTGTGTAGGTGATAAGTGAACAACTTGAGACAGCTCGATACTGGTAAGTCGTGAGTTTTCTTGAAGAGCATTGAGCAGTCTAATGTCAAACTCGTCTAATTGGGATTCTGGTGTTTTCATGAGGCGTCGATTATACACTTTTTTATAATATGTGCATAAATAACTGCATGCAATAAAGAAAACACGCATAAAAACTGCATTAATTCTGGAATAGAGGCTCGATACGCATACATTCTTCTCTATTTATTTACTACAATAATACTATACAAATAACAAGGGTTGACATGAAGATGGCAACTTACCTTGCAAAAACTCCAGATGAGTTTGGTAAGATACATTACACAGCCAAAGAACACAAAGTTTGGCAAACATTGATTGAGCGACAAACGCCTGCGCTTAAGAATGCTGCCTGTGATTCTTATATTGGCGCCTTGGAACAGATGTCGTTTCCAAGTGATCGCATTCCTCAGTGTGATGAGGTAAGTGAAAAAATTCATCACAGCTCTGACTGGTCGGTGACACCGGTGTCGGCAATAATTAGCTTTGATCGTTTTTTTAATTTACTGGCTAATAAGCAATTTCCTGTTGCCAGTTTTATTAGACGGGCGGAAGAGCTTGATTATTTGCAAGAGCCCGATATTTTTCATGAGGTATTTGGTCATACACCTTTATTAACTGATTCTCAGTTTGCACACTTTACCCACACTTATGGCTTGGCGGGAGTGAGCGCAACAAATGAGGAAAGAGTGATGTTGGCGAGATTGTATTGGTTCACCGTTGAGTTTGGCTTAATTAAGACAGCTAGCGGTAATCGCGCATATGGGGCCGGCCTAGTGTCTTCCATTGGTGAGTTGCAGCACGCCTTAAGTGACAAGCCTATCGTGAAGAAATTCGATTTACTTGAGGTCCTAAGAACACCTTACCGTATTGATATATATCAACCAATTTACTTTGTGATTGAATCGTTTGACCAATTATTTGACCTAACTTTTTCCGAGGTAAAGTTGGCGATTAAATCTGCACAAGAGATGGGCATGGAAGAGCCACTCTTTGCAATGAATTAATAGAGTTTTGTAAAATTATTAGGAGAAAAAACAATGATTAAAACTTGGGAAAATCCACTAAAAACAGACGGCTTTGAATTTGTTGAGTACGCATCAAACAAGCCTGAACAATTGGCTGAATTGTTTACGCAGCTTGGCTTTGTGGCGATTGCTAGACACAGAAGTAAGAACGTTACTCTTTATCGCCAAGGCGGCATCAACTTTATTCTTAACAATGAGGCCCAAGGCCAAAGCCATGAGTTCTATTCGACGCACGGTCCGAGTGCCAACGCCATGGCGTTTCGTGTAGAAGACGCAAACTTTGCTGTTAGTGAGTTAAAGAAAAAAGGCGTTGAAATTATTGCTTCTGGTGCTGGACCGATGGAACTGCAAATACCCGCGATTCGTGGTATTGGTGGCTCGCTTTTGTACTTAGTCGATCGTTATAAAGCCATTAATATTTACGACATTGATTTTGTTCCAATTGTTGGTGTTGATCAACATCCTGTCGGCCAAGGCTTGACTTATATTGATCACCTTACGCACAATGTTGAGCGTGGCAATATGGACAAATGGGCTAATTTTTATGGCGATTTGTTTAATTTTAAAGAGATTCGTTATTTTGATATTAAGGGAAAACTGACCGGCCTCAAGTCGCGTGCATTGACCAGTCCATGTGGAAAAATTCGTATCCCTATCAATGAGTCGTCTGATGACAAAAGCCAAATTGCAGAGTATTTAAGTATTCATAATGGTGAAGGAATTCAGCATATTGCACTGGGCAGTGATGATATTTACCAGACGGTTGAATCGCTTCGTGCTGATGGCATAAGCTTCATGTCAACACCCGATTCCTACTTTGATGGCATTGATAAGCGCTTACCTCATCACGGTGAAGACGTGGCCCGTTTAAAGAAAAATCAAATATTGATTGACGGAGAGGCGATTGATAAAGTTGGTGAAGAGGATAAGTTACTGCAAATTTTTACCGATACTGTCATTGGTCCATTGTTCTTTGAGATTATTCAAAGAAAAGGCAATGAGGGTTTTGGCGAAGGCAATTTCCAGGCTTTGTTTGACTCCATCGAGCAAGATCAAAAAGAGCGCGGCGTCATCTAAAATTGAGCAATAACCTAGCGAGGAATGTGACATGAGCTTACAAACTGACAATAGAGGATACCAAAGTGGCTTTGGCAATCACTTCGAGACTGAAGCGTTAGCTGGAGCACTGCCTGTTGGGCGCAACTCACCGCAAAAATGTGCGCACGGTCTTTATGCTGAGCAGTTTTCTGGCAGTGCTTTTACCGCGCCGAGGGAGAATAATAGACGCTCCTGGTTGTATCGGATTCGTCCTAGTGCCATAACGGCGGATTTCGAACCTGCACTTCATGAGGGTTTATCGCTCTCGGTAGAGGACGTGATTAGTAGTCCTAACCAAATGCGCTGGGATGCTCAAAGTGAACCATCGACTAAAACGAATTTTATCGAAGGCCTTTTTGCAATTTGTGGCAACGGTTCTGTAGGAACTCAACTGGGAGTTGGTGTCTATTCATACGCTGCCAATAGCGATATGGACGGCTATTTCTACAACTCCGATGGCGAGATGTTAATTGTGCCGCAACAAGGCGCGCTTTGTATTTCCACAGAGATGGGCGTGATCGATGTTGCACCCAAAGAGATTTGTGTAATCCCTCGAGGATTGATATTTCAAGTGATGTTGGAAGAATCAGAGACCTTTGCCAGAGGTTATGTTTGTGAGAACTACGGCGCCCCTTTTGAGCTTCCGAATTTAGGCCCTATTGGTGCCAATGGTCTTGCCAGTGCTAGAGACTTTTTAACTCCTGTTGCGAGTTATGAAGACACTATCGGTGAGTTTGCATTATTGAACAAATTTGGTGGTCAGTTGTGGCGCTCAGCTCTGGATCACTCGCCTTTTAATGTTGTTGCTTGGCATGGCAACTACGCCCCATATAAATACGATCTCAGTCGTTTTAATACTATTAATAGTGTTAGCTTTGATCACTGCGATCCTTCTATTTTTACTGTGCTTACCTCGCCTTCTTCGAGATCGGGTGTGGCTAATTGCGATTTTGCTATCTTTCCGCCACGTTGGATGGTGGCTGAAGACACCTTTCGTCCGCCTTGGTTCCATCGAAATATTATGAGTGAGTTTATGGGTTTGATTGAAGGCGCCTACGATGCTAAGGCTGAGGGTTTTGTGCCGGGTGGTGCCAGTCTACACAACACCATGAGCTTGCACGGCCCCGATGTTAAGACTTTTGAGAAGGCCAGTCATAAAGATTTAGAGCCAGAGTATCTTGATAAGACAATGGCTTTTATGTTTGAGAGTAATTTGACGTATTCAGTTAGCAAGAGAGCCCTTAAAAGCCCACTTAGACAAACGAACTATCATCAAGTATGGCGTGGCTTTAAAAGCCACTTCGATGCGAAAAAACCCTAAACAATAAAAAAATTATGATGCAAAATACAAATTTAAACTCCACCCACGACCTAAACCGCCAAAGCTGGGTTGGATCGGCTAACGACCATGAGCATTTCCCTATTCAAAACTTGCCTTTTGCTGTGTTTAAGCGCAAAGAAAGTAAAGAGACTTTTCGCGTTGGCGTTGCTATTGGTGATGAAATTGTTGATTTGGTGAAGCTAGAGAGGTGCAAGCTGTTTAATACATCAATTCAAAAAAGCCTTAAGGTTTGCGCTCAAAATAGTTTAAACAAATTCATGTCCATGGGTGTTGATGCCTGGTCTGAATTAAGACTGGTGTTGTCGGATGGCCTAACAAAAGGCAGTCCGCTGGAAAAGACAATCTCAAGCTGTTTAATTCCACAGTCAGCTGCTGAGTATAAGCTTCCAGCTCAAATTGGTGACTACACCGATTTTTACACTTCGATCCATCATGCCACCAATATTGGTAAATTGTTTCGTCCAGACAATCCGCTGTTGCCTAATTACCAATGGCTGCCAATTGGCTACCATGGTAGAAGTTCATCCATCGATGTCTCTGGTCAAACATTTGCCAGACCGACGGGTCAAACAAAGGCGCCAGATGCTGCTGAACCAAGTTTTGGCCCGGCTAAGAGATTGGATTACGAATTAGAGGTTGGTATTTTTGTTGGCAAGGGTAATGAAATTGGCGAGCGCATCTCAATCGATGACACTGATAATCATATTTTTGGCCTTTGTCTGCTTAACGATTGGTCGGCACGAGATATCCAAGCTTGGGAGTATCAACCGCTGGGGCCGTTTCTATCAAAAAACTTCGCCACGACCATCTCCCCTTGGATTGTCACCACTGAGGCTTTGGCGCCTTATCGAACGCCTTGGCATCGAGAGGAGGGTCACCCACAACCCGTGTCGTACTTGGAGTCGGATAAAAATAGAGCGCAGGGCGGTTTTGATGTAGAGCTTGAAGTACTCATTGAGACGCAACAAATGCGCGATAATTACCAGGCACCACAGAGATTGTCGAGAAGTAACTTCAAACACTCGTACTGGACAGTAGCACAAATGCTTGCTCATCACAGCGTGGGTGGTTGCAATATGCAAGCGGGTGATTTACTTGGCAGCGGCACGCAGTCGGGCCCCGATATCAGCGAAGCTGGCGCCCTCATAGAGCTGACGAGTGGTGGTAAGAATCCAATCACACTTAACAACGGTGAAGTCCGTACGTTCTTGGAAGACGGCGATACAATAATAATGAAGGGCTGGTGTGAAGCTGTAGACAATCAACGACCGCGTATTGGTTTTGGTGAGGTGGTCGGAACTTTATTATCGGCTAGAATCTAATGAGAAACACCGAACAAATCTCACTTACTTTATACGATTACCCCCGATCGTCAGCGGCTTATCGCGTTCGTATTGCGCTTAATCTGAAGGGGCTTCAATACCAAAGCAAGCGGGTTAATTTATTGGAATCAGAAGAAGCTTCTGATGAGTATAAATTGCTCAATCCACAAGGTTTGGTGCCAGCATTACTCGTTAGAGAGGCGGGGAGGGGTGATGTTGTCTTAACGCAATCTTTGGCAATTTGCGAATACTTAGATGAATTAAAGCCCACACCAACAATTTTGCACCAAGACGCCTTAGCAAAGGCGCGTATTCGATCGTTCGTGCAACTGATTTGCAGTGATATCCATCCACTGAATAATTTGCGTGTGCTTAATTATTTAGAAGACGAGTTGTCAGTAAATAAAGAAGCAAAAATGACGTGGTATAGGCATTGGATAACGGAAGGGTTTGACGCTCTAGAAAAGCATTTAAACGAGGATGAAACGGGTGATTTTTGCCATCAAAACCAGCCCACTCTTGCTGATATTTGCATGGTGCCACAAGTTTATAATGCCAAACGATTTGACTGTGATTTGTCGACCTATCCGAAGATTGTGGCAATTGCACAGAGGTGTAATCAGTTCCCTGCTTTTATTAAGGCGCAGCCTGAAAGTATGTAAATTTTCTTTGCAATTACACTTTCATATTATGATTGTTGATTCCTTATGGTGACGTATTACATCTAGCGATGGCGCAGATTGTGAGATAATCAAAGGCTGTGTGAAATATAAAGAAATAATTAATGGGCAAGGTAACAGGTTTTATAGAGTTTGAGCGGAAAGTGGAATCGTATCGTGATGTAGAAATCCGTATCAACGACTTCGATGAAATTTTCTCTGGCACCCATGATATTGATCACCTTCAACAGCAAGGCTCACGATGCATGGATTGCGGAGTGCCTTTTTGCCAATCTGCAGATGGCTGCCCAATTGACAACCTCATTCCAGAATGGAACCACCTAATTTATACCGACCAATGGCGTGAAGCGCTTGAGTGTTTGCACAAAACAAATAATTTTCCAGAATTTACTGGTCGAGTTTGCCCAGCACCTTGTGAAGGTTCGTGTGTTTTGGGTATTAATGATCCCGCGGTAACGATTAAAAATATTGAGCAATCAATCGTTGATAGAGGCTTTGAAGAGGGTTGGATTGTTCCTAGGGAAGTGTCCAGCCGCTCAGACAAATCAGTTGCGGTTGTTGGTTCAGGCCCTGCAGGGCTTGCAGCGGCTGATGAGCTAAATCAGATGGGTCATTCAGTAACGGTTTATGAGCGTAGTGATCGAATTGGTGGTTTGTTGATGTACGGCATCCCCAATATGAAATTAGGCAAAGATTTGGTTAACCGTCGTGTCGATTTACTCAGAGCCGAAGGAATTGAATTTATCACCAGTACCGATATTGGTAAAGATATTGGTGTTTCTGAATTGCAAGAGCAGTTTGACGTCGTTGTCTTTACGACAGGCGCAACCAAGGCGCGTGATTTACCGGCTGATAACCGTGATGCAAAGGGTATTTACCCAGCAATGAGTTACTTAACGGCAAATTACAAGAGTTTGCTCGATCACGGCCATACTGATGAGGGCGAGTTTTCTGCAAAAGGTAAAGATGTGATTGTCATCGGTGGTGGCGATACGGGTACAGACTGTATTGGCACATCACTCAGACAAGGCGCAAAATCGATTGTTAATTTTGAATTAATGAGTCAACCACCTACTGGCAGAGCAGATCAAAATCCTTGGCCGGAGTGGCCGCTGATTTATCGTGTGGATTATGGCCATGAAGAAGCGACCGCTGTTTTTGGCAAGGATCCAAGACAGTATCAACTGCTAACCAAGTCATTCGTTAAAGATAGTGATGGCCATGTCAGTGGTATTAATACCGTCAATGTGGTGTTTGAAAATGGTCAGCTGAATGAAATTGCCGGCACTGAGAAAACTTGGGATACGCAATTGGTGTTGCTGTCGATGGGTTTTGTTTCTCCTGAGCATTACCTTAGTGATGATGCTGCAATTGAACTTGATGGGCGTGGCAATTACAAAGCTGAACACGGGGAATTTAGTACTTCAAAATTAGGCATTTTTACTGCAGGTGATTGTAGACGAGGTCAATCATTGGTTGTTTGGGCGATTAACGAAGGCCGTGGCGTTGCCAAAAGTGTTGATGCTTATCTAGCCAACTAGCCAACTCCAATCCCTCACTATTGGGGTGTAATTTAGTTCCCCTGCAAGCTCCACATCAGTAAAATTAATCGTTATGAGCGACAACGCTTTGGCGCGTCTCTCATGCATTTGATGTGATTAACCTTTATTAACCAACAAAGAGAAATAGAAGATAATGGCTGCAATACTTGGCGCTGAAGTAGACGAAGAGGGTTACCTAATAAACATAGGGGACTGGAGCAAAGAAATTGCGCTGGCAATGGCGGCAGAGGATGATATTGAGCTAACGCTAGAACATTGGGAGGTTATTAATTTCCTTAAGGATTACTTCGAAGAGTACGACTTTGCTCCGGCTGTTCGTGTTTTAACCAAGGCAATTGCTAAGAAATTGGGCAACGATAAAGGCAATTCTCGCTATTTGTATTCGCTGTTTCCTTACGGCCCTGCTAAACAAGGTTGCCGATTTGCCGGCCTACCAAAGCCAACGGGCTGTGTTTAAAGATCTTTGTATAAGTCATTATACAATGACTTATACAAAGATCTCCTTTACGCCAATTTGGCAAGCGACATAATTTTGTCCTTTGCTTAGGGTTACAACTTTATGTCACTAATAAGTATTCTATTTGCAGTCTTTTTCTACCTAGCGGTATTGCTGTGTCTGGTGGGTGTTGCATTGAAAGTGGCTCAATACGCAAGCACGCCAGTGCCACTAAAAATCCCCACTGCTCCAGCGCCATTGACGAAATTTGGCGTAGTTTTGAGAATGATGCGAGAGGTTTTTTTGTTCGCCAGTTTATTCAGAGCCAGTAAATGGACTTGGCTGTTTGGTTGGTTATTTCACTGGGCCTTGGTGTTGCTTTTTATTCGCCATTTGCCTTATTTTTGGCCGGGTGAGGTGCCCCAGATATTGCATCAAACCGAACCTTTAAAGTACGCGGCATTTCCACTCATATTTGGTCTTTCGGGCTTATTGGCAAGACGTTTTTTTGTGGATCGTGTGCGCTATATTTCCGCGCCTTCAGACTACTTGTTGCTATTGCTTTTGATTGCGATTGCACTCACTGGTGTACTGATGACCTTTGCCCATTATTACCCAGATATGGGTATGGTTTACAGTTTTGCAGAAGGTTTAATTACCCTAAACTGGTCTGAATTGCCGAGTGAAAGTGTTTTTCTAGCGCACATTTTTATGGTGTTTATTTTAATAGCAATTTTCCCTATTTCAAAAATGTTGCATGCGCCGGGTGTGTTTTTCTCACCAACGCTTAATCAAGCAGACGATGCGAGAAAAAAACGCCATATTTCGGATTGGGCTATTGATAAAGAAAGAAATAGCAAAAGTGGATAAACATGTCAAAATTTGACACACCAAAATTAGAAACCTATCTGCAAACACCCGCACTCAAAAGTGATGCAATGGCAAGTAGTGGACCGTTTAAAGCCAATGCTGACATGCAAAAGTCTCTTGGCTTTCCGGGTGAAAAAATTGATAATTGGCAACAAGTTGCGATTGAAAAAATGGGTGAAACGATAGAGAAGTATCGCTCCATTCCGGTATTTCTGGATGCTTGTGTGAAGTGTGGCGCTTGTGCCGATAAGTGTCATTATTTCCTTGGCACAGGAGATCCAAAAAATATGCCAGTAGCGAGGCAGGACCTGTTTCGTAGTGTTTATCGACGTCACTTTACTTTTGCAGGCAAGTACTTTCCTAAATTGGTGGGCGCCAAAGAATTCGATGAATCCATGCTTGATGATTGGTACAATTATTTTCATCAATGCTCAGAGTGTCGACGTTGCTCAGTGTATTGTCCATATGGTATTGATACTGCAGAGATAACCATGGCTGCTCGGGAGGTAATGAATGCGATTGGCGTGGGTCAAAAATACTGCAATCAAATTCTAGGAAAAGTCAAAAAAATTGGTAACAATCTCGGCATGCCAGAGCCCGCCTTAAGAGATACCCTGTTGGATCTTGAAGAAGAGATCGAAGAAGATACCGGCGTAGCGGTGAAGCTACCACTCGACAATGAGGGTGCTGAAATCTTACTAATCACCCCATCCGCCGATTTTTTTGCTGAGCCACATATCGATGGTTTGATTGGTTATGCCAAGGTTTTTCATCAGTCTGGCGCGTCATGGACATTGAGTTCTTATGCCTCTGAGGGGGCGAACTTTGGTATGTTTATTGGTAATTACGACATTATGCGTGAGGGTGCATTGCGTATTCGAAAAGCGGCACTTGATTTGGGAGTGAAACGCATTATTGTTGGTGAGTGCGGCCATGCTTGGCGAGTGGCTTATAGTTTTTGGAATACGTTGACCGGAATTGGTGGCGGGGCGGCGGATGAGTATGCGCTGCAGTTGCAAAACCAGTTAGATCAAAACTACCCGCAGCCACAACACATCATTGAGTACACGTACGACTTAATCCAAAAAGGGCAATTAGCATTCGACAAATCCAAGAACGATCATCGAACGGTTACTTTCCATGATTCGTGCAATGTGGCTCGAGGCAGTAATATGGGTGGCATTGAAAATGGTCAATTTTTATTACCCCGCGAAGTAATTAAAGCAGCCTGCAATAATTTTGTTGATATGTCAGAAAGCACAATTAAAGCATCCACTTTTTGTTGTGGCGGCGGCGGCGGTTTATTGACCGATGATTTATTGGAGCTTCGCGTCAAAGGCGCACTGCCTAGAATGCAAGCGCTTAAGCAAAGTGAAGAAACGAGCGGTGTCAATACGCTGGCAGCCCTGTGCGCAATTTGCAAATCGCAATTCTCAAAAGTCTTGCCGTATTACGATTTCGACCCCTTTATGGTGGTCAGTGTGCACCAACTTGTCAGTGAGGCACTGTTACTTGATGGCGACAATTCTCAGCAAGAGTCAAAAACCTTATAGTTGAGCTTCAAGGGCTGAGTAGTAATCTTTAATGCCCTGAAAAATAGCGTCGGCAATTTTTTGCTGCTCTGTTGAATCATTGAGTCGCGCCTCTTGCCCAGGGTTAGAAATGAAAGCGGTTTCCACCAATACAGAGGGGATGGCGGGAGACTTTAGAACAACGAAGTTGGCTTTTTGTGGAGTCTTTTTATGAACCGGGCCAATGGCACTTATTTGCTTTAGAATAGTCGCTGCCAGCTGTTGTGATTGGATGTCACGATCTTTTCTAGAAAAGTCGGTAAGCATGGTTTTGAGGAATTGATCGCTATCAATTACCATCTCTACTCCACCAAACTGATCGACGGCATTTTCAGACTGCTCAAGCTGCTTGGCCAGTTCACTAACCTCGCCTTTCTCAGACAAACTGTAAATGGATGCACCTTTTGCGCTTGTGCTCTCAACCGCGTCGGCGTGGATAGAAATAAACATTGTCGCTTTGTTATCCAAGCCAATGGTGATGCGCTCGGTAAGGGGGATGTAGTAATCCCCGCTTCGAGTGAGTATGGCTGTTATGTCATCGCTTTGGTTGATGGTGTCAACCAGCTTTTTTGCAATGGCCAGATTAACGTCTTTTTCACGTGAGCCATTTTTGCCTGAGGCGCCTGGATCTTCGCCGCCGTGACCAGCGTCAACCAGCACAACTTTGCGCTCAGGTGCATCGTCCTGCTCTATTGCACTGCCTGCAACGGCTGTTTTCGATTGAAGATCAATAAGGTCAATGACCAATCGATGATATTTGTATTTTTCGTTTGGTGCAAGAGTGTAGTGCTTAATTTCAAACGCGTCGTTGGTGTAAAAAATGAGTCGGATATCATTGCCACTACGCTTAATTTGAGTTCGTTCAATGCGTTCGTCTTCGAAGAATAAGTGAGAAAATGTTTGGGATAGTACCTCGGCATTTTCAACGCTAAGTAAAATATAATTCTCTTTCGCGCTGACTTTAAAAGCAGTGTCTGCCTCTGTGTCGATAACAATTCGAGTGTGGCTTGGTGCTGTCCAATAGCGAAAATCAAAAAGTGTTGTTTTTTCCTCAGCAAAGGCTGACGTCATGACCACTGATAAAACAAGACCTATGAAATAGCGCATTGGATAACCTTTTTTCCAATAGCGCTATGGCCTTGGATGTTGATTTGTCTTTCGTCATGATCGCCTTTGAGGCTGACAGAAATATCGGCTTTGGCAATCGCCCCCTTGCCGAGTTCTGGCCACTCGATGAGCTGAATACTGCCTGGACTTAGGTATTCACGAATGCCAATATAGTCAAGCTCTTCAGGGTCGCTGAGTCGGTAGCAATCAAAATGGTGAATGTTTGCCGATTCGTTTTGATAACTCTCTACCAATGAATAAGTAGGGCTTTTAACGCGATCAAAGCCAAAAAATTGAATAAAACTTTGCGCCAGTGTGGTTTTTCCTGTGCCAAGATCACCAATTAAGTAAATAACAAATACATCGTTTGAAGACGAACAGCACTTAGCTAAACTGATAGCCAATGCTTGCGTTTCGCCTAAGTTTTTAGCGATTAAGTCCAAAGTAGCAAGTAAAGGTAGATAGCAAGTACGACGAGTAGTAACACACCTTCTAAGCGACTAATAACCCCTTCTTTTTTAAACTTATAAGAAACAATAAACAATAAAACTGTCAGAGCAACCATAAATGGATAGTCTCGATTGATGACGTCAACAGGCACATCAAAAGGTAAAATGAGACTTGGAATTGCGAGGACACCCACAGTATTAAATAAGTTAGAGCCAATGATATTGCCGACAACCATTTCGTGCTGTTTTTTGAGCGCGCTACTAATAGAAACAGCTAATTCTGGCAGGCTTGTACCGAGCGCCACTACCGTCAAACCGATGAGTAGGTCAGAGACGCCGAACGAGGTAGCAAGCTCGGATCCACCCCATACTACAAGCTTAGCGCTAACGAGTAGAACCACGAAAGAGATAATAAGCATCAGCCACACCTTTATTGTTTGGCCTTGTTTAACCTCAATATCCAGATTGTCAAACTCTTGATATTTGCCTTTTTTAGAAGCAACAAAAGTGTAAATTAAAAACACAATCATCAGACCCAAAAGAATTAAACCGTCGGCAATACTTAAATGACCGTCCCAAATCAAAGCGCCAGCAACGAGCGTGGTCGCCATTAAGTAAAGCCACTCTTTTTTCAGAATATCTTGTTTTACTTTAATAGGGAGAATGATCGCTGTAATGCCTAACACTAGGGCGATGTTAAAAATATTGGAACCAAAGGCGTTGCCAATGCTTAGCTCTGGGTGGCCCTCGTAAGCTGCCAATCCTGAAACCAACATTTCTGGGGCAGAAGTGCCAAAACCAAAAATGAGCAGACCAATAATAAGGGGTGAAATCTTGAAAATATTGGCAATTTTGGCGCCATTATTTGTGAATTCATCAGCGCTCCAAATAAGTAATATAAAGCCTGATACAAGGGATATAATCGACTCGAACATCTTGGGGTTTTGGTGTTAAGGTGGATTGTAATGAGACATATTATAAAGGCATACAACATAGAATGAATAAAACAGAGTTTTTAATTGGTAGAGTGGGTCTTGAATTTGGTGATGATTTTTATCCAGATGACTTGCCTGAAGATTGGTGTTTTGATCATTATTCCAGCCTGTTTAAGGCGCTCGCACTTCCTGTCGACACCGATGAAGATCTGGACCATATCTGTGAAACCATTCACGATGACCTTGGTGATTACTTCGAGCTCGTATTGATTGTTGAAGAAAGTGTATTAAATGATGCAGCCCAACTGAAACACTTGCTTGCAAGTTTGCAGGAATATCAAGAAAACTATACCTTGTGGAGTCGTGTGACGAGCCAACCTAAGCCAGCTTGTCTCAAGTTGATCGAAAATAATAAGGTGTGCTTGCAATCCTCAACGACGCTGGAAAGCACCCTTAATCAGCGCAAGGTATTTGCTCAAACTTTGTACTATTCAGATACGCCAGTACTGCTATTATCCGATTTAACTAACTTAGAGCTCACCTCACAAGAAGTGCTTATGAAAATGGAAGGCTTGCCACGAGCAACTATTATCTGTGCCTCTACCGTGGGCGATAGTTTGAATCATATGCAAAGTATCTCGGCGCTAGTCAATAGCGCATGATTTTAGTCACGCGTCCTTTGGCGCAAGTTGACAAATTGCAAATACTGCTTAAAAAGGCGAATCTTGATTACGCCCTTTTTCCTGCTTTTGAGGTGCAAAAGCTGATGCCAAAGATACCTAGTAAGCCCTATGACGTTATCATTTTTATCAGTGTTAATGCAGTTATTTATGCGCACGAGTACCTGCCCAGGTTGTTGGCAAAAAATCAAAAAATATTTGCCGTAGGGCCGGTGACAGCCAACAAATTAACGAGTGTTGGTGTTATGGTGGACGCATACCCTAAGAAAAACGCTTCGAGTGTGGCATTGTTGGCGTTAGAGGAATGCCACTCAATCAGCGACAAGCGAATCTTAATTGTCAGGGGTCAAGGTGGTGCTGAAACGTTGAAAAATAAATTAGAGCCTTCGAATCAAGTGGATTACCTAGAAGTGTATGAGCGAAGAATGCTGGACGCAAGCGAACTCCACCAAAAATCCATTGAGCGATTTATGAAAAATGAGAATGGTGTGGTTTTAGGTAACAGTAACCAAACTTTGTCAAACATGCTTTCTCTTGTTGAGTCTATCAACCCAGATTACGTATCTCGCTTAAAAAAGTATCCAATTCTTGTGCTCAGCGAGCGAATAAAAATCCACGCACGCTCTTTGGGTTTTGATAAAGTTCACATTGCTCCAGGCCTTGGGGATAAAGAAGTTCTTAGTGAACTATTAAGTGGTAAAATACGTTAAAAAGTTCCGTTTTTGTTTGACATTCCCTGGTTGTTTCTGTAATGTGTCGTTCTCAAGGAGAGGTAGTTAAAAATGATTAGATTTGGTATTTCGTGGGTGGCCCGTCTATTAGGAGTAAGTGGCTTTACTATTCAACAACGCGCCAGCAGTGGCTCGTTGCAAGCGCTTAATATTTCTGCTCGAGCAATACCGTCTAATCCTACCAATTTAGCCTTTAAAAATCCATATTCAGAACCCGCTTATCACTTAAAGCGCATGCAAAATGCTCAGGTGAAAATAGATGAAGTGAAGCAGCAACCAAGCGCCAGTAACGACGACGATTTTGTCTCTGTTATCGCGACATTGAAATCTAAGCTGTACAAAGAAACACAAAAAAATCAACATTACACAAGAGTCTTTAGCGAGTTAAACGAGCGTTTAGCAGAATTAGAGCAAGCGGCACAACCTGAAAAGCAGCAAGATTTACAAAAGTTGCAGGGTTGGGTGCATTCAAAACGCGTTCTTCATTAGAAAGGTGCGTTATCAGGGTTTCAAAATCCGCTTTTTAGCGGATTTTTTTTTGCCTTCATTTTTTCGATAACTGTTATATATTTTTTTCATTTACCAGATTTAATTAACTTGTAAACTTTCAATTTCTTTAAGCCGGGTAGTGAAATATGGAAAATCCAGACTGAAATTGGCAGCCGGAAATGCCAATAGATAACAACCCGTTATTTGAATGGCCACCTCAAATAGGCAAAATTTTCACTTGGTACAAAGCAATGTGGCTAAAGGCTTCTGAAGTGACTTTAATGCTTGCAATTGCAATTATTTCGTGGTTTTGTTTAATGCCAGCTCTTATCCAATTTGAATCGCCAGATGTGGGTGTTATTGGTTCAATGCTATTGCGAAATCTTTTGATTGCTTTTATTGTTGCAGGTGGCCTGTATCGATTTTTTAATGCGCTAAAGAGGCAAGGCAATGAACTTTGTTACGATACCACCGAACTTGCCAATCAAAAATGTTTTGATTTTGATAGTCAACTTCTGGATAACATGTTTTGGACTCTGGCAAGTGGCGTCACTATCTGGACAGCGTACGAAGTGTTACTTTTCTGGGGTCTTGCTAATGGTTATGCGCCGAGCTTGAATTGGACTGGTAATGAAATATGGCTCTGCACCCTGTTGAGCATGTGCTTTATTTTAGCTCGATACTTATTCATTTTGTTGTTCCGACCCACCCAATCCATGTTTTATTTCACATGCTTGCGATGACCATCGGAGCGATGATTGGTCATACTGGTTTGACGGATTTTTTATCAAAAATAAAAATAGAATAGCCTTGGGGCATTTTGACCATCAATTACACCACAGATATTTTGAGTGCAATTACGGCTCTATCGAGCTGCCTTGTGACCTTTGGTTTGGCTCTTTTCACAACGGTACGCAAGTGGATACAGAGCGTATGCGTGCCAAGCAAAGAGAGAAAATTGCCAGAAAAAAATCTAAGTAATATTTTCGACAACTGAAAGCGCGGGCTCGGCTCTATTCATGGTGTAGAAGTGAAAGTCATTAACCCCTCTTGCCTTCATTTGCTGACACATCTCACTAACAACATCCAAGCCAAACGCTTTAAGGCTTTTTGAATCTTCGCTATACATTTCAAGGCGATTTAGAATCCACGATGGAATGTCTGCATCGCAAATTTTAGAAAAACGCGCTAACTGCTCGTAATTGGTTATGGGCATAATGCCCGGCACGATAGAAATGTCGGCGCCAAGTTGTTGTGCCTCGTCGACGAAGCGGAAATAGGCGTCTATATTGTAAAAATATTGGGTGATGGCGCTATCGGCACCAGCTTTAACCTTGTTGACAAAATATTCAATGTCTGTCGCCACTGTCTTTGATTGTGGGTGCTTTTCTGGGTAAGCGGCAACGTCAATAGTAAAGCGGCCCCCGTACTTATTTTTAATAAACTCAACTAATTCATTGGCGTAGTGAAATTCTCCAATATCGCGAATAGCGGGAGGGATGTCTCCTCTGAGCACAACCACGCGGCTAACACCAAGTTGAGCGTATTCGTCAAGCAACTTTGTTATTTGTTCGCGATCTGAGCCAACACAAGTCAGGTGGGGTGCGACAGAGGCATTCGTTGCGCTACTTAGTTGACTAATGGTGTCAAAGGTGGCATTTTGAGTAGAGCCAAGCGCGCCAAAAGTGACCGAATAAAAATCAGGATTTGTGTTGTTAAGCGCATTAAGAGTTTTGCCTAGATTCTTCTTTCCTTTCTCTGTTCTGGCGGGAAAAAATTCGTAGCTAATATTCATGGTATCGGATGCTCTTTGGTGTTGATTGGATGTTTATTATAAAGAGAACATTCAATGAATAAAAATGGTATTATTTCATTTAATTATTAATATTACTCATAGTATAGGTCTTTAATTATGATTGAACGATCCCATCTATCCATTCTTCGTGAAATAGAGCGCAATGGCACTCTGACTGCCGCTGCAGAAAGTCTGCATTTGACTCAATCCGCTTTAACTCACGCTATCAAAAAGCTTGAGCAGCGCTCCGCTGTTAAATTGTGGAGTAAAGAAGGGCGCGCCATACGTTTAACACAAGCGGGAGCTTATCTACTGTCTGTGGCAAACCGATTATTGCCACAACTCGAATATGCCGATCAAGTGGTTGAGCGTTTTGCCAAAGGGGAGAAAGGCTCAATCCGTATTGGCATGGAATGCCATCCTTGCTATCAATGGTTGTTAAAGGTGGTGACACCCTATATTGAACGCTACCCCGAAGTTGATATTGATGTTAAGCAGCAATTTCAATTTGGCGGTATGAAGGCACTGCTTAATTATGATATTGATGTTTTAGTCACGCCAGATCCTATTCACCAGTCTGGTGTAACATTTAAACCGGTACTGGATTATCAACAGGTACTCGCTGTGAGTACGCAGCACGCTTTGGCCAAAAAAATACAAATTGAACCAAAAGATCTCGCTGAGGAGGTGCTCTACAGCTATCCCGTCGATATTGAGCGGCTGGATATATACAGTCAATTCTTAAACCCTGCGCACTGCAGACCTAAAGAGCATAAAAGCATTGAGGCGACGGATATTATATTGCAACTCGTTGCCGCTGGGCGAGGAGTGGCTGCACTGCCCCACTGGCTAGTGGATGAGTACGCCGACAAGATTGCGATTCAAGCAGTACGTCTAGGGAGATCAGGAGTCAGTAAGAGTATTTATTTGGGTCTTCGTGATGACGATCAAGAGGTTGATTATATTCAGGCGTTTATTAAACAGGCCGAACAGCTAGATTAGGAGTGTGTTTAGGTATCCAGAAGGGTGTATTTTATATATCGAAGTCTTTCAAATAGTGAATTAACTAGTAAGGTATAATTGCCCCTGTTTTTTTGTGAATAGTAAATATAACAAAGTATGTCAAAGAGTGATTACATTGAATTAGAGGGCGTGGTTAAAGAGAAACTGCCAAACACAACTTTTACCGTTGAGTTGGAAAACGGGCATAGTGTTCTTGCGCATATCTCGGGTAAAATTCGTAAGCACTATATTCGCATCTTACCGGGCGACAAAGTAACGGTTGAAATGACCCCGTATGATTTAACCAAAGGTAGAATTACATTTAGGCACAAATAGGCCGAACCTTTGCCGCTGTGGTGGAATTGGTAGACACGTCGGATTCAAAATCCGATTCCTTTACGGGAGTGACGGTTCAAGTCCGTCCAGCGGTACCATAATATTAAATTAGAGGCGTCTTAGGGCGTCTTTTTTTATGCTTGAATTCCGTACAGAGTGTGAATTGCAAGAGATCAGGTTAAGTCAGCCGATAACGAAATATACAGAAGTCAACATTGTCGGTAATATCGTAAAATACTAGCAAAATGCGAGATATGCAAGACCAAGATCGGGACTAAAATTCGGATGGAGATTTAATAATTCGTATTGTGAAACTTCTAGTTTGATTAATAGACGTCGACATATTATAATGTTCTCGCTATTTATGCATGTTTTCGCTTGAACTTGAAAACGAAGCGGAGCAGGCAGAGAGGTCAGTAATGATACTCCCTCTTTAAGTAAACAGTATATGAAGATAGTACAGTGCCGTTAATGGTTTCATAATTTATTAGGAAAAGCAAAAATGGAAAATCTCTTAGCAGAAGCACTATCTCTAACCCTCTTTGGCATGGGGTTTGTGTTTGTATTTTTAACATTAATGGTGTTCTTAACAAGCACAATGTCTTCGCTTGTTCAAAAAATTCAACCCAATCTTGCGAGTACTGGCGCATCGTCAATTCAATCTACAAATGCAATTGATGAGGATACAATGTCGATCATCAAAAAAGCAATCAAAATGCACACTGGAGCTTAATTTATGTCATCTAAAGTAAATACTAAACCGGTAGGAATTACTGAACTTGTCCTTAGGGACGCGCATCAGTCACTCTTTGCAACGCGCATGAGGATTGATGACATGCTTCCGATTGCAGATAAATTAGACAAGATCGGCTACTGGTCAATGGAGTCTTGGGGTGGCGCGACTTTTGATTCGTGCATTCGTTATTTGGGTGAAGATCCTTGGGATAGAATCCGAGAGATTAAGAAAGTTATGCCTAATACACCACAGCAAATGTTACTTAGGGGTCAAAATTTATTGGGCTATCGTCATTATGGCGATGACGTGGTTCGTAAATTTGTGGATCGCTGCGCTGAAAACGGTGTTGGTGTTTTCCGTATTTTTGATGCAATGAATGATGTACGCAACCTGGAGACAGCTATTGATCAAACGGTGAAGGCTGATCAACATGCACAAGGAACTCTTTCTTACACTGTCAGCCCGGTTCACACAACCCAAATGTGGCTGGATATGGCAAAGAGAATTGAAGACATGGGCGCCCATTCACTTTGTATTAAGGATATGGCTGGTTTATTGCAGCCTTATGTTGCCTTTGATCTTGTTACCAAGTTAAAAGCTACAGTTGATATTCCAATCCAGCTCCATGCACACGCAACTACAGGTTTATCAACTGCCACGATTCTTAAGTCTATTGAAGCGGGTATTGATCGCGTTGATACGGCGATTGCCTCAATGAGTATGACTTATGGTCACTCTGCTACCAATGCTGTGGTTTCAATCTTAGATCATGGTCCACGCAAGACAGGGCTAGACTTAGAAAAGTTGGAAGAAATTGATGCCTACTTTAGACCAGTGCGCGCTAAGTATGCAAAATTTGAAGGCTCATTAAAAGGTGTCGACCCCCGTATTCTGCTAGCTCAAGTTCCGGGTGGCATGTTAACCAATATGGAGGGTCAGCTGAAAGAGAATAAGGCCCTTGACAGAATGGACGAGGTGCTTAAAGAGATTCCTCGTGTGAGAGAAGATCTTGGCTTTATCCCTCTGGTTACGCCAACGTCGCAAATTGTCGGCACACAGGCGGTAATGAACGTTTTATTAGGCGAACGTTATAAATCAATTGCGAAAGAGTCTGCAGGAGTTCTGAAGGGTGAATATGGTGCGGCACCAGCTCCCGTCAATGCTGAATTGCAAGCGCGCGTTCTTGATGGTGCTGAAGCAATTACATGCCGGCCTGCTGATAATATCGATCCTGAAATGAGTGTCTTGGAAGCTGAGTTTGACAAAATAGTTGCCGAAAAAGGCATTACTTTGGAGAATGAAAAAATTGACGATTTATTGACATATGTCCTTTTTCCACAAGTGGGTGTTAAATTTTTAGAAAATCGCAATAATCCAGATTATTTTGAGCCTGTACCACAAGCGCCAAGTGAAGGTCCAAAAGAAGATGGTGTTTATACTGTAACGCACAATGGCCAAGATTATGTCGTTGAAGTTAAGGCGGGCGGCGATATTTCTTCCGTCCAAGTCGCAGGCCAGGCGAGTAACGCACCTCAAGCGGCTGGCGCGCCTCAAGCCACCCCAGTTGGTGATGCTGAAGATGTAGGCGCACCGCTTGCAGGCAATATTTGGAAGATCTTGGTCTCGCCAAATCAACAAGTTAATGAGGGCGATACGCTCGTTATTTTAGAGGCGATGAAAATGGAAACTGAAATTAAAGCTGCCCGCTCTGGCACAGTCGTTGCTGTCAAAGTTAAAGATGGTGACCAGGTTTCAGTTGGTCAGGCATTAATATCTTTGGCTTAATTGATTATGGATAATTTACTTACACTGTGGGAAAACTCTGGTCTTTATCAGCTAGATATTGGCTCGGGCTTTATGCTATTAATCGGCCTCTTATTGTTATACCTTGCGATTGTTAAAAAGTTTGAGCCTTTATTGTTATTGCCGATTGGATTTGGCGCAATATTGAGTAACATCCCTGGTGCTGGCTTGGCTCTTTCTGCGGTTGGTAGTGCAATTTATGCGGCAGACCCAGAAGTCTTACGTGTATTAGCCAGCAATTTGAACTTAGTCGGTACTGAAGCCGGCTCCGAGATTTATAGTGCCTTTCAAGAAAGCTCAAGCGCCACACATACTTTGATCGTGCAAACTGTTAACGATATGGGCTATAAAGACGGTATGCTCTATACGTTTTATAGTATTGCGATTGCCAGTGGTGCGGCACCTCTGATTATCTTTATGGGCGTGGGTGCTATGACAGACTTTGGTCCACTATTAGCCAATCCAAAGACATTACTGCTTGGCGCTGCCGCGCAGTTTGGTATTTTTGCCACCCTTCTTGGCGCTATCGCGCTTACAACTATGGGTATCTTTGACTTTAGTTTGGAGCAGGCGGCTGCGATTGGCATTATTGGCGGTGCAGACGGCCCAACATCGATTTATGTTGCCTCAAAGCTGGCTCCTGAATTATTGGGTGCAATTGCGGTAGCTTCATATTCTTATATGGCGCTTGTGCCATTAATCCAGCCACCAATCATGAAACTCTTTACCACGGAAAAAGAACGCCAAATTCAAATGGTACAACTTCGTGAGGTGTCAAAAATCGAAAAGGTTGTTTTCCCTGTTTTACTGTTGTTACTGGTTGGTTTGTTGTTACCTGATGCGGCCCCACTTCTTGGTATGTTTGCTTTTGGTAACTTAATGAAGGAGTGTGGAGTTGTAGATCGCTTAAGCGACACAACGCAAAATGCACTTATCAACATAGTTACAATCTTCCTGGGTCTAGCGGTAGGCTCTAAATTGATTGCAAGTGAGTTTTTGAAAGTTGAAACCTTGGGTATTTTATCCTTGGGAATGGTGGCTTTCGCGATTGGTACAATGTGTGGCTTGCTAATGGCTAAGCTGATGAACGTCTTCAGCAAGACTAAAATTAACCCACTGATTGGATCGGCAGGTGTTTCTGCCGTACCGATGGCGGCTCGAGTGTCAAATAAAGTGGGTCTTGAGTCCAATCCGCACAACTTCTTGTTAATGCATGCGATGGGCCCGAATGTTGCTGGTGTTATTGGATCTGCAATTGCTGCAGGTATTATGATTCAATTTCTGTCCTGACATATTTAAAAAACTTATTACCGGCCTTGTTAAAGGCGAAAGTTCTTTATTTTACTGCAGTTCGCCCGAGCCGCATTAATGGGGAGGAATCTGTGCGATTGATGCAGCGCTTGTAGACACGGCAGGTGTTTGACAATAGGAGCATGCCCATATTTACACTATTTAGTGGATAACCCTGTCATCTTCGCTAGCGGGCTCGACTTCCAGTTCGTCAAGGTTCATATCCCATTCAATTTTAGGTGTGATTTGTTCAATGAGGCTAGAAAGGCTGTCGATGAGACCTTGGTTTAAGTTAAGCGTCACAACGACTCCGTCAATGCCGGTAAAGCTAAATTCGGTGATACCTTCGCTTTTGTAGTTAAGACCAAAGCTTGTGATTAACACAGCTTCATCGCCTGTAAGTAAGCCTGCGTTTAGCTCGAAAGATTCGTCGTTATGGCCGATAGCACCGGTTCCTGATGGTTTATTTTTGGCTTTATCGGAGGCTGATTCAGTAATATATTCACTATCTAGTGCGCCAATCGCTTGTTGTAGAACTGGCCAAAAAACATGGATAAATCGCCTGGTAAAAAACAATTGTATGATTTCGTCGGTCGTTGTGCCGATACGCAAAATCAGACGATCGTGTTCAGGGGAGTAGCTAAGTTCTAATTGGTTAAGTTTCATACTGTGTTTAGTGTTTTGTTGTCAAGTGTCAGAATTCTATCCATTTTATTGGCAATCGCTTGATCATGGGTTACAATCAGTAGCGAGGATTGGCTTTCATAATTAAGTTTCAACAATAAGGACAGTGTCTCCGAGGCGCTGTGGGCGTCAAGATTACCTGTTGGTTCGTCTGCGACAAGACATGCTGGCTCAGTAATCATTGCTCTGGCAATGGCTACTCTTTGGCGCTCACCGCCTGAGAGTTCGCCTGGTTTGTGTTGTTGGCGATGTTCAAGACCTATTTTCTGCAGCAAGTCTTTTGCATTTTGTAAGGCGCCTTTCTTGTCATCACCCCTAATAAGCAGTGGCAAGGCGACATTATCTAGAGCGCTAAAGTCGCGCAGCAAGTGGTGAAATTGGTAAACAAAACCAAAGGTGTTGGCTCGAAGCTTTGTTCTTGCGTTCTCATTCAGGGAATAGAGCTTGGTGTTGTTGATCAGTACTTCACCTGAGGTTGGTGTATCAAGCCCTGCAATCAAATTCAGTAGGGTGGATTTTCCACAACCCGACTGACCTAAAATCGCCACGGATTCGCCAGGTTTCATTGAAAAGTCAATATTATCTAATACCTGGGTTTTGCCTGCACCAGCGCCGTAAGAAAACCCCAGGGCGTGGCATTCAAATAAATTACTCATAGCGCAGCACTTCAGATATTTGCACTTTTCCTGCACGTCTTGCCGGATAGATTGCGGCGATGAGAACGAGTATGAATGCGCCAATGGCGACATTGGCGACGTCGCTCATTTTTATTTCGGATGGGAAGCGGTTAATATAAAAAACATCGGTTGGGAAAAACTGAAAACCCAAAATAGATTCAATGGCTGAAACAACCCCTTCAATATTACTAGCTAGCAGCAAGCCCAGGACGACACCGATGAAGATACCAATCAGTCCAATGCTAACGGCTTGGTAGAAAAAGATTTTTACAATACGCCTAGGCGTCATGCCGATCGTCCTGAGAATGGCAATATCGGATTTTTTGTCCGTCACCACCATCACCATCATTGAGACAATATTAAAGGCCGCTACGGCAATAATAAGTGACAGTACAATTGCTATCATTTGTTTTTCAAGATTGAGTGCGCGAATAAAGTTGCGCTTTTGTTGCATCCAATCGACGGCAATATAATCCTGCTTACCGATCGCTGCCACAACTTCAGCGCTGATTTTATCGGCCTCGAAAATATCATCCACTTTCAGTCGAATGCCCGAAATACGTTCATCCATGCTAAATAACGCTTGTGCATGATTTAGGTGTATAAAGGCTAGGCCGTTATTGTATTCATTAAGGCCCGCGTTAAATATACCCACCACATTAAAGTGCTCGGATTTTGGGATAAGCATGCCGGCATTGTTATTACTGGGTGCAATTAGACTGACGGAACTACCAATACCCACCCCCAATGAGCTTGCTAGGCCGACGCCAATCAACGCTGATTTAGTCCCTGCTGAGAGCGCCAACTCGCCGTATTTAATATCACCTAATAGCCTCGATGTTTCCAGCTCTAATTTGCTGACAATTCCTCTAACGCTAACGCCTTGCGAAGCGCCTTTGGATGTCATTAGAGCGAAGTCTTCTACGTAGGGCGATGAAGCTAATATGCGAGGTTGCTCATTAATAGCGTCGTGCAGCTGTTGCCAATCAGCAAGTGTTTGATCGTTGCCAGTAATGTAGCCATGAGAAATGGCGTCTAAGACCCGATTTCTAAGCTCGCTATGAAAGCCATTCATCACTGATAATACAGTTATCAGTGCCATTACCGCTAGGACGAGACCTATCATCGAAACGCCCGAAATAAAGGAAACAAAGCCTTTTTTTCGATTGGATCGTAAATATTGGTTGGAAATATGAAATTCAACACTCATGGTGGCAATATTTTGTCATAATTCCTCTATTTAAGGTAATAAAAGCTTCGAATATGTCCAACCTATCAAGGATTGTTAATTTTAATAAAGTGCGCTTAACAAACCTTTTTTTGTTGCCTTTGTCTGTTGTCTTTTTTGTCGTTAGTCGACTCAGGTTTTACTGTTATAAATTAGGCGTATTAAAAGTCTGCCATTCAACAATCCCTGTGATTGTGGTGGGCAATATTACTGTTGGTGGTAGTGGTAAGACGCCGATTGTTATTTCGCTTTGTCATTATTTCGAGCAACAAGGAAAGCGAGTGGGTGTTGTCTCTAGGGGTTATGGTGGGAAGTATGAGCAAGATGTACTGTTGGTAGTAGATTCTACTAAATCTTCAGAATGCGGCGATGAGCCAGCACTCATTGCCAGCGAAACTAGGGCAAAAGTTGTTGTGGCAAGAAAGCGCTCACTGGCAGTGCAATATTTAACCGAGCATGATTTGGCCGATATCATCATTAGTGATGACGGCTTGCAACATTACGCCATGGGCAGGCAAATTGAAATAGCCGTTGTTGACGCTGTTAGTGGATTGGGTAATGGTTTACTGCTTCCGGCCGGCCCTCTTCGGGAGTTGCCCTCTCGATTGTTGTCGGTTGATATCGTTATCAGTAATGGCGGTGACGATGAGATTGCGAGTCACCTTGTGGCGAAGCAATTCATGAATGTAGTGACAGGCGAGATAAAATCTCTGAATGGCTTTAAAGCGACACGCTGTTATGGTGTTGCTGGCATTGCCAAGCCAGAGCGGTTTTTCGCCTCTCTAGAGGCTTTAGAAATTGATGTTGTGCAAAAGCCTTTCTCCGACCATCACGCCTTTACAAGCAAAGACTTGATCTTTGACGAAGAGTATCCGATCTTAATGACTTCTAAGGATTGTGTAAAATGTAGGTCTTTTGCGACCAGTCAGATGTGGTATTTGGCAGTTAATGCTGAATTAAGCCATGATTTCTATCAGCAATTGGAGTTTAAACTATGATCGATAAAAACTTACTGAAGATGTTGGTTTGTCCACAATGTAATGGCCCATTGTTGCAAGTGGGTGATGAGCTTATTTGTGAAAAAAGCCAGCTGGCGTACCCAATCCAAGACGGTATCCCTGTTCTTCTAGTTGAAGAGGCTCGGGAGCTACAATCCAAGGCGTAATGGACTTTTCTGTTGTCATTCCTGCGAGGTTTTCTTCCGCCCGTTTACCGGGGAAGTTACTCAAAAATATTCACGGAAAAACACTTATTGAGCGCACTTATTCAAACGCAATATTGAGCGCGGCGAAGCGCGTTATTATTGCCACAGACGATCAAAGAATAAGCGATGCAGCTAAGACTTTTGGTGCAGAAGTGTGTTTAACAAGCGACAGCCATATTTCTGGCACCTCTAGGATTGCTGAAGCAGTGGAATTACTTGGCCTTGCAGATGATGAGATCGTCGTTAATTTGCAAGGCGATGAGCCGATGTTAAGCCCCGTAGTGATTGATCAAGTTGCAAAAAACCTTGATGAAAGTAAGATGGATATGGCTACATTGTGCGAGCAGATAGAGACAGAAGACCTCTACTTTGATCCAAATTGCGTCAAAGTTGTATATAATGTGCGCGGCAAAGCGATGTACTTCTCAAGATCGCCGATTCCTGCATTTCGAAACGCGCAAGAATTAGACTTGGAGCTTTGTTATCGCCATATTGGTATTTATGCATATCGGGCTGGGTTTTTAAGCCAATATGCACGGTTGAGTAGTTCGCGCCTTGAAGGTGCAGAAAAACTAGAGCAACTTACAATTTTGAACGAGGGTTTTGACATTCACGTCGCCCCAGCTTACGGCCCGACGGGCTTTGGCGTTGACACACAACACGATTTAGATAAAGTTATAAAGGAACTTAAAAATGGATAACATCATTGATGGCAAAAAAATTGCCAAAGATTTAAGAGGTAAAATTGCTGAAGAGGTAAAAACACTAGATCGGCCACCTGGTTTGGCTGTTATCTTAGTTGGCGAAGACCCTGCGTCGCGCGTTTATGTTCGCAACAAAGAGTTGGCGTGCATTGAAGCTGGCTTTTATTCGGACAAAATTAAAAAATCTGAAAATATCACCGAAGAAGAGTTGTTGCTTGAAGTGGATCGTCTAAACGACAATCCGAATATTGACGGTATTTTGGTGCAATTGCCATTACCAAAGCATATTGACTCTAACAAAGTTTTGGAGCGAATTTCACCATTGAAAGATGTGGATGGTTTTTGCAGTGAAAACATTGGTAAGTTAATGCAGAATAAGCCTTACTTGCGCCCTTGCACACCTCAAGGCGTGATGACTATGTTGGCATCAGCGGGTGTTGATGTGATGGGTAAGAACTGTGTGGTAATTGGTGCGTCAAATATTGTTGGTCGTCCGATGGCTATGGAATTGTTAAACGCACGAGGCACGGTTACTATTTGTAATTCTAAAACGCAAGACGTGGCAGGCAAAGTTAGACAGGCTGATATTGTTGTTGCTGGCGTTGGCATTCCGAAATTTGTTAAGGGTGACTGGGTTAAAGACGGCGCAATCGTGATCGATGTTGGTATTAATAGACTTGATGACGGCACATTGTGTGGTGATGTTGACTTTGATGCAATTAAAGACAAAGCAGCTGGCATTACCCCGGTTCCGGGTGGCGTTGGTCCAATGACGATTGCAACGTTGCTTGAAAACACATTGGTGGCTTATAAAGCAAAACTATGAGATTAGTGCTTAAAGTATTACGTGAGGGGCTGGGCCGATTAATCATTTTGGTTGATTGGATTTTCAGTCCTTCTAAGCAAAAACGCACCGATGATATCCAAGCCGATGTCAATCAAAAAACGGCAACGTTAAAGCTTTATCAGTTTTATGCTTGTCCGTTTTGCATTAAAACGCGTCGCGCTATTAAGCGCCTAAATCTGAAGATCGAAACACGTAATGCGCAAGCAGGTGAATTCCGAGAAGAGCTGGGGTTAATGGGCGGCAAGATTAAAGTGCCTTGCTTAAAAATTGAGGGCGAAGATGAAGCGTCTTGGGTTTACGAATCCGACGCTATTATCAATTATCTAGAGAAGCGTTTCGCTTAATCAACACCTTTATTGCTGACAATGTTATACATTCAAGGCGGCAATAAAAATCAAAAAAAACTCTCGCAGCAATTATTTAACTTTTGCTGTGAGGATTTATTTCCAAATAAAACCAAACCCCTAATTGATCTTGGTATTCATCCAATTGAGGACGCTATGGCATGGACAGATTATGAGGGTGATGGCAAGTTCTTTATTGAGATAGAATCCAGCTTATCTGAGCGTCAGTTTATCGTCACTTTTTGTCATGAGATGATTCACGTCTGCCAGTTTTTAGCAGGCGTTGAAGTCAGCGAAGTGGCTGCTTATCAATACGAGAAAGAGTTGGCTGAGCGCTTCGAGCAGAGTCTTTCTGCTAAGGCATAAATGCGTCTAGTGCATTCAACGCTTTATTGAGTTCACTGAGTGTATTGGCGGTAATTGTGATATGCCCTAATTTACGACCTTTACGCTCACTTTTTCCGTACAAATGAAGATGGGCATTGCCAAGCTCAAGCACTTTATCAACTGGCCCGTGTTCGCCAATAATATTTATCATTGCGCAATATTGTTGCAGACAAGCTGTTTCACCAAGAGGCGAGCCGGTAATCGCTCGAACGTGGTTTTCAAACTGAGAGGTGCGAGCGCCTTCAATACTCCAATGACCAGAATTATGCACGCGTGGTGCCATTTCGTTGACAACAAGGCCATCACTTGTCTCGAACAATTCAATCGTTAGCACACCAACATGTTCCATCTCATCAAGCAATGTTTGCATGTAGTGTTCAGCTTGCTCTTGTACTTTGACACTAATATTTTCAGCCGGAGCTGTCGTTAGTCGCAGAATACCGTTGTGGTGAGTGTTTTCTACTAATGGGTAATATTTGTGACTGTTATCAATGCCGCGAACCGCAATTAATGATAACTCTCGTTTAAAGTTAACAAAACCCTCAAGGATTGCCTCAACACCATGCATGCTTAGCCAGGCTTTTTCTAGCTGATCGTCGCTACGGATAACAAACTGTCCCTTGCCATCATACCCTTCGGTTGCTGTTTTCAGGATGGCCGGCAAACCAATTGCATCAACTGCTGTTTGTAAATCTGCAAGAGAATTAACCATTTGATAAGGAGCGCAAGGAATGCCTAGCTTATCAAAAATTGCTTTTTCTCGACCACGATGCTGCGTGGTGAATAGTGATTTAGCGCCAGGGTATACTGGCGTTTTTTTACTAATTTTTTTTACGATTTCTACGTCTGTATTTTCACTCTCAAAAGTGATAACCTCAGAGGCGCTAGTGAGTTGCTCGGTTGAGTCTTGCGTGCCATCGCTGATAAAGGCTTTGCCGAGCAATACGGAAGGCTCATCTTCAGAATTGGCAGTAAATGCCATTTGATGGCCAAGTGGGTAGGCTGCAATGGCTAGCATTCTGCCGAGTTGGCCAGCGCCTAAAACACCAATTTTCATCCCTTATTCGCTAGGGTTGGGATTGTCGAGAACATTTTGTGTTTGTTCTGAGCGAAACTTCGAAACTTTAGCTCGAATTTCGGCATTATGATTGCCAACAATTTGCGCTGCTAGAATGCCTGCGTTTTTTGCGCCAGCATCGCCAATGGCAAGGGTGCCTACAGGAATGCCACCTGGCATTTGCACAATAGACAGTAATGAGTCTTTGCCGCTTAATGCGCGTGATTGAACGGGCACACCAAGTACAGGGACAATTGTTTTCGCTGCAACCATGCCCGGCAGGTGCGCTGAGCCACCGGCACCAGCAATAATAACCTCTAGACCACGCTCTTCGGCGCTCTGTGCGTATTCGAACATTAAGTCGGGAGTTCGGTGGGCTGAAACAACTTTGACTTCGTAAGGGACGTCAAATTCTTCGAGCATGTCAACGGCATTTTTCATCGTTGGCCAATCGGACTTTGACCCCATAATAACACCTACTATTGCACTCATTTAACACCCTCAGAGTAATGAAGTCTTAAATTATACCGAAACAATATTTTTTGTTAGGCCTCTGGCAATGTAAAGCTTTTTTCTAGGAAGGGCAGGTGTCCTGTGCGTATTAATTTTGTTTGCGCGCCATTGGCTTGGTACCACGCCTCTATTGAGCGAGGGACGAGCATATCAAGTTCACCCAAAATAACCGATTTTGGCGCGTCGATCTTTTGAAAATCCTCTTGAAGATCGGTATTAAGCAAGATGCTCAGACCTTGTGTCATGGCGTTGGAGGATGGCGGGTATTTTTCAATACCAGTAAAAAGCGTTTTCATTAGACTTTTGTCTTTACTTTGCAGGCTAACGAAGCGCCGTAAAGTTTTGCTGTGGTTTAGTTTTAGGTCTTGTGCAAAGCATTTAAATACTTCAGCCTCCATGCCGTGTTGCCAGTTCTTGTGATTGGTTAGGCTTGGTGAAGCGCCAACTAGAATCAAACGATTGATTGCAGTCATACTGGCAATCTTTATTGATAAGAGGCCACCTAGCGATGAACCTAAAAGAATAGGGTTTTTAGGCAATATGTCTATAACCGCGTGACACCATTCATCGAGGCCACCATCAACATCATCACTACGTCCGTGACCAGGGAGGTCGATTACAGTAATGCGGTGTTCGTTTTTGTATCGTTCGACAAGTGACTCAAAAATATCACTACTAAAGCCCCAGCCATGCAGAAAAACTAAGTCTGGCCCGTTACCGACGGTGTTATGCCATAACATCGGCCACCCTAGTGAGAAGTGATTCAATCTGTTCAAAACTATGGTTGGCGCAAAGGGTAAAACGCAGTCTTGCTGTATTAGGCGGCACGGTGGGTGGGCGGATGGCGCTGACATAAAATCCCACTTCGAAAAGCTTTTTACTGAGTTCAAGCGCTTTGTCACTTTCACCGATAATCATTGGCTGAATTGCGCTCTCAGAATTCTCAAAATTTAGCCCGAGGGATTTGGCAAAATTTCGGAAATAATCGATATTGGCTAATAACTTGGCTTTTTGTTCGTTCGATTTAATCAATTCAAGGCTTTTAAGAGTAGCGCAGCACAAACTGGGTGAAATAGCGGTTGTGTAGACGTAAGGGCGTGATTTTTGCACCAAGTATTCGATAAAATCGTCATTTCCGGCAACAAAAGCACCCATTGTGCCCGCCGCTTTGCCCAAAGTGGCCATATAGATTGAATTTTGCGGAATATTGGCCTCAAAAACGCCAAATCCGTGAGCATCATCTTGCATCAATAGTGCATTGGAAAAATTTGCGATTTTTTCAATTTTACTGATCTTCGCACGATCGCCATCCATGCTAAAGACATTGTCGGTAACAATTAGCCCTTGACCGGTTTGTTTGTTGCTTTTGGATTTGAGAGAGGCGAGGTCATTGTGTAAGTATCGCCTAAGGGGTAGGCCAAGTAATTGATTAGCGTCGATTAATGAGGCGTGATTTAGTTTGTCTTGCAAGACCCAGTCAACATCATCTCTAAGTGCTGAAAAAACGCCTAAATTGGCACTATAGCCCGAAGAGAATAGTAGCGCTCGTTGCTGTCCTGTGTAATCTGCTAACGCCTCTTCTAGCTCATGGTGTGCTTTTGAATGGCCACTAACCAAATGCGATGCGCCCGAGCCAACGCCGTATTGTTTGACACCTTGGACTAAAGCCTCTTTCACTTGCTCGTTATTAGCAAGAGAAAGGTAGTCGTTCGAACAAAAATTGACGACTTTTTTGCCGTCGATAACCATCTCAACGCCTTGGGCATTTTCGCTAATTTTGCGCGAGCGTAATAAATGTTTTTTATCGAGATCGTTAATTTGTTGGTTGAAATTCATGGACTCTATTTTAAAGAACTTTATTGCGTAGTTATAATGGTGGTGAATAATTAATCACTGAGTTGTAATTATGACCAATCCAAGACGTCATTACTTTGCCTTTGGCTCCAATTTGTCTAAAGAGCAAATGATTGCTCGTTGTCCAGAGTCAGAATATTTGTACTCAGGAAGGCTGGATAACTATGTCTGGTTTATTAACGAGAGGGGTTATGCCAATATTAAGCCGTCAGAAGGTGACTTTGTTCTGGGTGAAATTTTTTCCTTAAGTGAGAAAGACATCGAGTTACTAGACGTTTACGAGAGCGTGGCAGAGGGCATGTATCATCATGAGGTGCACAGCATTCAAATATCAGAGGGGTATTGCGATTGCTTGGTGTATGTCGACCTTAATCAAGTGTTTGGAGGGCCACAATTTGAATATATTAAGCGAATTAACCAAGGCATTGAAAGTGCTAAGCTGCCCACGGACTACGTCAATAAATATATTCGACCTTATGTACCCAATTGAGGGGTGAGCCTATGAGTGTAAAAGAAGATAAAAATACTCGGTACTATGTTGAGATAGATTTAAAAACGCACAAAATCATAAATGTCGGCTTTGATCATAAGCTTTCAGAGTATCTGGATAGAGGTCGACAAAATAATTCAAAAATACACCGATTGTTTTTAACCAAGGGGCAATATAATAAATACGTGGAGCGCTGCCTATCTGGATTTGAAAGCTCTTAGTAATCCAATTTATTTTTCATTAACAAGGAGTTGTAATAATGTCCCAATACGCTATTGTTTATACAGGCGGTTTTGATGGCGATCAAGTATCCACACCCGAAGAGGCTAATGAGCATCAGACGAAATATATAGCCTGGCTGGAAGGGCTTGGCGATGCGGCCGTTAGCCCTATGAATCCTCTTTTGAGCACAATTACAATCAATCCAGACGGCTCGGTTGATGAGGGTAGCAAAATGTCAATGTCTGGCTTTACAATTATTGAAGCCGACTCTTTGGATGACGTTATCTTAATGGCAAAAGAATGCCCATTTCTTGATGTGGGCGGCTCTCTCGAGGTCTCTGAACTTATGCGGATGCGGAGTTAGGCAGAATTCCTTTAGGCTTTCTTTTGTTCGGCCAATAATTCGTCGGCTAACTTTTCAAGATCGTCTAACTCTAATTCGAGAGCGTTTTGCTTTGACTCCAAGTAATTTCTAACGGTACTCTTTCGAAGAAAAAGAAAGAAGGTTTTAAAGTCCTCGAAGGCACGTAGATATTTATCGCGCATTTGCAGCTCTACAGCCGTACTGACTACCAAACTGGCGAAATAAGCGATTGCCCAGCCAGACCCTAAATAGGTGTTGACGAGAGCAATTTGAACTCCCCAAAATAACGGGAAGAGTGCCATGCCTGCCAAAATCTTATAGGTATCGTATTGATCGAGGGTTTTGGCAAAAAAAATAAACATTTTGCCGGTCAATTGGTATGGAAGGAAGTTATTAAGCTTGCCCCAGAGTGAGACTGGTAGAGCTATAAAAACCTTTAGCAAGGTTCGAAAAATGTACATAAATAGTACAGTTGGCTGATACTTGATTGAAAGATGGTAGTCTTTGATGCCGCAGCACTGGCACAATTTGTCATAAAGACGCAATTGGCTTATCAGGGTTTTGACTCTATCAGGCTCATGCTCTTGCAACATTCTTTTTGCTTTAATAATGTACTTCAAAACGTTAAATTGTTCTGACAAGTCAAGATCTTCGTCGCGTCCATGGCGTTGGGTGTAGAAGCGCTCTACCCTTGTTAGGAGTTTTAACTCCTCCCATGAATTAGGGTTGAGGGTTATTTTAATAATCCCTTGTTTAACGCGTTCTGTTATTGCCTGAACCGATTCTCTGTCATTAGCATCTTCTTCATTCGCTACAATAACTGGCTCACCGAATTGCACCAGTAAGTCACCACGAAAAAATCCTTTACGACTGAAAGTCAACCCAACCGGCACCAAGACTGGCGATTTTCCGTTGAGTTTTTTGGCGCCAAGCGCAATACGGGCGGCACCTGTATTCACCTTGCGCATTGTCGGATCTGAGTGACTCACCCCTTCTGGGAAGATCATGATCGTTTTGTCTTCACCCAGTTTTTCATAGCATTTAACAAATGAATCGACGTTTTTCTCGGTTTTGTTGCCAGGATCCTGTGCTCTGTAAATTGGCACCGCATCGAGCAATTTAAGCATTATTTTAAGCAGTGGCATTTCGAATAATCCGCTGCGTGCAAGAGGGTGAATTTGTTTACTGGTTGCGGCTTGTATGACAACAGGGTCAACAAGTGCGTTGGCATGATTGGCGCAAAATATAATGCCGACCCCATGAGGAATTTTCTCGTGGCCAGTAACCTCGAAGCGTCTATAAAAAGTTTTAATCACCGCCCGACAAAGCCCTTGCCAAAAAGTCACAGCCCAAGCTCTAGATTGAGGTGGCGAATGCTCCACTTTGTTCTTTCTGAGAGTAGTCATTAAGCTGGACTAGTTATGAGTGTTCAATTATTTTATCCCGAAAACTTGCCTGCATACGATGAGCTATTGAATAAAACTCAAATTGATACATTGATGCTTCGTAAAAAACGATAAGATAGGTATTATCTGGATAATGGTTTGATTTGTATGGCGTATGACGAAGGCACCGCTGAGCGTTTAAGGGATGTATTTGAGCGTATTCCTTTCTCAAGCGAAAAGAAAATGTTTGGCAGTCTGGGCTTTATGGTGCATGGCCATATGACTTGCGGTGTGATAAATGACCAGCTCATGGTCCGCGTTGGTAAGGGCCAGTATGAGGGCGTCTTAAAAAAACCATTCGTGAAAGAAATGGATTTCACAGGCAAGGCATTGACCGGATTTGTTTATGTTGAGCCGGATGGCTTTGAGTCTGACGAGGAGTTGGAGAACTGGGTGAATTTGAGTGTAGAATACGTGCTAACTTTGCCCGCCAAGTAGCCCTTATGAAGTTATGCTAAAAAACTATTTATCCCTTAAGCTCGCTATTATTTTCTTGGTGCTCAGTATTGCCTGTGTTTTAGCCTATAGCGCAGCAGGCTCGTACGTAGATAGCGAGGGTGTTCTGCAGGAGCAATTTGGTTTTATCCCCCTAGGCTGGGCGTTCTTTTTTCTCAGTAGTGGGTTTGCTATTTTTTACTTAATTAAGCTTTTAGGGAAAAAGTAATAAATGCGCTTTACGCTAGATTAAGTTCTCCAGCGGCGAAGAGGCAGAGGCGTAGGCTTTTTTCATCATTCTTCCGGCAAGAAAAGATTCACGACCAGCCTTAACTGCGTGTTGCATGGCGCTTGCCATCAGTAGTGGATTCTCTGCACTGGCAATGGCAGAATTCATCAAAACGCCGTCACAACCGAGCTCCATCGCTTTAGCGGCATCACTTGCGCAGCCAATACCAGCATCAACCAGTACTGGGACGTTGGCTTGATCTTTAATGAGCTTGATATTGTACGGGTTGGCAATGCCTTGGCCTGAGCCGATGAGTGAGGCAAGTGGCATAATTGCGCAGCAGCCAATTTCTTCCAGTTCTTTGGCAACGATTGGATCGTCTGAGGTGTATACCATGACATCAAAGCCATCTTTAATCAATATTTTGGCAGCATCAAGTGTTTCGACAATATTGGGGTAAAGGGTTTTTTCATCACCCAATACTTCCAATTTAACAAGGTTATGTCCATCCAATAATTCTCTAGCGAGCATACAAGTGCGTACTGCATCTTTGGCGTTATAACAGCCTGCAGTGTTTGGCAAAATGGTATATTTCTCTGGCGATATAACATCCAATAAGCTTTCTTCGTTGGAATTTTGACCAATGTTTGTGCGTCTAATGGCAACGGTAATGATCTCAGAACCCGAAGCTTCTGTGGCTAATCGGGTTTCTTCTAGGTCTTTGTATTTTCCTGAACCGACCAATAATCTTGAATGAAAAGTACGGCCGGCAACAACGAAAGGGGTATCTGTTCTCATGGGGCAATAAGATACCATGTGCTCGGATTAATTGCGTCATTATCTGCGATTAATCTTTTCATTCTTTGGCGAATTGTTTTGAATTGACGATCTACAGATTGTCTGTTAGTTTTTGCTCTCTAAAAACCATATAAATACCTGCGAAAAGAATGAGAGTGGCGCCCAGTGTTGTGTTGAAATCTAACCTTTCATTAAAAAAGGCGAGAGAAAAGAGCATACCCCATACCAAGGAGGTGTAGCGGAATATTGCAAGAAAACTCATCTCCCCAAGGCGTGTGCCGATAATGGTGAATAAGAAGGCAAAACTGATTAGGATTGCAGCCGAGACAGTCTTTAACCATGCCACGCCATCCATTGTCATCCACTGGCCAAGCAGGGCAAATGGTAGGATTACGATGGTTATGCCAGCCATGCTTAACATGGTGATATAAAAAGTGGGAAAATGTTCTGGTATTGCTTTAGTTGCTAAATCTCGAGTTGCCATTGCCAATGCAGACAGTAGGGAAATAAGTACCCATATTGTATAATTCGTACTCCAGGGTTGGATAATGAGTAACACGCCTACAAAGCTAATAATAGCAGCAAGTTTCCGCCGCCAACTTATTTTTTCTTTGAAGAAAAACACACCGCCAAGCATCAGAAAAACCGGCAGTGATTGGTTAATTGAGATCGCGCTTGCCAGCGTTATTTTCATCAGCGATGAAACCCATAGTACGGTTGCAAGGGCTTCGCAGAAGATCCGTAGGGCGCAGTACTTGTCTTGAAAAAGCACCAACAGTTCTTTTGTTGATTTTCTACCTTCAACCGTGAGTGCTAACAGCAGCAAGAAAAATGTACCAATTATTGAGCGAAGTAGCACCGGCTGTTGCCATGGCAATTCGTTGGCAAATGATTTGAGAATAACATCGTTTGACACAAAGCACAGCGCACCAAGTGTAATTAAAATTGCACCTCGCGTATTTTTACTCAGATTGGCCATGCAATGAAATACACATTTAAAGGATGTTTTTTACCACGAAAGCTTTTGCGCCACAATGTAGAAAATTCAAGATTGTCTTTGCATTCAAAGCAAGGCGCTTGACAGCCAATAAATTTAATTTTATCTAACTGTAGGCAATAAAAAAACCGCAGAAGTGGGCTTAGTATTAATGGCGGAGAGAGAGGGATTCGAACCCTCGATAGGAGATAAATCCTATACACCCTTAGCAGGGGCGCGCCTTCAGCCACTCGGCCATCTCTCCAAAGAAAACGTATTATACTGTATTTATTTCCGTTGAGTTATTTGTGTAATAAAGGAAAATTGTAACATCAATTAAGCTATTAAATCTGGCAGAATCCAGCGATAAATACCAATCAAATCAATGGTCATAAAAACGGTGTTAAGTATGATTAAAGCCTTGTCTTTATTTTTAATTCCTTGAATTAACCAACAACAAGATGAGATTAAAAAAACTAAAAACGCATACTTAGAATAAGAGGTATTAAGAGCGATAGTGATGCCGCCTGTAACGCCGGTGACGGTGCCGATCCAGCCAAACATTATTCTACAATCTCGAAGTCGTGAGTGACGCTTGCTGTTTTAGCCATCATAATCGAGGCCGAGCAATACTTGTCAGCAGAAAGACCGATTGCCTTTCCAACTTTTGTTGGGTTGAGGTCTGAGCCTTTAACAACAAAATGAATATGAATATTGGTAAAAACCTTAGGGTGATCGTCGGCGCGTTCAGCACTCACTTCAGCAACACAATCGTCAATATTTTCACGCATCTTTTTTAGCGTGCTCACCACATCAACCGTGGTGCAGCCAGCCATTCCGATAAGAAGCATTTCCATGGGTCTAACGCCCATGTTGTTGCCGCCAACATCCGGCGGGCCATCCATTACTACAGCGTGTCCACTGCCAGATTCACCGACCATCATCATGCCGTCAATCCATTTAACTTTAACGTCCATAGAAAAACTCCTTTAACTGTTGCCCTGGGCTTTCATGCCGCATAAATGCCTCGCCAACTAGGAAGCCATAAACATTGTTCTCATGCATTAAAGCAACGTCCTCCCTAGATAAAATTCCCGATTCGGTAATCACCAGCGTGTCGTCATTAATTTCACTGAGCAAGTCGATTGTTGTTTGCAAAGAAACTTCAAAAGTACGAAGATTGCGATTATTGATACCAACCATTGGTAAGCCCAGTGTGAGGGCGCGTTTTAATTCTGCCAAATCATGCACCTCTACCAATACATCCATGCCGAGCGATGTCGCTAAATCATAAAGTGTTAGAAGTTCGTTATCGCTAAGACAGGATACGATTAGCAAGATGCAGTCCGCACTCATTGCACGTGCTTCGTAAACTTGGTAAGGTCTAACGATAAAGTCTTTACGAATTACCGGCAATGATACAGCGGCTCTTGCTCTAATTAAATACTGAGGGTCACCTTGGAAAAAATCTCTATCGGTCAAAATAGAAAGGCAACAAGCGCCACCTTTTTCATAGCTTTCGGCGATTTCTACCGGATTAAAATTCTCACGCAAAACGCCCTTGCTTGGCGAGGCTTTTTTAATTTCTGCGATAACTGCACTTTCGCCGCGTTCGGCTTTCGCAGTTAATGCATTATAAAAACCTCTTGGCTTATCACCAAAGTTAGCGTGTTCCATCATTTGCTCTACTGAGACGCGCCTGATGGACTCCTCGATTTCTTCGTGCTTGCGCTTGACGATTCTTTTGAGTATGTCTGGCGTTTGAGTTGTCATAGCCTTGAGACCTTCGTATAAGTGAATAACAAAAGCTATTTTAAACGAAACCAAGTTGTGTTAAGTAGAGCATCAGCTCAGTTGTTACGAAACTTATACTGTTGGTATAATCTGGCTTTATATTTAAAACCTGAGTATTAAGGGTGAATTTACTAAACTTCCAAGCGCCTTGGGATATGAACAATGTTGTTGATAAGGCTAAAGCAACCGGTAATCAACAAATTATGGTCTGCGATAGAGGTACTTCATTTGGCTACAATACGCTTGTTTCGGACATGCGTGGTGTGGCAAGTATGCGCTCAACTGGATGCCCAGTGGTATATGATGCCACACACTCCGTGCAGCAGCCCGGCGGACAGGGTGCAACCTCAGACGGTCAAAGAGAAATGGTGCCTATATTGGCAAGAGCAGCCGTAGCTGTCGGTGTTTCGGGCTTGTTTATGGAGACACACCCAGATCCTACAAATGCTAAAAGCGATGGGCCAAATTCGATGCCGATTGATAGAATGGCCGGGCTACTTAAAACATTACAGGATATTGATGCTGTGGTAAAAAATAATGGGTTTTTAGAGGATGGGCTAGATGACTAAAATTGCAATTTCCGGTGCCAGTGGCCGTATGGGTCAAACTTTGGCTGAAGCGGCAGGACTGAATTCGAATATTGAGATTGGCTGCACTCTGGATTTGGGTGATAATCTTGAAAAGATGCTTGATAGTTTCGATGTTTTGATTGATTTCACGCGCCCCGAAGCAACCCTTGAGTATTTAGCTATTTGTCAAAAAGCCGGCAAAGGCATGGTGATTGGCACGACAGGATTTAGTGATGACGAACTGGTGCTCATTGGGGCAGCAGCCAATGATATCGCTATTGTTTTTGCGCCGAACATGAGTGTTGGTGTTAATTTAACGCTTAAGCTACTAGATACGGCTGCCAAAGTTTTTGGCGAGGATGCCGATATTGAGATCGTCGAAACCCATCATCGTTACAAAGTGGACGCGCCATCTGGCACTGCACTGAAGATGGGCGAGGTCGTTGCCAATGCTCTAGGTAGAGATTTGAGCACTTGCGCGGTTTATGGTCGTGAGGGTATTGAAGAGCCGCGCAACCGACAAACCATCGGCTTTTCAACGATCAGGGGCGGTGATGTTGTGGGCGATCATACGGTGAGCTTTTTTATGGAAGGCGAGCGTGTTGAGATAACGCACAAGGCCTCCTCAAGAATGACGTTTGCCAATGGCGCTGTCAGGGCGGCGAGTTGGTTAAGCGGAAAACAAAGCAAGCTGTATTCCATGCAAGATGTTTTGGATTTGTAAAATTTAAGAGAGAATTACGATGTTATATGCCATTATTTCTCAGGATGTTGAGAATTCATTAGAAAAACGCATTAATGCAAGACCCGCGCATGTTGAAAGATTGAGTCAGCTCAAAGATGAAGGTCGTTTAATTTTGGCTGGTCCGCACCCTGCAATTGATACCAATGAGCCTGGGGAGGCTGGTTTTACTGGTTCTCTTATAGTTGCTGAGTTTGATGATTTGATTGCTGCACAGGCCTGGGCGGATGCAGATCCTTATATTGCCGCCGGTGTTTATCAGAGTGTTGTTGTTAAAACATTTAAAAAAGTACTGCCTTAATCAATCTCATGAACGCTGATGTTGTTATTCTTGGCGGTGGTGCAGCAGGGCTAATGTGTGCAATCGAGGCGGGCAAGCGTGGTCGCAAGGTTGTATTGATTGAAAAAGCCAAAAAAGCCGGTAAAAAAATTCTAATCTCAGGCGGCGGTCGTTGCAACTTTACTAATCTATATACTGAACCGGAATCCTATTTATCGCCCAATACTCATTTTCATAAATCCGCTTTGTCGCGTTACACGCAATGGGACTTTATTGCACTCATGGCAAAGCATCATTTGCAGTGGACTGAGAAAACGCTAGGGCAGTTATTCTGCGATCAAAAAGCGGGCGCAGTGGTTGATATGTTGCTCGATGAATGTCGACAAGCAGGTGTTAAAATTGTGCTTGACAGTGTTGTAGAAAAAATAGAATTTCAGCAGAAATATACGATAACAACACAAGCTCAAACTATCAGCGCCACATCACTTGTGATAGCGACAGGTGGGCCGTCTATCCCTAAAATGGGCGCCACAGATTTTGGCCTGCAAATTGCAAAGCAGTTTGGCATGAAATCCAACTCATTCAAACCAGCCCTTGTGCCGTTTACTTTTCAACAGAATGACATTGATCGGTACTTTAAGGATCTTTCCGGGTTATCACTGGATGCGATTGTGATGTGCAATGGCGTTAGCTTTAGAGAGGGGGTGTTGATTACTCATCGTGGGATCAGTGGGCCAGCCGCATTACAAGCATCATCTTATTGGCATAAAGGCGATGAACTTGTTATTAATTTATTGCCGGAAGTGGATGCTGTTAGCGCACTACTTGCGGCGCAACAAACGCGTGGAAAGGCTGCACTGAAAACTATCTTAACTGAGCTATTACCAAGAAGGTTTGCCGAAAGACTGGCAAATACCTTGCTTGAAATTGAGTTGGCTGAATTGACTTTGGGTGAGATTAAACAAAACGATTTAAAGCGATTTTCTACACTGCTTAACCATTGGCCTTTACGACCTAGTGGCACAGAGGGAATGCGCACTGCAGAGGTTTGTACTGGAGGCGTCGATGTTAATGGTTTGTCATCGAAAACGATGGAATCAGCAAAACAACCAGGTCTGTACTTTATTGGTGAAACGGTTGATGTAACGGGATGGTTGGGCGGTTACAATTTTCAGTGGGCTTGGTCATCCGGCTGGGCTGCGGGACAATGCGTGTAGGGCTCTCTTTGGTATATATATCAAGGAGAAAACTCATTATGAATCTCAATAATGAGAAGGCTCTATAAGGTAGAAACTGCAAAATCGCTTTGTAATATTTTAATAACTGCAAAATTAGGTATTTTTTTGCAGTTTATCCTGTAAATTGGATTAATAACTGCAAAATTGATTGAAGACTTGACTTTATTACGGCATAATTCTCTGCTTCATAGTTAAAAGAAAGAAGTAGGAGAGTACTTCTTAAAAACCGAATGATTACAATCAAAAACCTAGCCAAGCATTTTGGCGGGATTAGAGCGGTTGATGGTGTGGATTTGCACATCGAGCGCGGCTCGATTACAGGTTTGGTCGGCCCAAATGGCGCCGGAAAAACCACTCTATTTAATCTTATCGCCGGCCTTTATCAGCCTACTACGGGTGAAATTATTCTAGATGGCGAGGATGTAACAGATCTTCTGTCACACCAGTTATTCCACAAAGGCGTACTTAGGACCTTTCAAATTGCCCACGAATTTCCTACACTTAGTGTCCTAGAGAACTTGATGATGGTGCCAGCAGGTCAACTGGGTGAGAGTCTTATTAACACTTGGTTAAAGCGCAAGGCAATTCAAGAAGAAGAAAAAGAACTTCAAAAGAAAGCCGAAGAGGTGATCGATTTCTTGAGCATTAGTCATTTGAAAAATGAGCGCGCAGGTAACCTTTCAGGTGGCCAGAAAAAATTAATCGAATTGGCTCGTACAATGATGGTTGATGCCAAAGTTGTCTTGTTGGATGAAGTTGGCGCAGGTGTAAACCGAACTTTATTAAAACAGATTGGTGATGCGATTCTTCGTTTAAATGAAGAAAGAGGCTATACATTTTGTATGATTGAGCATGATATGGACTTTATCTCGCGATTGTGCAACCCAGTTGTGGTTTTGGCAGAGGGTCAAATTTTGACAACAGGCACACCTGATGAGATTAAGAGTTCTCACGCGGTGATTGACGCTTATTTAGGTCAAGGCATCAAAACAAAGGAATCGGCGTAATGGCATATTTAGAAGGAAATAGCTTAGTGGCGGCTTACGGTCCGGTGCCAATTTTGCATGAGTGTTCTGTGTCGGTTGAAAAGGGCGAATTGGCAGTGATTGTTGGTCCTAATGGTGCTGGCAAGTCTACTGCGATGAAGGTGCTTTTGGGGATGTTAAATCCAAGCTCTGGCTCGGTTATATTTGACGGCCAAGATATTACACATCTTTCAACACAAGAGCGAATCAGCCTTGGTTTGGCTTTTGTGCCACAGACAAATAATGTGTTCACCTCGATGACGGTTCATGAAAATCTTGAAATGGGCGGCTTTCTCAGGGACGACGACATTTCACATACAATCCAAGAAGTGTATGACTTATTTCCCATTCTTTTCGAGAAGCGCAAGCAAAATGCGGGCGAACTCTCTGGCGGACAAAGGCAGCAGGTTGCTTTTGGTCGTGCAATGATGACACAACCTACGGTGATGCTATTGGATGAGCCAACGGCAGGCGTGTCGCCGATTGTAATGGACGAGATTTTTTCCAATATTTTGGATCTTAAGAATTCTGGCAGAGCGGTATTAATGGTTGAGCAAAATGCACAGCAAGCGCTTAATATTGCTGACAAGGGTTTTGTTTTGGTTTCTGGTAGAAACGAACACAGTGGCACGGGTAAAGAGCTTATCGCTGACCCAGAAGTCAGAAAGAAATTTTTAGGGGGTTAGCGTGGTTTCTGAATCTGTAGACATTCTTAATGCATTTGCATTATTGACAAATTTCATTATTGTTCCAGCCATTGCTTATGGCTCACAGCTGGCACTGGGCGCGCTAGCCGTTACTTTAATCTATTCGATCTTTAGGCTTTCTAACTTTGCCCAAGGCGATAGTATGGCTTTTGGTACGGTGATGGTTATCTTAACACTTGCACTGTTTCAAAGTGACTGGGCAAATGCCAATTTTGGCGCGATCTTGCCGCCTTATGAGTTTTTGAGCTTTGTGCCAACGGCATTGTACGCCCTGCCTTTTGCTATTGGATTTACAGCAATTTACTTACTGGTTATGGATAGGCTGGTGTATCAACATTATCGTCGAATCAAATCTAAAGCGATCAATATGTGTATGGCTTCAATGGGTGTGATGTTTGTTACAGGTGGCCTGGTAAGAATTATCAATGGACCGGAACGCATGACGTTTGATGATGGCGCTAGGTTCTTGTTTTCCGTTAGAGATTTTAAAGAATTTACCGGTCTTACTCAGGGTGTAGCCATTAAGACGTCACAGTTCTTAACGGTGACTGTGGCCATTTTATTGGTTGCCTTTTTGTTTTACTTTTTAAACAAAACCAAAACAGGCAAGTCAATGCGCGCCTATTCAGACAACGAAGATTTGGCCTTACTTTCGGGCATTGATCCTGCAAAAGTGGCGCGAACTACTTGGCTAATCGTGGCTGCATTTACAGCGATTGCCGGCACACTTTACGGGCTAGATAAGGGCTTCCTGCCATTCCAGTATCACCAGTTGTTATTGCCTATTTTTGCCTCGGTTATTGTGGGTGGTATTGGCTCACCTATGGGTGCAATTGTGGGCGCCTTTGTGGTTTCATTCTCAGAGCTTCTACTGACCTATGCCTACAAAAAATTCTTGATATTTTTATTGCCGGGTTACGTACCAGACACCTTAGTGCAATTGATTGGTGTAGAGTATAAGTATGCAATTTCATTTGTGATTCTGGTGGTTGTTTTGTTAATACGACCGACAGGAATCTTTAAAGGTAAGGTGGTGTAATGATGAATACGATTAATGAAATGTGGACCTCTCACCGCACGCAAGTTAGTTTTACAATAATGACAGCAATTTTATTGTTTGTTGGCTTTAATCAGTCATGGGTATTGGCGCTTGGTATTTTCAATCTTAGTGTGATTTCATCAATTATGGCCTTGGGTGTTAATATCCAATGGGGTTATGCGGGCCTATTTAATGTTGGCATCATGGGCTTTGCAGCGCTTGGTGGTTTAAGTGTTGTTCTGATCTCTCAGCAGCCAGTGACAGATGCGATTGAAGCCGGCGGTTTCAATATGCTGATCGCTTTAATGCTTGGTGTTATTACCGTAGTGGTTGGTGTTGTCCTGCACAATAAAAAGTTTAACAAGTGGGTAGTTTTCGGTGCTATATTTCTTGGCTTCTTTGCGATGCGTTATTTCTTTACTGATGGGGCGAATGCTATTGAAAAAGTAAATCCAGCAGGCACGGGCTATTTAGGCGGACTGGGGTTGCCAGTATTGCTTTCATGGATTGTGGGCGGCTTTGCTGCAGCTGGTGTTGCTTGGGGCGTAGGTAAAATCACTTTGGGTTTGAGGTCAGACTATCTCGCTATTGCCACATTAGGCATTTCTGAAATTATCATTTACGTCATTAAAAATGAAGACTGGCTATCACGGGGCGTTAAGAATGTAACCGGCTTAACAAGGCCAGTGCCGTATGAATTGGAGCTACAAAAGACACCTTGGTTCCAAGATTGGGCGCACTATTTTGATGTTGGCTTAGGTGAGTTCTCTACGTTATTTGTAAAGTTGTGCTACGCGGGTATCTTTGTCAGTACTTTGATTGGACTTATTATTATGGCCAACCTTGCGCTTGATTCGCCTTGGGGTAGAAAGGTAAGAGCAATTAGAGATAATGAAGTGTCTGCGGCGGCGATGGGAAAAAACATTACCCGTCAACATCTGCAGATCTTTGTTATTGGTTCGGCTATTGTTGGCCTTGCGGGCGCAATGCTTGTTACTTATAACGGCCTTTTAAATCCTACTTCTTATCAGCCACTACGATTTACATTCCTTATTTGGGTAATGGTTATTGTGGGCGGTTCTGGCAATAATCTAGGCTCAGTTATTGGTGCCTTTATTATTTGGTTCTTGTGGATTCAGGCTGGCCCTATGGGGCTGTGGATTGCTGAAGTAATCAGTAATTTTGCTGGCGAACAAAGTTCAATCACCTTGTTTATTGAAGACAGAGTGCATCATTTGCGCCTGGTCTTTATGGGGGCGATTATGCTTATGGTGATGCGGTTCACGCCTGGCGGTATCTTGCCAGAAAAAAACAAAGAATTGTAGTTTTCCCCTTAATCAAAACGACCTATAAATATTCCCTATTTCAGACGAAAGACGCTTTTATTTTTATCATTTTGCAGTTTTTCTTCATATAAGGAGTAATTTTGTCAACACATACCCGAAGAAAATGTTTATCATTGCTGGGTGTTTCTTCTAGGGAGTTTATCTATCGTGGAAGAAACTTTTTTGTTTAACTAAGGAGAGAAAATGAGAAATTATCTTAAAACGACAGCTGGTATTGCCCTTTCAATGGGTGTGTCAACTGTTGCACTAGCAGATGTTAGTATTGGTAGCTTACAAGGCTACACGGGTCCACTTGAATCACTAATTGGTGATATTCATGATGGTACAGTTTTGGCAGCATCAGAGGCTAACGCTTCTGGCTGGTATGCACACGGTGAAATTAGCGTACCTCAAGGTGACTCTAAGTGTATCGATGCAGATGCAGCGATTGCTGAAGCTGAGCGCTTAATTAACGACGGCGTTATCGCTCTTGTTGGTCCTAACTGTTCTGGTGTTACTACAGCGGTTATTAACAATGTAACTGCAGCTAACGGTGTTGTAAACATTTCACCTTCGGCTACTTCGCCAGCATTGTCAACTATCGAAGACAACGGTTTCTTCTTTAGAACTGCACCTTCTGATGCAAGACAAGGTCAAGTTCTTGCTGCAATTGCAATGGGAAGAGGTATTACAAGCGTTGCTGTTACTTTCACAAACAACGACTACGGTAAAGGTCTAGCTGATGCATTTGTTGGTTCGTATGAAGCTCTTGGCGGTACAGTGACTGTTAACTCTGGCCATGAAGAAGGCAAAGCAGACTACTCTGCTGACGTAGCTTCTCTTTCTGCTGGTGGTTCTTCAGTACTAGCGGTATTTGGTTATGCTGACGGTGGTGCTTTATCACTGACAACTGCTTCTATTGATACAGGCGCATTTGATAGCTACATCTTCGCTGACGGTATGATCGGTTCTGGCCCTGCTCTTGGTGGTCTTGACGGTCTTGACGGCTCTTGGGGTACAGCTCCAGGTGGTAGTAATGCTGCTGCATCATGGGCAACTGTGACTTCTGCTGCAGGCATCACTCCTGGACCATACTCTGGTGAAGCATACGATGCTATGGCATTGATTATTCTTGCTTCTCAAGCTTCTACAGACAGAGGCGACATCCAAGCGGCTATGATGTCTATTGGTAACGCTCCTGGTGTTGAAATCAAAGCTGGTCAAATCGGCCTTGGTCTACATACGTTAGCAAACGGCGGTGAAATCGACTACGTTGGTGCTACTGGTGTTGAGTTCAATGATGTTGGTGAAGTTAAAGGTTCATTCCTAGAGTACAACATTGTTGGTACTGCTTGGACTAGCCACAAGACTCACAAGTAAAGTTGAGTATGAATATCTAATTCATTAGATATGAAAAAGCCCGTCCTTGTGACGGGCTTTTTTTTGGCTTGTAAAATATTTTTTTTAGTCAATAAATTGACTTAATGTTTTTTTGTCAATTTTCATATTGTGGGGCTATAATATGGCTTCATATATCGTCAAAAGCACTAACCTATGAGCAATAAAGAAGTACTGGATAATCTGAAAACCGCGGTCAAGCCGTTATTTGGAAAAATTGACACAAACGAGCTATTCTCGCTTGATGCAATGATTGCGCCTAAATTAATCACAATACTTTATTGGCTACTACTGTTTCTGGCGATCGGTAGTGGATTGGGTGCCATTTTTGATGGTGATTTTCTCCGAGGTCTGTTTTTAATGGCGAGTATCTCAATTGGCGGACGAATTGCCTGTGAGCTGATGATTGTTATTTTCCGCATTAATGAAACTTTGCATGAAATGAATGCTAGAGAAAAAGACTCATCCCCTGTTTCAGTGGTTGTCAGCCCAACAGGTGATTTTGAGCGATAGTAGAATTTAATAGGATAAAGACAATGAGTGATAATCATAGTAATAATACAATCGTTTGGGCGGATATTCCAGTTTTTGACCTACTTCGTGCGGCAGAATTTTATGACGCCGTCCTTGATAGGGAGGTTGAAATAACTGAGCTTGATGAGTTTGCTTTTGCAGCCATTCAAGGCACAAACGGCAATGGCGTTTGTTTGTATCCGGACAGTGACTATGTTGCCCCTGAGAAAGGCCCTCTTGTGTACTTAAATGTGGATGGTCGACTCGAAGAGGCTGTTCAGCAATGCAAGAAACTGGGCGGTAAAGTTGTGCAAGACGTTCATGATATTGGAAATTTTGGCCAACGCGCTATTATCAAAGACTGCGACGGCACACGAATCGCTCTACACTCTACAAACGATAGTTAATTTCCCTAAAGTGCTTTAGCGCTAGAATTGCCAATGAACAGAGGCATTCTACTTATTCTTTCTGGCTATCTTACTTGGGGCTTTTTTCCGATTTATTGGTCGCTCCTTAATCATGTGGAGCCAGTCGAAATACTTGCGCACAGAATAATTTGGTCCATTCCCATATTACTCCTTTTCGTTGGCCTTAAGTCATCGTGGCGCAGTAATGTGCGCTCAGCCCTTGGCAATAAAGGCGAGTTATTACTCTTACTGGTTACTGGTGCTCTAATAAGCATTAACTGGGGTACATTCATTCTTGCTGTTAGCTTGGGTCGAGTGATTGAAGGCTCTATGGGGTATTTTTTGTCGCCAATATTAAACATATTAGGTGGCTTTATCTTTTTCAAAGAACGTGTTTCAATGCTGCAGAGGCTTTCTATCGGCTTTACCATAGTTGGCTCTCTCTACTACGTTGTTAGTGTTGATGTATTTCCGTGGCTTGGCCTTGTGTTGGCCTTTAGTTTTGCCTCATACGGTTTAATGAGAAAAGGCATGAAATCTTCCGCAGTGCCTGGGCTGCTTCTTGAAACAATTCTGTTGTTGCCAATTACTGTATTTTTTGTTGTTTGGATGGTTAGCAGTACACAGATTTCCTTTTTGGCTGTTGATCGATCAACGGATACACTTCTTTTCTTGGCGGGGATTGTAACGGTTGTGCCTTTGGTTTTGTTTACATCAGGGGCTAGAATATTGCCAATGACTACTGTCGGTATTCTTTCTTTTATTAACCCGACACTACAGTTTTTGGTCGGCTATTATTACTTTAGTGAGCCGTTTAATACCGATCAATTTATCGGTTTTATCGGTATTTGGCTTGGCTTGTTGCTCTACTGTTATTCTTTGGTGAAAAAAACATAATGAACTCTTTAATTGCCACTCTAATCTATTGGTCAGCCTTTACCTTTAGCGCCAGCCCGTTTTGGACAACTTTGATGGAAGTATCGCGCTATTCATCATTTGGCTATATCTACAAAAATTACTTTATTTATTTGCTGGTTTGTTGGCTGCCAATTCTTGTTATTATCGGTACTGTAATAGGAGTTTTTGGTGGCTTTAATCCAGAACTAATGAACGCGCTTTATTTTGTTGGCGCCTTTGTTATTTTCTATCTGAGTTGGCAGGTGATACGCTCAAAGCGCAACCCGAATATCAAAATTGATTTTAACTGGAAGGCGATGTCTTTAATGACGTGGTTTAATCCAAAGACTTGGCTTGCTGTGCCGCCAGGATTTTTGATTGCTAACTATAGTGATTCATTGTCAATCAATATTGCAATTTTCTATTTGAGTGGTATTCCTTTTTTCCTTTCTGGTGTGCTCTTTTGGAGTATGGTCGGAAGGCAGGGCGCCAAAATATCTAAGAATAGACTCAGTTATTTTAATGCTGCTCTATTGGTTTTCTTTGGTTTTTACTTGCTTTACGAAGGTATCAAAATAATTAATTTGTAGTTTTAAAAATATGGATTAACTTTTAAATGTGTATGTTAGTATTTCATCTGCTGATGAATTCATAGACTTTATCAG
>Ga0206679_10000054_pt1 | contig 77397 bp, 70 predicted proteins | sample M110012015metaG_FD_155464 | JGI IMG/M metagenome (GOLD analysis project Ga0206679, IMG submission 155464) | Ammonia-oxidizing marine archaeal communities from Monterey Bay, California, United States - M1 100m 12015 | ecosystem: Environmental > Aquatic > Marine > Intertidal zone | place: USA...
AGAACCTCCCCAGCACCGACCGAGTTAATATAATATACCGGTCTTTGCTCGTCATCCGGCCAATCTTCGTTGACAAAGCCATCCGCTTTGCCGGTAAAGTGAGTATGCAGCAGTTGCTTGATGTCGCCGTGAATTTTACACAGGTAGAGTTCATCGTCAGTTTTAAACGCACCGATATCGCTTACCAGGGGATGGTTGTTATCCGAAACCTCCACCTGGAATAGTTGGATCGGAGGATGAGCTAAGAATTGGCTGCCCAGCGTTTTCATGAATACAGGTGCTTTGTCTGGGGTATCCACCTTTCCACTGGCCAGGAACTCAAGGATTGAGTTGGTTCCATGAAGAGCGAACCATTTCTTTCCTGAAGCTACATAGTCATGAAGCGCAATCTGCTGTTCTTCAGTCGGGACCAGATTACAGGTGTATGAGATTAGGAAGTCAGAGTTGTTGATCGCTTCCAGATCGCTATAGTCACTGGCTACTGTCGTTCGAATCAGCTCATTCTCAGACAGTAGTTTCAGTAATTCCAATCTCGCATAATCAATATCATGATAATCCCCGGCCGCGACCAGATAGGCTCTTATTGCGTTCTCAGCCATGCGTTTCTCCGCTTTAGTATTGGATCCGTTTGGTCATACCACCATCAATGACGACGTTAGTTCCTGTGGTGAAGCCACCCAATGGGCTGATCAGTAATGCTGCCTGAGCCGCTATTTCTTCAGCGCTTCCCAATCTTCCCAGTGGGATCTGGGCCAGGGTGGAGTCATAGAATGCGGTCATATTTGTCTTGATCATGTCCCAGGAGCCGCCTTCAATAAACACGGGACCCGGGCTGATGGCATTAACGCGAACGCCATTTGCCCCCAGTTCCTGCGACAGAGCACCGGAATAGTTAAGCAGGCCTGCCTTCATCGCGTTATAAGGCCCAGCGTTCATAAAATGTTCCAAGGCAGCGGTAGTGGAAATCATGACCACGCTGGGATTGCTGGAATTGGCAAAAAAGGGTTTGCAAGCCTCTACCCCATGGACTGCTGAGAGGATGTTGTAGTTGAACTGGGATATCCAGCCATCATCACCCTTGCCGTTGGAGCCACTGACGTTTGAAACAAAAGCATCGATACCACCAAGGGTTTCACCGGCTTCGGCAATCCAGGCTGTAAATGCGTCGGCATCCGCCACGTCTAGGGCCTGGGCAGCGACTTTGACCCCTTTGGCTGCAATGCTCTCCTGGGCAGCCGCAACATCATCTGGGTTGCGCGCGCACAGGGCAATATTGCAGCCTTCGTCGGAAAGTGTTTCGGCGATTGCTCGGCCGATTCCCTTTGTACCCCCGGTAATCAGAACATTGTGTCCTTTCAATTGTAAATCCATCATATACTCCTTTGATTGTTACTGAAGATCATGCTTGTCTCATTACCCCTCCGTCAACCACCAGTCCATGACCGGTAATGAAGGAGGCGTCCTTAGACAGCAAAAAATTAATTGCGTTGGCAATATCCTCGGGCTGGCCGAGTCGCTTAAGTGGTGATTTGTTTATCCAGAATTCACTGAATTGTGGATCGGCGTCGATCGCCGGCTGAGTGATTCCAGTGACGATTGCGCCGGGTTGAATATAGTTTGCCGTGATACCAAACTCGCCCAGCTCGAGAGCCAGCGTCTTGGTTAAGCCTGCGATGGCGTGTTTGCTACTGGTATAAGCGCCCATGGCAGCACCTGCTAGCGTTGACATCACAGATCCAATATTGATTATTCGTCCTCTTTGACTTGTTTTCATATAAGGAATTGTTGCTTTGCTGAGTTTAAACACAGCATGCAGGTTAACACTCATAATCCGATCCCATATTTCTATATCCATTGTTTCTATGGATGAACCGCCAACCATGCCCGCATTATTGATGAGAAAATCTATTGAACCAAACTGCTCAAGTGCCGTGGCCGTAATCGTTTCAGTTGCATCGACCTCGGTAACATCAATGGCCAGGCCAAATGCATGATCATGGCAAAGGTCATCATTGGTCTGCAGGTCGACACACAGCACATTAGCGCCTTCATCTAACAGACGCTGAGCACTCGCCTTACCGATGCCGCTTGCTGAGCCGGTGACAATCGCTGTCAGGCCTTCATGTAATCCCATAGTATTGCTAGTTTGTTTTTTGTGTTTGGTTAGTTAAGACTAGGGAAGGAAAAAGAGTCAGTCAAGACTGTTTTCCAGATTACTATTTAAAGTCATTCAGGAGAGGAATTAAGATGAACAGGCAATTCTTGTTGGCAGCAAGGCCTCGGGGCTGGGTGAAAGAAGGTGATTTCAAGTACCAGGAAGACGCCGTTCCGACCTGTGCTGAGGGTCAGATTCTAGTCAGGACGAAATATATTTCTCTGGATCCGTCCATGAGAGGGCAGATGGAAAACAGGGCGGACTACGCAGCACCTCTGGAGGTTGGTGATGTCATGAGGGCCAATGGGGTCGCTGAGGTCATTGAGTCAAAGCATGCGGACTTTACAATCGGTGACCTCGTACTCGGTTCATTTGGGATGCAGGATTACATGAGCTTGAATCCGCAAATGTTGAAGGTCAGAAAATTTGCTGCCGGCGAGGATCCGCTGGCGGCGATTTCAGTCTATGGTGGCACTGGTATGACGGCCTATTTTGGCCTTCTGGATCTGGGCGAACCGAGCGAAGGCCAAGTGGTGGTGGTCAGTGGTGCTGCAGGTGCCACTGGTATGATCGCTTCGCAGATCGCCAAGATCAAAGGCTGTACCGTGATTGGCCTGGCGGGTAGTGATGCCAAATGTGAGTTTTTACGAGAACTCGGCCTGGATGGGACGATTAATTATAAGACCGAGAACATTGGAGATAAGCTGACAGAATTATGTCCTTCGGGTATTGACATTTATTTTGATAATGTTGGTGGTGAAATTCTTGATCTGTGTCTGGCAAGATTAGCGATGAATGCGCGTGTCGTCATTTGCGGGGGTATATCCCGATATAATCTGGAAGGGCCCATTCCGGGTCCAAAGAATTATTTCAACCTGGTTTATCGAAGGGCTCGGATGGAAGGCTTTATTGTGGTGGACTATGCAGACCGGTTTAAAGAAGCGACAGAGCAGCTCAGCCTTTGGGTAAATGATGGCCGTATTCGCTATAAGACACATGTAGTGGATGGCTTTGAAAACCTGCCTAGAGCTTTGATAGGTATGTTTAACGGTGAAAACCTGGGCAAGACGGTGGTCGCTTGTGACGCCTGAAGCGAAGTTAGCGCTATTGTTTTTTTGCCCAGTCCAAAGCAGCCGTGCTGGCGGTCCAGTCAATGGCATTCTGTAGTAGCTTTTGGAAGGTCTTGTTTTCCCAGGCAATTGGATCGTCGCCTGATTGCAAGTAGGTGATCGGGCTGTTTGCGTAATGTTTTAACCAACCAACTAAATCACTGCCTGGGGGGTGCGCCCAGTCCTGATTAGAGTTCATCTTACCTTCCTTTACGACTTTAGCGGCAGAATAAAAATTGTCGGAGGTGAAATCGAAATTACTTCTCAGGAGCGGAATAATATCTTCCTCAAACACCTCAAATAAGTAGAGTTCATCCTCGATTGAAAAGCTCGGCGGTAAGCCCTCGAGGATGGGATGCTGAGGTTCAAGTACGGTGACTTCGTGAGTTGTATGATGGCGATAACCGCTGTCGAGAATGTTTTTGCCTCTTAGTGTGCTTGGCAGATAGAGGAATCTCCCCCCAACAATTTCTGCGTATTCAGGCCAATTTGGCCAGCCCGCAATGGCGTGGTGTAAAAATAGCATACCCTTGCCTGAATCGAGCAGGTCCAGAAATTGTGCCTTAAACGCCCTGTCGGGTTCTAAGAAGTCTGGGCCTCCAGGTGAAAACTGAATACCCGGCATGTCATAAAAAACAATACAATCATAGTCAGCCATAAAATCTTTTCGCAGTAGATGGCAAGCCGCGGGCTGTTCAACATGAGTATAGTCAAGTTCAAGTTCATCGAAGAGTTCGAAAAATGGACCTCGAGAGAAAGGGTGCCCTTTTGTGACGAGTAGAATATTCGGTCTGGTCATAGTGGAAGTGACTGAGGTGGTTAACTGCGTTAGTATCTCAGCTTTAGCCATCAGTAGTAAAATGGGAATTTGAATTCAGTGACAACACCAATCGATGAATTAGATGGAAACAAGTCCTGGCAGAAGACGAAAAGTGAAAACACCAAAGCGCTGATTTTAGAAGCCACACTCGACTGTTTTTTGGAGCTGGGATATAACAACACAACCACAGAGAAAGTTGCGGCAGCCGCGGGGGTATCAAGAGGGGCCATGCTCCACCATTTCCCACAAAGATCTGGGCTGATCCACGCTGCTGTTTTATATCTTCATAAAAAACGCCTAGATTTGTTTCACGAGCAGCTGACCAGACTCAATTTTGATGCCCAATTTAGTCTCATGGAGGAAGGTATCGACACCTTCTGGGAACAGCTTAAGTCGCCACTTTTTACGATTTTTTATGAACTGCAGATGGCGGCTAGAACCGACCCTGAACTCAAATCAGTGCTCGGGCCAGCAACTTCTGAATATCAGAAATCCTGGAGAAGTATAGCTGAACGGATTTTCCCGGATTTAGCACTATCAGAAAAATTCAATCTGGCTAACCGGGTAACCGTGTTTTTGTTGGAAGGAATGGCAATGGACCAAATCTCGATGAGTGAGCGCAGGAACGTGGAAGTCGCAGATGAGGTGGTCAGGTGGCTGAAAAAGTCATTAAGAGAGATGCTTGCAGATGTGGAAGGCATCGATAGAGAGTCGGCAAGAAAGCGGTCTGGTTAAATTTTTACGAATGAGTAAAGGGAGCATTAAGCATGAAGATAATCATATCGGGTACCGTTGATATTGATCCTGAGCAGATGCAGGCAGCAATGGCAGCCGCAAAACCACTGATTGAAGGCGCGTTGACTCAAGAGGGGATTTTAGATTATGACTGGTGTCCCAACCCTCTAGTGCCTGGCCAGATAAGAGTGTTTGAAAGGTGGGTCGATACCGCCTCGCTACAGAATCATTTTAACAACCACTGGTATCAGGATATGCGCGCTACACTGGCTCAGTTTGGTATCAGAGGCGCGGACGTATTGAAATACAGAATTGAATTGGCAGAACCGGTTTATGATGAGACGGGAACTGCTCGATCAGATTTTTTTACGGAGTAAAATGATGTCTAATCCAGTAGAAGATGAGCTGGCGATTAGAGAATTAGTCGCTTTATATGCTGATGCAGTCAATCGAGTTGACGAGGCCCAATGGGCAGACACCTGGACTGAAAATGCAAAGTGGTCGCTCCCAATGGTAACGGTTGAAGGTAAAACCCAGATAGTTGGCTTGTGGGTTCAGGCGATGTCCAGTTTCGATTTTGTTGCTCAGCTGGTTTACCAGGGTGTTGTTAAAATTAATGGTAATACTGCGACCGGCCGCTGGTATCTTGCCGAGCATCTTCGTCCGAAAGGGGATCCAAAAGGTCGATTTAATATTGGTACCTACATAGATGAGTACGTGAAAGAAGACGATCGATGGCGATTCTCCGATCGCCGTTATCAAGTGATGTACAACGATGAAGGCACAGGTGACATGTCCGGTACAATCATTCCTTTGTCAGAAGGTGATTAAACCGATCATATCTTAAATTTGCTTTCTTTCTACAAACAGTCAAGCTTGACTGTTTTTGATCGTAGGCGCATCATCTGTGGGTCGAATCCTCAAACTTAAGACAAGGGTCTAGTGCTGGTTTGCGAATTAAGCCCGAACCTATCCAAATTGTCGGAGCGGAGCTGTTTGAAGTGAGGAGCAGAGGGTATTGTCAGAGAGATAGTGATGTATCACAATCGATCGTTTCAGTGAGTTAAACGGGAAAACATCGTGGCTAAAAAATTGTCGAATAAGATTCTTAAGGAACTTCATCTCCGAATGGTTCGTATACGCCGTTTTGAGGAAGAAGCCGGGAAAATGATGGAAAACGGTAAGATACCGGGTGCGCTGCACCTTTATGTAGGCCAGGAAGCCGTTGCTTCAGGTGTTATGCAGCACCTTTCAGAATTGGACCAGATTACCAGTACGCATAGAGGCCATGGGCATCTTATTGCCAAAGGAGGCGAATTTTCCAGAATGTTCGCCGAATTGTACGGAAAAGCAACCGGTTATTGCCGGGGTAAGGGTGGCAGCATGCATATTTCTAATATGGATCTTGGCATGCTAGGCGCCAATGGCATTGTAGGCGGTGGCCCCCCCATCGCTATGGGCGCGGCATTTTCAAATAAATTCAGGAAAACCAAGCAGGTTGCAGTGGCTTTTTTTGGAGATGGTGCCTCTAACGAGGGTAGTTTTCATGAGGCGGCAAACATGGCTGCACTGTTTAAATTACCTTGCGTGTTCGTGTGTGAAAATAATGGTTATGGGGAATACACTCCTCAGGCGAATCATCAGGCGGTAGTTGATGTTGCCGACCGAGCAGCAGGTTACGGGATGCCCGGTGTGGTGGTTGATGGTATGGATGTGATTGCCGTATATGAAGCAGCCGAAGAAGCTATAAAGAGGGCCCGTGCAGGAGAGGGGCCGACCTTGCTGGAGTGTAAGACATATCGTTTTTATGACCATGTCGGCGTTCGTGGCATGGGTTTGACCTACCGCACTGATGAAGAACTTGAGGAGTGGAAAAAACGCGATGCTATTACCGGATTTGAGGCGCGGTTGCTGCAGCTCGGTACCATTACACAAAAAGCAATCGATGCTGTCTATGCGAACATCAATGCAGAAATTGAAGAAGCAATTCAGTTTGCAGAAGATTCCCCTTTTCCACAACCAGAAGAATTGTTAGAAGATGTATACAGCGTGAGGGCAGAAGGATGAGTGAAGCAAGAGAGCAGAAGCCGCGTAAGCTTCCCTATGTAGCGGCTATCACGGAAGGGGTCAGGCAAGTTTTGATGGAGCAGGAAAACGCTTTTGTCGCCGGTGAAGACGTGGGTCAAGCGGGTAGTGTGTTTGGCTATTATCAGGGTTTGTTTGATGAATTTGGCAAGGATCGAATTATAGATACACCGATCAGCGAGAAGGGCATTATAGGGCTTGGAGTCGGTGCCTCAGCAACGGGTTGTAGGCCGATTCTTGACCTCATGTTTATGGATTTTATTGGTGAATGCATGGATGAGATCGCCAACCAGATGGCAAAGATGCGATTCATGTTTGGCGGGGCTGCCACGCTACCTGTGACGGTGCTGACCATGGCTGGTGCTGGGGTCAACCTGGCAGCACAGCATTCACAGAGTCTGGAAGCCTGGCTGGCGCATCTTCCAGGCGTTAAAGTGGTGATGCCATCAAATGCTTATGACGCCAAGGGTCTTATTATTGCAGCCACCCGGGATGATAATCCGGTGTTTGTGGTGCTCAATAAAATGAGTCTTGCGCTGCAGGCAGAAGTGCCGGAAGAAATGTACGAAGTTCCAATAGGTAAGGCCGAGGTGGTGCGTGAAGGTAAGGATATGACGATCCTTGCTATAGGTCGAATGGTACATGAAGCGCTGGCTGCAGTTGAACCTTTGAAGGAACTGGGTGTTGATGCCGAAGTGATCGATGTACGAAGCATTCAACCATTTGATACTGAAACTGCGATTGCATCTCTGCGTAAGACGCATCGAGGCTTAGTAGTCCATGAAGCTGTCCGGTTTGGAGGCTTTGGTGGGGAAATCGTAGCTCAGTTACAAGAACTGGCGTTTGATTATCTTGATGCGCCGATAGCAAGGGTTGGCGCGCCTTTCTCTCCAGTGCCTTTTAGTCCAGCTCTCGAGAAAGTATATATACCGAATGCAGAAGCTATCGTTGCGGAAGTTCGAAAAACCCTCGGGGTCTAACACGTGCTGACCATTGGCGTTGTTGCCAATCCATCATCTGGAAAGGATATACGTCGATTAGCTGGTAAAGCATCAGTATTTGACAATCGAGAGAAGCAGGCGATAGTGCGGCGAGCGATCACTGGTGCGATTAATGCAGGAGCAAAGCGTATCGCTTTTATGGATGACTCGCACTCTATTGCCAGCTGTGCGTTGGCCGAGCTGAGTTTGAAATCAGCGATCAAACTGCATGACATTGCCTGCCCTAAGTCGGCGACAGCGCTTGATACCATCGCAGCTGCTCAGCAGATGAAAGAGTTTCCCTGTGATGCCATTTTAGTCTTGGGTGGGGACGGCACGAATCGGGCTTTTGTGAAGGGCTGGAGGGATGCAACCCTACTATCACTTTCCACTGGGACTAATAACGTCTTCCCCGTGATCTGCGAAGCTACTGTGGCAGGTACAGTGCTGGGGTTATTGGCAAGGGGAGCTTTGCTGCTTGAAGAAGTCACCCGGCAGACAAAAATAATTGATATTCGAATAGAAAATGAAAAAGATGACCTTGCCCTTATTGATGCTGTATTTACTTCGGATTCTTTTATCGGCTCCCGGGCATTACTGGATGCAGATGTATTGATTCAGGCAGTATTAAGTCGAGCAGATCCTGTGGCGGTCGGTATGACTAGTCTGGGTGGGCTTATCGAACCCGTAAGCGAAGCAGAAGATGCAGGTTTAAATGTGGTGTTTGGTCCTGGCGGTAATAAAATAAGTGCACCTATTGCGCCAGGACTGTTTACCAGCGTTGCAGTGAAGTCGATCCAGAAAATCGATTATTCCAGTTCAGTTGAATTCACGGGGCCGGCAATACTGGCGCTGGATGGTGAACGTGAAAGGGTCATTGAAACAGGGCAGAAGGTGGAACTTGTGCTGAGCAGGACTGGACCAAAAGTGGTAGATATTAACAAGGCCATGCATTTGGCAGCAGAACGCGGTTTGTTTATTCAATGAAAGGGGGCTCAATTGCCTAAGGAAATTTATCTCGTAAAAGTAGGCATGACCATGACCGAGGGGATGGTATCGGAGTGGTTTATTGCAGACGGTGATGAAGTAAAACAAGGGGAGCTTCTTTATGCCCTTGAGACCGAAAAGATAAACCTGGATGTGGATGCGGATGCCTCGGGCATCGTTCGCCATTCGATAGAACCGGGGGTGAACCTGGCGCCAGGTGATGTGGTTGGTTATATCTACGAGCCTGGAGAGACTATTCCAGACGCTCTGCAGGCGATCCCGAGCCGTGCTGGGGAAGGCGAGGTTGAATTGACCGAAGCGGTTACTGTTTCATCAGATAACGCAGTTGCCGTGGCTACAGCACCAACAGGCCGGTTAAAGTCATCGCCAGCCGCTCGTCGTCTTGCTGGCGAGCTTGGTGTTGATATCACAGTGGTGGCTGGAACAGGGCCTGGAGGTAGAATCGTTGAGGCCGATGTCCTTCTTGCATCGACGCGTATTGAATCGGTCAAAGCCTCACCGTTAGCACGCAGGTTAGCTGAGCAGAGAGGTATTGACCTTAGCACCGTTACCGGGTCAGGACCCGGTGGGCGTATTGTTCAGGCTGACCTTGATGGCTTGAAGCAGCAATCGGTGCCTAAGGTTGCTGCAACTCAGGCGACAGCCGGAGAGGTGATTCCTTTGAAAGGCATGCGTAAAACCATCGCCCAGCGTATGCACCAGAGTCTGCAGGAGAGTGCGCAGCTTTCCATGGATATGCTGGCTTCGATGGAAGAGGCCGTGAGTATGCGGAGTCAGTTACTAAAAGAGTGGGAAGGCGAAGCCAGGCCAACTTTTACAGATTTTGTTGTTAAAGCCGCAGCCAAGGCATTACTCGTGCATCCGCAAATGAATAGTGTATTTGCACCCAGTGGAATCACATTAGTTGAATCGATCAATATAGGAATTGCCGTTGCCGTTGAAGAAGGTTTGATGGTTCCTGTGGTTCGCGATGCTGACAAGTTAACGTTAAAGGACATATCGATAGAAACGGCCCGGTTGGCAAGTGGTGCACGCGATGGCACCTTAAACCTGGATGATTACGCTGGTGGAACCTTTACTCTGTCTGCATTGGGTATGTTTGGCGTGGATTCTTTTACGCCGATTATCAATCAGCCCCAGTCCGGTATTTTGGGAATTAATAGAATATTTGATGGTCTGACCTGGGACCAGGATAAACCGGTGAAAACCAAGCAGATGAATTTATCGCTAACCTGGGATCATCGTGTAATTGATGGTGCGCCTGCTGCAGAGTTTCTGGCAACGGTAGTCGAACTACTCTCTGAACCATACAGGTTACTGGTATGAATGAATTTGACCTTATGGTAATTGGTGGCGGGCCTGGTGGCTATGCCGCGGCGATCCGGGCATCGCAGCTTGGATTGAACGTGGCCCTGGCGGAAAGGGAAGCCCTGGGTGGAACCTGCCTTAATTGGGGGTGTATTCCCACTAAATCTTTGCTCCATGCTGCTGAGTTACTGAGGAATATAAGCCATGCAGATCAGTTGGGCATCCGTGTTGGAGAGGTTCATTTTGATCTGGCAGCCATGGTTAATGAATCCCGGAGCGCGGCGAACCAGCTGAGTCAAGGTGTTCAGCATTTAATGAAGAAAAATAAGGTCACTATATTCACGGGTGAAGCGGTGATTGAGTCCCCTGGGTTGGTCCGAGTTGGTGATGAAGAAATACTGGCAGATAATATCATCGTTGCCACGGGTGCCAGTCCGCGGTCACTTGGCAACATCCAGCCAGATGGAAACCGGATCTGGGGAGCAAGAGAGGCGATGACCCCGGGTTTTCTACCGGAAACGCTGCTGATTGTTGGAGCCGGTGCCATTGGCGTTGAATTCGCCAGTTTCTATGCCACGCTGGGTACAAAGGTAACCCTCCTGGAAGTAGCCAGCCAGATTCTGCCGGTAGAAGATGCTGAAATAGCTGAGTTAGCCATGGCTGCTTTCAGGCAGCAGGGAATTGAAATCCTGACCAGTTGTTCACTTGAAAATCTCAAGGCCAATGAGCAGGTGGCAAGCGCCTCTATAGGCGGTGAAAGCCGCGAGTTCGATGCGGTCATTCTGTCTGTTGGCGTCAAAGCCAATCTTTCAGGTTCGGGTATAGATAAGCTTGGCATCGAGCTACTCGATGGTTTTATTGAAGTGGATGAGGTCCAGCGCACCAATTTGCCGGGTATTTTTGCCATTGGGGATGTAACCGGAGGTCCATGTCTTGCACACAAGGCGACTCATGAGGCTATGATTGCAGCCGAGGAGATAGCCGGTCTGAAAACCCATCCAGTTCAAAAAAGTCGAATTCCGGGCTGTACTTATAGTCATCCTCAGATAGCCAGTATCGGCCTGAAGGAGGCGGACCTTAAAGATCGACCCTACAAGGTCGGTCGATTTCCGCTGTATGCTAACGGCAAAGCGGTGGTAACCCGGCAAACCGAAGGCCTGGTAAAAACATTGTTCGACGCGGATTCAGGAGAACTGCTTGGTGCTCACCTGATCGGTGATGGGGTGACCGAGCTGATTCATGGTTTCGCCCTGGCCATAGGGCATGAAGCCACCGAAGCGTCTTTAATGCAGACTATTTTTCCTCATCCTACTCTCTCTGAAGCGATGCATGAGTCGGTATTAAACGCTTTTGGGAGAACGCTGCACCTCTAAGGAGACTTGTCTATGGATCTTTTTAGTATTGAAAACCTCTTGGATCCCTATCCAGTCTATAAACAGATGCGCGATGATGTCAGTCCGGTTTATTTCGATGAACGTATGAACCTGCATGTAGTTACTCGTTATGATCTGCTGCGAGAAGTACTTAAAAGAACGGATGATTTTTCCAGTAAATTCGATGCTTTTATGGCTAACACTCGACAAGCTGCGCTGGCGAGACTGAGCGGTCCGGTACTTGCTGAGCTGACCCGAATCTCCAAAGGCTTGATTGACACTCCCCCCACCATGTTAACGCTGGATGAGCCTGATCATAGCCAGTATAGAAACCTGGTCGCCAAATTGTTTACCGGATCTCAAATCAGGCAGTCAGAAGCAGGCGTGAGGCGCGTAATCAACGCAAAGCTGGCAGATTTGTGCAGTTCCACCGAAACTGAATTTATGTCGGTGTTCGCTTTTCCAGTACCTTTGGAGATCATCTCTGAAAGGCTTGGAATCCCTGTACAGGATCGAGAATTTTTCTATGAAGCGGCAACAGCAGCGGCATCGGCGCTTAAGATGACGCCAGTGGACGATGACGAGATGTTGCACAGGGCTGAATTAGCAGTAGGGCTGCAGCAACTACTCATAGGTATTATTGAGCTCAGGCGCAGGCAGCCCGAAGAAGATATGATTACCCTGCTGGCAACCAGCCATCTGGAAAATGAGGGCAGGTTGCTCACTCATGGCGAGGCCTTGAGTATACTCGGTCAGTTTTTAGTTGCCGGTCATGAAACCACCACTTCCAGTTTTGGTTGGGCCATGCTGCAATTGTGTCGGCAGCCTGAACTACAAGACCTTATTCGCGGCGATGAAAAGCGCACAAAAGTATTCGTAGAAGAAGCTCTGCGACTGGAAGCCCCGGTCCAGGGTCTACCGAGGAGAGTCACCCGGGATACTCAGTTAGCAGGGTATTCGCTCTCGCAGGGAGATATGATCATGCTGCGGTTTGGTTCTGCTAATCGAGATGACAGGCAGTTTGATAACCCAGATGAGATTGATCTAAGCAGAGAAAAAGCGGGCCTGCAGATGTCTTTTGGTAGTGGCCCGCATCATTGTATCGGTGCTCCGCTGGCTCGACAGGAACTGAACATTGGATTCATGGAAATCATGAAGCGGATTCAGTCAATTACCCTTGATCCACTTCAGCCGGAACCCCTTGCTGAGCCAAGCTTTATTCTCAGGGGCTTATCTAAGCTTCCGATCGCCTTTGAACTCAGGACCTAAAACCTGGCATTGTCATCTTGATGACAGGTGGAGGAAACTATTTTGAAGCGTCTCCCGGGGTAATCGGGAAACGCCCCTGGGCTCAGTCAGCCGACGTGCATGCTTTGTGATATGACTGCAAATCCACTCGTTGCTGCCAATCGTTTGCCGACTACCGCCTGATACTCGCTTGAGTTATACCAGGCTTTTGCAGCTTCAGTTGATTCAAAACGAATAATGACGGTTTGCGGTCCTGGCGCGTCACCTTCGATGGTTTCCGCCGCTGAATCAAATGCGACCAGCTCAGCACCGTATTGCTGGAGGGTGGGCCCAGCCCCAGCACTGTATTCACCATAAAGCGCGGCGTCATTAACTTGATATTGGGCTATAAAAAAAGCAGCCATAGATTTCTCCTTGTTTAAAGTTAAGTGTTTAAAGTTAAGTGTTTAAAGTTAAGTGTTTAAAGTTAAGTGTTTAAAATTAAGTTTGGCGGGTGCCATAAATGGGAGCAAGATTGCCGTTTTCGTCTCGGATGTCAAATTCCTGGCTAAGGTCTTCGACCCATTGAATTGAACCTGAACGCAGCATCAGGTCACTGGCCATTGCCAGTGCCGGAATGGTTCGGCCTACGCCCAGCGGCGTCTGTGATTTTGATAGATCAATGCCATTTTTGGTGGCGTGGGCAAGGATAAATTCAGTGGCAACAGTGCCCGGATAAAGAGAAATCGCGGCGATTCCTTTTTCTTTCAGTTCGATTGCCATATCTGCGGTAAGGCGGTCTAAACCTGCTTTACCCGCTCCATAAGAGGACGAAAAGTGGTAAGAAAGCCCACCTGGCGAAGAAACATTGACTATCATGCCACCGGCTCCAGCCTCAAATAGAAGCGGGGCAGCGTGCCAACTGGCTACATAATGGGCCCTGAGACCGATACCGACCTGATCGTCCCATACCTGAATGGGATGATCCCAGAAACCACCACCCCAAGCCGGTGGAGAGGGGATTTTGTAGACATTGTTGACCAGGATATCAATTCGGCCTTGTTCGTCTTTAACCTGTTGGAAGAAACTAGCGATCTGGTCATCAATACTGTGATCGACTTGCACACCATAACCTTTGCCACCGGCAGCATTAATAGCTTCTACACTGGTCTCCAGGGTAAGTTCACCTGGTCCAGTTGTACGTCCGGTCACATAAACCGTGGCTCCTTGTTCGGCAAGCGCAATAGCGCAGCCCTTGCCAATGCCTCGAGTTGCGCCAGTTACAACACAGATTTTCCCTTTTAGCTGGTTACTCAATAAGATTCTCCCTTTTCTGTTGATCTGCTTCTAAATTAGTTCAGCCAGTTTTGAGCGTTGCCAGGTACCATCTCCAAACATAAACTCGCTGTGTATTTGCCGTTTGTGATAGACCTGGATATCAGCTTCCCAGGTGAAGCCGATGCCGCCGTGCAGTTGGGTAGAGCATTGCGATGCCAGGCTTGCTGTATCGGATGCACTGGATTTGGCCAGGTGGGCACAGCGCGGAGCATCATCTTTGTCAAAATCGAAGGCACAGGCGGCATTGTAGACTAGCGATCTTGTTGCGTCCGTCTGAATCATCATATCGACGATGGGGTGCTTGACTGCTTGGAAGAAACCAATGGGGCGATCAAACTGCTGTCTCACCTTGGCATAGTCAGCGGTAGTCTGTAGTTGCCATTCAGCGGCTCCTGCAATATCAGCGGCTATCAGGGTGAGTAAAGCGGGCAGGGCGGCCTTCAAACTTGGTTCGCCATGGCCTGGGTCACATAAAGTTTCTGCTTGGGCGCCGGAGAATACCAAACAAGCTTGATCCCGGGTCAGGTCTACTATCCGATCTGGTTCCAGCGTGATACCGGGTTGATTGGCGCTGACTTTAAATAGGCCAATGCCATTTTCTGAGTTGGCAGCAACAATAAAATGATCTAGTTTTTGTGCATCAGTGACGTACCAGGAGGTGCCTGTGAGTGTCCCTGCCTCGTACATTACGTCGGTTGAATCTGTGTTCAGTGAGCCCTGCTGTCCATAGATGGCCAGGCCGACGCTCTCGCCCGTCGCTATTTGGCTCAATAACTGGTCGGCACCGGCAGATTTCAATTCTCTCAACAAAAAGCAGGCTTGTAAGGTTGTAGACAAGGGTGTGGGTAGGGCGAACCGTCCTATCTCTTCAGCAAGCGCAGTTGCAGCGACCAGGCCCATTCCTATGCCGCCCTGTTCTTCGGGGACAGCTACTGCGTGCCATCCCAACTGGATCATTTGCTGCCAGGTGTCTTTATCAAAAAATCCCACTCGAGTCGCGCCATGATAGGGGTCTTCTGTTCCCTCGAGGCTTGGCCTTAGCATATTAATAGGTTGTTTTTCAGTAAGAAATTTTGCAAAAGTCTCCTTCAGCATACTGATATCTTCATTAAATCCAAAATCCTTTGGCTGACTCATGTTACTCGTCCTGATATAAATTATTTTGTTTTTGGCATTCCCAGGACTCTTTCGCCCAGAATGTTACGTTGAATTTCACTGCTGCCACCGGAGATCGTACCGGTGTAAGTATTCATGTAACCCAACGCCCACTTGCCATCGTCGGCGGCATGGGTATCGCGGGTATACAGGCTCGAGCTCAATCCTAATATACCTAAAGCAAGATGATGGAGGTCCTGAGAAATCTCACTTCCCGCGACTTTGCCCTGTAGTGGGATACGCATGGCGCCGCCATTGATGGCCTTTACCCTAGTCCTGCGGGCATTTTGAATTGCTGCCTCAGTGCGTTCATACATTTTCATAAGGCGATCTCGCCAGATGGGATCATCCCAAACTGACTTGCCGTTGCGGATGGTATCCTTTGCCAGGTTGATGACCTGCTGCATAACCAGTCTGGGTGATTCACCGGCGACAGCACCGACGCCGACTCCTGCGCCTCGCTCGCTAGTGAGTGTCGACATGGCAACCTTCCACCCGGCACCAACTTCATCTACTCTGAGGTGATCACCGATTTTCACCTGATCCAGAAAAACCTCATTGAAACCGGATTCGCCGGTCATTTTATGAATAGGTTTAACCGTAATGCCCGGGTCAGCCATGGGTGCAAGGAAGTATGTAATACCACCATATTTATTTTGTTTGTCATCTCTGGCAAGTAACAGCATCCATTGGGCAAAATGGCCCAGACTAGTCCATACCTTGCTACCATTGATGATCCAATGGTCGCCCTGCTTCTCTGCACTGGTCTGGAGCGAAGCGAGGTCAGATCCTGCTCCGGGTTCACTGAAACCCTGGCACCAGATATGCTCTGCGGTAAAAATGGGTGGTAGAAAGGTTTTCTTTTGATCTTCTGTGCCATGGGCCAACAGGGTCGGTACAGTCATTCCCAGCCCGATCCAGTTGATAAAATAAGGCACTTTTGCCCTATGTACTTCAGCGCTGGCGATCTGCTGTAACCCAGTATGCCCATGACCGCCATATTCCGTAGCAAGGTCTGTGGCGATTAATCCTGCTTCGTAACACTTTGCCTGCCATTCAGACAGGTAGATTCTGTGCTCCTCATCAACTACTTCGTAGGCTGCCTGGGGTAGTGGTGTCTTAGTCGGTCCGGGCCGGTTTTCCGCTAACCAACGCCGGCAGAATTCCTGAAATTCCTGCTGTTCATTACTCAATCTGGTCTCCGACATAATGTCTCCTGTCTTTATCAATGGCTCGCTATCGCTAATGGCCTTCTTTAAATTACTAAAATAGTGTATTACTTGTCCGTAAAAAGCCTCTGAATACTGGAAAAATCTTTAGCACCGGCTCCTTTGCTGCCATGTACGCGGTACAGATTACGGGCCAGTGCACCCAGGGGTACGGAGGATTCTGTTGCTAAAGCGGATTCCATCGCCAGTCCCAAATCTTTAATCATCAGATCGACAAGGAAACCGCCATCGTAGTCGTTGGCTGCTGGGACGTTTTCCATCACTCCAGGGTAAGGATTATAAACTTCCAGGGCCCAGTTTCCTCCGGAACTCTTGCGCATAATTTCAGATAATACCTTTGCATCAAGGCCATTATTGACGCCCAGTTGCAAAGCCTCAGCAGTCCCGCTCATGAGTACTGATAGCAGCATATTATTGCAAATTTTAGCCACTTGGCCTGCACCAGCAGCGCCTGCGTGGAAAATATTGGAGCCCATGCTCTTTAAAACCGGCCTGGCCTTGTCAAGATCGGCCTCGTGTCCACCAACGATAAAGGTCAGTGAGCCGGAAACAGCCCCTCCAACACCGCCTGATACCGGAGCATCAAGCATAGCAATGCCCCGCGCTTGAGCCGCTTCTGCAACTATTCGTGAAGTTGCAGGCGAAATAGTACTGCAGTCAATGACCAGACTCGAAGGGTCTATCGTAGGCATAATACCTTCAACACCCAGGTAGAGAGACTCTACATGTTGCGAGGCCGGTAGCATAGAGATAACCACATCAGCGCCGGAGACAACCTCAGTGACATTATTGCAGGCGATTCCTCCGGCTTCGGTTAGGGATTGCATCGCTTCAGGCACAATGTCATAGACTGCGACTTCATAATTGGCCTTGAGAAGGTTCCCAGCCATTGGCCTACCCATGTTGCCCAGTCCGATAAATCCGATTTTTTTCATGATAATTCGATGCTCAAATTAGTCTGCAAGATTGTCAAGGGGGTGGGAGATCCAGGGTGACTTAAAATGGTCCTGGATATGATCCTCAGGGACCTCGCCATAGGCATAAGTCCATTTAGGGTTCAGATCTTTCTCGATTAGCAGAGCCCTGACGCCTTCCTGGTAGTCATGGTGGCGGCTGCAGTTTACAGCGATGGTTAATTCCATCTTGAACATCTCTTTCATCGTCATACTTTTAGCGCGACGAAATTGCTCAATGATGATCGCTGCAGTCGTCGGTGAGCCGCGTTGAAGGCTTGTTTTTGCGCGGCTTAACCATTTGTCATCCGGCCAGCTTGACATGGCTTGAAGCAGCTCCAGGTTAGGATCTTCAGCGGATAGTGCCGTTTCCATATCGTGGTTAATCAGCTGGTGGTGCTTTTCAAGTAGTGAATCAGGGAATGGCCCGCTGTGGCCGTTGAGGTCTTCCAGTATGGCTGCGATCTGGGCGGAGACATCAGTTTGGCAGTTGACCTGGACCAGGTCGTGGAGAAATCTGGTTTTGAGTTTGTGGGTTACCAAATGGCTAACCATGCCTACCATGAGGCCATCCTTACCGTTTAGGTTTGCCCCGGTTAAGGCAATAAAGTGGCTCCAGATAGGCGACATTTGATTAAAAGTGCAGGTGGCACCAGCATCTGGAAAAAGCCCAATAGTGATTTCTGGCATTGCGATTCGGGTTGTTTCCGTGGCGATTCGGAATTGGCATGCGGACAGTATCCCCAAGCCGCCACCCATGACGATGCCGTGTCCCCAGGCTATTGTTGGCTTGGGAAAATTACGCAGACTGTAGTCGAGTCTATATTCACGTTCAAAGAAGGCATCACAGTATGGCGATGGGGCACCGGGATGCGCTTTCATGTCATGATACATACTCTGAATATCGCCACCGGCCGAAAATGCTCTGTCTCCAGTTGAGTCGATTAGAATAAAAAGGACCTCACTACGGATTCGCCAGCGTTCCAGCTGAGCGCTGAGCAGGTCGATCATTTCGAGATTCAGGCTGTTTAGGGTCGCTTCCGAATTCAGGGTGGCGACACCAGCACAGTAACCATTTGAAAGTTCGAATTCTGATATTAAGACAGGTTTTGTCATTTAGGCGTTTTTCCAGATTGGCTTGCGTTTACCCAGGAAGGCATTGACCCCTTCTTCCTGGTCTGCGGTTGAGAAAAGTGCCACGAATTCATCTCTTTCATTAGCCAGAGCAGTTTCCATATGATCGGTTCTTGCGGCCATGATCAGTCGTTTACAAGCGGATACGCTGGTGGGGCTTTGATTGCCGGTCATGGCTGCCAAAGCCAGAGATCGTTCAAGACTCTGGCCTTTTTCCACGACCTCTTCTATTAATCCGATGCTAAGAGCGGTATCCGCGTCGACGCGTTCACCGCATAGTATCATTCTCTTAGCCCAGCCCTCACCGACTAACCAAGGCAAGTGCTGAGTACCCAGTCCGCACGGCAGCAGACCTACGGTCGCTTCGGGTAATGCCATGACAGCTTGCTGCTCAGCAATCCGTATGTCGCAGGCCATGGCACATTCCAGTCCGCCGCCCATCGCATATCCATTGATGGCAGCAATTGAGACACCACTGAAACGAGTCAGCGCTTGAAAAGCACCGTGGAACCGATCAGCCATGACCCTGGCATGTTCGGCATCACCATCAGCAAATAAATTCAGGTCAGCGCCTGCGGAGAAAAATTTGTCCCCTTGTCCCGTTATGACCAAACTGTAGCAATTCGGGTCTTTGTTTAAGTTGTCGATCAACGCCTCAAGGGCTTCAAGGTTATCCGCATCCCAGGTATTTGCTGCCGGGTTGTTGATAGTGACAAGTGCAGTAGTTGCTCTCATTTCAAATAGCAATTTATCAGTCACGTAAACTCCTTTGCAGTATGGCGGTTTCAATATTTGCGATTTACCCTAAGTTACTGGAAATGACGAATTTCATGAGTTAGGGGGTTACCCTAGACAGGAGTGTGAATTTAATCCACTCGCTGCAGCCTCAACCAAAAACGGCTTCCCTGCTAGGCTCATAGCCGAAGCTGGCCTGCGCCTGAGTCAGGCAATATTCGTTACAGATCGCATGTTACTTCAGATCAATAGTCATATTGGCTGAAGCAACGGCATCACTGGAAAACCAGCGGGCCGTTATGGTTTTGGTTTCAGTATAGAATCGTATCGCCTGCTTTCCGTAAGCATGCTGATCTCCATAGAAAGAGTTTTTCCAGCCGGTAAATGAAAAGAATGGCAATGGTACTGGGATCGGGATATTGATACCAACCTGGCCTACTTCGATTTCACTCTGGAATCTGCGGGCTGCGCCGCCCGAAGAAGTGAATATAGAAGTACCGTTACCAAATGGATTGTCGTTAATTAGACTGATGGCTTCCTCCAGGGTATCAGCATTCACAGCGACCAGTACCGGTCCGAATATTTCATCCGTATAAATGGTCATTTTGGGAGAGACGTCACTGAATAAAGTAGGTCCGATCCAATTGCCATCGGGTAGGCCCTCAACGGTGCAATCACTGCCATCAAGTAGGCAGTTGGCGCCTTCCAGCTTACCTTTCTCAATATATTCAAGAATCCGGGCTTTTGCCTGTGGGCTGATCTGCGGTCCGTACCCGGCACCATTGTCATCCCAGGCGCCTGGTCTGACCTCAGACATGGCTTGAGCGACGTCAGGTATCCACGCTTGGGCGCTGCCCACAAATAACGCGACTGAAATCGCCATGCATCGCTGGCCTGCGGCCCCAACGGATGAGCCTACCAGCGAACTGATAGCCTGTTCTTTATTTGCATCTGGCATGATAACCATGTGGTTTTTCGCGCCGGTCATGCATTGCACTCGCTTTAAATTGTCAGTTCCGGTTCGGTAGACATGTTGGCCAACGCCCACCGATCCAACAAAAGAGATTGCCTTGGTGTCGGGATGCGTAATTAGCGCATCGACCTGCTCCTTACCGCCATGGATAAGCTGCAACAGGTTCTCAGGGAAGCCACATTCGTAGAAAAGCTCTACCAACCGGTTGGGTGTGATCGGGTCCTGCTCGGAAGGCTTTAATATAAAGGTGTTGCCGCAGGCGATGGCCATAGGAAACATCCACAGGGGAATCATCGCTGGGAAATTAAAGGGTGTTATGCCGACGCAAACACCGAGTGGCTGGATTAAACTATAGGTGTCAATGCCTCTGGCAACATTTTCGGAGGTTTCCCCCATCATCATGGCAGGGACATTACAGGCCTGCTCGGCAACTTCGATTCCTCTCCATACATCGCCTTGTGCATCGGCGAATGTTTTACCAGTTTCCTCGGAAAGAATTTCAGCGATCTCATCCTGCTTCTCTTTAAGTAGCATTTGATATTTCATCATTAGTCTGGCGCGTTCAGGGGCGGGTACCAGGCGCCATTCGGCAAAGGCTTTTTTCCCGGCTGCAACCGCCTCGCCGATTTCATCAGTGGTGGCGCAGGGTGCCTCGACGATGACGTCCTGGGTGGCTGGGTTCAATACGGCGATCGTATCGGGGCCCGTTCCGGGTCGGAACCCACCGTTAATGTAGAGATCTAAAACCTTAGCCATAAAATTATTCCTTATCTGTTGATGCTGCTGTCCTAAAGAAGGCCGTTGATGTTGCTGTCCCTGAAGCAATGCTTGTTGCTGCTGTCCAAAGGGGTCATTGACACAGCATTTTAAAGAAGGTCAGGAGGCAGTCAAAGCGTTAATGACCTTCATACTATTTGCCCTGTTCAGATAAATTCATTACACCCCAAAGTTTGATTAAACGCCAGTCAGAGGCGGCTTGATCACGAGCGGCTCTCATTGTTTCGCCTGTCAGTTTTGCATTACCCATGAGTCTAATCATCTCATTAAATCGACTTTGATCCAGTTTTTGGTGTGTGTTAACAGTGATCGGGATTTGCTGGCAAGTCTCTATCTGTTGAGGAGCCCTGTTATAAGCCACTCTGGCCGAGTCAGGTAATCTACTGTTTGGCAGAGACTGACTTCAATAGATGAGCGGCGCCATGGGGTGTGTTGATGGCTGCATTTGAGCCAAACATGCGTTCCTTCATTTGTCCGTAAACTCTGCGATTTTCTCCCAGCCGCGCCAGCGACTGGGCCTGGCTAAGCGCATTTTCGAGTAATGCTTCCTGACTGTATACCTGGCTGACAATGCCTGCCTCGGATGCCTCCGGTCCAGTCCAGCGTCGCGCTAGTTGTACTGTCTCAAAGAATACATTTGCCGGTAACTTGTGTTGGAACAAGGCCAGTTCTGGATCAGGAATGACCATGCCGATTTCAACTTCATTGGCACAGATAAAGCCGCGATCTTGCCTCATCAGGCGCACATCATGACACAACGCCATCATGAACCCGGCGCCGAAGGCGTGACCATTGATCGCACAAATTGAAGGCAGCGGTAGCGTTATAATTCTACCCATCAGGGCCATAAACTCCCCGCCAAAAGCGTCTTTGTCTCCGCCGGGATGGTCTCCAGAACTGGTTCTCCATTCTAAGTCCAGGCCGTTGGAAAAGAATTTCGGATCTGAAGAGGTTGTCACCAGAGCAGCAGGGCCAACTGATGCCTCTACTTCATCAAGTGCCGCGGCAATTTCACGAACAAATGTAGTATTCCAGCGGTTTTCACCTTCATCCAGAGTAAGAATAAAAGTTTGATTTTGTTTCTCCAGTTGTATCATACGGTTCTCAAGTTTAAGAGGTTGGCTGTGATAGTATCAGGGTAGGTACGGGTGCTTGCGTATCTGCGTTCAGCTTGGTTTATTTTTCTTGGGCTTGCAACAATATCTCAGGAGTTTCTGGATCAGGAAAGACGTAATTGAGGGAATAGCGACCTATGGATGAAATATCAGCAAGTGCTCTGAAAGAGTGTTTTGAATCCAGTGAAGATGATATCTGGATGCCCGATTTGAGCCACGTCAGCTGGTCGAATCGAGACTTTCTAGGCTGGATTCACCCATCTGGGCACTTAGGCTATGTTGTACTTGTCTCCCCACAGGATGGTTGCCTCAAAGGTGTAGTAATGCATCGTTTATTGAGATCCTCAACCAGGGTCAGGCTTGATATGTGCTGTCTTTGTCATCATGTCCATAGGTTAGATGGCACTGCCATGTTTACGGTCACTGAAAAAGGCAGTCGGGGGCGGAGAACAATAGCCAATGTGGTTTGCAAGGACCTGGATTGTAGTTTGCGTTTGCGAAACCTGGCAGAGCCGGGTAGTTTGATGACTGAAACGCTTTATCCTGAAGCAAAGATCTGGCGGATGCAGAAGACGCTGTATCGATGGCTGACAAGGGCTAAATATCTGTAAATTATCAATTCATTTGCTAATAAGGCATTGTTTTTCGTAATAGCAGGTTTTATTGAAAGTTGGCTTTGTTCTACCTTTGTCTGCGGGGATAGATATTCGTGGTTAGTTTTTTAACTTCATTTGACAAGGCATTACGTCCCAAGGGGCGGGTGTTTTTTGGCTGGTATATTGTTGCCTCGGCATCTGGCTTGCAATTGCTGTCCGGATTGCTCTGGATGCAGTCGTACGGTGCCTATGTGGTGCTGCTTCAGGAAGACTTTGGCTGGAGCAAAACAATGGTGGCAGGGGCATTTGCCTTAGCCAGAGTGGAAAGTGGCGTATTAGGGCCGCTTCAGGGGTGGTTAGTGGACCGTTTTGGGCCCAAGTCTATCCTTACTATCGGCATACTGATATTTGCACTCGGATTTTTCAGTTTCTCTGCCATTGACAGCCTGTTGGGTTTTTACTTGTCGTTTGCACTGATTGCGGTTGGTTCCAGCTTGGGTGGGTTTGCAACCGTAATGGTAGGCATCGTTAATTGGTTTAGGCAGCACAGGTCTAAAGCGGTCGCAATATCCCAGATTGGGTATTCTCTGGGTGGGTTAGCAGTACCGCTTTTAGTGATCTGTCTGCAAGCCATTGGCTGGAGGATGACGGCTTTTTATTCTGGGTTGCTTGTGTTGTTGATAGGCTTGCCCCTGGCGCAACTGGTACGTCATCGCCCGGCAGATTACGGTGAGGTGGCAGATGGTCAGAGCCTTGAATTATCAACTGCGACAGCTGGCCAATCCGTGCGCATTGATTTCAGTGCCAGGCAGGCTATGGCGACTTCTGCTTTTTGGTTGGTTTCACTCGGTCACGCGTCGGCTTTGCTTTGTGTGTCGGTGGTTATGGTGCATCTCGTTCCCCACCTGTCTGAGGGCCTTGGTTATAGCTTAACCGAAGCAGCTCTGGTGGTAGCCTTGCTGACAGGGTTTCAGATGTTTGGGCAGATAGTAGGGGGATATCTGGGGGATCGTTACAACAAACGATGGCTGTGTATTATCTGTATGATGATACACGGCATAGCACTATGGATATTGGCTTATGCTAGTAGCTTATCGGAAGTGATTTTGTTCGCGGTAATGCACGGTTTGGCGTGGGGGATTCGTGGGCCGCTGATGGTGGCTATTAGGGCAGATTATTTTGGCCCGAGCGCGTTTGGAACTATCATGGGGTTTTCATCGTTGATTTTGATGTTTGGAATGGCCGGCGGGCCTATTATCGCCGGTTTTATGGCGGATGTTTATGGTGACTATAAGGTTGGCCTGGCCAGCCTGGCCTGCGCGGCATTGTTGGGGAGTTTTTGCTTTATGTTCGCTCGCAAACCCGAGTTGCTCGATAACAAGGAAACAGCATGAAAGATGATAATGACGCAGCTGTGCTCTACGAGGAAAGCGATGGTATTGCGATTATTGCCATTAATCGGCCCGATAAAAAAAACACCTTAACGGAAGCAGTTATCCGGGGTATCGCCGAACGGGTTGATCAGGCGACCAGGAGTGCTGCTGTGGCAGCGATTGTACTGCGTGGCGTGGGCGATACTTTTACAGCAGGTTATGATCTGACGCAGTCGGAGGAACGATTTGATCGGGCGTTTGGTTCCAAAGCCATTGATGCCAGGGACGGCGCCTGGGACCCGGTCAGGGACTATCGGATGATGGGCAATAACGTACGCCGGTTCATGAGTATATGGGAGTGCCCGAAACCGGTTATTGGTGAGATCAGGGGCTGGGCCATTGGTGGCGCAACTGATCTGGTGTTGTGCTGCGACTTACTCTACATGGCAGACAACGCTTTCATTGGTTATGCTCCCAGTCGAATCTACGGGACACCTACGACGATGATGTGGGTGTATCGATTAGGCCTGGAACACGCCAAGCAGTTCTTATTGACGGGTAAAGCCATTAGTGCAGCGACGGCCCATAGAATTGGCCTGGTTTCAGAAGTATTTCCTGAAGCTGAACTTTCAAATCAGGTTGATCTTGCAGCAAAACAGTTTCTTAATATTCCCGCTAACCAGTTGGCATTGAATAAGTTACTAATCAATCAGGCTTTTGAAAATATGGGTCTGAGGACCACGCAGATGCTGGGTACCTTCTTTGATGGAATGGCGCGTCATACGGAAGAAGCCTATCGCTGGGTTGAATCCTTTGAAGACAAGGGGTTTAAGGAGGTTATCAGGCAACGTGATCAGCCCTGGCAGGATTATGGACAAGGAAACAGTGATGAAAAAGAATAGCCATGTGACTTGGCTGAGGTTATCCAAGCCGAGCCAGAGGCGGCAGGTTTGTTAAGCGAGTATCTCCAGGCCATGGGAATTGATCGCTGGACCGAGCGGGGAAGTTCGGTTGCACCAGTAATTGCCAGCAATCCATCCAGTGCAGTGCCTTCAGCGGCTGAAACCGCCACTACGTCGACATCGGGCCAGACATTTCATGTGTTGAATTTCCAGTCGCTGGCGATGCTGGTTGGCGTAGACCAGCATGAATCAGAGGTGTTGCCAGAAGCATTGCTGGGGATGTGTTATGAACTTGCTCGCGCCTATAACCGAGCCCCCTCCAGGCCAGTAGTTTCTGTGCTGGGTATGCAGAGAAATAAAGCACCGGAGGAATTTATCGCAGCACTCAGCCAGCTGCTCTCAGGCATGCCCAGGCAGATTATTGTGATAATGGATGTTCAGGCAAAAATCTCAGAGCATGCCAATAACGTATTGGACCTGCTGGCTAGCCGCAACGGCGATCACCTGGTTATTGATAACCTGATTGAGTTTCAAACCAGTGCTGCGCTAAAAAGAAAGCTCTGGGAAGATCTAATGGCTTCCAGGGTCAGGCCTCGTGGTGACTAAGGTAGCGTTCAGGGTAATGGCGTTAACTGATTTGTCTGCGGTACTCTGCAATGAAAAGTCGGCCTATTCACATCCCTGGAGCGAGGGTATTTTCCGGGATTGCCTGAATCAAAAGGGAGAAGCCTGGGTGTTAACTGCTGGAGAGATGATTGCTGGTCACGGTCTGTTGTCTATTGGCGCGGATGAAGCCCACCTGCTGAATGTGTGCGTGAATGCTCAACTGCAGGGACAAGGTTTGGGTCGTAAGCTGACCGTGCATATGCTTAGCCAGGCAAAGCGTAGGCATGCTAAAAGCATTTTTCTTGAAGTCCGACCATCGAATATGGCCGCTCGCAGCCTCTATGATAGTCTCGGTTTTAACGAAATCGGGCGTCGTAAAGCCTACTACCCCGGTGCAACGAAGAGAGAAGATGCTCTGGTTATGGCGAAAGAACTGATCTAGTGCAACATAAAAGTGTCTAGGTCGGTATAATACCGTCTCTAGACAGAGACCTCAGTTATGATTGCAAGTGAAGTAGATAGGCGCAGGACGTTTGCGATCATTTCTCACCCTGATGCGGGCAAGACAACCATCACCGAAAAATTGCTGCTGTTGGGCAAGGCTATTCAACTGGCGGGTACGGTGAAGTCGAAGAAGTCTGACCGTTACGCGACGTCGGATTGGATGGAGCTGGAAAAACAAAGGGGTATTTCTGTCACTACTTCAGTGATGCAGTTTCCCTACGCCGATTGTGTCGTCAATCTCCTGGATACCCCTGGGCATGAAGATTTCTCCGAAGATACCTATAGGACCCTGACTGCCGTTGATTCTGTATTGATGGTTATTGACGGTGCTAAGGGCGTCGAGGATCGAACCGTAAAGTTGATGGAAGTGTGTCGATTACGAGACACCCCGATCCTGACCTTTATCAATAAACTGGATCGAGAGATACGTGACCCTATCGACCTCCTGGATGAGGTTGAATCGATTATGAAAATCGATTGTGCACCGATCACCTGGCCAATTGGCGCGGGCAGCCAGTTCAGGGGAGTTTACCATTTGTACCAGGATATTATTTATCCCTATCAACGAGGGGTTGATGGCCCTGCATTGGAAGCCGACCTGATAAGGGGGATTCGCAGCAAAGAAGCCGCATCGTTTTTAGGCGACCAATTAGAAGATTTACTGGAAGAGATTGATCTGGTGCGTGGGGCTTCGCACGAATTTGATCAGAAACGCTATCTAAATGGTGAATTAACGCCGGTTTATTTTGGTTCCGCCTTGCGCAACTTCGGTGTAATGGAAATGCTCGATGGATTCGTTGAGGTGTCGCCTGCCCCCATTCAACGATTGACTACGCTAGAGCCAGTTGATCCAAAAGATGCGCAATTCAGCGGTTTTGTTTTTAAGATACAAGCCAATATGGACCCAAAACATCGGGACCGGATGGCCTTTATGAGGATTTGCTCGGGAAGTTACCAGCAAGGCATGAAAATGCATCATGTCCGCATTGGTAAAGATATCAAAGTCACAGATGCGGTTACCTTTCTAGCCGGGGGGCGCTCGACCGCAGGGCTGGCTTATTCCGGCGATATCATAGGGTTGCATAATCATGGCACCATACAGATTGGTGATACCTTTACCTCCGGGAAGAAAACCTCATTTATCGGTATCCCCCATTTTGCGCCTGAATTATTCAGGCGGGTAAAATTGAAAGATCCCCTCAAGAGTAAACAGCTAAGGCAGGGCCTGACGCAGTTATCAGAAGAAGGCGCCACCCAGGTTTTTATGCCTAAGGCATCGAATGACCTGATTCTGGGGGCTGTTGGGATTCTGCAGTTTGATGTTGTCGCGTTTCGTCTAAAGGAAGAGTACAAGGTTGAATGTGGTTATGAACCGGTGAGTGTTACTACGGCTCGATGGATATCAAGTTCGGATACCAAGCAGCTTGCAGAATTTGAACGCAAGGCGATAACCAATTTAGCCATTGATGGCGGTGGTCATCTTACCTACCTGGCGCCCACTCGAGTCAACCTGAGTTTAACTGAGGAGCGCTGGCCAGAGATTGATTTTCGTGCGACCCGGGAAATTGCCTAAGTCATATCTGCGTAGGGGTTGGCCGCCGTCAGATCTATTTTTTTCTGCTGCCCCGGTATGGCTATATGATCTGCCTCGATGGCAAGCTCAGAACCTTCTATGACGCCCTGGCCGAACTGGTAAATCAGTTCAGTGTTCCCTGCGATGGTCTGTTCTTCATAGGCTAGCGTAGCTGCTTCAACACCCTGGTGGGTTCGTTGATAGTCCATGAATCTTTTTTTACCGTATCTCTTAAGTAACATGGATTCAGTGACCGTCGGTGAGAGAATCGCCGCTGTCGCATTATTGCCGCCAAACCCTTTTGAGTTGATTAGCGTCGCTGCCATCGTCGAAGGATTGATTTCAGTATGCTTGAGGAGAAAATTCAGGTGGCTGTGATGGACGTCTTCGGCCAGAGTCGGCGTCGTCTGTATTCCTGGAATGATGCCATCATGCCAAACCCCTAAGGAAGATATGATCTGATCAGCAGAAGCGCAGGATAGAGAATGGCCGAGATAAGCCTTAATGGCCGTGACTGGCCAATCTGTCATGCCGTAGGCCTTGGCTAGTTCATTAAATATATGAGACTCAGTCACCCTGTTTTGCGGGGTTCCAGTGCCATGGGCCTGCATATAGGAATTGTGCTTGAGATTTTCTTCGCCAAGCATCGCCTTAATGGTCGCCATTGCCTTGCCGACGGTGATGTAGTTACCGATACCAGGCCCTGGAATAGATTTTTTAAAGCCATCGGCGTTAATAAACACATCGGCCACTGAACCGTAAATATGAGCACCCAGTTCCATGGCCAATTCGTCGTCAAACAATACCAGGAATTGGGATGCTTCAGCCAGGGTGAAACCACAGTTGTCTCCAAACGGACGACAGGCAAGTTGATGGTCAAGCGGACCTAACCTGGCCAGGGCGTCGTCCTCGGCGAGTGCTCCCATGGTGCGATAGCCTTCGATGACTTCTGGCGTTAAAGGCGCTTCGCTGGAACCAACGATGACTACCCGGTATTTCCCTGATCGAATGTCCTGGATACCTTGCCTGAGGTTATATAGAAAGGTTGCGCAGGCTCCTACATTAGCACCGGTGGAGCCGACACTGCCGATGACATAGGCATTTACAAAATCGGCTGTCATTTGAGCCAGCCCCAAGGCACAGTTTTTTGAACTGACCCGTTTGCCCATCATGGTCGATTGAAGCATGGCGCCAGAGCCATTGCTGTCGAGCTGTCCCATAGCACTGCTGGCGTAGACTGAAAACTGGTCAGCGGGAACCTTATCTTTTACTTCTTGCCAGGGAATACCAAGAGACTGGATGGCATCCGAGGCTCCGTAGACGGTCAACTGCAATCCGCGCGGGTGATTTCTACTCTGGTACAAAGACTCTGGATCAAATCCGGACGGCAATTGACCAGCAGAGTTTACTTTCGATTGACGCCTGTCGGGGAACAGTACATCCAGCGGTTGTTGCGACCTGATGATGACCTGGCCATTCTCGCTAGCATCTGAAACTTCCCAGTCCGGTGGGATGCGTGCAGGCAAATGGCTGCGCTTCATTGTGAACTCAATCGCTTCGTTTTCAATTGGTCCCATTTGAGCAGACTTATTGAGACGGATGTCAGCAGGATCGAACAGGTTGGTTTCGAGTTTACGAATCAGTGTATGGTTGAGAATATGGGACTCATCAACCGGGCAGTTCATTAATGCAGATAGCGCTTTCAGGGTTTCCTGGGATTTGCTTCCCGGCAATTTATCGAAGACGGTGCGTCGATAAGCATGGTGGCCTGAGCTTCGTCCGGCGGGGTTAATTCCTCCGAATCCAACGATAACCGGCAGACGTGTCACGATGTGCTTCCTAATTGCTGTAAATCCAATAAATTGTAGACGGTTCCCCTACCTTAAATCTACATTAACCTTCCAGAATTGAATAAACACGGCATGTTTATTGATTATGTAAGGGATCTAAACCATTTCAATGGCAATTGCAGTTGCTTCTCCACCGCCAATGCATAGCGCTGCGACTCCACGAGTCTTGTTCAAGCGCTTAAGTGCGTACATTAAAGAGACGATTATTCGTGCTCCTGTCGAGCCAATAGGATGTCCTTGGGCGCAGGCGCCGCCATGGATATTTACCTTCGCCGGATCAATATTCAGTTCTTGCTGAGCCAGCATGGTAACCATGGCGAAAGCTTCATTGATTTCAAACAGGTCGACTTCGTCTTTTTCCCAGTTTGCTTTCTGCAGGACTTTCTTGATGGCATCTATAGGCGCCAGGGTGAATTCAGATGGATGCCGTGAGTGGGTACTGTGGGCAATAATTTTAGCCAGAGGTTTGAGATCACGATCCTGCAAGGTGGTCTCATCAATCAGAATCAGGGCGGAGGCGCCATCTGAAATCGAACTTGAATTTGCAGCTGTGACAGTACCATCTGCTTTAAATGCAGGTCGCAAGCTGGGGATTTTATCAAGATTAGCTTTACCTGGTTGTTCATCAAAGCGTATGGTGCGCTCGCCACTACGATCCTTAATATGGACTTCTGCTATCTCAGCATCAAGTGCACCGGTTTCGATGGCGGTGACTGCTTTTTGCAGCGAAGAAATAGCGAAATCATCCATTCCTTGCCGGGTGAGTTGATGTTGATCGGCCACTTCCTGTGCGAAGGCGCCCATCAACTTGCCTGTCTTGGCATCTTCCAGGCCGTCAGTAAACATAACATCCTGCATTTCACCATGACCCATACGCATACCATTGCGCACTTTAGGCAACAGGTAGGGAGCATTACTCATGCTTTCCATGCCTCCGGCGACCATAATTTTATTTGTTCCGGCCTTGATCAGGTCATGGGCGAGCATAGTTGCTTTCATACCTGAACCGCAGAGTTTGTTGATGGTGGTCGCACCTACACTATCGGGGATGCCTGCATCAATGCCCGCCTGTCGAGCAGGTCCTTGCCTGAGACCGCTGGGGAGGACGCACCCCATAATGATTTCATCGACATCCTGGCCGCTTAGGCCAGCGCGCTCCACGGCACTTTTGATGGCAACTGAGCCAAGCTGGACCGCGGTAAGCGAGCCTAGGTCACCCTGTAAACCACCCATCGGTGTGCGGGCCCCTGCCGCGATATAGACCTCTTTTGTCATCCTGATTTCCTCATTCCCGGTTAGTGGAGATATCTACTGGTCCGAATGTAATTAATCCGGTAGTGATTAGCTGCGCTGTAGGATAAACCATGCGGCTTTTTCAAGCTACTGATCCGCCTTGTAATCAGGTAGTTTGTGGTAAACTGGAAGCTTTAAGTTCAATCTTTTTTTCAGGAGGCCCCAGAATGTCCGACGCCGCTCAGCAAGCCCTTGCAATTTTTAAAACTATAGAAGGTCAACAGGAGGGCGTCGGCGATTGGTTTGAAGTAGACCAGGATCGCATTAATCTTTTTGCGGATGCTACCTTAGACCATCAGTTTATTCATATCGATGCGGAGAAATCAGCGCAGTTGTCTCCTTATAAGACAACTATAGCGCACGGTTTCTTGACCTTATCGTTAATCGTGCACCTTGGAAACAGCGTGCCGATACTCAAACCTGAAGCATTTGAAGGGGTATTCATGGGGGTTAACTATGGCCTCGAAAAGGTCCGTTTTCCTGGTCCTGTTCCAGTTAACTCGAGGATCAGAGCAAGCCATCGATTTATGCTCGCTGAAATGAAGGCTGCCAATACCATTCAGCTTAAAAAGGAAGTCACGATTGAGCGGGAAGGGGTCGATAAGCCGGTTTGTGTGGCTGAGGCTTTAACTCGTTTAATGTACGCGTGATTCAGGGACCAGGAGCAATAACTTGAAAAACGCGGCCATCACAGTCATTAAACAACACGATCTGATCCAGAGCATTCAGGACGCGTTGCAGTACATCTCATATTATCATCCCCCCGATTTTATTCGAGCCCTCGGACTTGCTTACCAGCGTGAACAATCAGTTGCTGCTAAAGATGCCATGGCTCAGATATTAATCAATTCCCGCATGTGTGCAGAGGGCCAAAGGCCGATCTGTCAGGATACGGGTATCGTCAATGTGTTTATTTCTGTGGGTATGAATGTTCGTTTTGAAGCAGACCTGTCTCTTGAGGACATGATTAATGCCGGAGTCAGGGCTGCCTATCAATTGCCAGATAATGTGCTTCGGGCCTCAGTCCTGGCCGACCCGGCCGGTCGCAGGGTCAACACCCAGGACAACACTCCGGCGGTTATTCATACCGAGTTGGTTCCCGGAGACATAGTTGAGATCAGGGTTGCAGCTAAAGGAGGTGGTTCTGAAGCAAAATCCCGTTTGGTTATGCTCAACCCAGCCGATAGTATCGTTGATTGGGTACTTGATACGGTTCCTTTGATGGGCGCTGGCTGGTGTCCCCCGGGTATGCTGGGGATTGGTATAGGCGGTACCGCCGAAAAAGCCATGCTGCTGGCAAAACGTTCTTTGATGGATAGTATTGATATTCAGGATCTGATTGACAGAGGACCGGCCAATCGGGCGGAAGAATTGCGATTAGAGATCTTTGAAAAAGTGAACAATCTCGGTATCGGGGCGCAGGGTCTGGGCGGCCTGACCACCGTTCTTGATGTAAAAGTCCTCGACTATCCAACTCATGCTGCAAACTTGCCAGTAGCAATGATCCCCAATTGTGCTGCGACCCGGCACGTGCATTTCACCCTTGATGGTAACGGAGTCGCTGATTTTCCTGTGCCAGAACTAAGCGATTGGCCAGACATCACCTGGGCTGCCGGCTCTAATTCCAGGCGGGTTGATCTCGATACCGTCAGTCGGGAGGATATAGCGACCTGGAAACCAGGAGAGACGCTATTGTTAAAGGGTAAGATGCTGACCGGTCGCGATGCTGCTCATAAAAAGATACGAGATTTGTATGAATCAGGGCAGGACCTGCCGGAAGGTGTGGACCTCAAGGGTCGATTTATCTACTACGTTGGTCCTGTTGACCCCGTGCAAGGCGAGATAGTCGGACCCGCTGGCCCAACTACGGCAACCAGGATGGACGGTTTTACGGATTTGATGCTGTCGAAAACCGGCCTACTGGGTATGATCGGTAAAGCTGAACGTGGGCCCATCGCAATTGATGCCATCAAGCGACACAAAGCAGTCTATCTTATGGCGGTAGGCGGCGCTGCTTTCCTGGTATCTAAGGCTATCAAGGCATCTCGCGTGGTTGCTTTCCCGGAATTGGGTATGGAAGCGATTCACGAATTTGAGGTCGAGGATATGCCGGTCACGGTCGCAGTGGATGCCCAGGGAGTGGCGGTTCATTCCAGCGGGCCGCGACAATGGCAGGAAAAGATTGGCAAGATACCGTTAAAAGATGCCCTCGCCAGCTAATTGAACAGGTGGGTCCTTTGCTGTTATTGCGCCAAAATATGCCTGTCTTTACGGGTTTTAGTAGGCCATCGACCATTGGTCGAAGCTTAACCATTTATTGCATCCGCTCGGGGCATACAGTAGGCTTGTCTGCTCGATCGCAGCGCTGTAAAAAACGGGCCGATAAAGGAGTGCCAATTTTCAATCTGGCAGTGGAACTTATTGCTGGAAGTTGCTGTCGAAGCTCGCAGTTTAATCAGTTATTCAAGCTGTAACCAAGGGATTTCACAAGAATATGGCACAGAAGCCAGGATCTATTGATCAACTTTATTTGAATGCGGAAACCCTTTCGGAGGATTTTTCTCTTTTCCCACGAAAAGGCCCTGCTGCGCCTCTGAAAGGGCTGTTATCCGAACAACAGGTAAATATTCGGTTACAGCAACTTCAGACAATGGAAGTCGATGAGTATATAGCAGCGACGGTGTCACCGAGTGAAGAATCAACTCGACCCGGAGCGCGTCAGATCATAGAGGCTCTAGGGCTGCCGATCAGTCACGAAGAAAGGTTAGGTCCCTACTTCGCCTGTGAGGTGGAAATGGCATTTGACGGTAGCCCACGAACCATTGGACTGATAGCTCAGGATCGAGCTTTTGGTAGCGGTGTGTGGGGACCAGAGCACCATCAGGCGGCGGCTGAGCGAGCTATAGGGTTCGCTATCCGGTCTTTGCCGATTGTAACTTTTATGGACACCCCAGGTGCAGACCCTTATGAGCAGGCCAATGCTGCAAATCAGGCACATTCGATTTCTCGATTGATTGCAGAATTGTGTAATGTTGATGTTCCAACCGTTGGTATCATTGTTGGCCAGGGTTATTCAGGAGGGGCAATTCCGCTTGCAGCCAGTAATTTATTACTGAGTCTACGTACAGGGGTATTTAATACTATTCACCCTCGCAGCCTTGCCAGTTTGGTGACGCGTTATAACCTTTCCTGGCAGGAGTGTGCCAAGTTTGTCGGAGTTTCGTCGTTTGAATTGTATCGTCAGGGAAATATAGATGGCATAGTCGATTACGATCCAGGTGAAACTGCAAACACCCAGAATTTGAGAGACGTCATCGTCGCGGCGATTTCTTCTATCGAAGAGGGTGCCAGGCAGTTTGTCGGTGAGCATCCGGAAATCCTGGATCACTACCACAGAAATATTAATCGCTATTTGAATGTGTCGGAGTATCTGGCAGCGGTCAATGCCAGCTCCAGCCTGAAACTGCGGACCTCGCCCACTGAATATCCGAATGTGTTTGGGGTTGCTTATAGATATCTGCGCTATCTGGGATTACGCAGTAGGATTAAAGCAACTACGACCACCCAGTATGGCCGATTGGCAAATGTTGAAATTCCAGCAGGTGAGTTGGCCCAGCGAGTTCATAGGGAAAGACGGGCAGCTTTTTTGAACTGGTTGCAGGATCCAGACAAAGTTTTATATGACGATGCTCTCAATAAGGTTTGGAAGAACTTTGTCGAAAAGAGAGAGCGTCTTGGTGACGAGCAGGGCGCGCTAAGGAAACTGATTTTTGGTGAGCCTGAAAAGAATTTTGAGAAAGCTCGTCAGGAGCTTTGCATGGTCGCTGGCTTGCATCTTTTTAACCGCTGGAAAGGAAATGCGAAAGATAACCTCCTGGCACTGATAGAACACCTGAATGAATATGAATCCAGCATTTATCTGCTGGCTACAGAAGAGATCAAAGAGGTCAAGACGCTGCTGGTCTCCATGTCAGAATGTGACGAGCCCTTTGTCCAGCACCTCAAATCCCTGTTTAGCTTTGATGGCCGAAAATTGTTTGACCCGGCCTTCATAGACCAGAAAAAACCAGATTTTCTCAGGGCACAACTGGCGTCTGAGCTTAATTTGATTCTTGAACAAGAGGATCTGTTTGATGAAAGCCGCCTGTCCGGAATCAGTCTCTCGCCGCAGACCAATGCGCTAGTCAAGGATAAGCCTTCGTCTCGGTCAATGATTCCCCTGAATCGACGCTTGCTGGAAGACTCTCTTTGGTCGCACCTGCATAGAACTTCAGGGGAAAGTCAGGGCAGTACTGGTCAGGACCTGACGATTCTTGAAGTCTTGCTGGACCCGGATGTGAATGTTCATTTTCTTCAGGAGTGCAGGAATTTAGTCGTTTTTTCAACTACCTATGATGTGCTCTTAAGAGAACTGGTAGCCATAGCCCAGGAAGCCCACGATTCGCGCCATCTTTCTGGGGAAATACTGGAAAAATTGCTTGCTCAGGCAGTCTCGCAGGTCGCCTTGATGCCGTTGTTTGCCGATATCCAGGCAGCTGAAATCAACAGTGAGTTTGCTCTCTGGATCGAGCAGCTTGGTCAGTACTTCGGTGGCAGCGTGTTCCTTAAAGCGGTAGAAGAATGGATGCGAGTGGTTCACAAGGATAAATCAGATACCCTTTTTGTGGTGATCAGTCATGTTTTTGAGAAGGTGCTACCTGATTATCACAACGCCAATCGGCATGGCAGGCCTTTTAAAGGTAAGCTTGAGCCGGTTCGAATTGGTCGCAGAAAAGATTTTTGGAATCGCCTGACGATTGCCTACAGGGATCTGCTATTTAATGAGTTGCTGACCCGTGAAAAGCGTTCCAAGAAGACTCGCTTTGAAACCTTACTCGAGCGCTATGTTTCACATTTTGAAGAAACCAGTGCCAATTTGATGTCTGCCAATCCAGTATCTTTCCCGACTTTCAGGCCATCGATCGAATCTGCCCTTAAGAATGATATTCGGCCTCACGGCCTCATTACCGGGATCGGTGATTTTAATACCAGTGAATCGAGCTATAGGGTTGGTCTGGTCATGTCTAATGTTGATTTTCAGGCAGGCAGCATCGACAACTCGGATTGTGTTCGGTTTTGCAAATTGCTGGTCGAATGTGCATCGCAACGCCTGCCGGTTGTCTGCTTCATTTCCTCGGGCGGTATGCAGACCAAGGAAGGAGCGGCGGCTCTGTTCACCATGGCTGTGATAAATGATCGTATTACGCGATTCGTCAGGGACAATGACCTTCCGATCATCATATTTGGTTATGGTGATTGTACGGGAGGTGCCCAGGCTAGTTTTGTGACTCATCCGTTGGCCCAGACCTACTATTTTTCCGGTTGCAGCATGCCCTTCGCTGGCCAGGCTGTTGTGGAGAGGAATCTTCCCTATACCTGCATGATGAGCAATTATCTGTCCATGACACCCGGCGCTATGCAAGGCCTGGTTAAGCATCCTTTCGCCTCTGAGCTGGAGCAGGAATTGCGGCGGGTAGATCCGGCAATACCGGTTCCGACGGAAACAATCGAAGCGGTAGTAGACCGGATTATGTCAGGGGTTCTGACCGCCATTGAGCCATCAGTGGGTTCCTCTGAGCTCTCTGATGCAGAACTTATCAGGCCAGTTGAAAAGGTGTTGATTCACGCCAGGGGCTGCACTGCAGTCAAACTGGTAAGTAAGGCGCTTGAACTGGATTATCATCCGGTTCTGGTGCAATCCGACCCCGATATGGACTCAGTTGCCGCCGATCTGGTGGGCACTGACGGGACTCGTGGAACACTGGTTTGTATCGGTGGTAACACGTCTGATGAAAGTTATCTCAATGCATTGAGTATATTGAAAATTGCCGAGAATGAAGGGGTTGATTCTTTGCATCCTGGGATAGGTTTTCTGTCTGAATCGCCCAATTTTGCAGGCCTTGTCAGGCAGAAAGGAATTAACTTTATTGGTCCCAGGGTATCTAGTATGGAGACCATGGGCAATAAGTCCAATGCCATTAATACGACGCTGAGTATTAATGTTCCCGTCGTTCCAGGTAGCCATGGCATCGTCGAATCTTCTGAACTCGCAGCAGAATTTGCAGAGCAGGTTGGTTATCCGATTCTGTTGAAAGCAGTGCATGGTGGAGGAGGCAAGGGCATCGTCAAGGTAGAACGTCCTGAAAATCTGCACCAGCTTTATCACCAGGTAACAACAGAAGCCAGGAACGCGTTTGGGAATGGCGATATTTATATCGAAAAGTGTGTCACCTCGCTTCGCCACATTGAGGCACAGATTCTGCGTGATACTCAGGGTAATACGCGTGTGATCGGTATAAGAGATTGCAGCGTACAACGCAATAATCAAAAGTTGATGGAAGAGTCAGGTTCGACCCTGTTATCAAAAGCACTTCGCAGTGAGGTAATAGAATGTGCCGCTAGGATTGCAGATGCGGTCGATTACATCGGTGCCGGTACAGTTGAATTTATCTATGATGTGCCCAGTGATGCTATTTACTTCATGGAGATGAATACGCGATTACAGGTAGAACACCCTGTCACAGAAGCTGTCACGGGTGTTGATATCGTCAAGCAGCAGTTTGCTATTGCATCAGGTCAATCCCTTGAGGCAATCGAGTACCAGGAGTCAGGCTATGCATTAGAGGTTAGGATCAATGCCGAAAAAGCCTCCCTGGAAGCAGATGGTAATGTGACCTTTATACCGACGCCTGGGTTGATGACGGTGTGTGACCTCCCTCAGCAAGATGATATTAAACTGATTTCGATGGCTGGGGAAGGTAAGACGGTCTCGCCGTTTTATGACAGTTTGATTGTTCAGGTCATTGCTCATGGTACTGACCGTGAAGACACTGTAGCGAGGATGCTGGCCTATCTTGATCGGATTAACATAAACGGGATTTGCACTAATATCAGTCTCATTAAGCGCGTATTGCAAGACGAAGTATTCTTATCTGGTGATTATGACACGACTTTCTTGACAGACTTTCTGGAGCGAACCGACGTGCCTTCACTGATTGAAGAAATTGAAATCGCGTCCGGGGCGGCGGCAGAGGTGATAGACCTGGATATGCTGCGAATTGAAAACAGTCAGGAGTTAAAGGTGCTTTCACCTTCTACGGGGGTCTTTTTCCGAACGCCTTCGCCTTCGGAGCCAGAGTACGTCAGTGTTGGAGACCAGGTGACCGTAGAGGATACCTTGTGTGTTCTTGAGGCAATGAAAATGTTTACTTCCTGTAGCTTAAATAGTTTTTCAACTGGCCAGGGAGAGTTGTATTCGAGTATGACTCAGTATCGGGTTAATCGAATAAATGTCAGCAATGGCCAGCAGGTAAATGAGGGTGACCTACTGTTTGTAATCCAGCCGGTGGAAGTTGAATCAAGCGCTGGATTGTAGTCACAGGCTAGGAAGTATCCAGCTTTAGGCAGGCAGAATTGGCAGTAGTGTGAATCCCGCATGGGTTCTTGTTAGGCGTAGTCTTAGTATGATGACCATTCCACTAGGCACTTAAAGAGGCCAGAGACTGTGGTTGAAAACCTTGAAACACTACTAGCGTTATCTCGAGCCGGCACCATGATTGAAGCCAGTACAGAGCTGCGTATATCTCAGTCGGCAGTCAGTAAACGTATTGCCGCGCTGGAAAAATACTACGATCGCAAGCTGATTCAGAAGAAAGGCAGACGAGTTGAATTGACCCGGCATGGGCAGAAACTTGTCGATAAGATATCCCCGGTGTTGTCGGAATTGAGAGATCTGTTTTTAGAAGATATTTCCGCATCTCGGGGCGAGTTGTTGATTGGGGTTTCGGATGCGATTTTGTCATCATGGGGTGCCAGCGCGTTTTATGACGTTAAAATGACCATGCCTGATGTGCAGTTGATATTTCACGCGCATCGAACCTCGGTTGTGCTGGACCGGATTCGATCCGGTGAGTTCATGTTGGGGATTTGTACAGGGTTGGATTCGCATGATACTGATTTGCAGTCGGAGATACTCACTTATGAAGCGATGGTGATTATTCCGTCCGCCCTGGGTGATCTTAACTGGCCCTCAGGGCAGGAGTTACCAGTCATCAGTATAGAGGACCACTCAGGCGCCTGGCGGTCTTTTGGCGACGATGTGGCCCGTTTGAATATTCGACGTGAAGTGGCGCTAGAATCCTTTTTCTCGGTGGCACAGATGGCGATAGCTGGTTTTGGTCATGCGTTGGTGCCCATTGGTGTTGCTAAAACGCTGGGAGTGGCCGATGAGCAGTTGATTAATCTTGGCGAACAGGGATTGAACCGACCGGTCAGGTTTGTGGCGAGGAAATCCACCTATTCACTACCGGTAGTGCTAAATTTTTATACGGCGTTGAGCAATCACCTCAATCAGCAGTCACTTTGATACACCGGGACAGGCTCATTGATTATCGTCGAGATCGACCAGGGCAAGGTCATCCAGTCCAGACCCCGAGCTGCGGTTAGTCGCGGGCGGCACTGTTGCTGTTGGTTGGTCGGTGTTTTGGCTGCTTTCCTCAGCGCTTTCGGCATTTTTGGAACCTCCTTCTGAAGTTGTCTCAGGCGTTTCGTCGAGGCTGATTTTTAAGCGGAGATTATTTCTGGAATCTGCATTCTTGAGGGCTTCTTCCAAACTGATTTTGCCGTCTTTATATAATTTGTAGAGAGCCCTGTCGAAGGTTTGCATACCCTGTTCTTCAGATTTTTCCATCAATTCCTTGAGTTCGCTGACTTCTCCTCTGGCTATAAGATCAGCAGCCCTGGGTGTGCCAATCAGAACCTCAATTGCAGCAGCTCGTTTTCCATCCAGGGTCGGTATTAAGCGCTGAGAAATGATCGCTCGCATATTAAGGGAGAGGTCTTGAAGTAGCTGGGCATGCCGTTCTTCCGGGAAGAAATTGATAATTCTATCCATTGCCTGATTAGCGCTGTTCGCATGCAGGGTGGAAACGCACAAGTGTCCGGTTTCTGCAAATGCCAGGGCGTGCTCCATGGTTTCTCGGTGTCGTATTTCACCAATCAGGATGACATCGGGGGCCTGCCTGAGAGTATTGGCCAGCGCATCTTCAAAGGAATCGGTGTCCGAGCCTACCTCTCTCTGGTTGACGATACATCGCTTGTGATTGTGTGTAAATTCGATTGGGTCTTCGATGGTGATGATATGACCTTCGGTATTTTCATTTCGGTAGTCGATCATTGCTGCCAGAGAGGTTGATTTACCTGAACCCGTTCCACCAACGAATAGAATAAAGCCGCGTTTTTGGGTTATTAACTGGACAAGGGTTTCTGGTAAACCCAGATCCTTGTAGCTCGGTAGATCTGTCCCCAGTCGTCGAATCACCATGGATACCTGATTGCGCTGTTTGAATATATTAACCCGAAATCGGCCCAGCCCTGATCTGGAAATTGCCAGGTTCATTTCCGGGGAGTGCCCGAACTGTTCCTGCTGTGTCGGGTCCATTATGCTGTAGGCCAGCTCCTCAATTTCCCCAGGGGCCATCCTTACATCCGAAAGCTTTCTCAAAGTCCCGTAAAATTTTGCGCTCGGGGGCGCTCCGGTTGAGTAATAGAGGTCAGATCCTTCTTCTTCGACAAGTATCTTGAGACAATCTTCAAAGGTAACCTGCAACATATAGATCCTCCTAGCGCTAGGGTGATTGCCGTCTACACGGGTAGATAGGACGGATGTCTTTACGGATAATGAATAGTCTTGCCCAGATGGTCAACCAGACTTAGCTGGTTTTCGCTGGCTGCTTCGGTATAACCGATTTGCTGGGCATGGATGCCAAATGTGTTTGCAACATCGATGACCTCATCGACTCTGGATTGGGGTACATAAAGCTCCATGCGATGTCCCATATTGAACACTTTGTACATCTCTTTCATGGTGGTGCCGGAAGCCTTCTGAATTGCGCTAAACACAGCAGGGACTGGCATCAGGTTATTCTTTATGAAATGAACACCTTGACCAAATCGCAGGCATTTTGTCTGGGCTCCTCCGGAGCAGTGCACGATGCCTTTGATTTCACTTCTCATGAGGTTGAGTAGCTTCAGAATTATTGGTGCATAGCTGCGAGTTGGGCTTAGTAGAGCCTGCCCCACCGTCAACTCAGAGCCGGGCAGACTGTGCTCTAGTTTATAGGGGCCGCAGTAAGTCAGAGCTTGCGGCAGGCTTGAGTCGAATGACTCGGGATAGGTTTCGCCATAGTAGCTACTGAGCATGTCATGCCTGGCGCTGGTCAGGCCATTGCTGCCGATGCCGCTGTTTTCAGTATGTTCGTATATGGACTGACCGAACGAAGCCAGGCCGACGATAGCCAGGTCTGAAGTGATATGGTTCTCTATAATATCTGATTTTTTGGCAATACTGACGGCGCAGGAGTCGACTAAAACTGTGCCGGTGAGATCACCCACATCGGCTGTTTCACCCCCTCCAGGATAAATCTGAACGCCCTGGTCGCGAAGTTCCTGCATGAATTTTTCGCCACCTTCTATGAGCGCCTGGATAACATCGCCCGGACAATTCGTTGCATGTCGGTTAATGGTATTAGACAGAAGGATTCGACCAATTGCTCCAATACAGAGCAGGTCATCGAGGTTCATGACTATGCTGTCCTGAGCAATGCCTTCGAAGATACTGGCGTCGTTGGTTTCCTTGTAATGAAGGTAGGCAATGATAGATTTTGTACCGCTACCATCGGCGTGAATCACGTTGCACTTGGCTGGATCACCACTGAGATAGTCTTCAGTAATTTTGCAGAACGCACCAGGGAATAGGCCTGGATCGAGTTTGTCAACGACGGAATGCACTTCAGTTTTTTCAGCGCTGACCCCTCTGGCCTGGTACCGGTTGGTTTGAGTTGGCTCATCAGGATGTGTTTCAAGGGCTGGCTGAGCCGCCTTGCTAACCGTGTATCCGGATCTGTCTTTGGCTTCTATGAGGCCCTTGGCCTCAAGGGTTTTTAGTGCTTTCACAACCGTATTACTCGCCAGATCGGCACTTTCAGCCAGTTTTCGAATGCTGGGTAGTGCTTCGCCAGGTTTTAGTGCCCCAGTGTTAATCGCAAAGTGTATCTGATCAGCAATCTGCTGATAGGCAGGCTGACTGGATTCATTATCAATCGTGATCATATTCAGGTGTGCTAGGTTTGTATCATAGGTATGATACAGATATATAAAAATGAATCAAACTGTCGATTGATTCGCAACATCCTTTATAATGCACGCCTTTAAGAGAGCGAGCCTTTTGAAAACACCTTCAGTCACCATCGTGGATTATGACGCAGGAAATATCCGTAGTGTTCAGCGAGCCTGCTCGGCGGTGGGAATGGATGCTCGCGTCACGGCAAGCCCTGAGGAGTTATTAACTGCTGACAGGTTAATATTCCCTGGTGTCGGCACTGCTGAGTCGGCCATGCAGATAATACGACAGCGAGGCCTGGATGAGGCGCTCAGGCAATACTTCAGTCAGGGCAAGCCTCTGTTGGGTATCTGTCTAGGCTTGCAGGTGGTTCTGGATACGACTGAGGAAGGTCAGGAATCCTGTCTGGGAATTATTCCTGGAGGCTGTCACAAGTTTCAGTTTGCAGAGCCGGGTTTGAAAGTGCCGCAGATTGGCTGGAACCAGATCGAATTGAAGAGCCAGCATCCCATGTTTGGTAATATCCGGTCCGGAGACGAATTTTACTTTGTGCATTCTTACTATGCCCAACCTCTCCAGGACGACAACGTGCTCGCGGAAACAACTTATGGGGATATTGTTTTTGCCAGTGTAATTGGCCAACGGAATCTGTTTGCAACCCAATTTCATTTAGAAAAAAGTGGTCGGCTGGGCTTGGCGCTACTGTCTTCCTTTGCGCAATGGGATGGAACGGAATGTTAAGTAAGCGCGTAGTAGCCTGTCTGGATGTTCGCGAGGGAAACCTGGCAAAAAGTATTCGCTTCATCAATACCAAGGATATCGGCGACCCCGTCAGTAAGGCCAAAGAGTATTATGATGATGGTCTTGATGAGTTGGTTTTTTATGATATTACAGCGTCGAGCGATAATAGAAATATTATGCTTGATGTCGTCCAAGCTGTTGCAGAGCAAATATTTATTCCGTTTTCTGTTGGTGGCGGAATTCGGACTATCGAAGATGCTAATCGGCTACTGTGGGCAGGCGCAGAGAAAATAAATGTCAATTCAGCGGCCGTTGCCAGACCCGAGTTGATTTCGGAATGTGCACAGGCTATTGGTAGCCAGAACACGGTTCTGTCCATGGATGTAAAACGGGTCGAGGTCAACACGGCCTGTCCCAGCGGTTTTGAGATTGTCATTAATGGTGGACGCAAACCGATGGGCTTGGATGCCATTCAATGGGCCAAGCAGGGTGCGGTGCTGGGTGCAGGAGAGTTGGTTGTTAATTCCATCGATGCTGATGGCACCCGGGATGGCTACGATATAGAGTTGACCCGGCAGATTGCCGAGGCTGTGGCAGTACCAGTGGTTGCTTCCGGAGGTGCGGGGCATCCTGATCATCTAGTTGAGGTGCTCACAGAAGGTAAGGCCGATGCAGCCCTGGTTGCCTCTATGGTCCATTATGGAGATTACACGGTAAGCGCCTTGAAAGCCCACCTGCATGAGCGAGGTGTGAAAGTGCGGTTACGTTTTTGATTAGGAGGGTACTGTTTTGGATAGTAAAACCGAAGATCTTGAAATTCGAATTGCTTTTCAGGAGGAGTTGCTTAACAAGCTTGATCATGCGGTGGGTGAGCAGCAACAACAATTATTGAAGATGCAGGCCCAGATTAGTCTGTTAGTCGAGCACATTAAATTGTTAGATGGTGGCGCTGATAGCTCTGAAACTGAATTACCTCCACATTATTAAAAACCAGTACAGTCAGAATTAGAATAGGGCATGCAAAACTAAGATCTAGAATTGAGTAAGGGGTTTCAAAAACAGTGTTAGCAACAAAAAGGTTGATAGTATGAAGGCGATAACGATAGGTGAAGAAGCCGGGTTAAATTGGAGTGACGTTGCTGACCCTGAATTGAATCAAGGAGAAGTACTCATAGAAGTAGCGGCCTCCGCGGTAAACCGGGCTGACTTGATGCAGCGTCGGGGTTTATACCCGCCGCCTGCAGGGGCATCTCCTATCATGGGTTTGGAATGTGCTGGAACTGTGATACAGGTGTCTGGTGGGGTCGAGCGTTTTAAGGAGGGAGATCCTGTCTGTGCTCTGTTGGCCGGCGGCGGCTACGCGGAGAAAGTCGCGGTTGACCAGGGTAGTGTATTACCAGTACCTTCAGGCTTGTCCCTGCTTCAAGCGGCCTCTCTACCAGAAGTCTACGCGACTGCCTGGCTGAATTTATTTATCGAGGCAAGGCTCCAACCAGGCGAAAAAGTTATTCTGCATGCGGGTGCTAGTGGTGTTGGAACGGCCGCTATTCAACTTTGCAACGCCTTTGGGTCGCCGAGTTTTGTCACTGCGGGAAATGAAGAAAAGCTGGCGTTCTGTGCCGGGCTTGGGGCGACTGATGGCTTTAACCGCCATACTGGATCATTTTTACAAGCGGCAAAGGAGTTTTCTGGCGCCGGCGGCACCGATGTCATTCTTGACCCTGTTGGCGGCGCCTATCTGCAGGATAATCTCGAAGTACTTGGCTTGTATGGACGTTTGGTGCTAATCGGTCTGATGGGCGGAAGTAGCAGGGAAATTAACCTGGGCCAGTTAATGGTAAAAAGGTTGCGAGTGATCGGCTCGACGCTACGAGCCAGGAGCTTGTCAGAAAAAAGTGTCGTCATGGGAGATCTGCAGGCGAAAGTCTGGCCAAAAATCGCTACGGGAGAGATAAAGCCTGTGATTGATAAGGTTTATTCTATGCGCGATGCTGCAGAGGCACAGGATTGGGTAGCCACGGATCAGACGATAGGTAAGGTCGTTCTGGCCAATAATTAGACGCAGCAAAACAGTACCATTGATTGGTACGGTTGAAAAAGTGAGGATTTAGCCGGGTGCGCTAGCACCTGGAGGGGTTTAGACCTCGGCTACATCCTCTGCTTGAAAGCCTTTATCCGTTTCTGAAATAACGAATTCGACTTTAGCGCCTTGTTTTAGAGTGCGAAACCCCTCGCCTCTTATTGAACGAAAATGGACAAAAACATCCTCTCCAGATTCTCGCTCAATAAAGCCAAAACCTTTTGAATCGTTGAACCACTTAACCGTCCCCGTTTGTCTATCAGACATGCCAGTACCTCTTATTGTTGCTCTAGCTTTTATTAAAACTAGCTTGCCAAATCGTATTAATACATATCAGCATAGGCTTGTACAGGCAATTTTCTTAATGTTTTTTTTATTTTTTGCATCTTCGACGGGTTTAAAGATCACTGATTCTGTTCTTTTGCAGGGTCAGATCCTTCAGAGCCTGTTCAAAATCGGCGAGTTTTGATTTTTCTTTAAAGACAACGTCTTCGGGAGCTTTGTTGATGAAATTTGGATTTGTCAGTTTACCGGAGCTTCTCTTTATATCGTTCGCCAGGCGGTCCAGTTCCTTAGCCAGTCTTTGCAGTTCTGCATCTTTGTCTATCAGTCCTGCTAATGGAACTAGTAATTGCATCTCGCCGATCAATTGGGCATTCGCAACTGGAAGGGCTTCTCCTGCATTGAGCCAGGTAAGGGATTCAGGTCTGGCAATAGCGCTGAGGAGTTCCGTGTAGGCGTCCAGGCGTCTCTTGTCCTCTGCAGTCCCATTATAAAATATGAGTGGAATAGGTCGGGCTGGGGAAATGTCCATTTCGCCACGAGTGTTTCGAACTGCGCCGATAACTTGTTTAAGCCAGGTTATATCGTCGGTAACCCTATTATTGGCAGTCTCGTCCTGCTGCCCCGCTTGAGGGTAGGGCGCCAGCATGATGGTCTCGTGTTGTCGCATGCCAGCAGGAATTTTCTGCCAGATTTCTTCAGTGATGAAAGGCATGAATGGGTGGGTCAATCTCAAAATCTTTTCCAGCGTGGCTAGAAGTTGAATCCGGGCTGCGGTTTTCTGTTCATTTGAGGATTTGTCGGATAGCAGTGTTGCTTTGCAGAGTTCCAGGTACCAGTCGCAGAATTCATCCCATATGAATTCATAGATGGCTTTTGCTGCCAGATCAAACCGATAAGTTTCCATGGCCTGGTTAACCGCGTGGGCTGCTTTATCGAAGCTGATCTGTATCCACCTATCGGCAATTGAATCAGTGCTTGGTCCACTCAAGTCATGGTCGCTGGTATTCATAAAGACAAAATTTGCAGCATTCCACAATTTGTTACAGAAATTTCGGTAGCCTTCTACTCTTTTCAGGTCAAAGCGCATTGAACGGGTGCGGGTTGCTATCGCATAAAATGTGAAACGCAATGCATCTGTACCATAAGCTGAGATGCCATCTGGAAACTCTTTTCGAGTAGATTTCTCTATCTTTTCTCGAACTCTTTGCTGGAGCAGGTTACTGGAGCGCTTTAAAACCAGTTGTTCAGAGGAGATGCCATCTATGATATCCATTGGATCGAGTCCATTCCCCTTCGATTTGGACATTTTTTGTCCTTCGGAATCAACTACCAACCCATGGATATAGACTTTTTTGAAGGGGACTTCATGCATAAACCTTAGCGACATCATAATCATTCTTGATACCCAGAATGAAATAATGTCATGACCCGTCACCATGATGTCGGTGGAATGGAACGTATCCAGAGCGTCGGTCTGGTCGGGCCAGCCGAGGGTTGAAAAAGTCCACAAGGCAGAAGAGAACCAGGTATCGAGGACGTCTTCGTCCTGAGATAATTGCAGGTCGGGGGCTAATCCTTCGGCCTCCCGTACGGCTTCTTCACTGGCTCCGACATAAATATTTCCATCCGGGTCATACCATGCCGGAATACGATGTCCCCACCATTGCTGCCTTGAAATACACCAGTCGCGAATATCTCGCATCCAGGCAAAATACATGTTCTCGGCTTGTTTCGGGATAAATTCAATATCCCCTGATTCCACAGCTTTAATTGCCGGGTCGGCGAGCGGTTTTATTTTCACGAACCATTGATCACTTAACAGCGGTTCAACCGGGACCCCGGATTTTTCCCCTCTGGGTACCATCATTTTATGATCTTCGGTATCTACCAGGAGACCAAGTTCTTGCATAGCATCTATTATGGCTTGACGAGCTTCGTAGCGGTCCATGCCTGCAAATGGCTCGGGGGTATGGTCATTCAGGGAAGCGTCAGTGTTCATTATGTTGATGACGGGTAATTGGTGCCGTTGACCAACCTCGTAATCATTGAAATCATGTGCAGGGGTGATTTTTACACAGCCACTGCCAAAATCCTGGTCAACATAGTGATCCCCTATAATAGGGATTACCCGATCGGTAAGTGGCAGTAAAATGTTCTGGCCGATCAGGTGCTGGTAGCGAATATCTTCAGGGTGCACAGCAACTGCAGTATCCCCGAGCATGGTCTCTGGTCTTGTCGTCGCGACTACCAGGAACTGATCCTGGGAGTTTTCCAGGGGGTATTTGAAATGCCAGAGGTAGCCGTTTTCTTCCTCTGAAACGACTTCAAGGTCAGATATTGATGTTTTCAGGACAGGGTCCCAGTTAACAAGGCGTTTGCCTCGGTAGATAAGGCCATCCTCGTATAGGCGGATGAACACTTCTAAAACAGCTCGAGATAAGCCTTCATCTAATGTGAATCGTTCTGTCTGCCAGTTCAGAGAGGCGCCCATGCGGCGCAGTTGCGTCGAAATGGTTCCTTCAGACTCTGACTTCCATTGCCAGGCTCGATCAACGAAAGCTTCTCTTCCGATATCCCTCGGTTTTAAATTTTCTCGTGCCAGTTGTTCGCTGACGATCATCTGGGTTGAAATACCCGCATGGTCAGTACCCATCTGCCAGTGTGTTTTATCACCAAGCATTCGTTGCCGCCTGATGATTGAATCCACCAGGCTATGCTGGAAAGCATGTCCCATATGCAGCGTACCCGTGACATTAGGCGGAGGGATGGCGATTGAAAATGGACGGCCATTGCCCTGCGGGGCAAAGTAGCCAGCGGCTTCCCAGCGTTTGTACCAGGAGCCTTCAACAGTCTTTGGATCGTACTTGTCCATGGGGGTCATATTCATTAAAAAGTGCGAGTATACACTCGCTTAGTGATTATCGTCGTCAGTTGTGACTATTTCTGATGTATTTGTGCCGGAAAGGCAGGCCGAGAGGTCTGTGAGTTGCTCTATAAGGTCAGCATTTAGTTTGCTGACCACGGTCTGGGCATACTGATCGACCAGTCGATTGATCGTGTTTTCAAGCTCTTCCTGTTCCTGGACGTTGTTCTTCACGGAGTTATAAACATCTGAGAACAGGTCTAAGGTATCCGGGTCATAGTGAGGATCTTCGACAGGGCCTCGTGAAATTACTTTTTTTGTGGCGGGTTTAGAGAGGCCACGTGCTCGCTTCGGATTACTGACTGTTCTACCGCCATCACGATCATGCTCTACCAGTAGATCGACCACGTCTTTAAGCAATGGAATCTGTGCTGATTCTAGCGTGGCTGTTTTTGTTGTCTGGTTTTCTTGATGGTGGTCTTTTTTGTTCATTGCGCCGCCACCTTGTGATACTTCAGTGGATAGCCCCGCTCCTTGTAAAAACGAAAGTTCGTCCTGGCCTGGTCCCGGCTAGTCTCTGATCTGGGCACGATCTCGGCGACGCGTTCAAATCGGCTGAAGAAGTCGGGCACTTGGCCTGCAATATTGATGAGGACGTCCTGGTGGTCTTCAGGTTCGGCCAGACAGCCAATTTTGATGGGTGCCGCGGTCTCACTTGTGGATTGAGAGTGCGGTATGAACCGTTCTGGGCGAAAGGTCCAGAGCAGCTCATCTAGAGCAGAGCAATCCTGTTCGTTCTGGGTGTGGATATATATCTGGTGCCCTTTTCTATAGACTTTATCAATCAGTCGACAGGCAAATAGCATCGGCTCCTCATCCGATTCAATCTGATAGAAATCAACCCTGGTCAAAGTTCTTTGCCCTCCTGGGTAAGAAGGTATTGCAGCAACAGGCTGACTGGCCTGCCAGTCGAGCCTTTATTCATGCCAGCCCACTTAAATCCGCTACCCGCTATGTCCAGGTGAGCCCAGCGATATTTCTTTGCAAATCGAGCCAGGAAGCAGGCGGCGGTAATGCTTCCAGCTTCGCGACCACCAATATTCTGCATGTCTGCGAAGGCACTGTTGATCTGGCTTTGGTAATCCTCCCAGATCGGCAAGCGCCAGGCACGGTCATGGGTATAGTCACCCGCCTCTAAGATCTCCTGCGCCAGTTCGTCATTATTGGAAAATATGGCGGTCGCATGACTTCCGAGAGCGACCACACAAGCGCCAGTCAGAGTCGCAATATCGACTACCGAAGCGGGGTTAAATTTGTCGGCGTAGGTGAGCGCATCGCAAAGCACCAGTCGGCCTTCTGCATCGGTGTTGAGTATTTCAACGGTTTGCCCTGACATTGTTTTAACGATATCACCTGGTTTTGAGGCATCTCCGGATGGCATGTTTTCAGCCGCTGCCATGATGCCGACGACATTCATTTTTGGGTTTAGTTCGGCAATGGCCTGCATGGTACCAAATACGCTGGCAGCGCCACACATATCGTAAATCATTTCCCACATGCCCGCGCCGCCTTTCAGGCTGATTCCACCTGTGTCGAAGGTAATTCCTTTACCAATTATGACGTGAGGTTTTTGCCTGGCTTTGCCACCGCGGTAATTCATAATGACCATCTTGCCGGGTTCTACACTGCCTTTGCTGACTGAAAGGAAGGCACCCATACCCAGCTTTTCCATTTGTTTTTCGTTGAGAACCTGGGTGGTTATTGAGGAATAGTCTTTTGCCAGCTGTTTCGCTGCTTCGGCTAGGAAGGATGGCGTACAGACGTTTGAGGGTGCGTTGCCAAGATCTTTTGCAGCTTTCTTTCCCTTACTGAGGGCGACACCTTCGAGCATACCTTTTTTGCATGATTTCAACTCTGATTTGTTTGCAAGCAAGTCTACCTGTTCAAGATTGAGGCGGTCGTCTGGTTTTGGTTTGGCACCTTTCATAACCAGGTACTGGTAGGTTGCGTCCTCAAATTGTTCAACGGTTTTAGTCGCTACCCAGTCAGGTCCTCGATCTTCTACCTGTGTTGTAGTCAAGCAGTACAGTGCTTTCCGGATATTCAGCCGTTTCAACTGCATGATGGCTGCTTTGGCAATAGCCAGGTAGTCCTCAGGTTTGATTACTCCTGCTTTCCCCAGTCCCACCATTAGGACCCTGGGTGCTTTAATTCCATCCAGGTCCTGTAACAGCATCGTTTGGGCTTTCTTACCTTTAAAATCCTGTCTTTTTATGATGGCCTGGATTCGGCCTTCGGTTGCGGTGTCCACAGCCTCTGCTGCTGCTGACAGAGATCCGTCCTCAAAAATGCCGATAACGAGAGCATGAACTCTGCTTTTAGCGACCTGTGCGCTTGAAGTGGCGTAACGCATGAATATCCTCGAATGAATTAAGACAACGACATGATACAACGATTATACTCGTTTGGATAAAGTAACTGTTGAACTTAGGCAATGATTTTATTTCGTTATTTTTGTAAAGAAGTATTCTCTTCCATGACGGTGATCACCTTTGTAGTCCTGGTCATTGCTGTGGGGTCGCGCTTCAGCGGTTATTTATCAGATGCTGCTTCAGGACGTATCAGCAGAGAAATTGTCTGGTTACTCTTGATGTATCGCCTGCCAGGAATTATAGAATTAATTCTACCGATTAGTTTTTTCCTGGCGATTATGTTGGCGTATGGTCGTTTGTATGCTGACAATGAAATGATCGTTCTTAAAAGCAGTGGTTTTGGGGACAAGCGTATTCTTGGTTACACACTGCTGCAGGGTCTTTTGGTGATGTTCCTGACAGGGCTGCTTTCACTGTGGCTGAAACCGCTGGGCGAGCAGGGCATGGATGTACTGCGCACCGGCCAAAAAGCATTGACCGAGTTTGACTTGTTATCTGCAGGTCGCTTTCAGATGCTGAGTTCTGGGCGCAGAGTAACCTATGTCGAGGATATCTTAGATAACCAGGAACTGTCTGAGATCTTTATCTCCGAAATGCAAAGAGCAGAAACGGGTGACGAGAAGAAGACCGTTACCATGATGGCGGCCAGTGGAGAAACCAGTATTGATGCCAAAGGAAACCGGTTCCTGGTATTGAAAGATGGGCGTCGATATGGCTTTGCCTTTGATAGCCCGGAATTTCAGGTTATTGACTATGAAGAATTTGGCCAGTTGCTTGAGAAGGAAAAAGCCCTGGACCGGGCAGTGCTGCCGCGTTCAAGGCCTAGCCAGATATTATTGGAATCTTCGTTGACGGGTTTAGTCAGTAGACAGGAAAGTGCTGAATTACAGTGGCGTATTGCCTTGATAATAATGATCCCGATTCTGGTTCTGATAGCGGTGCCATTAAGCAGGGTCGACCCCAGAGAAGGGCGTTTTGCCCGGTTTGTACCCGGTATGGTGCTTTGCTTTTTGTATCTATTATCGCTTTCATCCAGTCGATCGGCTATCTCAGATGGCTGGTTGGAGCCGCTTCCCGGCTTGTTTATGGTGCACTTGCTGTTTTTTGTGATCGCGCTGACTTTGTTTTTCTGGCAGGAAATCCTGTTGTTCGTAGAACAGTCGTTACTGCGTCGAGGTAGTCCATGATTACCCGGATAGATCGCTATATAGCTGAGACAGTATTGGTTGCCATAATGCTGGCGGCATTGGGACTGGTATCGTTGCTGGCTTTGTTTACTACCATTGAACAGATTGATCACTTGAAGAACGGCTACACCGTATTAGCCGTGTTTCGCTTTGTTGTGTTGAGTATCCCCCGGTTGTTTTATGAAACGCTTCCTTTCGCTGTACTGATTGGTGGTCTCGCTGGTTTGGGGGGGCTGGCTGGAAGCAGTCAGTTAGTGGTGATGCGTGCAGCTGGGATATCAATCTGGAGAATCGTCAGAAGCGTCATTCAGGTCGCTGTTCTGGTAGCCGTATTCGGGCTAACCATTGGCGAGTACTTGCTGCCTGAAGCTGAGCGATTAGCCCGGCTGGGTAGAGAAAGTGCGTTAGCTGATGGTCGAGACATTACTCCTCAAAATGGAATCTGGATGCGGCAGGAACAAGCCTTCATGCACATTGAGCAGCTGCAGGGAACATCAATTACCGGCTTGAAATGGTTCTATTTTGACCAGCATCGGCAGTTGATTAAAGCCAAATCCGCAGCCCGGGCGATATTTCATGAGCCTCCCGGGGAGAATGCTTACTGGCTGCTTGAAGATGTGACCGAAACTTCATTTTCAGGCCTGCAGGGTCGGGCTCAGGTATTTGAGACCCAGATATGGATAACATCACTGACGCCCACTCGTCTCAGTAACGAAATACTGGTTCAACCAGAGCGGATGTCGATTGCCGCACTTCGTGAAAAAATGACCTTTCTTGAAGAGCAGAGTCTTGATGCTAGCGCTTATGAATTGGGATTCTGGGCCAAAGTCCTGCAGCCTTTGGTGATTGTCAGCTTGTTACTGATCGCCATCTCGTTCGTATTCGGACCGCTTCGGGAATCATCGATGAGCTTGCGTGTATTTACCGGTTTGTTATTTGGGATTGGGCTTAAATTTGTCCAGGATCTGCTGGCTCCAGCTAGCCTGGTATACGGCTTCCATCCTTTCCTGGCGATCATCTTGCCGGTATTAGTCTGCGCTGGTATCGCCAGCCTGCAATTGCACCGGGCTCACTAGGACAGTGATGCTTTAGATTTTTTTGGGAAGGTGTATAACACGCGTATCAGTTGTCAGGTCATGTAATGTCAAGCCGTTTGAGTTAACCAGACTCCACAGGAATCCTATGCCAAGGGAGCAGACCGATAAGGTCGCAAAAACATATCGCTTGCAGGCGGTTTTTGGGGATACCGGATCTCCCTGCTCAGTGATCAGGTGAATCCTCCAGGCCTGCATGCCAAGGGTTTGGCCACGCTTGCACCAGAAATAAATATAAAATGCACCGAGCTCCAGATACAGAAATAATTGGAATGCCAGGCCTTGTAGAACCGCGCCATCGGTTACCAGCGCGACCAGCAGGAGGCTGCTGATCATCCATATAGCCAGGATGAGGAAGCCATCGTAAACCAAAGCTGCGACTCTTCTGGAAAGGCGCGCGTTGACGGCATTTACCTTTTGTTGCGGAGTAGGTCCCATCATTCGTTTAATTTTGGATCATAAAGCTGGCATCGCATTCGGATATCAGTGTGTTGGTGGAGAGTGTCCGCATTTCGGCTGATAGCATGGCCAGGGCGCCTCTTTGTCTGGTGCACCAGCTTCTCACCGATACCGGCTCTCCTGTAGGTAGCGAAGTTTTAAAACGGATGTCGCATTTTGCCGTCACTGCTTTCATGCCCTTCAAATACAGCCAGTTGGCCATTACATCATCCAGGACGCTGAAAATAATCCCACCATGGGTGATGCCATCATAGCCACAGTGCCATTGTGAAGGTGTAAATGTACTGACACACTCGTCTTCCTGGAGGCTGAACTGTAGTTGCAGGCCTGTAGCATTGCCGGGACCGCAGACGAAACAGCGATTGGCATCGGTTCTAAGAGATTCCATAAAGTGTTGCCTCCGGTTCAGGGATTAAGTGATCGAGTCAATATAGTCATTGGATTATCCCGCATAAAAAGTTCGGCTGGCAAATACAGCGAGCCATGTAAAGGTTAGATCCGGACTTAACCGATGTCTGGTCAGGCTTCAATCTGGGGGCTGTTACTGGCTCTGCGAGCTTCTTTCAATTCCTTGCTAGCCAGTCGACTCATGAAAGCGATATCGGCTCCCAGACTAACAAAGTTAAAACCCAGGTCTAGATAACGAAGTGAGTATTCCAATGAAAGTGTATGTATTCCCGCGGCTACTTTGTTTTTCTGGCAGGCCGCTAATATTTTTTTAACAGCGACAAGGTGGTCCGGGTGGTTGTTGTCTCCTGTCGGCGCCATATTAAGCGCGTAGGCAAGGTCCGAGGGCCCGATATAGGCTGCATCAACGCCGGGCGTTGACAGAATATCGTCGAGGTTTTCCAGCGCCTCAGCGGTCTCAATCATGACGATACAAGCCATATGGTCATTGGCTTGCTCGATGTATCCATCACCGCCGTACAGGCGGGCTCTTATGGGCCCCAGGGAGCGCATACCCACCGGAGGATAACGACATGCAGCTACGGCGCGCTCGGCTTCTTCCCGATTATTCACCAGTGGTACGATCACGCCGTAAGCACCGGCATCGAGGACCTTCATGATTTCGTAAGGTTCATTCCAGGGAACTCTGACAAAAGGCATGGTTGATGTAGTAGAAATCGCCGGCAGCAGCCTTTTGATGTCATTGAAATCTAGCAGACCATGTTGCATATCCAGGCATAGCCAGTCGAATCCGAGATGAGCCAGGGTCTCAGCGCTGTGGATTGAATCAATGGACAACCAGCCGCCGATGGTCTGTTGATTTTTCCGCCAGGCGTTAAGGACATGATTCTCTCTCATTACGAACTCCGGTTAACTGAGCAATACAGGGTAATAATTAAATCATGGCTGAGTCAATGCATTGATGATTTGTTGCCTGGTTTGGTTGTTAAGATCATCTACGTCATCAGGGGTCAGCAAACGAGTAGTAATAGGTTCATGAATTTGCATACTGACCTGGCCCGGTTTCCAGTTAAGAGTTCCGTTAGGCACCAGGTTACCGGTATTGTGAAGGCTCATCGGTAGAATGGGGATACCCAACTCGATCGCCAGCCTGAATGCTCCCTTTTTAAATGGCATGACGTTTTCATTGTCTGATCGAGTACCTTCCGGGAAAAACACAATACACATACCGTTTCTGATTTTCTTTGCTGCCTCGTTGATGCTGTCAATGGCTGATTGCGGATTTGATCGATCTATGAGGATGTGCCCCATTGCTTTGCATGCAGCGCCAAGTATAGGTACCGCACCTAATTCTTTTTTCATCACCCATTTGAATTCAACAGGGGAAAACCCATATACGAGATAAATATCAATTAGACTTTGGTGGTTGGCGGCTATGATGTAGGACTGACCTGGCTGAACATGCTCAAGACCAGTAATGTTTGCTTTGATTAAACAGCAGCGGAGATTAAAGCGGGCCCATCGTGTCGCCAGAATGCTGGATCCCTGATCAGCCAGGCCGATGAATGATAAAAGGATCAGCATCGGTCCCAGAATAAAAGTAGAAATCACCAGGGCAGGGTAAATAACCAGCCATTTGTAACCTATTGAGATGGCGTGAATCATGGTTTCAGCCCCTGGCTTGTAGCCTGCAGAATGGTTGTGAGGTTTATTAAACTAAAGTCGCATTGGGGGATACTGGGATTTCACCGGCGACTGTCGTTCGTAGCATTTCTCTGCGATGTCCCGTGTAGTCAGAGGTGGCGCAGTGCTGGGTGCAACGATTGTCCCAGATGGTCAGCGTTCCTGGTTGCCATGAAACCCGAGCAGTGAGCGAAGGGTTAATGGCGATTTGGTTGAGATAATCCAGTAAAGGCTTGCTTTCTTCCTCTGTCATCGCTTCAAAGCGGATGCTATAGGTTGGATTAATCCATAGGGCATTGCGACCGGTTACTGGATGCTGACGCACGACTGGATGGACTTGTTCTATCGGTTGATTCTCATCGTTGTGGATTTCCATGTTTTCAAGATGATCGCGCAGCGTCGCCTGCGGACCGTAAGAGCGAATTGCACTATGCACACAGTTCAAATCGAGCAACAGATTTTGCATGGCAGGTGACAGCATGTCATAGGCTTTGTACAAATTGCAGTAGAGCGTGTCGCCTCCTACCGGAGGAATATCGACGGCGTATAACAGGGTTCTGCTTGGAGGACAGCCTTGGAAAGTGAAATCAGTATGCCAGCCTGCTCCGAAACTATGCGGTGATTGCTCATTAGCTTCTTTGATAATCGGCACGACATCAGGCCAGTCCACTAATCCTGTTAGATAGGGCGTCTCACCGATGCCGCCCAGACGTTGGGTGAGCGCATGGAGGGAAGCAGGGTCCATCTCCTGCGCTCTGATAGCGAGCACCAGATATTCATGGAATGCCTGTTCCAGCAGATCGAATGCTGTATCGCTGAGGTGATTGACATCAATTCCCGAGACTTCAGCTCCCAGGCTACCGGAAATTGGTTTTATTGTTAGATTAGCCATGTTGGGTCAACTGGTCCGGCAAGGTTGTTTATACAGCAGTATAAGTTGGCTGCTATGATTTAGGAAAGCTTAATTAACCTGGCCGATGCTGGCCCTGGTAGGAAACCTACATGACCCTTTCTATGAAACCTTGTCTAGCAGGCGATTGTGTTTTTGTCGCATGGGGACTTTGAGGTAAAATCATAGATATTCAGGATTTACCAATTCACAGGGGGAACGCTTGTCAGAACAAAAAACGATCTTTTCGCGGATTATTGATAATGAGATTCCGACCGAAAAAATATATGAGGATGATCTGGCCATTGTAATTGAAGATATCCAGCCCCAGGCTCCCACGCATCTGCTGGTAATACCAAAAGAACCCATCCCTCGGCTCGTGGATGCGACCAAGGAACAAGCCATGCTTTTGGGTCATTTGCTTTTGGTGGTAGGTGAGGTCACCCGAAAACTGGGGCTCGATGACGCGTTTCGGTTGGTCATAAACAATGGCGAAGGTGCTGGACAGACAGTTTTTCATCTTCATCTGCATATTCTTGCACAGACTACGTTTGCAGAATCGAGCACCGGGAAGCCGTTTAATTAGTTAACTGGCCAGGCTATGAGTATTGAAGTAGATTACATTGTGGTTGGGGCAGGCTCGGCGGGTTGTGTCATGGCGCGGCGGTTAGCCGAGCGGAACTCCGTTCTACTAGTTGAGGCAGGCTCGAAGGCTTGGGCCTGGGACTTTCGTCTTCACATGCCGGCGGCTCTTTCCGAGGTGCTGAGCACCGATCGATATAACTGGTTTTACCATTCTGAACCCGAGCCCCATCTGAATCAAAGGCGCATGTATTGCCCGAGAGGTAAAGTACTGGGTGGCTCATCGGCTATTAACGGCATGATTTTCGTTCGAGGTAATCAGTTTGACTATCAGCGCTGGGCGGCGAGTTCAGGATTAGCGAACTGGTCTTACCAGGATTGCCTGCCTTTTTTTAAAAAGTCAGAGACGGTCAGTGACCAGGATCCCCACTATAGGGGCGACTCGGGGCCATTGAAGATTACACGAGGAGACGTTTCAAATCCGTTGTTCGGGGCCTGGCTTGCTGCTGGAATTGAAATGGGACATGGCCAGACGACTGACTTTAATGGTGCCCAACAGGAAGGCTTTGGGCTCTTTGATCGCACTATATCTGGTGGCAGAAGGCAAAGCGCCGCGGTTGCCTACTTAGATGGCGCGAAACTTAGTCGGCAGAGTCAGCATGAGACCGGCGTAACCATCATGACTCGGACAATGGTCCAGGATATTATTTTTGAGCAGGATCAGGCAGTCGGAGTCAACTTTACTCATCATGGCGAAGCTGGCCAGGCCAGGGCAAGAAAAGAAGTGTTACTTTGTGGCGGTGCTATTAACAGCCCACAATTACTAATGCTATCGGGTATTGGTGCGGCAGATGAACTGCGTAGCAAGGCGATTGATTGTCGGGTTGAATTGCCGGGTGTCGGACAAAACCTTCAGGATCATCTTGAGGTTTATGTGCAGTACAGTTTAAAAAAGCCAGTCTCCCTCTACCCAATGAGTAAATGGTACAGGAAGCCCTGGGTGGGACTGCAGTGGTACCTGAATCAGTCAGGGGCGGCCGCTAGCAATCATTTCCATACCGGTGCATTCCTGCGCAGTGGGTTAGATCATGGTTACCCAGATCTACAGTTTCATTTTTTACCTATTGCTATGGATTACGATGGCAAAAATCAATTCCAGGGCCACGGTGTTCAGGTCCATGTAGGACCGATGAAACCCACTAGTAGAGGTGCAGTATCGCTGCGCTCGAATAACCCAGGAGACCCGCCCAAGATCCAATTTAATTATCATGCCACTGAGTTGGATAGATCAGTTATGTTCAGGGGCATTAGAAAGGCCAGGGAGATTATGGCGCAACCGGCATTTACTCCTTTTGTTGATAAGGAAATTCGTCCGGGACCAAGCGACCTGGAGGCATTTGTCAGGCGATTCGCAGAAAGCGCCTATCATCCGAGTGGCACTTGCCGTATGGGTGATGATGATATGGCAGTGGTTGACGAGGCAGGTCGGATTAGAGGAGTCCAAGGATTGCGCGTGGTTGATGCTTCGATTATGCCTGAGATTACCAACGGTAATTTAAACGCTGTCGTGATCATGATGGCTGAGAAGATAAGCGATGAGATTCTAAATAGCTAAAATTCGGTTAAAGTAACGGCAATCTCACTGTTTAAATGAATTTATGCCTGAACTTCTAGATATGACGCTATTGCAGCCGCTCATCCCTATGCTGGTTACTCTGCTTGCCTCGATTCTGGTGCTGGTTTCATGGCATCATTTTTTTATCAGGCGAAGAAGAAACAGTTCTGACAATTCTAAATTTGCTTACCAGCTAATCCAGTTTTTACTGGTCGTGGTTCTCCTGATTTCGGTCATTATATCGAGTCCTCTTGCTGAGGGAACTCGCAATCAGGTTCTGGCTTTGATTGGAATTGTCATATCAGGTGTAGTGGCCTTTTCTTCTACGGTCTTTGTGACTAACTTTATGGCTGCTTTGATGTTAAGAGTGACTAAACCTTTCAAGGTGGGTGACTTTATCTCGGTGGGAGATTATATCGGTAAGGTTTCGGAAAAAGGGCTGTTTGATACTGAGATCCAATCTGAAAACCGGGAATTGGTAGCGATTCCAAATGCCACCTTCCTGAGTCATCCTGTGGTCGTTTCGCAGAGTTCTGGCAGTATGGTCTTTACGACGCTATCCCTAGGATACGACGTGTCTCATAATCAAGTCAGACCTTTAATGCTGCAGGCAGCAGAGCAGGCAGGGTTAACTGACCCTTTTGTGCATATCACTCAGTTAGGGGACTTTGCAGTCACCTATAAGGTCAGTGGCTTGCTGAATGATGTTCAATTGATACTCACAGCAAAGTCGCTACTTAACCAGAATCTGTTAGACGTTCTGCACTTATCGGGTATCGAAATAGTTTCTCCCAGTATCGCCAGGCACATTCAACAGAGTGAAGACACACGACTGATACCGGGTATGCTGCCAGTCAAGCATTCCGAAAACCGGGTTCAAGCAGAGGAAATCGTCTTCGATAAGGCCATTGAAGCTAAAGAGCTGATGGCCGCACGGAAATTAATTCTGCGGCGCCTGGATGAAAAGAAACACGAAAGTTCCGGTGATTCTGAGATACTGGCAACAGAACTAAAGTTAATTGAGGATCGACTGGCTGCACTGCAAACCTAGCCAGGTGGCTGGCCAAATGATTAAGCAAATGATTCAAAAGAGACAGTACACACTTTAAGCGGTGAGGGTTGGATGAGTTCAAGTGAAATAACCGTTGCTGTATTTGGCATGAGTTGCTCAAACTGTGAGCGAAAGGTGGAAAGCCGTATAAATCAGCTCGCCGGGGTATCCTGGAGTAAAGCTGACTTCACGGAGAACAGCCTTTGCGTCAGAGGCACAGTATTACTTGATCAGGTACAGGAGCAGGTTCTTGATCTGGGCTACCAGTTGACCCAGGAAGTCCTGGTGCCGGAACAACCCGCGCCAGAGGTTTTATCTCTAGGAGATGTTCCTGGTTTTAATTTGGCCGTCAGTGGCATGAGTTGTGCGAGCTGCGTGCGGTCAGTAGAAAAAGCTTTAATGGCCTCTCCGGGCGTGCTTCAGGCAACCGTTAATTACGCTGGGGGGACTGCTTTTGTAAAAAGCACCGGGGCGCTCGATGGTTTATTGGTTGCGCTCAGGGATGCAGGCTATCCAGGGCGTCTGCAAAGTGATGATCTTGATGAGCAGGAGCAAACCGTAAAATCAGATTTTTCTGTGGCAGTAAGTAAATCAGTTTTAGCGCTCACTGCAGGTATGATCTTTATGCTGGATATGGTGATGCCCATATTGCCGCCCCTTGCTGAAAAAGCACCTTGGATAATAATTTCTGCGCTAGTTTTAGTTATCATCTGGATGAGTGGAGGGCATTTCTATCGGGGCGCTCTGAATGCCATCAAGCATGGCACGAGTACCATGGATACATTGATTTCCTTAGGGACTGGTAGCGCCTGGCTGTATTCAACAGCCCTGATAGTGGCAGCAGAGTGGTTTCCTTTGGCAGCAAGATTTCACTACTTTGAATCTGCACTCTTTATAATTGGCTTCGTTAATTTGGGCAAGGCCTTCGAACAGAGCGCTCGCGGTAAAGCATCCCTGGCGGTGAATCAGTTACTGCGACTCAAACCGCAATTGGCGCAGCGTGTGCTGTCTTCAGGCATAGTTGAAACAGTCCCGATTGAAAGCATAGTCAGGGGTGACACGGTGCGGGTAACGACAGGCCAGTCGGTTCCTCTTGATGGACAGGTTTCCTCCGGTAGAGGGGAAGTTAACCTTGCTATGCTAACAGGAGAGTTTGCCTTGGAGGCGGTCGCCACTGGTGACCAAGTGACAGGGGGTACCTTGCTTGAAGCGGGGTCGATCGATGTCTGTGTCGAACGCACTGGTGAGCAGACTACCTTGGCTAAAATGATTGAACTGGTCAGGCAGGCTCAGAATAGTAAGCCGCCGATCGCTGCTTTGGTAGATGAAATAGCTGCCTGGTTCGTTCCGGTTGTGGTGACTTTGGCCTGTCTTACGGTAGCAGTCTGGTGGCACTTAGCTGATTCTACGCTCTTACCTTACGCGTTTATCAACGGCATCAGTGTCTTGATCATTGCCTGTCCTTGTGCGCTTGGTCTGGCTATACCAATGTCGATTATGGTGGGTGTAGGACGTGCTGCTGGTCTAGGAATACTGCTCCAGGACAGTTCAGCGTTGCAACTTGCAGGTAAAATCGATGTCGTTGTGGTTGATAAGACCGGAACACTGACCCGGGGTTCTCCGGAGGTCGAGAATATTCGATATGAGTCAGGTTTTGGTCTGGATGATTTAGCAGTTTGTCATGGCCTATCCGACCATTCCCAGCATCCTCTGGCAAAAGCAATCAGCAGATACTGCATTTCAGTAGGGTCCGCAGCAGTGACGGTCAGTCATGTCAATACGGAGATTGGCAAGGGTATGACTGGCTCGTGTGGCTCCGCCAGGGTTGCGATGGGGAGTCTGCAGTTTCTGCAGGAGTTGGGCATGCAGACGACGGGCGAGCTGTTAACCAGTGCTACAGGGCCGATGGTTTACTGGGGTAGGGATGAAAAAATATTAGGGGTTGTCTACCTTGAAGATGAACTCCGCGAATCAACCCGAAAGGCGGTTGTCGATATGCATGCCAGCGGCTTACAGGTCATTATGCTTACCGGTGATCATGAGGCCGCGGCACGGCGCATCGCGTTGGAACTAGAGCTTGATGAGTTTCACTATGGCATGACCCCACAGGGAAAATTTGCGTTCGTCCAGTCCTTGCAGGAAAAAGGCGACAAAGTTGCTATGGTTGGCGACGGCATAAACGATGCGGCGGCATTGTCCGTAGCTGACGTCAGTTTTGCTATGGGACAGGGGACGGATGTTTCCATTCAAGCAGCTGATGTGACTTTATTGAAGAATAATCTGGGCAGTGTGACTCAGTTACGTCAGCTTTCGCAGCAGGTGGTACGTAATATGCGGCAAAACCTCAGTCTTGCCTTTGGTTACAATATTTTGTTGATACCGGTAGCAGCTGGAGTGTTGTTCCCGTTATTTGGTCTGTTGATTCATCCAGCGTTGGCCGGATTTGCCATGGCCATTTCTTCGGTCTCGGTGGTTCTAAACGCGCTCCGTCTGAGCCGCACATCATAGAGCAGTATCAGCTCAAGCATCATCAGTACGGTGATTGCACTCATGTTTGGCGTTTGATGGGATTAGCAGGGGAACTTGCAGACTCGATGTAAAACAGCACCAGAGAGAAAAATCTGAACAGGCCGTGAACCATTTTACTGTAGGGCATGGTTATAAAAAAGCCAAAGACGAAGCCAAGATGAATCACCAGGAGTGCAGGCATGGCGTCGGTCTCCCTGAGCACCATCAAGATCAGGCCGGTTAGCGCGATCAGCCATAAGCTAGCGGTCAGAGTTAGATCCAGGTGCCATTGATCTATCTGTTTGGCGCGGGGTTGGCCGAATTTTAGGAAGATGAAACCGCTGGTGCCCGCCAATAGCATTAATCCACCCAGGGTACCTGTTATAACGGGAGGACTGAAATAAGGGTAGGGCGCCTGAATACCGAGAAAATAGTGATAGGCAGTAGCTATGCAGGTTGAGATAAAGCAGAGCAGGAAACCCCACAGGGTGAGTTGGTGACAATAGCGCTTCCATGCTGATGGCTGGTTTTTTTCACTCGGGCAGCCGACGCTGTTTTCCCTTGATAGATGGGTTAACGCCAGACTGGCGCGAATCGCTTTGCTTATTGACGTCCAGTTAGTCTTGACGGTGGACTTCTCATTGATCGTTTTCCAGTAACGGTGGGTCGCCAGGGTAATGGCGATAATACTGTAGGTAAAGGTCAGGCCGGCAAATATGACCATGACTGAATGATTGATGACATCGTAGAAATTGCCTGGCTCAACCGGTTTCCCGAGGCTTGTTGATAGGCTGCTGAGGTACATGAGCAGGGCCAGGCATAGGCCGGTTATCAGGCTGAACCAGATAGGGTTGTGCTGGAATAGCTTGCCAGCCTGTTGTGGCCAGGCGAAACGGGCATAGTTGTCTGTTCGTAGTAGGCTCAGAGCTTTGGGCACGTCGATACCGAATTCATGGGGTGGCGCATATTGGCAGGCCTGGTAGCAGGCGCCACACTGGTGACAAAGGTTTGCCAGATAATCCAGATCCGGTTGATCGAAACGGCGCCGGTAGGTAATGGCTTTAAAGACCGGACAATAGCCCTCACAGTACCTGCAAGCGTTGCATACCGTTAGCGTTCTGTTGGCTTCCTCCAGTGGATCAGTGGAGGAAACATTTATAGCAAGGTTTTCAGTAACGGGCATGGGAGTGTTGCTCCAGTTCACCTGGCTTTGATGCGAGCTTTGCTAAAGGCATGCTGCTGCCTGCTTGCCTGCGATTCGACCGAACACTCCGCCAATTGTCATGCCGGTGCCCGCACAGTAGCCCTCGCCGAGAATGTTACCGGCCATAATTTCTCCAGCTGCGTAGATGTTTTTAAAAGGGTGGCCAGATTGGTTTTTTGCCATTGCCTTTGAATTCACTTCAAGACCGAGGTAAGTAAAAGTGATACCTGGTCTCAGAGGGAATGCCAGGTAGGGTGGCGTATCCAGTGGTAGAGCCCAGTTACTCTTGCTGGGTTCAAGGTTATGTGTTGCCAGGCCATCCCGCGATCCAGGCTGAAATACCCCAGTGCCGGTGCTGTTGTTAAACAGGTTGACGGTCTTACTCAGTTCAACAGGGTCAATCTCGAGCAAGCCAGCCAGGGTGCTGATATCATTTGCTGAAATGGGTGGGTACAGGGAGGGCATATACAGCCCCTTGGTTTTACTATCGAGTATGGCAAAGGCGATCTGCTCTGGTTGCTGTGCGACTAACCGGCCCCATATGGCATAGCGTTTTGGCCAGTAGTCCTCACCCTCGTCATAGAATCGCAAAGCTTTTTTATTGACGACGATACCAAAGCTGACGCAATCAAGGCGACTCACAATTCCTCCATCGTACCGGGGGGCCCGCGCATCGATGGCAACTGCATGACACTGTTTCGCATCGCCTGTCAGCTTAGCCCGATGACGAATCATTTCCTTTAGTGGCAAACCCTTATTGTAAGGAGTCCCACGTATTAGGAAATTTTCAGAAGCATCGCCCCAGGCTGACTTCATCCAGTCCTTATTGGCCTGGAAACCGCCGCTGGCGAGGATAATCGCTTGAGCAGACAGGTGGATTTGCTGGCCTTTATGTTCATATACGAGGCCTTTAAATCGGTCATTATTTATGTCGAGGCAAGTTACATTCGCTTCATACAGGACACGAACACCAAGCGCTTCAGCTTTGCCGTAGAGCGCATTGAGCAGGGCCTTGCCTCCGCCGAGGAAAAAAGCGTTGCTGTTCTCCAGGTTAAGAGAACCGCTGATGGCCTTTTGAAAGGCGACTCCCTGTTTGCCAAGCCATGCCAGTAAGCTCTCACTTTCGTCGATCATTAACCTGGCGAGACTTTGGTTAGTGTTGCCGGAGGTAACCTTTAAGAGATCTTGTAGATACTCAGCCTGGCTGTATATCCCGCTCATGGTGGCGGTGGGGCTACTGTGGGCGGCTCTTAAATTTCGAGTATGGCGGGAATTACCACCACGCATGGCTTGGGGAGCTACCTCCAATAGTAGTATCCTTGCCTTGCTTCCTGCTGCGGTTATTGCCGCACACAGACCAGCATGGCCGCCGCCAACAACGACAATATCTGCGCTTTGCTGAACTGCCTCGGTGTCGTTCATTTACAGATTCAGATTCTCTGAGAATTTATTTGAGTTAACTTGTCAGACAAGGGGTTTTCCTTGGTTTGTAATATTCGGGCAGCAGGTTCCACTTTGTTTTATGGGCTTGAATTTCATGCAAGGTGCAATGGTTAAAAAATAGACTCCCGGCCGACAGCTTCGACGCAAATAATAGTCCTGTCAACCTGAACTGGATCGATGTCATCGCTGCCGCGAATTATGCGGATCTGACTTGCGTTGAAATTGTTGTAATTTAGGTAACAGGCTTCCTGGCTATGTCTACTGGCTATGTCTACTGCCTATGTCTACTGCCTATGTCTACTGCCTATGTTTACTGCCTATGTTTACTGGCTATGCTATTTCAATTTTCCTGGCTAAAACCGCGAGGCAGTATGAGGCGATCCAATTTCGTTTGAGAACGAAATGATAGCCCGTTCAGGGAGTAAAGCGAGCATCCTTGGATCCGAATGTACAGTGCGGCAGTAGCGTAGGGCGTTGCGCTCCAGATTAGCGCTCGCAAGCGGTATCGGACTCAATTGCCAGCGGTCTGGGGCCGGGTCCGTAGGGTAACCACAAACAATGCCAGACCTGATAAAACGGTGATGGCACTTAAAACAGCCAGTACTTGTACCAGTAAATGATTGAAATTGTCCCTGTTTTCATAATCCATGATATGGAGAGCCCAAAGGAAATCGAACCAGCGCCAGGCGTTGGTGCGCACTGCGAGTAATCTGCCAGAACCCACGCCAATGTAGAAGTGGGCCTCTTCTTGGTCAATAGTGACTCGCCAGGCAGGCAGTTCACGACCGCGATATTCGCTGTCTGAATCGACGCTCTGCACTAGTTCTATACCGGTAATCCTGCCTTTGGCTTCTGCTTGGACTATATTGAGCGCTTGCTGTTTCGATATGGTGTTGAGTTTTTCCCCGGTAAGTGCGTCCAGACGAACAGAGCCGATCAGGTAAATCGGATGGCCCTCAGCATGGGAAAGGCGGATTTCCTGGCTTGTCTTTGTGTTCAGATCTGAATGCAGGTTCAGCACTTGACTAGGTGATAACCATTGATGGTTGGTTACAGGTGTCGCTTTAGGCTCCAGTCTTAGGTGATCACCGTGGATTTCCTCAATGGGTAGGAGTGTGAAATAGAGCCCACTGACTGTCCATAGCAGTAGTTGAATGCCAGCGATGAGCCCGAGCCAACGATGAATCTGCCGGAGGTTGTTTTTTTTTGTAAGTTTCATTAGTTCGAATCTCTGGGCTAGGGTTCTCTGTTTTTGATAGAAGGCCTGGTCGCACCGGGTCAATCAGGTAAAAGTATATGCACAGCGCTCAGTGCTGGGGTGCTCAAACTGGAAGCTCGTGGATCATGATAGATTAATTGGGTTTGAATAGGGTTTATCTGTATGGCTTGTTTTCTGGTAAGTGTGCCATAGGTATTCTCTCGACGACAGAGCGGCTCCAAAAATGCCTGAAGCCTAGGAGACGGAGCTAACGCCAGCGACTTTGTTTTCTGGTGTTGCTCGCAGGCCCGTTTTGGATATCTGCAAAGTGCCTGCCAGATTCAGACGTTGAAATCCGGCCTGAGGAAATAGCGCTAATAAGCGCGCTCACCAAACAGAGGACGACAAGCTGGGTGGCTCTTTAAGGGATGACTGGGTCATTTCTATGTAAGAGCCTATCAGTGGCTATTTTTTGGCCAGTTGATAGCTGTTAGAGTAACGTCAATGAGGATGATATTGGGCATCACTCCAAGCCTTCTGGATTCCTCCAAAACCAGGTTGGTTTCCGGGTTTTGATCAAGGTTAATAAAGGAGGTAGGGATATGGCTATAGGGTCGCAGCAATGGTTAGAGGCAGTATCCGAAGATGCATTAGATCCAGATCGGCCGATTTGTGATCCTCATCATCACCTCTGGGACCATCCCGGAAGTCGTTATCTGCTCGATGAATTAAGAGCCGATTTGGAAAGCGGTCATCGGGTGGTTAGTACCGTGTTCGTTGAATGTTCGAGTATGTATCGAAAAGACGCTGCTCAGGCGCTGCAACCACTAGGTGAAACTGAGTTTGTTAATGGTGTCGCTGCTATGTCTGCCAGCGGCAATTATGGTGAAGCAAGGGTCTGTTCGGGTATTGTCGGATATGCAGACCTGACCCTGGGCCATGAGGTGGGCATGGTCCTTGATCATCATTTGAGGTTGAGTCCGCGATTTAAAGGGATCAGGCATGCAGTGGGTTGGGATCCGAGCCCGGAGATCCGGAATTCCCATACCAACCCAAGTGCAAGACTGCTTTCGGATGAATGTTTTCTTAAGGGCTTCTCCGAGTTAAGTAAGCGTGGTTTGTCCTTTGATGCTTGGCTTTATCATCCCCAGTTAAAAGAGTTGATCGCGCTGGCAGATCGTTTTGAAGACACCACTATTATACTCGATCATTTTGGCGGGCCGCTTGGTATTGGCCCTTATGCGGATCAACGCTCTGCTATCTTTACTGCCTGGAAACAGGATATTCAGGAACTCTCCAAGCGCGCCAATGTCGTTGCCAAGTTAGGCGGCTTGGTGATGCCTATTAATGGTTTTGGTTTTCATAAAAAAGATCGCCCTGCCAGTTCCGATGAACTGGTTGCGGCAACCGGAGACTATTACCGTTATATGCTAGATGCCTTCGGTCCCGATCGCTGCATGTTTGAGAGTAATTTCCCAGTAGATAAACAAAGCTGTTCTTATCACGTGTTATGGAATGCCTTTAAGAAAATGGTCATAGATGCATCCGAGAGTGACAAAAACAGTTTGTTCCATGACACAGCCGTGCGTACCTACCGCCTAGGTTAAAAATAAGTTGCCCGAGAGGGATAGGATTACGAGCCTGCTGAGGAAGGCTTTGGCCGGGTTATTTGGCCGTGGGAAAATTGAAGCAGGAAGTCGGATAATCGAGTTTGTTAGAGACCCTGCTCGTGTTGTAACTCAGGTTGAATGAGTAAGGAATCGAGCTGCTCATTTCGATATCTGTCGATCAAAGCATATAAAATTGCTGCAGATTCGGTATCGAAAAGACCTGTTGGGTTCATGGGCCGGAAGTGGAACTGAAAGGCTCTGACTGCCAATCGGGATTGCAAATCGTTTACGCCGGTTGCCATGATTTGATATCCCAGCGTATTAAGCGCTTTCTGGAGAAGCAGAAGTCGAGGCAACTGAGGCTCGAATAGCCGTTGGTATTGGGCCGTCTTCTGTGGGTCTGGCCAGGGCCCTATCCCCATGTTGTGCAGGTTTTCCCAAGGGAACAGGGGGCCGGGGTCGACTTTACGGTCTGGGGCGATGTCAGCATGACCGACAATATTAATCGTCGCGATATCTGGATGTCTGGTCAGGATATCCTTGAGCAGCTTCACCAGTAAGGCAATTTGTTGCTCCGGATACGCCTTGAAATCGCAATCTGGCAAGGGTGTTGATTCATCATCGTATTGACGGGTGCCATGGTTGGCTGGCTCGCAAGCGGAAATATTGACAATTTCGATGCCAACTGAGCTGTCGTTAAGGTTTTTTTCACCGTGCCAGTAACTCCTACCGGCGTGCCAGGCTCGTTGTGTTTCATCGACCAGTTGATGGACCAGTATTTTGCGTCGTGAATAGGTTGCATCGTCAGGGGAAGGGATCAGGTAATGTGAGCTCACTGGCCTGGCCGAATCCTCTGTTAGCGATTTTAGGGACTCAGCAAATGTCTCAGAGGTGAAGTGGATAACAACGTATCGGACTCGACTGTTCTGGTTGACTGACTCGTTTCTGATGATTTGGTTGTGGGCACACCCAGTTAGCAGGTAAATACAAACTAATATTTGGGTCAGGGAAAACATCCGTGTTCGCATAAGGAGTCCTGTTTACAACTGAGCGTATAAAAATTGTATGGTCTGATCTTATATTATAAGTACGGCTCTTATAAGCACGGCTCTTAAGGTGGTTCCTTGTGCGTGCTTATCCGAGAAATTTTCACTTCCGGTCAAGGATAAAGAGTTTCGTTATGGAGTGCGCTTAGAAGCTGTCCCGGGCTGTCGATCTTTTGGTGTTAAAATGAGAGGACAGTGCAATCGCTTTATTACCATTCAGCAGTCAGTAGTAAACGGGTTTGTCTGATAGGATTGCGCCACGGCGGAGCAAGAAAATTCCGATTAGAATCATAATGATACTAAAATTTAAGGAAAAATTCTTTTAATAAATCTTTAATAAACCCTTTGGAAATATATTCCTTGTGCTAGGATAAAGAAATGTGGTAACCGTTTTGGATGAGTCTATCCATCTGGTACGCATTGACAATAACAATAAACATAAGGGAAGTATTATGAAATCAGACCAAATCCTCATGATAGTAGGGTTACTCGCGGCAATTGGAGCCACTTTGGCCCCAGATGCTATGGCCTATTGGGGCCTCGCGTTATTATTAATTGGCTTAGTAAGCGGTTTCATGGGAGATGCCCTGGACCAGGGCGCTCGAGTCGCTATGATGGTAGCAGCGGTTACATTGCCGGCAATTGCCAATGGGTTAGACACCATCCCAGGGGTAGGCGCACAGTTAAATGGTATTATCGATAACATGGCGCTGGTAATTGGTGGCGTAGTTATATGGAACTTTATACTTGTCGTTAAAGACGGGGTTATGCCAGCAGGTGATTAACAGTACTCGTACTGATTAATTTCAGTACCAGATGGTATCTTAGTAAAACAACGGGTTGGATTTTGGTCTGACCCGTTGTTTGCTATTTCTTTAGGCTTATAAACTGTCGTCTGCAAATAGGCTCTATTTTCGGTATGGCTAGTTGCCTGTTTATAATCAGTTTCGCCTTTCTCTCAGTAACGCAGAGACTCATCTGAAATCCTCATTTTCTGGAGAAATAGTTTCCAGAATGATGTCAACCGAGGACGTGAAAAATTAATTATTTTAATTCCAGAACTCGCTATGGACTGATAGCGATTATCCAGCACTGGCTGATTGCTTGCTTGGTGGTCGGGTTGTTTGCTGTTGGTATCTATATGGTGGATTTGAGCTACTATGATCCCCTTTCCAGACAATTGCCTGATTTGCATCGGAGCATTGGCATACTGCTGGCGATATTGATATCAGTAGATTTTGTTTTTCGATTGACCCAGGTCAGCCCGGGTGTACTTCCTACCCACAGTCTGGTTGAGTTTAAACTGGCGAAAATAGTTCGCTGGCTTTTGCGGTTGATCTTAGTTGTGGTGATTATCTCGGGTTATTTGATTTCTACTGCTAAAGGTGCAGCAATACCGGTTTTTGACTGGTTCTCAATTCCCGCTACGCTGAGTTCTATTCCTGGTCAGGAGGATCTAGCGGGTCAAGTCCACTGGGTTTTGGCGTATTTGCTGGTTTTTATTGCCGCTGGGCATGGCTGTGCAGCACTCAAACATCATTTCATTGACAAAGACACGACGCTAAAACGGATGCTGAAATTTGACAAGTGATGGGCGTTAGCAGGGCCTTCCCGCAGAGAAATTTCTGGCCCGTCAGGTTCGGTTGAATGAATACCAGGTTGCGGCATGTAGCTGTGCCGCAATCGACTTCAATTGCCGGTTTCTGGAATGGTTTTGGATGCTGGCCTGCCTATGGTTAAGCTGTATTATCTTATGATAGGGTATAAGGACTAAAACCAGACGAGGTTGAGTATGAGCGAAGCCACCGAAATACCGCGCGAGCACGAGCTTGATACCAGTTGGATGGATAACATGGCTGAGTGGGGAGTTACCGCTAAGCCAGGCAAACGAGGTCTGACATTGGCAGACGTTCAGTTAGGTAGTTACGCGGACCTTCCAGAGATCAGTGATAACATGACGGGCCGGCCGAGAGGATCTACACCTCGCGCCGAAGCCTACCGAGTCGGAGCCTACCAGGTCCACACGCTTTCTGAAATATGGCTTGAAAATGCCGAATATCTTTATGAGGAAGCTTTGCAGAGGCAGTGGAGTTCAGCAACAGATATACCTTGGCACACCCTAAAACCGTTGCCTGACGATGTTGAGGAAGCGGAGTGTTTGCTGTGTACATTTTTTAATGAAGTGGAATTCGTAGCCGGTGATGTTCCGGCGAGATGGATAGCCCGGACGACGCCGGATTATCTGGAGGCACGTAATGTGCTTAGCGCCCAGGTAATGGATGAAGCCCGGCATATGGATGTTTTCCGCAAGCGAGCATTGGCCAATGGTGGTGGATTGATGCGTATGTCCGGTGCTACCTCAGGGTTTGTTGGCAGTATTGACCTGGCTCGAGACTTTACCGAAATGTCGACTCGTCTTCATATCTCAGGGGAAGGTGCCGTATTGACCATGTTTCGTATGGGTGAACTGTTCGGGCAGAATGATGCTGAAAAAACAATGTATCGGTTGTGCGCGCAGGACGAAGCCCGGCATGTGGCTTTTGGTGTAATGCATTTGCGGTGCCTTGGCGATACCGCCCCGGAACGAAGAGAAGAAATAGAGTGTTATCTGGATGAGGCTGAAGAGCAACTCATTGCTGGACAGCAAAATCCTGCGGGTCGGCAATCAGAGAGCAGTGAGGCGCTGGCAGTGTTGTTGGGAGGGGGAAGCCAGCATTATGATGAAGGTCATAAGAAGCTACTGGTGATCCGCCGTCGTCAGCTCAAGGAGTACATGAAGCGAGTCATTAGCGCAGGGTTTGCAGATCGATTTGAGAATGGACGTTCACCTATACCAGCACAATATGCCGCCACTGCTTGAGGCGATTTAAAGTCACTGCAGGACCCCACAGGGTGAAGTCGACTGGGAGAAACTATGGCAGATAAACCGTCCGGTAAAGCCGCATCCGTTGATCGAGAGGCCAAATTGGTAGACCCGACTCGGGGTGTACCAGAGCCTAGTTATTCCTGGCGAGGCCTAACCAAAGAATGGGGTGTTAAGGTTCTCCCCGGTGCTCACGGCCTTCGTTTGGGTGATGTCAATGTAGGCAGTTATGGTGAAGTTCCCGATTATTGGGCTGACCAGACCCGGCGACCTCGTGGTAGCGTCGGAAGACCCGGGATACCCCCTTTGCCCTATTCGCTGCGCAGTAAACACGAGTTGTGGGCTGACTGTGCTGCGGATCTTTATGAGGAAGCCATTCAGCGGCGCTGGATACCAGCCACGGAAGTACCCTGGGAATCCCTGGAAGTGCTGCCGGTTGATGTTGAAAAGGCGGTCTGCCAGATGTGTACTGAGCTTTCGCAATGCGCAAATACCGAACTGGAAATCATCACCTACTGGCAGGACAGAATGTCGTATGGTTATTTTGAGGTTAAACAGTACCTTGCCACTGCGACCTTCGACTGTGCTCGTCAGCAAGAAGCCCTCAGGAAAAGAGCCCTGTCTAATGGGGGAGGTTTAGGTATAGAGAGTCGAGGTAGAGTCAATCGTATTATTCTGGAAAGCAGTGGTGGCTGGACAGAAGCCGTTGTTTATCTTTACCTGCTGCGTGGGACCTATATAACCAGATTGCTAACCGGCTTACTCAGCGCTGCCCACAATGAAGCTGAGGCCTTCATTTATAGTCATATGTTGGAAGATCATGCCCGCCACCTCACTTATGGCTATGATCACCTGAAATATGCGTCCACCCATGGCAAGGATGCCACCTTAATCATGCAGACACTGCTGGCAGTCGGTGAAGGTCATATGGCCGCTGAGCTGACTGAAGGTGTTGCCAGTACAGCGATGGCTATCATTTTTGGTGGTGGAATCGAGGGTGCTCGAACCCATGGCATGGAACGTTATCTGTTGCTGGTCAGAGAATTTATTACTGATTACCTGGCTATTTGCCAAGAGCTTGGCATTGATAGAGAAAAGACACTTCACCCCGTGTTCAAGCAGTATCTGGAGAATGGGTGATGGTGGTTTTTCCCTCTGAGGAATGGTTCCAGAAAGTTCGTCAGGCTTACAACTCAGATCAGGGTTTACATAGCGGAGGCGGTGGCGCATGTGACACGACTGCTGGCTTCAAAGTGGGTGAATACTGGTACTTCATTGAATTTGAAGGATTAGAATGTGGTCAGGTAAGGCAATGTACTGAACAGGACCTGGAGACCACGGATTTCATTCTGGAAATGCCATTGGAAACCTGGCAGGCAATGCTGATGGATGTGCAGGCCAACGGTAAGGCCAGTTCTAATCTAACGCTAAATAGTATTGATCTGGAATTTGAAGATGGTATAGCCCGGTCTCCAGTTGATGATCAGTACAGGCAGGACCTGTTCTATCGGTATAACCAGAACTTCCAGGATTTTTTTGATGCCTCGTCTCTGGTAGAGACGACATTTGAAAGTCAGGCTTAAAGAATGGAGAGGATATGGCTGACCTATCGGCTAAACAGTTAAAGCGAGCACAGCAAGCAGTCAATGATGACCCCCATTTCCGTCATTTAGGCAATATTGATGTCAATATGGCGGTGAAGGTCGATAAACAGCGATTTTTAGTTGTCTTTGTTGGGTTCAGTTGTAGTGAGGTCCGCAAAATCAGTGCCAAAGAACAGCAGCAAGCGGATTTTTCCGTTGAGATGAGTCTAGCCCAATGGGATCGTTACCAGTCAGAATGCCGTACACCGGGAGGAGCTAATCTGGCACAGTTTGATAGTGTAGAGGCTGTCATCCAGGCTAGTGATCCGAGGAAAAAACTCGAGTTCCTGCGTTACCACACTTCCGTTCAGGCATTTTTCAAAGCTTGTGTCCAGCCTGAGTTAAGTCTCGCCTGAATGCCGATATACGAATACCTTTGCGACTCGTGCCAGTGCATCACAGATAAGTATTTCCCAAATACAAACGCGCCTAAGACGATGGTCTGTCAACAATGCCAGAATTCTGCAAAGCGAATTATCTCCGGTGCGGTCTACCATCAGTCCGAGGCAACTAAAACCTCAAAATTAGACCCGAAGTATGAAAAAATGGTTGACCGGGCTATGTATAATAGTCGTTCCGCTGATCCAGACAGGGTTCTCAAGAACCTCAGGCCCTTCCCCAAGAAAAAGTAAGATTTTGATTCCATTTGACCTTTGTCGTAACCGCCAGGGCAGGTGAATAACGTTGGCTAAATAGCCGTTGTATAGAAAGCTTTGCTTAAAACATTTTGGTTAGAAAACCCTATCTAGCAAACTTCGCTTTAGAGAACTTTAGTTAGAAAAGGTAGTTCAAGAAAGTTTGCATTAAGAAATATTGACGGATTCACCCAGGGCCGCAGCGCGTTCTAGTCTTGACGCTTCATCCTTGGGAAGGTGCCTTTGCGCCAGATACATAAACAGCAGGGCAGGAACTAGCGTTAACATGCATATAGTGATGGAATTTCTTAGTGCCTCTGCCTCATTCAGCCCGCCTGCATGGAAGGCATCGGAGATTAGGCCAATAAAATAGGGTCCCAATGCCAGTCCTATAAATGTGTTTACCAGAATATAATAGGCACCGGCAACGGCTCGCATGCGAGGCATCACTAGGTCCGCGGCGGTGCTGGGGGGGACACCACCAGCAAAAGAACTCATAATAGTTAAACCAAAGTTGAGCCAGTAGGCGGTTGCCAGGTCGCTGGTGTATAGCAGCAGTAGCAATAATGGAATAGTGCCAAGAATCGAGATGTAACCAACAACCAATCGACCGCTGGGGAACCGTTGCTTCAGGTGATCGGCGAGAATCCCACCCAGGGTAATGCCGATAAACCCGCCGGCAGCTGCGCCCATACCTAGATATAATCCAACTTCTGCCACACTGACATCATGTACCCGCAGTAACAGCGGCGCGATCCAGAAACCGGCACCGTAGCCAATGAAGGCTGTGGCCGGGAAGGCCAGCATCGTATAGATAAAGGATTTTGATCGGAACATCATGCCAAAGGTTGCCGGGTCTCGTGTCTTCAGGGATTGTGCCCAGGAATAAGTCACGTAGACACCAAATGCACTGGTAATCCATTGCGCAGTACTGCCTGTCAAAATGATGAGTACCCAGGCAGCGGCAGCGAACAAGCATGCCGCTTTGAGGTTGTGTAGGAGTAAAGGTCTGCTGTGAAGTAGGTTGATCAGGTTTAGTGGCGGTATGACAGCCAGGAGTTCATTTTTTAGGACTCTAAAAGGTGCAGGGTGCACTTCGCTGACTAGACCCTCACTGATTCCCCGGGTCGGCTCTCGCAGTGTTCGAACCCAGATAGCCATGAGAATGCCAGGCAGTCCTACGACCATGAATGCCACCTGCCAGCCCTTCAGCCCAAAAGGCGGGTCGGTTGGGAAAGTTGCTGCCCAGGTTTCGAGGATGAACCCGCCCAGGAATATACCAATACCCGCCCCGATATAGACACCGGAGGCGTAGATGGCGATGACGGTGGCTCTCTTATCGGGCGGGTAATAGTCAGACAGCATGGAATAAGCGGCTGGTGAAGCGCTGGCTTCACCTATACCAACGCCGATACGGCATGCGGCCAGGGTTCCGAAAGATCGTGCCAGACCAGATGCAGCGGTCATCAGGCTCCAGAAGCCCAGACCCACTGAAATGAGGTTTCTGCGCGTCCAGACATCAGCAAATCGTGCCAGTGGTATACCAAATACCGCGTAGAATACGGCAAACACAGTGCCGTAGAGAAAGCCCATCTGGGCGTCGGTAATAGCCAAGTCAGCTTTTATATCTTCGGCGAGTATGGAGAGGATATTGCGGTCGATAAAGTTGAATATATAGACCAGGACAAGCACGGCAAGGACGTAATGAGAATACAGCCCTCCTGTTTTTGTTGTCGTTTCGCTGCTCTGGTCTCTCATGCAATGCTCCTGTTACAGTCAGACTACCCTATTTAGGCGAACCCAGTTAGTTCAATATGGAAAACAGCTGGTAAGTGTTTAGGCCACTGAGAATTGGAATTATCAACTAGTCCCGCAATCTTGTTGGCGAGATGGACCAGAAGCTAATCTGGGAAGTGCTTGAAATCTATGTGCTGTCATCGTCAGCCATACGAGGGCAGGAGATTCAAATTAGGGGTCTGACAGTGGTTTGTTGTTGTCCTGGTTAGGCAGTATTCTAAATTATAGTGTTTATTTGGAGTTCCAATAATGAGTAAGGCGTGCATGCTATTGCTGGGTTCTCTGTGTCTGGGGCTTGAAAATCCTGGCTGTGTGGCTGAATCAACGCAAGTAAGGCCTCGAGCTAGGGATATCGGGCTGATTGTTGGCGTGTTTGAGCCAGGTCCATTAAATGCGATTACCGATGTGGTCGGAGTGAAAGTAGGTCATATGACTAAAATAGTAGGTGAGGATATCCGCACAGGTGTAACAGCGATTATCCCGGCGCCAGGAAACCTTTATACGCATCCCATACCCGCCTGGATTCATGTCGGTAACGGCTATGGAAAAATGATTGGAGAAACCCAGGTAAGAGAGTTTGGCGAAATAGAAACCCCAATATTGCTGACCTGTACCCTTTGCGTATGGAGTGCAGCTAATGCCTTGAAGGAATGGGTATATCTGCAACCAGGCATGGGGGAGCACACCGTTAACCCCATCGTTGGTGAGACCAATGATGGTCACGTTAATAACATGTGGGCTGATCCGATACAGCGTGAGGAAGTGTTTTACGCCCTTGCTCAGGCCTCTTCGGGCAGTGTCGCAGAGGGGAGCGTAGGTGCTGGCACAGGTACACAGGCATTTGGCTATAAAGGTGGTATCGGTACCAGTTCCAGGATGTTACCGGATACGCTGGCTGGTTATAGAGTGGGTGTTCTTGTGCAAACCAATTATGGGGGGATACTCAGTATCAATGGAGCCCCGGTTGGCCGTGAACTTCAGAGCCATCCTTTCAGGGAGGAAATTGTTGAGGCTGAATATGGAGGTGAGAGTATAGACGGTTCTATCATGATCGTGGTTGCAACCGACGCCCCACTGGATTCAAGAAACCTGGATCGGTTAGCCCAGCGCGCGATAATGGGCTTGGGTAGAACCGGTTCATACGCGAGTAATGGATCGGGTGATTACGTCATCGCTTTTTCAACACATCCCTCAGTCAGGCGCCCAAGGGAAAGTGCTGAGCCAGTCGAAACCTTGTCGCTGGTGAATGCCTCCATGTCGCCCTTGTTTGCTGCGACAGCAGAGGCAACCGAGGAAGCGATTTATAATGCTATTTTTAAAGCTACCACAGTAGAGAGTTCAAGAGGCCGGCGCGAGGCGATCCCAATTAATCAGCTCCAACAGATCCTAAAAAAATACAACACTCTGGAATGGGATCAGTTGATACCTCTAGGCAAGTGAACACGTGAAAATGATGCGGTAACCAGCTCGATTCGCGGATAAAAATCTGTACCACGGATAAATGGTATTCCAGTCGAAGTGTTCAGGCTGGGGGCTCGTGGCCGGTGGCTTGGGTCTTTGTTCAGTTGATGGCTTCAGCGATTGTGGTGAAATTCTCTCCATCGGCCTGATACAACTGTTCCTGTTCACGCCAGGTGATGCCAAGGTGCTGGTAAAAGTGTTGTGCACTTTTATTGTCAGAGTCGACTGAAAGGCGAAGGTGATCGGCACCACGCTGCCTGGCACGGCGAGCAGTTTCGATGATCAAATTACGGCCGAGACCCAGGCCGCGGTGGGTCGGTTTAACATAAAGGTCCTGGATATAGACACCTAATGTTCCCTGCCAACTCGAAAAATTATAAAAAAACAGGCTCAGTCCGACGGCGTCACCATGGTGCTCGGCAATAAGGCACTCGAACGCGGGTTGATCGGCAAAGCCATACCTCTGAAAGTCGTCGGCAGAGCTTGTCACTTTGTTTTTTTCTCCGCTGTATTCAGCTAACTCGAGCACCATGGCGTGCAATGCGTGTGCATCTTC
>Ga0206679_10000055_pt1 | contig 76587 bp, 78 predicted proteins | sample M110012015metaG_FD_155464 | JGI IMG/M metagenome (GOLD analysis project Ga0206679, IMG submission 155464) | Ammonia-oxidizing marine archaeal communities from Monterey Bay, California, United States - M1 100m 12015 | ecosystem: Environmental > Aquatic > Marine > Intertidal zone | place: USA...
CCATATGTTCTATGGGTTCAATATTGCCCAGGCATTGAGCTTGATAGATGCGTTTTTTGATGTCAGTCATTTTAATTGGGATGTCATTGTGAATGCAGCGAAGCAATCCACCATTTTAAAATATCTTTCAAGGGGATTGCTTCTTCATTCCACAAAATGCGGAATTTCTTGCAATGACGGTCTTATTTATCCGGTTTTATTTGGCGGACAACTGTAAAAATATCATTAATCCGGGAATAGTTATTGCCCGCCAACCGCCCAACTGGTTTCAGTGCATCCAGATCAATGCGTCCATCTCTATAAACATCATCGTCCACATGGAACATGACAATATTGCCTATAACCACAAAGCCGCCTCCCGGTTCTGCTTCCCCCACAGGAACAATGGTCTGGAGTCTGCACTCAAAACTGACCTTAGATTCTTTCACACAGGGTGGCGCAACTTTTACTGAATCCACCGGCGTTAATCCGGAAACTTCAAATTCATTCACTTCTTTTTCAAAATCGGTGGCGCAGGCCACCATTGGTTCCACGATTTCTTCCGAAACAATATTCACCACAAATTCTTTCGTATCACGGATATTGTTCAGCGTATCCTTGGTGAGACCATCATATCCTCTCCGGGCCGGAGCAAACATTATTGTGGGCGGGTTGGAACATACACCATTAAAATAAGAAAAGGGCGCCAGATTCAAGATACCGTTTTTTGATTTTGTGGAAACAAAAGCGATTGGCCGCGGCACGATGGAGCCGATCATTAATCGGTGATTATCCTTGAAGGACTGTTTATCGGGATCAAATTTCATGATTCATCTAGCCACGATAATGGATAATTGGGCTCATCGATGCCCGCTGCAGCGGTGGTCATCTTCAACGGTTTAAATGTATCCACCATAACGGCAATCTCGTTCGCTTCTTTGGCACCTAATGAAGCTTCAATTTTCCCCGGTTGTGGGCCGTGGGGCAATCCCATAGGATGATAAGTGATAGAACCTTGTTCAACACCTTTTCTACTCATGAAATTGCCTTCCACATAATAGAGAATTTCATCGGAATCCACATTGCTGTGGGCATAAGGCGCTGGCACTGCCTCCGGATGATAATCAAACAGGCGGGATACGAAATTACATATGACCAACCCTGGCGCTTGGAATACCTGGTGAACGGGTGGCGGCTGATGGACCTTTCCTGTAATGGGCATAAAATCATTCACATTAAAAACCCATGGGAAATAATAGCCGTCCCAGCCAACCAAATCAAAGGGATGATTTTTATATTCGTAAGATTGAAGCCCTTGGGCTAACCGTACTTTTACTTCGATGGACCCTTCGGAATGAAGTGTTTCAAATTCAGGCGTGCGAATATCCCGTTCGCTATAGGGAGCATGCTCTAATAATTGACCCAGTGTATTTCGATACCGGTTGGGTGTTTCAATGGGGCCGTGTGTTTCAACGATGAATAATTCCAGTGGCTCATCCACATCCAATTGCCAGATTACGCCTCTTGGAATAATAGCATAATCGCCATAAGTTAATTTCAGTGTGCCGAAATTTGTTTTAAGTGTTCCTTTGCCGCCATGGATAAAAAGACATTCATCGAACTGACCATTTCGGTAGAGATAATCCATGGAATCGGAAGCTGTGGCTTTAGATAGGATCACATCCGAATTAAAGAATAAGGGTACCCGCGATGAAATGGCGTCGCCCTTATGATTAAGTGCCCGCGAATTAAGATGGTGGTGGCGGTGTTCCTGATCCCATGGTTCCATTTTGACAGGGTCAATTTTTCCGACCTTTTTTACGGCAGTGGGCGGATGGACGTGATATACATTGGAATAAATATGGCTGAATCCTTCCCGGCTGATGAGTTCTTCCCAATATAGATTTCCCTCATCATCTCGGAATTGGATGTGCCTTTTATTTGGGAGGCGTCCCCTTGATTGGTAAAATGGCATTGTTAATCCTTAATTAAGGATGTAGAAACACGGTATGCCGTGTCTCTACACGATTTTATTTTCTAAAATACCCAGTCGTTCCACCGCTAATGTAACCACATCTCCTTTTTGAATCCAACCACCGGTATTTTCCGGGCGGAGTTCCAAAATACAGCCAGTACCCACCGTTCCTGAACCGATATATTCCCCGGGCACCAGTTTTGTATTCATACTTGCCCGTTCAATCATTTCACCAAATGAATGATAAAGGTCGTTGGTATTTCCATTTGAAATTTTCTTACCGTTCACATGACATGTCATACGTAAGTGAAGTTTACCATCGTCTCCCCAGGCATCTTCCAGTTCATCTGGTGTAACCATATAAGGGCCAAAACTGGACGCAAAATCTTTTCCTTTCGCCGGGCCGAGACTCATGGGCATTTCTTCCCGCTGAAGGTTGCGGGAAGACCAGTCATTCAAAATAGTATAACCGGCAATCACCTTATCCGCATCTTCAGCTTTAATGTTAGATCCACCGTTGCCGATGATAACGGCAAATTCCAATTCAAAATCAAGTTCAGTTGTTTTGGAAGGGTAAGGAATTTCGGCACCATGCCCATAACTGCAATTGGGATTGGAAAAATAGAAAATAGCTATTTTAAACCAATCAGGATTCATATCCAATCCACGGAGTTTACGGGCGGCGCGGACGTGTTGCTCAAAGGCATAAAAATCCCGGAAAGCGGGTGGATCGGGAATGGGCGGTAAAATGATCAAATCTGATTCAGGTTGGGATAGTGCTTCGAGGTCACCGTTAGAAACTTCAATTTCCAAGTCTTTTAAAAGTGAAAAGTTGTGATCCCAATGTGCAAGCGCTTCTTTCAAAGATCCAGGGACAGATAGAAATGTATCGTCCCCATTATTTTGGTTGACCCATTCTGCTGCGCGCGTGACATCTACAATTTGTTTTTCAACTTTGAATCCGAATCTCGGATTTGAATTATTCTGTTCTGCGTATGTTACAAATTTCATATTTTATTTTTTCTATTTGATGGATTAAAGGTTGCCGCGAAGTTCCTGTTCCCGTTCGATGGATTCAAACAAGGCTCTGAAATTTCCTTTGCCGAAACTATTGGATCCCTTGCGCTGGATGATTTCATAAAAAAGGGTGGGGCGGTCCTGGATCGGTTTGGTGAAGATCTGGAGAATGTAGCCATCTTCGTCGGAATCTACTAAAATACCTAATTCAGCTAGGATATTGATATCTTCATCAAAATCACCAACCCTTTCTATGAGTGTATCGTAATAGGTTTGGGGTGTGGGTAAAAACTCAACCCCCTTGGCTCTTAATTTTTTAACGGTCTCAATGATATTCCGTGATGACATGGCAATGTGTTGAATGCCGGCCCCTTCATAAAATTCCACAAATTCCTGGATTTGGGATTTTTTCAGCCCATCTGCCGGTTCATTAATCGGCATTTTGATCTTTTCATTTTCATTGGCCATAACGATGGAGCGGAGGGAGGTATAATCGGTGGAGACATCTTTGTCATCCACGGACCAGAACCGATGCCAGCCAAAAATCTTTTCATAAAAATCGCAAACGGGCTGCATGGCGCCATCGGGCTGGTTGCCCACCACATGATCAATATGGACGATGCCAACAGGATCTGCAACCATATCTACATCCATGACTTGATAACCGGGCAAAAAGACACCCTTATAATTATTGCGCTCCACAAATGTATGGGTAGTGTCGCCATAAGTTTTAATGGTGGCTACAATCGCTTCCCCTTTTTCATCTTCGATTAACTTCGGTTCACTAACACTCTCAGCCCCCCGTTCAGTAGTCTCCTTCCATGCGTTTTCTGCATGATCCACTGCAAATGAAACATCCTTTACACCGTCCCCATGTTTGTCAATATGATGGCCCATTTCTGTGCCGGGAACCAAGGGAGAACTGAGTACAAAGCGTACCTGGTTTTGCTTCATGACATAACTCACTTTATCTCGGCACCCCGTTTCAAGTCCTTTATAGCCTATGGGCTGAAATCCGAGACAACTGCGATAATAATGGGCTGCCTGTTTGGCGTTGCTCACATAGAGTTCGCAATGGTCAAATGCATTAATTTTATAACTGTTCATCATCACCTCAATTTGATAAGATAGATTTTATAGCATCAATAAATCGCCCATTTTCATCAGCGGTTCCAATGGATATCCGGATGCAATTGGGCCAGCCAAAAGCCTTCAAATTCCTTACTATGACACCTTTTTTTAATAGGGATTGAGTAATATCTAATGCTTGGGTATTTGTCTCCCAGATAGATGTGAGAAAATTGGCCACGGATGGGATCGTTTCAATTCCTAAAGATGTCAATTCTTTTTGTAAAAATATGTATCCATCATTGTTAATGGCCAATGTTTTTTCCAGAAATTTTATATCATCCATGGCTGCAGATCCGGCGGTATGGGCGATAAGTGAGGGGGAAAAGGGTTCTTTCACCTTCATTAAATTTCGGATAAGTTCATCATGAGCAAATCCATATCCTATTCTTAAGCCTGCCAAGCCATAAGCTTTAGAAAAGGTACGCAGTGTAATGATATTGTCGTAGCGATAAGTCATGGAGTCGGGATAGTTATCTCGAGACTGTGCGAATTCGTAATAAGCTTCATCCAAAATAATGAGCACACGTTCAGGAACATGGACATAAAATTCTTCAAATTCTTCCCGGGTAATGTAGGTTCCCGTGGGGTTGTCGGGATTGGCAATATAAATAATTTTGGTATAATCCGTGACTTTTTCCGCCATGGCTTCTAAATCATATCGATAATTTTTCATGGGAACCCAATGGACTTTTCTTCCCGATGCATTGGCTAAAACGCGGAACCCGATAAATGAATTGGCAGCAGAGACAATTTCATCATCGCTGAGCAAAAAAGTGCGCATAATGGTGGACATAATCCCTTCACTTCCGCCCCCTATAATCACATTTTCTATTTTAATATTGAAACGGTTGGCCAGCTTGGTTCGCAGTTCAAAACCGGAAATATCGGGATAGCGGTGGAGTCCTGATAATGAATTCGCCATGGCTTCGATTGCTTTTGGTGAGGGGCCCAAAGAATTTTCATTGGATGCTAATTTATCCACATGATCCAGTCCTAATTCGCGCTGGACTTCTTTAATGGCTTTGCCAGGGACATAATTTGCCAAATTTTGAATGTATGAGGGAACGAGGGGCATTAAATGGGCAATCGCGTCTGGTTTTTAAACGTGGAAAGAACTACGGATGTTTTTAAATGCTGTACATTGGGCAGGGCCGAAAGGCCATGGAGGATTAATGTGTCATAATGGGGGATATCTTTTGTGGCTATTTTTAAAAGGAAATCACCTTCGCCGGTAATATGGTGGCATTCTAACACTTCATCCATACCGGAGATGGATTTAAAAAAATCTTCCACGGGCGTTTCTCCATGGCGGGTAAGTGTAACTTCTACAAATGTGAAGCAGTTAAAGCCAGCCAAACCCGCATGCAATAAAGTGACATAGCTATCGATCAACCCACTGGATTCAAGTTTCTTTACCCGTTCTAATGTACTGGAAGCTGAAAGATGAACCCGTTTTGCCAATTCAGCATTGGTAATCCGGGCATTGGATTGAAGTTCGTTCAGGATGTCTTTGTCTGTATGGTCTAATTGCATAAGATTATTCGTATAACAATAATTATTACAGAAGAAAATATTGCAAATAATCATAATAACAAAATATAATCCTGTAATCATATAATGAATAAGAAGATTGTTTTTTATCCTCTAATTTCTGCCTTATGAATTCCGGATATATTATTTGAAAATCGAAGGGCCATTGGTTTCGGGAAAATTCGTTGACCGGCCGAATCGTTTCATAACTATGGTGGCGGTTGACGGTCAAATTGTTCGTTCCCACCTACCGGACCCGGGCCGATTGAAAGAGCTGCTCATTCCCGATGCAGAACTCCTTTTACGGCCAGCACCAAAAGGTTCAGAGCGGAAAACTAAATATTCCACTGTTATGGTTTGTCATGAAGGCCAATTGATATCTTTGGTTTCGGCATTACCAAATCGATTCGTATTGGAATCACTTCACAATGGCAACTTGCCTATGTTTAATGACTACCAATTAATCCGGGCGGAAATACCCATCGGGAACCATCGGTTCGATTTTTTGTTACAGGATAAAAATGAAACCCCATTCTATTTGGAAGTAAAATCAGTTACATTTGTGGAAGAGGGGCTGGCTAAGTTTCCTGATGCAGTTACGGAGCGGGGTACTCGCCATGCCAATGCACTGTCCGATTTAGTCCAAAAAGGTAAGGGGGCAGGAATTTTGTTTGTCTGTCAGCGGCCCGATGCAGATCGGTTTGAACCCATGTGGGAGAGGGATCCGAAATTTTCTCAGGCTCTTTATGATGCACAAAAGGCAGGGGTTCTCGTGTGGTGTATTACCACAAATATTTCAGAAACTGAAATGACATATCAAACAGAAATACCAGTAAATTTAGTGCCACCTGAATAAACTATTAATTGATTTGACTCGACCAATAATTCTAAAAAAATGCATGATCTTCATTGTACTATGGATAGTTGCATTGATGATCTATTCCTGTGCAGCGGTAGCGACTCCCGATGGTGGACCGAAAGATGAAACACCACCCCAATTTATTTCCGCCATGCCAGAGGCGGGCAGTCTTCATTTTAAAGGGGGAAAAGTTTCTATAAAGTTTTCCGAATATATTAGTGAAAAATCAATCAAAAATGCGGTTAAAATTTCTCCCCATCTTGATTTACCAGCGGAAATTAAATATGCCGATGATGAACTCATCATAAACTTTCCGGAAGATTTATTACCGGATCAAACTTATGTGATTACTATCAATCGAAATTTAAGGGATGAACGTAGTGTGGCCCTGGATCAATCCATTCAAATCGCATTTAGTACTGGGGAAATCATCGATGAAGGGTCCATTTCCGGAAGAGTATATGGGGAAGATGGTTATGGGGTTCATTTATGGAAGTTGGAAAAAGAATTTGAGGATTCCATATTTTTTACGGAACCGCTGTATGTGTCTGAGGCGGATGATGATGGATTTTTCAATTTCAAATATTTGGCTCCGGGTGACTATATAATACTGGGAATCGAACGAAGTGCTGCCGGAGCCACCCTTGTTCCTCAAAGAATGGCCTATGGCGTCAGTTCCAAAAAAGTTTATTCATTGGCAAAAAACCAGAGAATTGATGGAATTTACCTCAGACCAAAACGAGAGGCGCCACCATTAAAAATGACCCATGGAGAATGGTTGGGTAAACGATGGGGATGGATGTACTTTAACCAAGAATTAAATGATATAGCATTCAAGGGGTTAAATATACGTGATTCAAAAGAAGGGGTCTATTCTCTTGATTTTTATCAGGATGAACAGGATAAGAAACGGTTTCTGCTCATTGCGTCCGATACGCTCAATGAAGGGAAAGCCATATTAAATATTGAATCAGTTGTATCTGGGAATGACTCCCTGCTCACCCATGCAAAAATCAATTTTCGCGTTCCGGGTAAAATAGACACAACTGATGTAAAACTAACCCAACCAGAAAGTACGATTACAATTCGATTGGAAAAAGATGGAGGACCTACCATTCCCATTGTATTTTCGAAACCCATCATGGCCATTACTGATAGCGCATTCTTTTTGGTCGCCGATACGGATACAGTTGTGGTGGAAGTCGATTGGATGAATCCCACAGAAATTGACTTTCTCCCACCGATGGGTTGGCAGGAAAAGACTAAGTATCAATTGATGGCATTTGCCGATAAATTGACTCCGATTGAAGGAAAATCTCTCAAAGATTCTGTCACTTATATTCGGTTTAATTCAGAGAAGAAATTAGGGTATGGTGGTTTGAGTGGGCTGATTGAAAATGAGGGAATCCAACCTTTGATTGAACTTAGTAATTTGAAAAAAGGGCTCGAAATTTTTCATTCTTCCGTAAATTCTAATCTTCAATTTCACTTTAAAAACATACCGGAAGGTCCATATCGTTTGATGATTATTTATGACCGAGATCAGAATGGGGAGTTCTCCTATGGTTCCGTTTTGCCCTTCCAACATAGTGAATGGTTTTATATACACCCGGATACTTTTGATATACGTGCCAATTGGGATATTGATGTGGGTCTGATCCAGGAAGAAAGGCAATAAAGCCAGATGTATTGTGTCATAATGGCGGGAGGGCGCGGCACGCGGTTTTGGCCATCCAGCCGTAGAGAAAACCCCAAACAGCTTTTAAATATTGTGGGTGATGCATCCATGCTTCAAATGACGGTTGATCGTTTGAAAAAGATGAAAAATGTTGAAGATATCTTTATTGTAACCGGAAAAGATTTGGCGCCTAAAATTCGAAAATTAATTAATGGTATAAAACCAAAAAATATCATTGTGGAACCCAGCAGAAAAAATACAGCACCGGCTATCGGCCTGGCTGCGCTCCATATTAAAAATATACGTGAAGATGCAGTGATGGGTGTCTTTCCAGCAGATCATCTTATTGTAGGGCACCAAAAATTTGCAAGAACCGTTCGATCTGCTATTCAACTGGCGACTAAGAATGGATCATTAGTAACCATTGGAATCAATCCTACTTTTCCTTCAACTGCGTATGGGTATATCCAATATGATCCGAACAGTCCGGAAGATCATTTGAATGGTTATAGCGTTAAAACTTTTGCGGAAAAACCTCACAAAAAATTGGCAATGCGATTTTTAAAAAGTGGTGATTTTTTATGGAATGGTGGCATGTTTATCTGGAAAACCTCTACATTTTTTGAACAAATTAATGCACATATGCCAGATCTAAATGATCAGTTAATAAAAATTGAAAAACGGATCATCCAAAAGAAAGATTTTACCCGGTTGTGGAATAATATTGATTCCGAATCTGTTGATTATGGTCTCATGGAAAAGTCCAATCACATTTATGTGGTGAAAGCAGAATTTGAATGGAGCGATCTAGGTTCATGGGAAGCGGTATATGACGTATCTCCAAAATCCAAAAATAAAAATGTAATTCGGGGCGAAGGTGTGGTCATTGATGGACATAATAATTTAATTCAATCGAATGGCCATTTTACGGCGGTCATCGGTGCAGATAATTTAGTGGTAGTGAATACGAAAGATGCGACCCTGGTGATCCCGAGGGATAAAGTGGAAGATGTGAAAGCGCTGGTTCATTATCTTGAAAAAAATAAACAAAACGATCTTTTGTAATCCATGGCAAAGATGAAAGCAGAAAAAATGTTGACCCTTTTTGAAGAGTTGGCAGAGAAAATGCAGATTAATATTGTCCAGGGAAAGGGAGATTTTCAGGGTGGATTATGCTCAGTAAATGAAGAAACATACATTGTGCTCAATAAAATAAAACCGATTGATCAGCGGCTAAATATAATGGCAAGAGAATTCGGAAAATTGAATACGAATAATATATTTGTCCAGCCCATCCTCCGAGCTTATATGGAAGATATCCAACAGGATATTTTCTAATTACTTTATTCTAAAAGTTCTTGAAATAAATCCTCAGTCGTCAGTACACTTCAGGCCTCCATCCTTTGTCCGAGGTAGAGAAACATAAAAATTAGATAGATAATATTGAAGGATATTTAATATGAAAGAATACGCAGCAAAAGATATTCGCAACTTTGCCATTGTTGGGCATGGTGCTTCAGGGAAAACAATCCTTTCTGAATCCATGCTTTCAAATGGAGGTGAAATCAATCGTATTGGGTCCATCGAAGGGGGCTCTACCATATCAGATTATCACCATGATGAGCACGATCGGCAAATCTCTATTCATTCTTCGCCGCTTCATTTAGAATGGATGAACACAAAATTTAATTTGATTGATACACCGGGCTATCTCGATTTTATTGGTGAATCAATATCATCATTAGCCGTTATTGATTTAGCAGTGGTGGTGGTTCATGCGGTGAATGGAATCGAAGTCGGGACTGAACAGGTTTGGAATTACGCCAATGATTATGGCTTGCCTAAAATGATTGTAGTGAATGGATTGGATCGGGAACATACAAAGTTTGACCACATTCTCCAACAGGCCAAAGATCACTTTGGCGGAAAAGTTTTCCCCATGCAGCTCCCTGTAAATTCGGGCCCGGGATTTAATCAAATTATTGATGTATTGCGTAGTGAAATCATAACATACAAGACTGATGGAAGCGGTCAATATACAGAAGCGGATATACCGGAAGAGTGGAATGACCGGGTGCAAGAATTACATCAGGAGTTGATTGAGTATGTAGCCGAGTCCGATGATTCATTATTGGAAAAATTCTTTGAACAGGGGAGTTTATCGGAAGAAGAAATGCGGGATGGATTGCATCAGGCTATTCAGAATCAAGTATTTATCCCCTTATTTTGTACGGCGGCAACGCAAAATATTGGCGTAGCCCGCGTTATGGATTTCATAGCAAAGTATGGATCTTCTCCTGTGGATCGAGCGAAGATAAAAGGAGAAGATGTAAACTCAGGAGAAGCGGTAGATATTGCTTTGGATGGAAATAACCCTGTGGTACATGTATTTAAAACGATAAGCGAAGCTCATGTTGGTGAGCTTTCTTTTTTCCGAGTCTATTCAGGTACGATTACAACAGGTATGGATTTGTATAATACATCCCGCGGTAGGTCCGAACGGTTTGGACAAATGTTTTTAATGAATGGAAAAACCAGGACCAGTGTTTCTAAACTATATGCCGGGGATATCGGTTCAGTAGTTAAACTGAAGGATACCCATACGGGCAATACCTTAACGGGTCAGAATAATAAGGTAAAAATTCCATCGGTTAAATTACCGAATTCGAATATTCATCTTGGGATTCGATCGAAAGCGAAAGGGGATGAAGAAAAAATTGCCACCGGATTAGCTACCATACACGAAGAAGATTCCACTTTTGTGTACAACGTGGATTCTGAATTGCGTCAAACCGTGTTATCCGGTCAGGGTGAATTGCATCTTCAAGTGTCCATTGATCGCCTAAAGCGCCGTTTTAATGTGGATGTAGAGTCATTCAGACCCCGAATCCCCTATCGAGAAACAATCCGGGCAGACGGTTCATCAAAATATAGACATAAAAAGCAAAGTGGCGGTGCAGGGCAATTTGCAGAAGTTTGGATGAGGATTGAACCTAAATCCCGTGGTGAAGGAGTTGAATTCACCCAATCTTTGGTGGGACAAAGTGTGGATCGTGTTTTTGTCCCTTCCGTTGAAAAGGGCGTCAATGCGGCATGCACGGATGGGGTTTTGGCAGGTTACCGTGTGGTGGATTTAAAAGTTAATTTTTACGACGGAAAACAACATCCAGTTGATTCTAAAGATATTGCTTTTCAAATGGCAGGGAAACAAGCGTTTAGAGAAGCCTTTATGGGGGCAAATCCTTGCTTGCTTGAACCGGTACTCAATGTGGAAATTAAAATTCCTGAAGATTATATGGGCGATGTAATGGGAGATATTTCCAGCCGTCGTGGAAAAATTATGGGTATGGGTTCTGAGGGTGCATTTCAGCAGATTAAAGCACAAGTGCCGCAATCGGAGATGTATCATTATTCCACAACATTAAGATCACTCACTGGCGGCCGCGGTATTCATTCGGAAGCATTAAGCCATTATGAAGAAGTACCCAGAGATATGGAAGCGAAAGTAACCGCAAGCGCGAAAGCAGCTCAAGAAGAAGATTGAGTTACAACTCACTAATCACCAAACCATGAATAAACTCTGGGCTCCGTGGCGGATGGAATATATTCGTGCGAAAAAAGACAAAGATGAGGGTTGTGTTTTTTGTATCAAATGTGGGTCGGAAAATGATCGAGATAATTTGGTTCTTCATCGAGGTAAGAACGCTTTTGTCCTCATGAATCTTTATCCATACAATAATGGGCATATCATGGTTTGTCCCTACGACCATGTGGAATCAACGGAATCGTTAAGTAATGAATGCATGAGCGAAATCATGGCACTGGCTGATATTGCAATGGCAATATTTAAAAGAACGATGCAGGCCCAAGGATTTAATTTCGGTGCAAATATTGGTGTTTCTGGCGGTGCGGGGATTGCGGATCATATCCATTTTCATGTGGTCCCCAGATGGGTGGGAGATACTAATTTCATGCCCGTCGTTGGACATACAAAAGTCATGGTTGATGGACTATTTGAAACATACGATAAACTCAAACCTGAATTTGATAAACGGAAATAAATAAATGGACTTTACGCATACCTGGCTACCCTTTATCTATCTTTATGGACTTGGCGGCATCCTTTTTATTGCCGGAATTATTATAACCATAAAATCCGGTTCATTTGATTTGAATCGAAAAGCCCATAAAAAATGGATGTGGGTTCTTCTTTTTGGTTTTGTTTGGTATCTCATGATGCATGCATTAATGACATGGGCAGCCTTAGATATTATTTCTGCGTATACAGTACCCATTGTTTTACTTGGAATGGTGGTGGTTTTTATCATTGTAACGTTGAAGCTAAGAAAGATTAAGGAAGTATAATGCAGACATTCCATAGTATTGGAACCACGACGGATTGGATTGTCATGGTTGTCTATTTTATCGCCATCATGCTTTTCGGCAGTTATTTCGGCCGATATACAAAGAATACATCCGATTTCTTTTTTGGTGGACGGAGATTTTCCTGGTGGTTAATCACCATGTCAATTGTAGCCACGGGAGTAGGCAGTCATAGTTTTGTGAAGTATTCTGCCAAAGGATTTGAACACGGTATTTCTTCCTCAATGACCTACTTGAACGATTGGTTTTTCATTCCGTTTTTTATGTTCGGATGGCTTCCCATTATCGTTTATTCCAAGATACGATCCATACCGGAATATTTCGAAAAACGATTTAGTCCTTCAGCCCGATTTCTTGCTACCATTCTCTTGCTGCTTTATATGATTGGATATATTGGGATTGGATTTCTTACGCTTGGTAAGGCAGTCATTCCCATGTTACCAGAAGCTTTTACGGTATTAGGCATGACATTGCCTATCACCCTCATGGGCGCTATTATCGTCATTGCGGTTATTACGGGCGTTTACATTACTTTCGGCGGACAGACCGCTGTGATATTCACGGATCTACTCCAGGGATTTATACTTCTGTTTGCCGGATTCCTTTTATTCTTTTTCGGCATTACATATCTGGGTGGATTTGATGTGTTTTGGAATCTATTGCCCACAGAATGGAAACTGCCATTGGCAGATTTTAATCAGCCGGCAAACTTTAATTTTGTCGGTATTTTTTGGCAAGACGCCATTGCGGGATCCATTGGTTTTTTATTTATGAACCAGGGATTAATCATGCGTTTCATGGCATGTAAAAATGTGGATGAGGGCCGGAAGGCAGCAGCAGTGAATATCTTGTTTGTTTTACCCATATCAGCCATCGTTGTGGGGAACGCAGGCTGGATCGGGAAAGCCATCTCCGTAGTCAGCCCTGATATAATCAGTCCGTCTGTATCACCGGATGAAATATTTGTGGTGGTTGCCAATATCATTGCAAGCCCCGGCATGTTCGGATTCATTATGGCCGCTTTGACAGCCGCGTTAATGAGTACAGTAGATACTTTAATTAATGCAACGGCAGCCATTTTCATCAATGATGTTTATAGGCCGGTCCAGCAGTTTTTTAAGAGAAATGTCATGTCAGACATTGAAAGAGACAGAAAAGAATTGCTGGCTGCCCGTTATGCATCGATTGGTGTAACAGCCCTGGGCGTTTTGGCAGTGCTTGCCTTTAAAAACTTCCCTACAGTGTATGAAGCACATGGCTATTTCCACTCCACATTGACACCGCCGCTTGTGGTAGGGATTTTCTTAGGTGTATTCTGGAAACGATTTACACCTGCAGCGGTAATTACGACATTTGTTGGTGGTGTGGCACTCATGATTTTGGGTGCAAGATATCCCGGAATCTTGATTGCTCCCTTTGATCATGGCATTGAAATGAATCCGGATCATCCCTATTCTTACATCCGTGCGTTGTATAATACACTGGTTTGCTCGGGTGCTGCAGTGGTAGTTACATTAACGACTCACTGGCAAAGAAAATTAATTACAGCAATCCGGGAAAAGCAAAACCAGAAAATGATAATGAATATGATGGTTGCGATCACAGTGATGGTTTTTGCAGTAGTCTTGTTTAATGTTTCAGTGTTATCCGTTCAGGTATTAGCTACCATTGTCGTATTGATTTTGTTACCATTGACAGTGACTTATTATGTTAAATATGATGAAAATATTAATACAAATGGGTTAACGGCCTCATCCATTGATGTTGCACGTAATTTATTTAAAGGCGGTAATCCCAATGATCAGGAAGGTAAAAAGGTTTTTGTCCAATTGAAACAAATGGACGGTGATGATACAGTTATACATTTTTCAACTAAAGATATGGCTATGATGAAAGCAGCAGTTGGTGACCTTGTTTATATTTCGGATAAACGAAAATGGATGGGTGGATTAAAATCCATTCATTCTGTATTTGGTGTACCCCATGATGAGGATGGAACAGTTTACATTACGCCAGACCAAATTAAACATGGTTTATTCGTTGAAGGAAAAATACTTGAAGCAGAAAAAGAAATGTAGAGGTTGATGCTGGGGGGAGAAATAGTATAAATTCGCGCCGATTTTTGAATCAGTTTTGATTTAAAATCCACGATCCGGAGTAGCTCAGTTGGTAGAGCGAGTGGCTGTTAACCACCAGGTCGGGGGTTCGAGTCCCTCCTCCGGAGCAAAAATGCTCTTGGGCCATCAGCAGGTCCGGGAGCATTTTTATTTTATGGGTAACAATGAGTCTCTGTCCCGCAGCATACGGGGGTTTCTTATATATCAAAGTTTAGAGGGACGAGAAGTCTATCCTGATAGCGAAGCGTATTGGGAAGTCATTTTCCCAGTCACACTGGAGAACAAAGCATCCTCAAATTCATCATTTGAGTTATAGCATTTTCCCATGACTGAATTCCATAATTTTTCATCTTCCATACAAAAGTAAAAAAAGACGTTATCATGCCAAGGTGTGAATGCATTCCAAACAGTGCTGAAAATTTTCTCTTTGATTTCCATGGAATAAGAAAATTTACCCGCAGCATTTTCCATGGGTATTTGCAATACTTTGCTTGGGATCCCCAATGAACGAAGACTCTTAATGGCCGGTTTTATAAAGGTCAATGTCCCCAGAGAAATCATCCCAATTTCGTTCGAAGAAAATGTAGATAAAATTGTTTGCACAACTTCAGTATAATCTTTTTCAAAACCCTTATAATACACAATGGGATGAAAGTGAAACCCAACAATGACGCCCTTATCTGATAATTGTCTGGCAGCAAATAACCGCTGTTCAATTGAGGCAGTAAAATGCTCTTCATTATTAATAATGGTTTGGGGGTTTAGGGACCAACACACCATAATGTTTGGCGGAAGATTTACAGACAAGAAATAATCTATATTTTTGGTTTTTGTTTTGAATTCAAGAATAATATTTGGATTTTTTCGGGCAAAGTCTAATTGTGCATCTAATACGCCATTTCGATTTCCCATGGCCAAAGAATCGGATGACTGTCCCGATCCAATATGATAATTTTCATTCGGGTCCAGTTTAATATTGTCCAGTTTCTCAGACAGGTTTTCTTCAATTCCGATTGCACCATCTTCATAAAAAGTTTGGATACTGCAATAGCTACAGCCAAGCCCACATCCTTGAATAGCATCGATGGTTTTTAAATTGCAGCAGACCGTCTTTTCTGAAGCAACCGGACATAGTCCAAATATATCGTGATCTTCTGTATGATTTTTTACTTTTCGGACAAGACTTTTTACCTTAGGTGCATTATTTTCGTATGTGGATGGATTCTCTTTTAAAGATACCCAATCCTGTTTTATTTTGCTTAAAATTGCTTTTTTCTTACTGCCATTATTTGATAAAAATAATGGTTCAATTTGATTCCATTTTTCTTCTATTGATGGTTCATTCCACATATGATAATCGACAGCTATTTCTGTCAATTGATTTAATTCCTGAAAGGTTAGACCATATGTTTCTCCAGTATTATGAATGAATTTTTGAATAGGTTGATCCAAGGATTGGAATAATTTATTTTTACTGAATTCAGTAAATTTGACAGAATAATTTTTAGGAATCATATGAGTATTTTAATGCAGTCTAACAGGGTGGAAGTTTACTGGATTTATATCATTTGTCTGGCATGTAATTAGAAGGATGATCTTTTTTGTTTTTTCCATCGTGAGAAAAATAATATTTCCATTTATGTGTTTTGCTAGATTATAACATTTAGCAAAGTGGGGCTTTTTCCTTATGGTCTACATTGGTTATGAAATAAATTAGTCCCTTAAAATCATGAGATATTTCATCAAACATTATATCGGTACTTTCCTATTTTTCTTTTTTTCCTTTTGCGTTGCTCAAGATCCCCCGGGAATTGATTGGAAGCAAATACAGACCGAGCATTATCAAATAATTTTTCCGATTGAGTTAGGTTCAGAGGCCAATCGGGTCGCCAATACCATGGAACATGTGCATCAAAGTATTGGGAAATCACTGGAAGGCAATCATAGAAAAATCCCCATTTTACTCAGCAATAGAGGCGCCATCCCTAATGGGTTTGTGGGGCAAGGTCCCTGGATGTCTGAATGGTTCAACATCTCCATCATGATGAAGGGAATGGGATCCACCGAATGGTATCGAGATCTAGCTGTTCATGAGGGAAGGCACGTTATTCAGAACAATTATTTAAACCAAGGTGTGAGCCGTTTTGTTGGATCTGTATTTGGCGAATCTACCCAATCTCTTTATACGGGGCTACTCATCCCCTCCTGGTTTTGGGAGGGAGATGCTGTGGGAATAGAAACGTCCCTTACCCAAGCTGGACGTGGACGGTCTTCTCAATTCAACCGAACATCCCGGGCGCTCATTTTAGAAGGGAAAAAATTTAATTACCACCAATCTTTATATGGATCGTATAAACAAGATTATCCCGGTCACTATGAATTTGGGTATTTATTAACCAATCACGTCAATCGCCAATTTGGAGAAAAGGCCTGGTCAAAGATTTTGAGTAAGACCATGCGGTGGCCGTTTACATTAAATCCTTTTTTCCCTCTGTCCAGAGCGATAAAAAAAACAACAGGGTTATCCACTGCTCAACTTCATAACGATACATTTTATGATTTAAAGGAATATTGGTCAGGGCAATCGGAACATGTTATAGAAAGTGCTGCAGATGCGATCAGCCCAAAACCAAGAGTCAAAACGAATTATCTTTTTCCCGCAATGAACCAATCCGGTGAAATTATCGCACTTAAAACAGGGCTTGGTGATGTCCCCACCATTATAAAACTGGCGAATGGGAAGGAGACTACCTTAACAAAAATTTCTTCAGTCGTGCCGTTGTTTGGATATCACTCAAATGGGGATTATGCTGTTTGGTCGTCTTATGATCCAGATAAACGCTGGACAAAATTAAGCTGGGCCAATATCCGAGTTTTTGATATTGAAACAGGAGCCTTACGAAAAATCACGTCTAATATGCGGCTATATAATCCGACCATTTCATCAGATGGAAACCATATAGTAGCTGTCTCATCTACTGAAAACCGACATTCTTTATTGGTGATATTAAATGCAAAGACCGGTGAAATTATCGACCGTGTGGAAGCACCCAATGGGGGATTTATTATGTCCCCATCTTGGTCAGCAGATAATGAGGAAATTATATTCACCTCCCAAAAGTTTAAGGGGAGAGGTATTTATATTTATCAGCCGGACAAAAGAGAATTTGAACAAATAAAACAGGAGAGTTGGATACCGGTATATAAACCGGTAATAAATGGGGATTATATCATATATGAATCTCAAATTGATGGTGTGGAAAATCTGGTTGCCATTCATCGAAAGGATAAACGGGAGTTTCAAGTTACTTCCAGAAAATTTGGTGCGTCCAATTTATCTCCCACGCCAAATGGCCGATTATTATTTAATGATTATTTATCCACAGGTGATGCTATTTCAATCATGGATTTCCAACCGAGCGCGTGGGATGAAATATCTGCAAATCGTTCGCATCCAATTCAAGGGCTGTCGTATTCATCTGAAATAAAACCTGTTTTTGATGAACCAGTTTCAACTAAATCCTATAATATTGCGGATTATAAAACTTCTGCTCACCTTTTAAATTTTCATAGCAGATATATTTTTGATGGTGACTTTAATCCATCATTGGGAATTCAGTCAAATAATATTCTCGGAACCCTATCATTCGGTGGCGAAATTTCCTATAATACCAATGAGGAAACCACCCATACAAAAACGAGAGGAACTTATTCTGGGTTTTACCCCATAATCAATTTTGAAATTGGTGTAGGGAAACGCAATGTAGGATATGGTCCATTTCATCAAAAAGTGGATCATAGTAATGATACATTAATTTATAATGTTAATGAAAGATGGAATGAATCAACCGTTGATTTTGGGGTGTCCATTCCCTTGATTAATGCATTAAATGGTATTCGCACAAAATACGCTTTTGCAAAAATCGGGACTAAATATATTCGCAGATCCAATACCACTCATCATTTTGATTTTCTTTCGATCCCTCCAAATGTTCGTGTGACTAATGAAAGAAAACGCCCTGATAGAGATGGAAATATCATTCCTGTTTATATTGAATCAGCAATGTATTCTATTGATGAAAAATCGCCCCGGGATTTGGGGAGTCCTGGATGGCAGTTGTATGGTTATGTCGGCGGCATGCCTTTTGGTGGCATGTGGAAAGGTCAGCAAATATCCCTTCGGATACACCACGGAATGAAGGGATTGAACCAGCATCATTTTATTTCTTCTCTATTTCAGTGGGAGACAAACGATGGAGATTACACTTTTCCGTCAAAGATTGGATTCCCGAATGGATATAATTGGCATGCATTCAATAAAGGTTGGCGCATAAAGATGAAATATGAATTACCCTTATTATACCCGGATTGGACCCTGCCATTGAGTATTTCTTATCTCAAACGAATTACGGGAAGCATTTTTGTAGATCAAGTCAACATGAACCAATATGGTCCCATGCTATCGGTCGGTGCAGGCGTTACATTTGAATGGGGTGGATTTTTTGATATCAGTATGCCCATTCCATTAACGATCAATTTCTATTTTCATCCAAATACCAGAGAGACAGGGATTCAATTCGATTTTGAATAGTTGATGATTATGATGTATGTTATACCGTGTTTAAACCAATAATATTTAACTCCTTTGTGATGAGGTATGTATGAGCAATCGAGGATCAGACAGAAGACAGGCAGTACACGAACGCAGGAAAAGTGGAGAAAGACGGAATCAAAGGATGTCTGTTAAAAAGGACCAAAGATCTGGAGAACCTCGGCGGAATGCAGATCGAAGAACAGTGATCGATCGAAGAGGCAGATAACACTTAGTAAATATCAAATTTATAATTTTACAATGAAAAAATTTAATATTCGTATCATTTCCATAATTCTTGCGGTTTGGATGGGCATTTTTATCCAGATTAGCACTATCCATTTGGGTCATGGGCATGACCTCATTCCTTTGAAACATAGCCTTTGTGCTATTGACTGTGAAGAAAAATCTCACCATTCTGTCTGGGAAGCCTGTGAATTGTTTATGGGCAAACGCCTCACCAACAATGATGGTATTATTTCTACCGTAGACCAAATCCCAATTGAATTCGAAACAATTCATTGGACACGTCAATATTTCCTCTCAACTGCATCCCAGAATCTTTTCCATTGGGATCGCGGTCCCCCTATCATATAGTAATTCAACTAAATGACATATCTCCTTCATTGGAGATCCCACAATAATTAACATTAAAGGAAAAATTATGTTAAAAAAATTGATCGGGGGACTATTTATTGTATCAATATCTTTTGGCCAAACCACAGCCAACCCCCAATTTAGTGTGGTAGGTGATTTAATTATGAATGACCTTCATAATAATCCAAACTTTTATAGTTCAGGAATAGAGATTGCTGTTCAAGGATATGTGAATCCTTTTGCACGGGCAGATGTCTATTTACATAAACACAATGATGAATCAGCACTGGAATTAGAAGAAGCTGTAATGACGATCGAAAGAGGACTGCCATTTGGTCTTGGATTAAGGGCAGGTAAGTTTAGACCAGACCTTGGAAAAATCAATAAAGATCATGCACATTTATTTCCTTTTATTGAAGCTCCTTCTGGTATGGCTAATATTTTAGGTAAAGAGTTTTGGGCAGGGACAGGTCTTGAAGCTAGTATATTTCTGCCTTTACCTTGGTACAGTAATATATCTATTGGATCCTTTGATTCAGGATTAGGTGATCATGATCATGGCATTGAAAAAGAAGATGTTCATAATGATCATAAAGATGAAGATGCGCATGAAGATAAAGATGAACATGTCGATGAGCATGATCATGGAAAAAATGAAAAAAAGGAAAAAGTCTTTTCAGCTAGGTGGGGTCATTTTTTTGAAATTAGTGATATAAACCTTATGGAAATAGGCACCAGTTATTATAAAGGTCCTGAGAGTAGTTTGATGGGAGCAGATTTCAAGTATAAATGGCGTCCCAACAAGTATCGCTCACTAACGATTCAAGGTGAAATAGTGCAGCTTAGTATAAAAGAAGAGCATCATGAAGAAGATCATGAAGAAGAAGTTCATAAAGGAGAGTATAAGAATAAATCAGATGCAGGATATTTGATGATTAACTATCAGTTTAATAAATCATTTAATTTTGGTATAATCGGTGATTATTATAAAGAGACGTATAAAGAGACCGAAATCAATCCATCAATATTTTTCGGATTTAGCCCTGTTGAAGAATCAACTGTATTTAGATTGAAGATTGGACAGGTTGAAGATCATAAGAGTCATAAAAAACATTTAAAAACAACAGCTCAGATTATTTGGTCATTAGGTCCACATAAGCCTCACCGGTATTAATCCATGAGAAAATTCATCATTATAAGTTGTCTTTTCACTTGCCTTTATGGAAAAGTTCGAGTTGTATCTTCAACATCGGATATTGCTGACATAGTAAAGATCATTGGCGGAGAGAATGTTACAGTTACGAGTATAGCACGAGGAAATCAAGATCCACATTATGTAGAAATCCTACCTTCATACATGGTTAAGGTAAGGAAAGCCGATATTTATTTTATGGTTGGAATGGAACTTGATCTTTGGGCTCAACAAATTATTAATGGTTCAAGAAATCAAAAAGTGATGGTCGTGGACTGTTCAGTTGAGATAAATAAAATGGAAGTTCCCACTGGGAAGGTTGATGCAAGCATGGGTGATATTCATCGATTTGGTAATCCTCACTACTGGCTAGATCCTGAAAATGGGAAATTAATAGCCAAAGTAGTAACAGAAAAATTGAGTAATTACGACCCAAAAAACGCTGATCAATACAAAACAAACCTTTATGAATTTGAAAAAGATTTAGATTCAGCAATGTCAAAATGGAAAAATAAGTTTTCCATTCTTAAAGATAAAAAAATAATTTTTTATCATAATTCCTGGCCCTATTTCTCGAAAAGGTTTGGCTTAATTACAGTTGGTTTTCTGGAACCAAAGCCGGGTATAACACCCTCGCCGTCGCAATTGAATCAAGTTATTAATCAAATAAAAGAAAATGAAATTGAAGTCATTGCCTCTGAATCCTATTTCAGTGATAGAGCACCGAAATTTATTGAGTCAAAGACAAATGTAAGAATAGTCAAATTAGCTCAATCTGTTGGCGCAATTGAAGGTGCGGATTCTTATATCAACCTTTTCGAAACAAACCTCCTTATTTTAGCGAAAGCATATGGAGTTATGCATGATTGATCTCATCTTTTGGCCATTACTAGCAACTTTTGTATTAACAGGTATTCATGTATACTTAGGGTTGCATGTTGTTACGCGTGGAGTAATTTTTGTTGATCTTGCTTTAGCACAAGTTGCTGCACTTGGCGCTGCTGTAGGTATTGTAATGGGATTGGAGCATGATGGTAATGCGAGTTATATGATGGCATTGGCTTTTACATTTGTAGGTGCTGCATTTTTTGCTTATATCCGTTCTAGTAATCAAAAAGTTCCACAGGAAGCAATTATTGGAATTACCTATGTTGTCTGTGCTGCAGCTATGATATTATTGTTTAGTAAATCAGCTGAGGGATCTGAACATTTAAACCATTTACTTGTTGGCTCAATCTTATTTGTTACTCCAGAAAAAATTGCATATACAGCTCTGCTTTATGCAGCTATTGGATTCTTCCATTTTAAATATAAGAACCAATTTTTTAGAATATCTGAGTCACATCTTAAAACGACAGCACTGAATTCTTCAGATCGTTTTTGGGATTTCCTTTTTTATGTAACCTTTGGTTTTGTGGTTACAAGTTCAGTAAAAATTGCCGGTGTATTACTGGTGTTTTCATTCCTGATCATTCCCACCATAGCTGCACTCCTTTTTAAAAAATCAATTCGTGGGAGATTATTATTTGGCTGGTCGTTTGGAATAATTGGTAGTCTGGCTGGGATGTTTGTATCCATTTGGTTTGATTTGCCAACAGGCGCAGCGATTGTTGTAACTTTCGGGATAATGCTGGCGATTTCAGGTCTTTATCGTGTGATAAACCGGTAAAATGAATTACCAGAAAATAAAAAAGATAGTAGAAGGCATCCAAACAATCGATGGTGCCGGCGTCAATCTCACCCGCATCATTGGCTCGCCGGAACTCAATATGCTGGATCCGTTTTTACTTTTAGATGAATTCGGAAGCGACAATCCGGATGATTATATTGCCGGGTTTCCTCCACACCCGCACCGTGGATTTGAAACCATCACCTATATGCTCAACGGAAAGTGGCAGCATAAAGATTCTGCCGGAAACGAAGGTAAGTTAGGGGAAGGTTCTGTCCAGTGGATGACCGCAGGCCGCGGTATCATTCATAGCGAAATGCCGATACAGACCGATGGTTTAGCCCGTGGATTCCAATTATGGCTTAACCTGCCAAAAGAAAAAAAAATGATTGAGCCTGCTTACCAGGATATTGAATCCGAACAGATACCCATTGTTAAAGAAAAGGCAGGAATGGTTAAGGTTATTTCTGGGAATTTTCACGGAACAGTCGGGCCGGGGCAATCTCATACACCCATTTTGATTCTGGATATTCAATTATTGGAAAATAGTGAATTAACCATTCCCCTTACGGATGGCTGGAATCTATTTAGTTTTATTTATGAGGGTGATGTTTTTGCCGGACAAAAATTATCTAAAGGCCAATTGGCTGTTTATGAAAAAGATGGGAGTGTTAATTTCAAAACTAAGGACAATGAAGCAGGAATTTTTTTCGCAGCCGGAGAGCCATTGAATGAACCGGTGGCCCGGGGTGGCCCGTTTGTGATGAACACCCGGGGAGAAGTATTGCAAGCATTTGAAGATTTTCAGAATGGTCAATTTGAATCATGACACGCTGTGAATGGGCTGGCACCAGTCCCTTATATCAACAATACCACGATGAAGAATGGGGTGTATCCACACATGATGACCGGTCCCTTTTTGAGTTTCTCATTTTGGAAGGGGCTCAGGCCGGGTTGAGTTGGGAGACTATTTTGAAAAAAAGAAAGGGCTACCTAGACGCTTTTGATCAATTTGATGCAGAAAAAATTGCCAAATATTCAGATGATAAAATTGAATCATTACTTCAGAATCCCAATATTGTCCGCAACAGATTAAAGGTGAAATCGGCAGTTTTAAATGCACAATTATTTCTGGAAGTCCAAAAAGAATTTGGTAGTTTTGATAAATATATCTGGCGATTCACCGATGGAAAAACAATTCAGCACAGTTTTAAGAAAATGAGGGATATACCCGCCAATACTCCGGAATCCGACGCCATGAGCAAAGACCTAAAAAAACGAGGGTTCAAATTTATCGGGACCACCATTTGTTATGCCTTCATGCAGGCCACAGGGATGGTGAATGATCATGTGGAATATTGTTTTAGATATAAGGAATTATCCAAATGAAACCCCAAATAGAGTTAAATTCGTATACACGGACAAAAAGGAAAATTGTCATGAAAAAATTATTAGCCCTTTTATTAGTTATTGTTGCTGCTACCATGTTTGCTGGACAAACTAAACAAGAATCACATAAGGAATTTGTCATGGAAAAAGTTGAAAAAAGCGATCAGGAATGGGAAACTTGTCTCACACCGGAAGAATACCAAATTCTGAGAGAAAAGGGAACAGAACTTGCCTTTACGGGGGAATATTATAAGCATAAAGAAAAAGGGACTTACGTATGTGCAGGGTGTGGGAATGACTTATTCAGCTCAGATACGAAGTATGATTCCGGATCGGGCTGGCCCGCGTTTTTTGATGCATTGGATAAAACTAAGGTCAATACAAAATCGGATATAAGTTATGGCATGGTTCGGACTGAGATTACCTGTGCCAAATGTGATTCACATTTGGGTCACGTTTTTAAAGATGGTCCCAAACCAACAGGATTACGATATTGTGTGAACTCCGTGGCGTTGGATTTTTCACCCAAAAAATAAGCCATATTTTTCACCAATTGATTAAGGGCCGATTCGTCGGCCTTTTTTTTAACTTTTTTGAGTCATTACTGTCTAACATGTTAAATTATTTCATAATCAGGAAAAGGATTTTTATGAAGTTGCGCATCACTCATTCCATACTTTTTATTTTATTTATCTCAATTGGCGTATCCCAAGGCCGAATGGGAGACGGCCGTCCTGAACCCATCGATTGGACAAAAACGTTAGATTTATCTGAGGAACAAGCCAAGAAAATGACTGAGATTAATCAAGGGTTCCGGAGTGAGATTATGGCCATGAGAGAAACAGCATCAGGTGATCCCATGACAATGATGGCAAACATGCAGGAAAAACAAAAGCAAAGAGATAAAGCTGTCAAAAAAGTTCTCTCCAAAAAACAATTTAAAAAATATAAAAAAGAATTGAAGTCCCAACAAAAAGAAAGAAGAAAACGGATGGGTGGAAAAAATAAGGGGCAGGACCGCCGAGGTGGCCAAAAGGGCCGGAGAAGGAATTAATGAAAAAATTTATTTTTGGACTGCTTTTCATTTCCATTATTCTGGGTCAAAATAAAACGCAGGATATTTCGGGTACCATTCTAGATATGGATAATTTAGAACCATTGCCTTATGCCAATGTTGTTGTCATGGGGATAGATCGAGGAATCACCTCTAATTCAGATGGGCAATTTGTCCTGGTTGATATTCCAGCGGAACCCTGTTCTCTCATCATCTCTTATATTGGATATCGTACGGTAAAGATTGGATATGATAATTCTGGCCCGAAACAATCATTGGATATTCGCTTAAAGATGGAAGCCTTGGATTTTCAATCCGTAGATGTAATCGCAGATGAATACCAAGTCATGAAAAGTGCCGATGAAGTTAGTAAAGTGACCATTTCTCCCCGACAATTAGCGTTGCTTCCCAACATGGGCGAAGTGGATATTTTTCGCGCATTGCAACTTCTTCCAGGAATAAGCAGCACCGGCGATGGTTCTTCAGGATTAAACGTCCGTGGCGGTTCCTCTAATCAGAATATGATCTTATTGGATGGAATGAATATTTATCATGTGGATCATTTCTTCGGTATGTTCAGTGCCTTCAACGCTGATGCGATTAAGGATGTGCAAGTGTATAAGGGCGGATTTCCATCCAAATACGGCGGACGTTTATCCAGTGTTATTGATATGACAGGTAAAAATGGCGACCTGACGAGACGGCAATTTGGATTGGGCGCCAACCTCATGTCCACACAATTATTGTACGAAACACCGATTATATGGGGAGGCAGTTGGCTTTTTTCATATCGACGTTCCTATTCCGATTTTATGTCCAGCCCCTTTTTTGATAAAATGTATGAATTTGTGACGGGCGATGATGAGAGTCCCGCTAATAACCGCCGCAGGGTTAACCGGCAAGATCCTAATGATGAAACTGCATTTCAGCAGCAAATATTTCCCACATTTTATTTTTATGATCTCCATAATAAAGTAACATTTACGCCAGGTAATAGGGACGTAATTAGCCTCAGTATGTATGGGGGTAGGGATTTTTTAAATGAATCCCGCGAGACCTCTGGTATTCGTGGCCGTCCAGGCCCCGGCGGCGGTGGCGGCGGGAATCAGCAAGATATTACCCTCATGGATGAAAACAATACCGATTGGGGAAATCTGGGTGTGAGTCTTCGGTGGAATCATAAATGGACGGACCGTTTATCTAGCCAAGCCTTGGTTAGTTCTTCTCAATTTAAAAGCAATTATGACCGCAATGCATATCTTCAAGGAGGTGGAAATTTTAATTTCAGAATTGGGGAAGGGAATGGCGCCATGGATCAATCCTTTCGGATTGATAATGTGTATCATGCCAGTGCAAAGCATATTCTGGAATTTGGGATGGAATTCACTAATCTGGGGACCCACTATGATATCGCTATTTATGATACAGTTCAGATCCTCAATCTGGAATCCAATACCATATTAGCCAGTTTATATTTGGAAGACCGATGGAATGTTATGCCATCCTTAACCCTTGGTATGGGGGTCCGGACTACCACTCAAATGGGACTGGATAGTCTATTTGTACTGGACATGTCTGCTGATTCTATATTTATTTCGCCTCGATTGTTTTTTTCCTGGAATGTGACAGATCACTTTACGCTGAAAGGGGCTTGGGGTAATTATTTTCAATTTATCAATAATATAGTTTTAGAAGATGTACTCCAGGGGAATTCGAATTTCTGGCTTGTGTCTGATGATAATATTCCTGCAGGATCGGCAGAACACCAAATTCTGGGTTTTAAATATGAAACTCGGAAATACCTATTTGAAGTGGAAGGATATCGAAAATACTTAGATGGGCTGGTGGAATATACGCGCAGGTTTCAGGAATTGGCTGATTACGGGAATTATTTCTTTTTTGGCGATGGATATGCAGAAGGGGTTGAATTTCTCGCCCAGAAAAAATCCGGCGCTTTAAATGGGTGGCTCAGTTACACCTATGCCAATGTGAAATATGATTTTGGTGCCTTGGCACCGGAACCATATCCTGCCAGCCACGATAAAACACACGAAGCTAAAATCGTCGGAATGTATAAATGGGGTCCATGGAATTTTGCATCCACATTTGTATATGCCACTGGCACGCCTTACACCACTCCCCAAAGCAGATATTATTTACCGCTGCTGAATGGGGATGAATTCACTTATATCCATGTGAGTGATAAAAACGAATATCGCTTGCCCGATTACCACCGAATGGATCTGAGCATATTTCGTCAAATGCAGACGCCTGATTTTAAATGGGACGTGGGTTTGTCTGTTTTCAATATTTATAATAGAAAAAATGTGAATTATCGTGAATATGATTTGGATGTAGTTCCGGTTGTTGTCTCAGATGTCATGCTATTGCCCATGACAATAACATTATTTTTTAAAGTGACATTGAAGTAGGGAGATTCGATGAATAACAAATTATTTTTCTCAGCGCTTTTTAGTATCACCTTTTTAACACTTAGTTGCGAAGATGACCTTTTGCCGGTGCCCGAAGCCGACTTGATCGTCGTCAGGGGATACCTCTATGCAGGCCAGCCGGTGACGGATGTAATCCTGGCCTCCACTTTGACATTGGACGACGAAAGTGAAACTGCTATCCCAATCGATTCCGCAGTGGTGGCTCTTAAACGGGGTGCAGAAGAATTTGTATTGTCCCCTGTCCATTCTTATGATACAACTGAAACGGATACAACATTCAGTATTACCTACACATACCCTGATAGCGACCTTGTGGTTGCAGAAGGTGACACCTTTATTCTAGATATTAATTATGGCGAGCAACACCTCACATCTGAGGCAATTGTTCCTGCAAAACCAGATAGTTTTTCATCTAATATTGATACAATGTATGTGCCATCTTTTGACAGGAACAGGGATTATATTCGATGGATTTTTGCTGATTCAAATATAATCCGCCTCAATTGGGACAATCCAGAAGATCATTTTCATTATCTTTTGATGGATAATGTAGAGGAAGATCCGGTACCGTTAGAAAAAACATTACCTCCTCGGTGGCGGCGTTTTATTTCAGAACCTTTCATTGATACATCTTACGCCATGCTGGCAAGCACAATTACCCATTTTGGGAGACATGATATTGTTCTTTTTCATGTCCAGACAAATTATGTACTGCTTTATCAATCCAGTGGCCAAAATTCACGGGATTTGAATGAGCCTTACAATAATATTGATGGCGGGTTGGGCATGTTCACTGCATTTAACAGCGATACGGTGTCTATCGTTTTGCTGCCCAAAAAGTAAGGGAATGTTAAGTCAATAAATAAGTCAGACCGCTGGCTTTGTTTTGTGCCATGGCCAATGAACGTTCCTCAGGATTCGCATAGTTCAAGTCCCAATCTTTGAGTTTGGGTGCCATGATTCGATGGTATATCCAAGGTGTAAACAATACCAAATAAACGCAGGATAAATATCCCAAAGGCATTTCTGGTGCGTTAGGATAGGCCTTCAATTCCCAATATTCCAGTTGGGTATTTTCGTGGTGTGATGAGTGACGGGTTAAATTGTACAGGAAAAAACTGCTGATTCGACGATTGGTATTCCAGGAATGTTTTGGAAGAATGGGTGCACCCTCTTCCCGGATTAACCCATAATGTTCCATATAGTTAACGCCTTCCAACATGATTTTTCCGCCCATGGCCATGAAAAGAAACATCATGACGCCTCCCCAACCGCCTATAAAAAAAGCACAGGTGGTTAAGATCCCAGATCGAAAGTATCCAATAATCATTCGATTAGAAATTGAAGCGGGACTTTGACCTCTTTTTCTTAGACGTTTATTTTCAATAATCCATGCATTGCGGTGACTGAGTATTGTGGATCGAAGGATAAAATGGTATGGGTTTTGGCCACGCTTTGCAGTGGCAGGATCAATGGATGTGGCCACATATTTATGGTGACCATAAACATGTTCTATGGCAAAGGCACAATCCCAGGTGAGTGCCAATAGCCAGTTTCCGAGAAACATGTCCAATCGATTTCGTTTTCGATGGGTAAGTTCATGCCCCACATTTGTTCCCGCTGATGCCAGTGTTAACCCCATTACTATAATATAGCCCATGAGGTGAGGAATTGTGGTTGCTTCACGAACCGCCATCAATGATGTGCCCCAATCTGGCAGGGGTAAGTCTCCAGCCATCCAGACTGAAATAATTACTGCTGTCAATAATAAAGGCAGGTTGATATAGAGTAAAAAATTTAGCGTTTTTGTGGAGGAATAAGTTGGGTGAGAATTTTCATCCCCTAAGAATAGATCTCCGAACATAATAATGATTAAAAAAATGATATAATAGACCCACATCCAGTATTGTCCTTGAAGGGCAAAAAATATACCCAAGGAAACCAGGAGTGGCGTAGCAGTATAACGGAGGTAATTCGTCATGGTTTAACTCCCCGTAGTTTACCCATAGTTTGGAGAAAATTCAAATAGGCGTCAGATGGCATAAACGCCTCCGACTTTCACCAGAGTTGATACTTTACCAAACCAAATTTTCTTTGTGCCAGATAAAAGGAGTGAAAGAAAGAATCATTATATTGTTGATGGGGTTAAAGCATTAAATTCATGTCCTTAAACCGCAACCAAAAGGAATTTAGACATATGGAATTGTTATTTAGTTTAATTGGAACAGGGCTGTCTGCAGCAGGTTTTTATGCCGTTCATTACATGATAAAGGTTGCTGAAAAAAACGAATCGTAAACTATAGATTTAAAAGAATCGAAAATCCCTGTCCTGATTAATAGGGATGGGGCTTTTTTTATTCATAAATAAATGTAAAATTCACATATGGTTGAAAAAACAAAATTATGGTATTCATCGGAGATAAACCTTTTTCAAGGGAAGGATGAAAAATGATTGGGAAACTATTTGCTCTATCATCCATATTTATTATTCTTTCTTGTGCGGGGGAGAATGAAGATGTGAAAGCTTCATTCGAAGTGGATGGTATGATTGTCCGTAATGGTTTCCTATGACTGGGATGACCCACCAATGTGGGTAAGGCCCTGGATGGGCTGAAGGATGTTTCGAAACATACATTTGATAGTGAAACTGAGATATTCACAGTGACTTATAATAAGGGTAAACTCAAACGTGATAAAATCATGCAAGTAGTTGAAGCGGCGGAAGAAGGATTTAAAGTTAAAAATTGGAAACAGGTTAAGTTTGAATAGTTGAAGTGAAAGAAATAAAAATTTATACCACCAATTGGTGCCCGTACTGTATTGCGGCAAAACGGTTTTTTGATGGGAAGGGGTGGCCATACGAAGAAATCAATATTGAGGAAAAAGGTTGGAATCGTGAAAAACTTTTAGAGGTTGGAAAATCCATGACTGTTCCTCAAATCGTGATTGATGGAGAAGCCATTGGTGGGTATGATGAACTTATGCGGACATATAGCTAAATCATAATACCGGATTGTTTTCTGAGTTATTATTTGATACCCGCCCCGTGCATTGATTACAATTTAGCGCGGACTGCACGGGAGCTGCTCCAGACCGACTTTTTAACCTTGTCTCTAATCCTGAACGCAGCGAACTAATTGATCAGATGGGTAAACATAAAAAAATCAAGAAGAAAGAAAAGAAATAATTTTTCATTATCGTTGTTATAACCTCCTGACTTATCTATTGGAATCAATAGGTAAAATCAGGTTTTTTTTATTTTGGTATCATCCTGTACTTCAGTTTAACCTTTCCCTACTTATTAAAGATTAAAATAAATAATAGCCAGGAATCACTCATGAGCAATGCCGCCCCCCGATTTTCATCTCGATTTACATTTCTAATTAGTGCCTTAGGAATTGCGATAGGTACAGGCAACATCTGGCGTTTCCCACGGATTGTGGCCACAAACGGCGGTGAAAATGGTGCTGGTTCATTTCTGGTGGCGTGGATTATGTTTCTCTTTTTATGGAGCATTCCACTTATTATTGCTGAATATGTTTTGGGACGCCAATCTCGTAAAGGTACGGTGGGTGCTTTCGCCCATTTTATGGGAAAACCATTTGCTTTTTTGGGCGGGTTTGTCGGTTTCGTCTCCACCGCCATTGCTTTTTATTACTCCGTGGTGGTTGGGTGGAATATCTATTATTTCGGCAGTATGACATTCAACGCACTTCCCAATACAACGGAAACATCCTGGGAAATTTGGAATAATTTTCAAAATGGATCATTCCCTATTATGTTTCATGCGATTGCCATGAGTGTGGGTGGCTTTGCTATTTATAAAGGTGTATCCTCTATCGAGAAGGTGAATCGCATACTCATTCCAATTTTATTGGCTATTGTACTTTTATCGGTGGTCCGTGCGCTCATGCTTCCCGGATCTATGGCTGGGATATCCTATTTATTTACACCGGATTGGGCCCAACTGAAAGAACCGCGCATTTGGCTGGAAGCATTAACCCAAAATGCATGGGATACAGGCGCGGGCTGGGGGCTGTTCCTCACTTATGCCATCTATATTAAAAAGCGCTATGGCATCATCAAAAATGCGTTCACCGTAGCCATTGGGAATAACCTTGTGTCGCTTATGGCGGCTGTCATGATTTTCAGTACAGTTTTTTCTATTTTAGGTAATGAAATGGGTATGGCGAAATCTGAGATTTTGGATGTAATGAAATCATCCGGCCCCGCTGCCACAGGGTTGACCTTCATCTGGATGCCTCAACTATTTGCAAAAATGTCTCTGGGTAAACCATTGGCCATCCTCTTTTTTCTTGGATTGAGTTTTGCCGGGTTCTCTTCGTTAATTTCCATGTTAGAATTGGCGGTTCGGAACCTCATCGATTTCGGAGTAAAACGCGCCACCGCCGTTGGTTGGATTGTTGGCGTTTGCTTTTTGATGGGAATTCCATCGGCACAGAATTTAGATATTTTAGGAAATCAGGATTTCGTTTGGGGTGTGGCCCTCATGCTGTCGGGTATTTTTGTGGCTGCCGCTGTGATTAAATATGGCCTATCCAAAATAGTGGAGGAAGTGAGTGCCGAAAGTGAGAATGATTGGCCATTCCCAAAATGGTGGTTGCCAGTCATTAGTTATGTGGTCCCCATTTTAGGAATAACAATTTTCAGTTGGTGGATGTGGCTTTCTGCTACAGTTTATGCTCCCAATGACTGGTATGATCCCACATCCTTATATAGTGTGGCGACATGTGTGGTGCAATGGGCTATGGTGATTGTTACATTATTTATTTTAAATCGCTGGATGAATCAACGGTTGGACAACCCATTAAATAAATAATAGGAGATGCAATTGAAATTTTCAAAACATATTACCATTATTTTGGCATTCTTTATTTTACTCACACCTTTTTATTCTTATGCTCAAACAAATAAAAAAGAAGTAAAAAAGAGAATAGAAAGACGTGCAAAAGATTATAAAAAAATTGCTATGTCAATTTGGAATTTTGCGGAAGTAGGATACCAGGAAGAGAAGAGTTCCGCGCTTCTAAAAAGAACGTTATCCGATGAAGGATTCAGTATTGAATCTGGAGTGGCTGAAATTCCCACTGCATTTGTTGCGGAATATGGTTCCGGGAAACCGATTATTGGCATTCTGGCGGAGTTTGACGCATTACCGGGAATCTCCCAGGAAGTGGCTACTTTAAGAAAACCAATTGAAAACCAAGGTGCCGGCCATGCCTGCGGTCATCATTTATTTGGGACAGCATCCACAGCTGCGGCCATTGCCGTAAAAGATTATTTAAAGAAAACGGGACAAAAAGGGACTATTCGACTCTACGGTACACCAGCTGAAGAAGGAGGTTCTGGGAAAGTTTATATGGTCCGCGCCGGACTTTTTGACGATGTTGATGTGGTTCTTCACTGGCATGCGGGTGATCGGAATACGGCAAGTACATCCACCTCCATGGCCAACCGATCAGCCAAATTTAGATTTCACGGCTATTCCGCCCATGCTGCCGGCGCCCCGGAAAAAGGGCGATCATCTTTAGATGCAGTGGAAGCCATGAACCATATGGTGAACCTCATGCGGGAACATATTCCTGACGATTCACGGATTCACTATGTTATCACCCGCGGCGGCAATGCCCCCAATGTAGTTCCTGACTTTGCAGAAGTATTTTATTACGTTCGGGACTTTAATGTAGATATTCTTGAGGATCTCTGGGCCAGGGTCATTAAGACGGCTGAAGGTGCTGCGTTGGGTACAGGGACCCGTTTAGAATATGAAATTATTCATGGAAACCGTCCTGTATTGGCCAATGATGTAGCACAAAGAATTATGTATGATAATTTGGTCGCAGTCGGTGGCGTAAAGTATACACGAGAAGAAAAAGTATTTGCAGATCAAATTTATGAAACATTGAGAAATCCTAACCTGGAGGTGTCCTCTGCAAGTGCCGTACAGCCATATAAGTTCACTCGGGGTAAGGGATCTACCGATGTAGGGGATGTGAGTTGGATGGTACCTACAGCAGGATTGCGAACCGCCACTTGGGTGCCCGGTACATCGGCCCATACGTGGCAGGCAGTTGCGGCTGGTGGGATGAGTATCGGTATGAAAGGTATGATGAACGCAGCCAAAACAATTGCCGGCACTGCGGTTGATTTATACAACAATCCAGAAGCGGTAAAAAATGCCAAAAAAGAATTAATCGAACGGCGGGGCCAAACATTTAATTATTATTCTCTACTAGGTGACCGGGAACCGCCTTTGGATTATCGAAAATAAAATTGAAGTAATAGTGCAATTGACGAGAATCTTCTCAAATTTCCGATCTTCACGGGCTACAAATTCCAAAATATGTTTTCCTACATCCACAACACTAATTAATAATATGACATAATTTAAGACGCTATTTTTGATTAATGATTGTAAATCTATGGTACCGAAGATTTATAAGAACTCTTTTTATCTATATTGAAATCAGTTACGTAATTGTATTAGTCTCAATTGTTAATTTTTAACTTACGACTGATAAAATAATCATGATGTTTTCATATCAATTCATAATAGGCGGCATTGTTTTTGCCATTGGCATAATTTTCGCATACCGTCAGGGATACCTAAGCATAAAGGAAAATGGTTTACGAAACCTGCTTTTCGTAATGATTCCATTATTTTTTTATTTTGTACTCCAGGGATATTTGCAATTTGGAGATTTCTCAACAGGTCCACCCGTTCCTTTCTATGGTGATCCGGATAGGAGTCCAACCCTTGGGGCACCTATTGATTATAGCATTATGGTATTTTACTTTTTACTCATATTGATTATTGGTACTTATTTTGGAAGGCGACAAAAAACGGTTAAAGATTTTTTCTTTGGTGGCCAGCGATTTTCTTGGTGGCTCATTACATTTAGTTTGATTGCAACAACGGTGGGTTCCTATAGTTTTGTGAAATATAGCCGTGTGGCATATACCTACGGATTTGGAAGTAGTCAAACCTATTTGAATGATTGGATTTGGCTCCCACTTTTGCTTTTTGGCTGGCTACCCATTTTATACTTTTCACGGATTACATCCATCCCAGAATATTTTGAACGACGATTTGATCGATCCATTCGTAGATGGGTCACAGCTTTTATATTGATTTACCTCATTGGATATGTGGGGGTGAACCTGTTTACCATGGGGAAGGTTTTGAATATTCTCCTGGGATGGCCCATATTTTCGGCAGCCATTATGGTGGCGTCCATTTCGGCCATTTATGTGACCGCTGGGGGACAAACCAGTGTCATTATGACTGATTTATTTCAAGGGCTCATGTTGTTGGGAACAGGCATAATGATTCTATTTCTGGGTATTAATTATCTGGGAGGGTTGGAGGACTTTTGGCAGCATTTGCCGAGAGCACATAAGTTACCGTTTCCCAATTTTAATGAAGATCCTTCCTTCCCAAGTGTGGGGATATTTTGGCAGGATGGAATTGCCAATACCGCCATGTTCTATTTTTTGAATCAAGGTGTCATTATGCGGTTTTTATCCACGAAATCCCTTCAGGATGGGCGAAAGGCCATTTTTACAGTCATCTTGGTGCTGATGCCCATTGCGGCCTGTGTGGTTGCCTCCGGAGGTTGGGTGGCAAAAGCCATGGTTCATGCCGGCATTCTTCCCGGTGATCTTCAAGCCGATGAAGCATTCTTTATTGCATCTGATTTTTTAAGTCGTCCTGGCGTATTCGGTTTGATTTTGGCCACCATGACCGCCGCACTCATGTCCACAGTGGATACATTGATTACAGCGGTTGCTGCAATTGTGGTGAATGATGTGTATCGCCCCATGAACCCCAAAGCCAATGAAAAACAACTACTGAAAATGGCCAGGGTTAGTTCAGTATCTGTCACAATATTGGGGATTTTATTGGTACCTATTTTTATGTCTTTCAAAACGATTTATGCAGCCCATGGTGCGTTTACTGCCGCTGTAACGCCTCCATTGGTCATTGCATTACTCTTTAGTGTTTTTTGGAAACGATTTACCCGAAAGGCAGCGCTTTTCACTTTAGTGGGTGGCATGGGTGCCATTGTCTTTTCTCTATTTGTTCCGGAAGTAATTATTCCTTTTGCCCATGGTGTCCCCATGGTGGATGTGGGGGATGGTATTTTTGATGGTATGAAGCAATTCAAATTTATGCGGGCATTTTATGGCATTACTGTAAGTTCAGCCATTGGAATTGGGGTCACTATTTTCACCAAACCAGAACCAGAAAATCGACAAAAAGGATTAGTCTGGGGCACGGTTAAAGATGCGATTATTCAGTATAAGGGTTTTCCCGGTATAGAAAATGCTATTAAAAAATCATTGGCCATACCTCAAGTCATGGATCGTAATCCAGTTACAGCAGGAACAGGGAGTCTTCCAATGGTTGGTATCTCGAATGCTTTGGCGACAGATTTGGAGGGAGTGGAAGGCGACCTCCTATATATCAGTGATAAAAGAAAATGGCTGGGAGGGTTATATTCTACTCATGCAGTTGTGGGGGAAATATTTAAACATTCGGATAATTTGATTCAGCTGGATAGAGAAACAAGCGAATTGGTTATAACAAAAAACCGGATCAATGAAATATTGATTGTTGAAAAACTGTATTAAATATTTAAATTGAAAGATTAAACGGGGACAGAGTTGGAGAAAATAATGTCAAAAATGAATAGAAGAGATTTTATTAAAACCACTGCTTTAGTCGGTGTTGCTGCTGGCATAATGCCAACATCATTATTCGGGGCATCATCAAGCAGACTTCAAGTTGGAATTATTGGTACTGGGTTTAGGGGCCAGGGCATGACACGATTATTGCTTAACCGTCCTGACGTAGATATACCCGTCATTTGTGATATTGATGACCGCATGATAGATCGTGTATTAAAAGTATTTGAAAAGTCGGGAAGACCCGCCCCCAAAATTTATAAAGATGGTCCGGAAGATTTTCGAAATATGGTGGCGAATGAAGATTTGGATGGCGTTTATATTGCGACACCCTGGGAATGGCACCATCCCATGGCCATGGCGGCCATGGAAAATGATATTCATGTGGGAACAGAAGTTCCTGCTGCATTAACGGTGAATCAATGCTGGGATTTGGTAAATACTTCTGAAAAAACCGGCAAACTCTGTATGATTATGGAAAATGTAAATTACCGCCGGGATATTATGGCCGTACTCTATATGGTAAGACAAGGGTTGTTTGGTGAATTGATTCATTGCCAAGGTGGATATCAGCATGACTTACGACATGTGAAATTTAATGATGGAGTAGGTGGCTATGGTGGTGGGGTAGAATTTGGCGACAAAGCCTTTTCTGAAGCAGCTTGGCGAACCCAACATTCTGTGGATCGTAATGCAGATCTATACCCAACTCATGGATTAGGACCAGTGAGCCCTATGCTGGATATCAACAGAGGAAACCGCATGGTACACCTTACATCCACAGCGACACAATCCCGTGGACTTCATAAATATATTGTGGAGAATGGGGGTGCAGATCATCCAAACGCCAAAGTCGATTTTAAATTGGGCGATGTGGTGACCACGGTAATTAAATGTGCCAAAGGCCAAACCATTATGCTCAGTCATGATACCAATTCGCCAAGACCATACTCATTAAACTTTCGTGTTCAAGGAACTCAAGGATTGTGGATGAAGGATAATAAATCTATCTACATTGAAGGGATGAGTCCTGAATCTCATCGTTGGGAATCGGATGAAGCATATTTAGAAAAATATGATCATCCACTTTGGAAGCGGTTTGAGGATCAAGCATCCGGTGCCGGACATGGGGGTATGGACTTTTTCATTGTTCGGGCATTTGTGGAAGCATTAAAAGATAATCAATCACCTGTGATTGATGTGTATGACGCAGTGAGTATGAGTGTCATTGTACCCTTATCAGAAAAATCAATTCGATTGAATAGTGCTTCGGTAAAAATTCCTGATTTTACACGGGGAAAGTGGAAGACAAATAAACCGATCTTTGGATTAACGGACGCATATTAAATGTTATTATCAACATTAGACTGGACTATAGTTGGTGCATACTTCACCCTTTCATTAATCGTGGGTATTTGGGCGTCGAAGCAGGCGGGTACGGATACAAAATCCTACTTCTTGGCCGGTCGAAACATGCCTTGGTGGCTTTTGGGTGTAAGTATGGTGGCGACGACGTTCTCAACCGATACACCCAATTTAGTTACAGACCTTGTTCGCCAGAATGGTGTTTCCGGCAACTGGGGTTGGTGGGCATTTTTGCTAACAGGAATGTTGACCGTATTTGTCTATGCAAACTTGTGGCGTCGCTCAGGTGTCCTGACGGATATCGAATTTTATGAACTTCGATATAGCGGAAAACCAGCAGCATTTTTAAGAGGATTCCGCGCCCTTTATCTGGGATTGGTCTTTAATGTATTGGTTATGGGTGCGGTGAGTTTGGCCGCCGTAAAGTTTGGTGAAATTGTGTTGGGGTTGCCCGGTTGGGTAACGTTGACTATTGCTTGTTCCATTACATTGGCCTATTCCACATTAGGTGGACTAAAGGCAGTCATTATTACAGATTTTGTTCAATTCATCTTGGCCATGGTTGGTTCGATTTGGGGTATGTTTTATATTATAGGATTACCGGAAATTGGCGGACTTTCTAATCTGATCTCCCATTCGAATGTTGTAGACAAACTTTCTCTTATTCCTGACCTATCTAATCCAAATGCATGGGTGCCTGTATTGTTAGTGCCGTTGGCGGTCCAATGGTGGGCCAGTTATTATCCTGGAGCGGAGCCCGGCGGCGGCGGCTATATTGCACAACGAATGTTTTCAGCAAAAGATGAAAAAAATGCAGTTGCTGCCACATTTTTCTTCAATGTGGCCCATTATGCACTTCGTCCCTGGCCATGGATTTTGATTGCCCTTGCATCCCTTGTTGTCTTTCCAGAGCTATCGGATATTCAAAAAGCATTCCCCAATTTACCAGCGGATAAACTGGGTCACGATGTGGCCTATCCCGCCATGCTAACCTTATTGCCCTCCGGATTGCTCGGACTTGTAGCCGCCTCACTTATTGCCGCATTTATGAGTACCATGTCCACGCAATTGAATTTGGGTGCCAGTTATTTGGTGAATGATTTTTATCATCGGTTCATTTGCCCGGATGCATCAGAAAAACAGTTGGTCAGAGCAGGACGATTATTTACCGTTATTTCAATTATTCTTGGCGGTGGGCTTGGGTTATTGCTCACCAGCGCCGGTCAGGCATTTACACTGTTACTTATGATAGGTGCCGGCACGGGCATGATTTATATCCTGCGCTGGTTTTGGTGGCGGATCAATGCATATACAGAAATTGTAGCCATGATTAGCTCCATCATAATTGCAGGATATTTTAATTTTGGGAATTCAGCACTTGAAGGGTGGGAAAAAATTGTGATAGGTGCATTGCTCACGACGATTGTCTGGATTTCCGCCACTTATTTCACACCGCCAGATGATGAAGAAACTTTACGCAATTTCGTGAAAAAGGTGAATCCCGGTGGACCCGGTTGGGCAAAATATTCAGATGGTATTTCTACTGAACCTTGGCCAGTTCCTCATGGAATTCTTTCCATGGTGTTAGGCTGTACCGCAGTGTATGGATTTTTATTGGGCGTAGGGCAATTGATTTATGGTTATACGGAATCTGGATTAATGATTTGTGGGTTGGGTATTATTGCATCCATTGGATTGTTTAAAGTTTGGAAAAAATAAAGTGTTTGAGTATGAAACGTGTTTACGTATTCAAGTACTTTAACACATGAACACACAAATACCTAAACACTTGGAAATTTCCACTCCCGGGCGTATTTGTCTTTTTGGTGAACATCAGGATTACCTTGGATTGCCTGTCATTGCCATGGCGATTTCTCTTAGGGGACAAATAAAAGGACAAAAGAGGGAAGATAAAACAATTATTCTCCATAAACCGGATTTGGGTGAGACGGAATCTTTTTCTTTAAATGACCTGAATTATACCAAACCAAGAGATTATTTCAAGAGCGGCATAAATGTTTGCCAAATGGAGGGGCTCACTTTTTCATCTGGATTTGAATGTGAGATCACTAGTGAAATTCCCATCCGTGCCGGCACCAGCAGTTCATCAGCCATCATAGTAAGCTGGATTTATTTTTTATCTCGAATGGCCGATGAACCTGTAGTTTGGGATCAACAAAAGATTGGTGAATTGGCTTATAAAGCAGAAGTAACGGAATTCAATGAGCCTGGGGGTATGATGGACCAATATTCTGTGGCCATCGGGCGTCTCATTTATTTAGAATCGGAACCAACCCTTTCTGTTCAACCTTTAAATCCAAATTTGGGTGCCTTTGTTTTGGGGGATTCCTGCGAGCCCAAGGATACCATGGGCATTTTAAGTCATTGTCGGGATTCTCGAATTAAACTCATTCAAAAATTAAAGCACAAAAACCCAGATTCAACAATTCACGCATTGGATGATCAAGCTGAATTTTCAGATTTGAAAGAAGATGAAATTGAACTCGTTAAAGGTACCCTTAGAAACAGGGACTTGCTCTATGAGGGATTAGCGGAATTGGAGAAAGATGAGCCAAACTATGAATTAATTGGGTCCCTTTTTACGGAACACCATGCAATATTACGTGATGTATTAAAAGTAAGTACACCTAAGATTGAATCCATGTTAGATGCGGCTTTAGATGCAGGAGCATTGGGTGGTAAGATCAATGGTTCTGGTGGTGGTGGGTGTATGTTTGCCTACGCACCCAACAATTCAGAAGCAATTGCTGAAGCTATTAAAAAAGTGGGAGGAAAATCCTATATCGTACGAGCGGACGAGGGGACAATTATAAATTAAAGGAGTTCTTTTAAGTCTTTATTTTCGCCTTCTCTTTTTTCTCCGGCCATCACTTCCTTTACGTTTTCCTCTTTTTCTATTAAAAGACCTATCTTTTGAATGGGCTCTTCTTTCGGGCTTTTCCTGTGAAATCTCAAGGACGATAGGTCTACCTTCAAATTTCTTACCCTGAATGCCTTTCATCAATTGAGCTTCTTTGGCCTTTTCTATTTCAAAAAAGGAAAAAGTTTTTTTGATGTCAATTTGACCAATTTCAGCATTGGAAGATCCTAAGCTTTCATTAATCAACCCAATCAGTCGACCGGGATTCAATTTGCTTACAAAACCCACATTGATATAAAAATTTGTAAATGGCCCGGTTGCGATTTGTCCCTTAGCCCTTTTACCTCTTTTGCCACTTTTACCACTTCTGCTATCACCATGTTTGCCTGAGATATTGATATCTCTGGCATTCTTATAGTAGGATAAGTATCGATTAAATTCGGTTGATACGAAATGTTGGATCAATTCTTCCCGATCGAGGGATGAGAGTTTTTCATAAATTTCCGGCAAAAAAGGGCCGATCTGTTTAACATCTACTTCCACTTTTTTAATTTTATCAATAAGGGTATAAAGGCGGGTTTGACAGATATCGATTCCATTGGGAACCAACTCCTTTGAAAAGGATATGCCTGAAATTCGTTCAATCTCATTAAGCCTTCTAATCTCTCGCGTATGAATAATAGCAATAGAAACACCGCTTTTCCCGGCACGTCCCGTTCGACCGCTTCGATGGGTATAAATTTCAGAATCATCTGGTAAATTATAATTGATAATATGGGTGAGGTCGTTCACATCCAATCCCCGGGCGGCCACATCTGTGGCAACTAAAATTTGCAACTGACGTTTCCGGAATTTCCCCATGACTTCGTCCCGTTGTCCTTGGGATAATTCACCATGAATCGCATCGGCGTTATATCCATCATGCATGAGTTTATTAGCAACTTCTTTGGTTTCCCGGCGCGTCCGGCAAAAAACAATACCGTAAATAGTTGGATTAATATCTGCAATGCGCTTGAGTACTTCATATCGATCTTTGGCCTGAACCATATAGTAAATATGCTCCACATTTTCAGCGCCTAAATTCGCTTTCCCTGCAGAAACTTCTAAAGGATCACTCATATATTTTTTCGTAATTGAAATAATGTTTTTAGACATGGTGGCAGAAAATAGAAGTGTTTGTTTCTCTTGGGGAGTCGTGGCAAGAATGTCTTCAAGATCTTCTTTAAATCCCATGGTAAGCATTTCATCTGCTTCATCCAGGACCACTCGAGAAATGTTATTGAGTTTCAGCTTTTTTCGTTTAATAAGATCTTTGGTTCGCCCTGGCGTACCAATAACAATCTGGGCGCCTTTGTTCAGGGATTTTATTTGAGGCTGAATACTGGTCCCACCATAAACAGCTAAAATGTTGATTCCCTTCATATATTTTGAATAATCGCCTAGATCTTTAGCAATTTGAACGCAAAGTTCTCGTGTAGGACAAAGGACCAATGTTTGGGTTGATTTATCATCAATATTGGTCAAATGGATAGAGGGTAAACCAAACGCGGCTGTTTTCCCCGTTCCAGTTTGTGCTGATGCGATTAGATCTTGATCTGTCGATATTAAATGGGGTATGGTTTTCGACTGAATGGGTGTAGGATTTTCAAATCCCAATTCAGATATGGCTTGAAGAATTTCAGGGTAAAGCCCGAAATGTGTAAAAGAATTCATTGTGTGGGTATTTCTATTAAACGTGGAAAGAAGAATATGAACGGATGAATTTACCCTATATATATGCCCATACCTAAACCCTACGTGCGGAATAAAATGATTGTAAAATAATCAAATATTTCCATTAATTTTTCTTTCCTATGAACAAAATCAAATCATCCTCTTCCATTCCTTCATAAGCTTCTAATAATAATAATTCAAAGTGAGGGGAGAAAAATTTATCGAGATCTTCTTCTAAATGGTGGTTAAAAAGGGCGTTCTTCATTTCGTAGCATTTTGCCCCTTTCCAGAATGAATGACAAACAATGCCGCCAACTTGATGTATTCATTTACCGTTTGTTTCGTAAGATATTAATAATCAGTCATATAATTTTATTTTTCATAGGAACTATCATACTGTAAACTAATACGATTTTATTGAACTTATAATTTCAATTTGAAAGGCAATTCATGAATAACATAACGCTTTTGGTTATGGCAGCGGGGATGGGGTCCCGGTATGGGGGATTAAAACAATTGGATGCGGTAGGGCCCAACGGCGAAACCATTATTGATTATTCTGTTTACGATGCTATTCAAGCAGGTTTTAATAAAGTGGTATTTATTATTCGAAAAGACTTTGAAGCCCAATTCAAATCCCAAATCACCGAAAAATATGCGGGTCAGATCCAAGTCGAATTTGCATTTCAGGAATTGAATGGACTACCCAATAGATTTCAATGTCCCGAGGGTAGAGAAAAGCCTTGGGGGACTGGGCATGCCATTTTAAGTGCAGCCGATTTAATTCAAGAGCCATTTGTTGTAATCAATGGGGACGATTATTATGGTGGCGAATCTTTCAAAGTGGTGGCTAATTATTATAATAATGGTACAGACAATTTCAGTATGGTCGCCTTTCAACTGGATAAAACATTGTCGATTTTCGGTGGCGTTACCCGTGGGTTATGTACAGTTGAGAATGGTTCACTATCTATGGTGGTTGAAACGGAAAATCTACAAAAAGTAGAAAATGAAGTTACTTCTGATCGTAAAATTAATTTAGATGGGAGCGAACCGGTCTCTATGAATATGTGGGGATTTACACCGGTTTTATTTGATTATCTTAATGAAATGATTATTGAATTTTTAGAAAAAGAAGGGAATGAAATGAAAAGCGAATTTCTCATTCCATCGGTCATCAATACTCTCATTCAAAGTGGTCGGGAACCGGTTCATGTATTGAGAAGTTCCTCTTCATGGTTTGGTGTGACCTATAAAGAGGATAAACCTTATGTCATGGGTGAAATCCTAAAATTGGTTGATCGGGGTATTTATCCCCAAAAATTATTTTAAGAAGTTTCCTTATAATAAATGAGTGAAACCATGAATATTTCGGTTGTGATTCCTACATATAACCGAAAGCATACTTTGCCGCGTGCTATTGCTTCCGTTCTAAATCAAACCCTCCAACCAACAGAAATAATCATGGTAGATGATGGCTCCACCGATGGGACGGCAGATTGGATCCAAGAGACTTACCCAAGAATCAACCCAATCAGACAATCACATAAAGGAGTTAGCACAGCACGAAATATTGGAATAAAATCTGCAAAATGTGATTGGATTGCATTGTTGGATTCCGATGATGAATGGCTCCCGGATAAATTAGAAAGACAAGTTGAAGCGTTTAACCAAAACCCCGGAATTAAACTTTGTCATACGGAAGAAATCTGGATTCGAAATGGTGTGAGGGTGAATCAAAAGAAAAAGCATCAAAAATACGGTGGCCACATTTTTGAGAAATGTCTGGATATGTGCCGAATTTCTCCATCCTCGGCCATATTCCATCAATCTCTATTGGATGATGTGGGCTATTTCGATGAAGCATTTTCTATCTGTGAAGATTATGATCTTTGGTTGCGCATTACGGCCGAATATCCCGTTCTGTTTTTGGATGAACCGCTTATAAAAAAATATGGTGGGCATAGGGATCAACTTTCAATAGTTCCGGATGGAATCGAAACATATCGAATCCAGGTACTGGAAAAATTAATTCAACAAAAATTTACTTTTTCTCAAAAGAAATCCATGAAAAAAATGCTTATTCGAAAATTGAAAATCTATGCTAATGGTGCTCAAAAAAGAGGGAGAGAACAAGTGTTTAATCAAATCATGAAAAGGATTGATGAATTATCCACCCCATGTTGATTATATTTAGAGGCATTTTTTGATTCTCTAAGAAGGGAATTCCAATAAAAAGAAGGAGTTGTTATGAGACGTATATTGCGTACATCTATTATTTTTTCCATTATATCTGTTTTCCTAATTGCCCAGGATAAATCGAAATCAATCCTGCCGGGCCCGGATCGGTCTGAAGGGGAAGGCCCATTTAAACGATTGGTGATTCGCGGTGCCACCGTTATTGACGGTTCAGGTGCGCCGCCTCGAGGACCTGTGGATATTGTAATTGAAGGCAACAAGATCACTTCTGTAAGTGGCGTGGGATATCCTGGTGTTCCTATTAATGAAAAACGCCGTCCCAAACCCGGTGATTATGAAATTGACGCTCACGGCGCCTATGTGATGCCTGGATTCGTAGATATGCATACCCATGCAGGTGATCCGCAAAAAGCACCCGATACAGAATACGTATATAAACTGTGGTTGGCACATGGCGTAACGACTGTACGTGGTGTTGGATTAGGATCTCTTGAATTCAGTCTAAGTGAGAAAGAGCGTTCGGCCAAAAATGAAGTTACAGCCCCCAGAATTTGGGCCTATCAACGTCCGGGACAGGGGAAGGACTGGAAAGGCGGTTCCATCAATGATCCTGCGACAGCACGAAAGTGGGTGAAATACGCAGCTAAAAAAGGTGTGGATGGACTCAAGCTTGGTTCTTATGAACCGAGGATCATGGCTGCCCTCATAGATGAGGCGACTAAGAATAATTTGGGCACTACAGCCCATTTAGCCCAGACTGGTGTGGCCCGGATGAATACCATAGATGCAGCCCGTTTGGGCCTCGGCACCCAAACCCATTACTATGGCCTGTTTGAATCCATGTATGAAAATAATGACGTTCAGCCCTGGCCCGTGGATATGAATTACAGTAACGAACAGCACCGGTTCGGACAGGTGGCTCGCCAATGGAGTCTGGTAAAACCCAATGGCGAAAAATGGGAAGCTTTAAAGAAAGAGCTGATCGAGTTGGATTTGACTTTGGACCCCACCATGACTATCTATGCCGCAGGGCGAAATGTAATGTATGCAAGAAATGCAGATTGGCATGACATTTATACCCTGCCGTCACAATGGGATTATTATACTCCCAGCAGACGTGCACATGGATCATACTGGTTTAACTGGACTACACATGACGAGATCGCCTGGAAAAAGTTCTACCAGGTGTGGATGCAGTTCTTGAATGAATACAAAAATGCCGGCGGCCGCGTAACGACCGGTTCAGATAGCGGATACATTTATAAACTTTATGGATTCGGTTTTATTGAGGAATTAGAACTCTTGCAGGAGGCCGGGTTTCATCCGCTGGAAGTGGTGAGAGCGGCGACCCTCCATGGTGCGGAAACACTCCATAAACCATTGGGGACACCCGTAGATTTCGGTATGGTGAAAAAGGGGATGTTAGCAGACCTTGTCATTGTGGATGAAAACCCCCTTGCAAATTTCAAGGTACTCTACGGCACCGGCGCAATCAAGATCAATGAGAAGAATGAAGTGGTTCGCGTGGGCGGCGTGAAATACACAATTAAAGATGGCATCGTATATGATGCCAAGCAGCTTTTGAAAGATGTCGAAAATATGGTCAAAAAGGCCAAGCGCCGTGATGGTGATTTGAAAAAATATTAATAGAAAGATATCAATGAAACGCATTTTATTGAATATGGTTTTAGGATCGGTGGTTTTTGCACAAGCATCCGATAATATTAATGACAAAATTGACCGAATGGCGGATCAATTGGAGCGACAAGTGATTGAATGGCGGCGGGATTTTCACGAAAATCCAGAATTGTCTAATCGTGAATTTCGTACGGCGGAAAAAGTAGCGAACCATTTGCGATCCTTAGGAATAGACGTCCAAACTGGGGTGGCCCATACAGGGGTGGTTGGACTATTGAAAGGTGGAAAGCCCGGAAAAGTAGTGGCATTACGTGCGGATATGGATGGCCTGCCCGTAAAAGAAAAAGTGGACCTTCCATTTGCTTCCAAAGCAAAAGGTATTTACCAGGATAAAGAAGTGGATGTGATGCACGCTTGCGGCCATGACAATCATATATCTGGACTCATGGGTGCAGCTGAGATTTTGGCTAGCATTCGAGAAGATTTACCCGGAACGGTTAAATTTATTTTCCAACCGGCAGAAGAGGGAGCTCCACTCGGTGAAAAAGGTGGGGCACCATATATGGTAGAAGAAGGGGTAATGAACAATCCCAAAGTTGATGCCATTTTTGGACTCCATGCCTGGCCCGGGTTATTGGGTACAGCCCAATATCGTTCCGGCCCTATGATGGCTGCGGCAGAGCGTATGCGCATCACGGTAACCGGTGTGCAAACCCATGGTGCCAAACCTTGGGGCGGTGTGGATCCAATCGTAATTTCAGCTCAGATCATTAATTCGTTGCAAACCATTATTGCCAGAGAGGTGGATATCACGGAAGTCCCGGCCATTGTGACCATTGGTTCCATCCACGGTGGTGTGCGGAACAATATTATTCCGGAAGAAGTGATAATGGAAGGAACGATTCGAACATTCAATGAAGATGTACGTCAACAAATTCATGCCAGTATTCGGAATAAAGTTGAAATGATCGCTGCTGCATCCGGCGCAGAAGCTAAGTTGGAAATATTCAGTGGCATCGCCAAAGTGACCTACAATGAGCCCTCCTTGACGGAGCAGATGCTGCCTTCATTACGGCGGGTGTATGGAGAAGAAAATGTGAAGGTTCGGCCATTCGTCACCGGTGCAGAGGATTTTCCATTCTTTACCGATCATGCCCCGGGACTATATTTCTTTAATGGTGTAGCAGTGGACCCATCTAAAGCGTCATCAAATCATTCGCCGTATTTTGCCGCGGACGAACGAAATTTGAAATTTGGCATGAAATCTCTCGCCCAGTTGGCGGTGGATTATTTATATTTGAATCAATAATTCGAAAGATACGTAGAGACCCCATTAATTGCGTCTCTACTACAAATTGAATTGATTTATACCTGTAATTATGAACTATGAAATATTTGGGAAGATGGATCATTCAATGGATAAAGTGAAGAACAAATTATTTTTTCTTATTTTAATTGTCTTCGCTTGTGAAGAAGAAAGGCCGGACCCCTTACCCTATCCATGTTATTTGATCCCTGAAAGCGGTCCGTGCAAGGCCGCAATACTCCGATATTATTATGATCGATCAGACAAACAGTGCAAAGAATTCACTTGGGGTGGTTGTGATGGGGTAGTTCCCTTTGAAACAATGGAAGAATGCCAAAATGGTTGTGGTGAATAGACCACTTATCATGGATGGTGCTATGGGGACAGAACTCATGGCTCGAGGGTTGGATTTGCCTCTACCATTATGGTCTGCAGAATCAAACTTAACCGATCCGGATGTGGTTAAATCTGTCCATCAAGACTATGTTAATGCCGGGGCAGATATCATTGGGACCAATACATTTCGTAGTACCACATGGACTTATCGTAAAGCCGGATTTACCCCAAAACGGGCGGCAGAACGGGCAAAATCCAGTTTAATGAAAGCGGTGGATTTGGCAAGATCAGCCAATCCAAAGATCACGGCAGGATCAATCACAACCATTGAAGATTGCTATGAACCTGAATCCTTTCCGGGCCGTGATGCGGCAGAAGACACATATGGGGAAAATGTAGAATGGTTCAATGAAGCGGGCGTAGATGTGATCCTGTTTGAAACCATGGGTCATTTGGATGAGATTGATGTTGCACTCAAATCTGTAAATGAAAAAAAAACTTGGTTGAGTCTGATCGTGAATGATGACGATCAATTATTATCGGGGCATCCAATGGAATCAGTATATGAATTGGCCAAGTACAAAGTTGATGTGCTCATGTTGAATTGCAATACGATTGATAAAACGGATCAGAGTTTACAAAAAATGATAAATAATTGGGGAAGAGATTGGGGTGTCTATCCCAATTTAGGATTGACTGAACCTGAACCTGATGGTGAAATGAAGGAGAAAGTGGATGACCGATCATTCAGCAAAATTATTTCCAAATACTTGGGCATGAATCCAATGGTGATTGGATCATGCTGTGGTTCTACACCAAAGCATACTGATATGATCTATAAATTGGTGAATCTATAGGGATTAAATATTTTTCCTTACCATGTATTGGTTGTTGCTTATTTTGAAATAGTAGAGGATCATGGATATTTTGATGCTTACCCGCAGTTATTTGTTGAATTATTTTTGCAAAATATAGATAGATGGCAATACTGGCGATCATTTGTTCGTAAAGAACATTTATCAATGTAAAATCCTCCGTGGTAATTATTATTTCTTTTTATTAATTTCGCCGGAACTTTTTAAGTCCGTTTGATGTATTTTAAACATTTATTATTTTAAATAATCAAAATTGAGGAGGTCATAAACCGGTGATAAAAGTCACGGATTTGTCCAAAAATTACGGCCCCGTAGAAGCAGTAAAATCAATATCCTTTGAAATTCAGGATGGAGAAATTGTGGGTTTCTTAGGTGCCAACGGCGCGGGAAAAACAACCACGCTCAAAATGATTACGGGGTATTTGGTACCAACAGAAGGAAAAATTGAGGTCAATGATCTTAATATCATCGATGATACCCATGAAATCCAGAAACAGATTGGGTATTTGCCCGAACTGAACCCATTGTATACAGAAATGCGTGTCTATGAATATTTTGAATTTCTGGCTGGAATTCGAAATATTACGGGGCGTCCGTTTAAAGATGCTTTGTCACGTGTTGTGGAAAAATGCGGATTAAATGGTGTCATTCATAAAAATATATCGGAATGTTCAAAAGGGTACAAACAACGTATCGGGTTGGCCGCTGCCATGATTCATGATCCGAAAATATTGATTTTAGATGAACCGGTTACAGGATTGGATCCCAATCAGATTGTGGAAATTCGCAGTTTAATTAAAAAGTTGGGAAAAGAAAAACTGGTGTTTATGTCCAGTCACATTCTACAGGAAATTCAGGCGACTGTGGATCGTATCATGATCATTCATGAAGGAGAAATTGTGGCCAATGGCACTAGTGATGAACTCATGAGTAACTTTATGGGGAATGTTCTGTTAAATATGGAAATCAAGGGTGGTGCAGTCGAATCGGTTGAACATATTCAAGCCAAACTCCCCAGTGTCAAATTTATTTCTATGGAAGATTTAAATGGCATTCAGCACGTTCAATTTGAATATGATAAAGGACAGGACCCTCGTGAAGAATTATTTCGTTACGCAGTAGACAATAACTGGTCTATCCTGAAAATGACACCTCACACCACTAACCTGGAAGATATTTTCCGAGATTTGACTACGGAAGGAAATATTAATGCTTAATATAAGAATGGTTTTTCGCAGAGAGATGTTGGGATTTTTTAATAGTCCAATGGCTTATATTTTTCTGGTGATTTTTGCAGTGGTAAATGGATATTTTTTTACCAATACTTTTTTCCTTTTCGGGCAATCTGATTTACGCACATTATTTGATATTGTGCCGCTGGTGTATCTCTTTTTTATTCCGGCCGTATCCATGGGACTCATTGCCAGAGAAAACAATATAGGTACAATGGAAATAATTTCTACATTACCCTTGAATACATATGAATTTGTCGTGGGAAAATTTCTGGCTGGATTTAGTCTCATTCTATTAGGATTGGCAGCCACATCTATTCATTTCTTTACGCTTATGGCGGTGGGAACCAATGTAGATATTGGTGCAATCTTTAGTGGGTATCTAGGTCTGGCTTTGATGGGTGCAACGTTTACGGCAATTGGTGTTTACAGCAGCAGTGTTACGGAAAACCAGGTTGTAGCTTTTATTATTGGTGTGTTTGTTGTTCTGGTCTTTTACATGTTGGATAAGACGCTGATATTTGTACCCCATTCTCTCGCGGGTCTCGTTCAGTTTTTAGCAGTGGATTACCATTTATCGAATATTTCTCGAGGGGTAATTGACTCCAGGAATTTGGTATACTTTTTCTCAATGATCGGATTTTTCATTTTTTTGACAATTCAAACACTTGAAGTGCGGAGGTGGAAATAGATTATGATAAAGTTTAAAAATATGGATTTCAAAAAATCCGTAATTGTTCCGGGAATGCTTTTGATTGTTATTTTATTTTTATTAAATGGAATCTCAAGAAACTATTTCTTTCGCTGGGATTTAACGGATAATGATATGTATTCCTTGTCCACGTCGAGCGAATTGGTAGTAGAGCAAGTTGACGATTTATTGACAATGAAAGTATATTTCTCCGATGATCTTCCGGGAGAGTATGCCAATAATCGTCGGTATCTACAGGATATTTTGGAAGAGTATGAAGCCTTATCAGATGGGAATATTCGTTTTGAATTTTTCCGTCCCGAGGATAATAAAGATATTGAACAGGAAGCGCAAAAAGCTGGAATAATGCCAGTCCAAATGCAGGTAATAGAAAACGATAAAATGGAAGTGAAGCGCGTTCTTATGGGGATGGTTATTCTCTATGAAGATAAGAAAGAAGTGCTGCCTGTAATTCAAACCACCACCGGTTTAGAATACGAAATAACTACTCGGATTAAAAAACTGGTTGAAACAAATAAACCAACAGTTGGAATTGCGCAGGTAGAAGGGCAAGTAAGCCAAACACAAAATATTCAAAATATATTGCGGCAGCGATATAATGTTCAAACGGTAAATCTATCGGATGAAGTACCCGTAGAAATTGGTGTTTTACTTATGAATGGTGTTTCAGATTCTCTTTCATCTAACGAATTAACGCATTTACGAGCCTATTTACGTCGGGGCGGTAATATGTTTTTGGCCCAGAATCGTGTCAAAACAAATTTACAAGTACAGCAAGCCTTTGTGATTCAATCCAATATATTTTCTATCATTGAGCGCTATGGTTTTACCATAGCTGAGAATTTGGTAACGGATCAGGTTTGTGGTCGCGTAAGTGTGCAGCAGCAAATGGGTCCAATTCGAATGAATGTGCCCATGGAATATCCATTGTTGCCAGTGGTACGATCCTTTAACCAAGAGGAGTCTTTGGTGGCCGGGCTAGAACAGCTTCAATTGATTTTTGCCAGCGAAATTCAACCGGATTCGGCCTTGGGGAATCAGGTCAATTTTGTACCATTATTATTTACGTCTGAGCATTCTGGAGAAATGAGAGGCAATTTTAACCTAAATCCTGATCCGCAACAAAATCCATTCTTGCGGATGTTTAATCAATCCGGGAAAATATTGGGGGCTCGATCAGAAAAAGTTGATGAAAATGGATTAATGAGTCAGATGGTTGTGGTGAGTGATTCGGAATTTCTATTGGATCAAGGTGGTGGCCGATCTCCGGAAAACCATATATTTATGATGAATTCAGTTGATTATCTCATTGGTGATCGGGATTTAATTGCTTTACGATCACGTGAAATCACATCCCGACCACTGGAAGAAATATCGGATGAATCAAAGAAATCATGGAAGTGGATGAACATTGTATTACCATCATTTCTCATCGTTGGGTTTGGATTGATTCGGATGCGGACGCAGAAACGCCGCAGCAATGTTTTGGAGGAACTTTATGGGTAATAATATGAAATGGCTTTTAATCGCCTTTGGTGTATTGTTGGTTTTGTTTGGCATTAATAAAATGAAGCAAAATCAATTGACTTCAAAAAGTGATCAAGTATTTGATATTGATAGAGAAGATGTTTTCCAAATCAACATTATTCAGGGGAATGATTCAATTTCTCTTTCTTTTAATGGTGAAAGTTGGACCATCGATGAAATTGATACACTTCAAGTAAAAGACACTACCATGGATCAATTTTTTGAAACTGTTATCAATGTAAAACGCACATCTCTCGTATCTAAAAATGCCGAGAAATGGGATAAGTTTAATGTGGGTGACTCCACCGGTACCCACCTGGTTTTAAAGGATTATAATAGTGAACCAATTGCGAATGCGGTTGTTGGACGATCTAGTGCGGACTGGTCTGCAAGTAATATTCGTATTGGAAAAGAGGTTGAAGTTTATCAAACCAATGAAAATATAAGTTTTCAATTAGATACTTCTCCAACTTATTGGGGAGAAGTGCCTCCCCCGCCAAAACCCGATTCCACTTCTGTTGATTCCCTTTAATTAAAAATTCCTTTTTAGGGGTTTTTTCTTTTTTATTATTTAATAGCCTGATAAATTGACCACCCGGTCAATAGTGCTTTATTTATGATATCAAACACAAATAAATTTAAACAATTAGCTGAAGAGAAGCAGTCTCGTATTGTGAATGCATGCATTTCTGAATTTGCAGAAAACGATTACGAAACGGCATCCATGAATACGGTTGTAAATCAGGCAGGAATTTCTAAAGGCTCCCTATTTAATTACTTTCAATCGAAAAGTATTCTCTATAACCATATTTACGAATTGGCTTTAAGAGAAGTAAAAACCTACCTCCGTAAAGTCCGAGATGAGACAGCCCAGCTTCCATTTAATGAACGCCTATCAAAGATTGTTGATTCCGGAGTTCAATTTATTGGTGAACATCCACGATTGGCGCGCATCTACTTTAGATTAGTTTATTCTGGTGATTCGCCAAACAGGGAAAAAATTGTTACTGAATTGCAAGCCATGTCGGAAGAATATTTGGGCAATATTATTCAGGATGCCATGGATCGAAACGAATTGGATCCCAATTTGGATAAGACTCAATCGGTCTTTTTTCTCGATGCTGTTTTGAATCGGTTTTTAAAAGAATATCATGAAGTCATGAATAAAAGAAGTCAGGACACTTTTGACAAAGAGGAATGGGTAAAAGGAATTACAAAATTATTTACAAAAGGACTTTCATAAAACGCAGAGACGCAGCGTCGCAAAAATTAATAGAATGAACGAAAAACAAAAAGAATATGCATCCGTCCAAGAGATGAACGATGAACAACACATTGGGATTGTAAAAGATATTTTTGCATCTGTAACGGATAAGTATGATTTTTTAAATAGGTTTTTATCGGGACGACGGGATGTGGCGTGGAGAAAGCGAGCCGTTTCTCAAATGAAATTTTTCAATACAAATCGATTTTTAGATGTGGCTACTGGAACTGGAGATTTAGCATTGGATTGTGCGAACACCTACAAAGATGTTCAAGTTACAGGTGTGGATTTCGTCGAGGAAATGGTGAATAATGGATTGAAAAAAGTGGACACACAAAATTTGGAACATCGCGTTGAGCTGAAATGGGGCGATGCAACAAATATTGATTATATTGATGACACTTTTGATGTGACAGCAATTGCATTTGGAATTCGAAATATTCCCAATAAGGAAAAAGCATTATCAGAAATGAAGCGAATTATTGTTCCAAATGGACAGATAATGGTTTTGGAACTCACCACCCCAGAACAAGGTTTTTGGCGGAGAACATACAGTTTTTATCTCAATGGCGTATTGCCCAAACTGGCAAAATGGTTTACAAAAAATTCTGCTGCATATGAGTATCTTGCTGACTCCATTATGAATTTTCCCACTCGTGGAGAATTTCTTGCTTTAATGGAATCCATTGGATTGAAAAATTGCAGAGCAATACCGCTCACATTTGGCGTTTGCACACTTTACATAGGACAAAAATAATGAATAAAAACAAAGCATTACAAAAACTGAACGATTTTCAGAAAAATACAATTACAGAATTATTGGGAATTGAAATAACAGATTTCGGGCCTGATTATTTTTGTGGAAAAATGCCGGTAGATCATCGAACAGTTCAGCCCTATGGATTGCTCCATGGGGGCGCATCTGCTGTCTTGGCAGAATCTTTAGGGAGTATTGCTGGTGGAATGCAGGTCAATCGAGATACCCAGACTGTTGTGGGTGTAGAAATCAATTGTAATCATTTACGAAGCGCACGAGATGGATGGGTTTATGGAAAAGCGACACCTGTAAAGATTGGGAGAAAAATTCAAGTGTGGAATATTGAGATTAAAAATGATGATGGAAAAATGGTAGCTGTCAGTCGATTAACCTTGGCAGTGATTGATAAATAATTATTAATGCAAAGACGCAAATAAAAGATTTAATGAACATTATTTCTGATAAAAATATTGCCTTAAAAGAACTCGTGATTGAGTCCCTAAGATGAAAGTGTTTAATGTTAAAATTTGAAATTCAATATATAAAAATAGGAGATAAACGATATGAATAATGAACTAGATACAAAAATACTAGGAATGTTGGGCGAAGCCAATTTTCTGACGATAGGGACCGCTGTAGGTAATAACCCGTCAGCGGCAAATGTCTATTTTGGAAATGATGGATTTGACATATACTTTTTTACGTTCAATCCATCTAGGAAAGCAGAACAAATACGCGTCAATCCAGAAGTACAGTGTGTTGTGCGTCCGGACGGTTCAGAGGGGATAAAGGAACTCCAGATCACTGGTAATGCAACAAAAATAAAAGACCCTGATGAAATTGAAAAAGCATATAATATGGTTTGTGAGGTCACGGACGCATTCAAGCCTTATATGGACGATGAATTTTTGAAGAAGAATGATGTGGTTGGGTATTACAAAATTAAACCAACTGTTATCAAATACGTTGATTTTTTTGCAGAAAAACAATTTGAATGGAGAGAATTTTCTGAAAATCAAGTTAATCTTTTGACAAAGGTCATTAAGGGAGGGCTCCGCAAAATCGGTCTATATCTCCGGGCGGTACGGGCACCCTTTTTTACAGCTACAATTGCACCGGTAGCCGTGGGGGCTGCCGTGGCTTATTTTAATTTCAAATCATTTGACTGGGGTCTTTTCGGTTGGACCATGCTGGGAGCGATTCTCGCTCATGCCGGCACAAATCTGGCCAATGATTACTCTGACCATAAAACCGGGAATGATGAATCCAACAAACTCTTTAGCCCCTTTAATGGAGGTTCACGAATGATTCAAGCTGGTTTGTTTTCATCTACGAAAGTATTTATACTTTCCGTGGCGATGTTCTTGGGCGTAATCAGCATAGGGTTAAACTTGAATACACAACTGCATGGAATGCCATTCGCTGTAAGTCCACTGCTTTGGGTTGGTATTGCCGGTGTTTTCCTTGGTATTGCCTATACAGGCGCACCGCTTCGATTAAGTTATAATGGGTTTGGAGATATTGCTGTTATGCTCGGTTTTGGTCCGGTGATGGCATTGGGGTCACACTATGTACAACATGCTGCGATTCAACCTCAATTGGGATGGGAGTTCCTACCCGTTGTGGCTGCTTCCGTTCCAGTAGCCGTTTTAGTCGGATTAATCCTATTTATTAATAGTTTTCAGGATTTTAACGCCGATCGGGAAGTGGGTAAACGAACGTGGGTTGTACGTACGGCTGATACAGGGACAATTGCCGACTATTCAAAACCTTTTGCGATCTATAAAGGAGCCCTCTATTTTACGTTTCTTTACGTATTTTCTCTTGGTATTTCGGGAGTAGTTTATAGCCAATTTTCAACACCGTGGATCCTGATTGCATTGCTGCCTTTCTTACTCGCAAAAAAAGCAATGAATATGGGTGGCACTTGGTTGGAACGTTGGGCAGAGGAGAATGCGGATCGCCAACAACTTCCTTATGAATTGCTTATGGTCAACGTATACACAATTGGCACCCACTTTATGGTTGGGATACTATTAACGCTCGGGTACATTTTGGGCACCATATATTAGTTAAACGCCCAAAAGATATAAACTTTATCCTCACTTTTGTAAACATAGATTCAGGGAAAGTATACCGATGGGAAACGCTTTTCTTATTCTGAATAATTGGCTTGTTAATCGAGTTGATTAATAGATTGCCCACTAGTGTAAATTCTAATAATTTATCCAACGTAATTATTTGGAGTAGATGTTGAAAAAATATGATTTAACTGGGATTGTATTCCTGATAATATTCATAGCTTTATTTTTTATCGGGGATTTATATAAGACACCCATTAATCCGGGTATGTCCTCAAGCCATCCTGTTGAGGAGGGAAAAGAGGGTGGTCCAAACTCACGATTAAAATTTGAATGGCTCAGGCTGAAAAGTCCCATTACCAATGAAATCCCGGATGGTATCAAACTTCGTTCCCTGAAATATGCAAAATCAATTCCGAAAGCAAATCGTTTACCGATCAGAATGAAAGGCGAACAATCTAACCAATCGAATTTAGAATGGACTTTACGAGGGCCATATAACGTAGGTGGAAGAACTCGCGGTGTTGTTATTGATAAAATGGATCCGAATACAATTTTAGCTGGGGGTATTTCTGGTGGGATTTGGCGAACAGAAGATAGTGGTCAAACATGGGCTAAAATGACTAAAAATCAGCAGCTTCACAGCGTGTCCTCTATTGTTCAAGATCCCAGGGATGGGAAAACGAATATATGGTATGCAACTACCGGGGAATTGAGAGGTAACTCAGCGGGTGCCCGTGGAGCTCCTTTTCGTGGGGATGGTATTTATAAATCGATTGATAATGGATATAATTGGGAATTGATTTCTTCTACATCCACAAATACACCTGAATTATTTGATAACTATCTCAATTATTCCTGGCGAATAAAAGTGCATCCAACGACCGGTCATGTTTTCACGGCTTCATTTGGAACCATTTATAAAAGTGAGGATGAAGGGACAACATGGAATGAAATTTTGGGAAATGGTGAGGATCGGTATACAGATTTAACCATGACAAGCAAAGGACTCATGATTGCTATTTTAGGCGATGAAGAATCAGATGGTCCCATTATGCGTTCTTTAGATGGGGAAACATGGACCAATATTACTCCCACAAATTTTACCACTTCCTTCAGTCGATTAGTAGCCGATATTTCTGAATCAAATGACTCCATTGCCTACTTTATTGGCAATATAAATGATGATCATATCTTTTGGAAATATAAATATGTATCCGATGATGGTTCAGGCACCGGTGGCTCCTGGGAAGACAGAAGTCAATTTTTACCGAATGATTACAATTCTCAAAGTGGATATGACATTCACGTTCGTGTAAGTCCAACGGATGAGAATTTGGTTTATTATGGCGGCACAAATTTATACTACTCAACGGATGGCGTAGCCACGGCATCGAGAAACTTCAAGTTTGGTGGTTATGGCACATCCAATCACCATCCGGACCAGCACGATGTTATTTTATTTCAAAATGAACCCTTTAAAGTGTTGTCTGCAAGTGATGGTGGTGTACATATCATGAATGATCATAATGCCTCGGATAAAAAGTGGGAATCATTAAACAATGGCTATGTAACCACCCAATTTTATACCATTGCTGTAGATCCATCTGGATTTTATCCAGATTTAGTCATGGGAGGAACTCAGGATAATGGTACTTATGAAACGACGGTAAAAGATGTGACGGATCCATGGGAGCAAGTGAATGGTGGTGATGGTGCCTATTGCTCAGTCATTCATTCTGGCAGAGCCTATATTATGTCATCCCAAAATGGATATACACTTATTAAGGATTATTCAAATCCTTTTGATTGGTCCTTTGGTAATGGGCGTTATAATAATTACTCTTGGGCTTATTTGCATCCACCGGAATTTAATAGGGATGAAGAAGCATTGTTTATTAATCCATTCTATTCTGATCCACTCAATGACCACATTTTATATTATTCTGGCGGGAAATATGTTTATCGAAATAAAGATGTATATTTGAATAAAACAAATTATAAACAACCGGATGGTGGTGGGTCTTATGAAAGTGTACATTGGGAAAAGTTGAGCAAATCATCTATTGGATCGGTGAGTGCTTTTGGTGCCAGTATAAATAAGCCTGCTCACCGGCTTTACTATGGCACTAGTTCCGGATACATTTATCGGTTGGAAGATGCCCATGAAAAAGATAAAGCTGTTGAGATTCGAAATAACATTGGTGCATTTGGTTATGTGAGCAGCATATCTGTAGACCCATATGACGGAGATAGGGTCATGGTTAGTTTTTCTAGCTATGAAACGAAAAGTATTTTTTATTCGATTAATGGTGGCGATTCATGGACGGATATAAGCGGAAATTTAGAAGAAAATCCCGGGGGGAGTGGGTCTGGCCCATCTGTGCGATCAGTCATTATTTTTCCATTAAAAGTTGGCTATCTATATTTTGCAGGAACCAGTACGGGATTGTATTCTACCTCTCAATTGGATGGAGCCAATACGCAGTGGGCTCAGGAAGGGTCTGAAACAATCGGCAATGTTGTGGTTGATATGATTACGGGACGTCCATCGGATGGATATCTGGCAATTGCTACCCATGGGAATGGTATTTATACGACTTTTGTTGATGGTGATTTGTTGACTGTGAATGATGCAGATATACCGACTGAATTTGAATTAAGCCAGAATTATCCCAACCCGTTTAATCCCACAACAACGATTTCCTTCAATTTAAAACAAGCTGGATCGGTGACTTTAAAAGTGTTCGATTTAATGGGAAAAGAAGTAGCAACTTTGGTGAACGGATATCAAGAATCTGGTGTCCGTCAGGCGATTTGGAGTGGAAAAGATGGCAATGGAAATGGCATGCCCTCGGGGATATATTTTTATCGATTAAAAGTAAATGGATTAGTTCTAACTAAAAAAATGCAGCTATTGAAATAGATTTCAGTTTTTAATTTAAGATCTGAGGTAGGATGCACCATTCACATCTACAATACATCCGGTGAGAAAATCATTTCCTTCAGATGCAAGCCACAAAGCAGTTCGTGCTATTTCTTCAGGATCGGCCACACGATTCAATGGGCTTTGGGCACGAATAGAATCGTCAACCATATCTGCCACACGATCGGTGGCTACAAATCCCGGTGCAATGGTGTAAACGAATATATTGTCTTTTGCCAATGCTTGGGCCATGGATTGTCCTAATGCATTGAGTCCTGCCTTGCTGGCGCCATAGGCTGGAGATTTGGGCTCACCTCGAAAAGCGCCTCTTGATGAAATATTCACAAATTTTCCGCCTCCCTTTTTCTGCATCACTTTCGCCGCGCAAAACATAAGATATGCAGGTCCCATGAGATTGGCGCCGATGGTTCGTTTCCAAATATCCTGCCAATCGTTATAGGAGAGTGAATCAAATTCATATTGCTCAACCACCGCCGCATTGTTCACCACAATATCCACGGTATCCAAGGATTGAATCATGGATTCTACTTCGTGTGGATTTGACAAATCTGCCTGTACGATTTGGCTATTCCCGGATAAAGATGCCTGCGTTTCTTCCGCGCCTGTTTTATTAGTGTTGTAATGGACAATAATTGTCCCATTCGCGTTTGCGAACGCATCACAGATAGCTCCGCCTATCCCCCCGGAAGCACCGGTAACCAGGATGGTTTTTCCTGTAAAATCAATTGTCATGAGATAATGATTTAAAATATTTTGTTAAGGCAATTATTTCAACACCCATCCCTGCTAAAAGGAATATGATTGTAGCGGGTTTCAAAATAGAAATATCAAAAATGACAAATGATGCATAAGCGAGGATTCCAATAATGATTAAATATTTTCCGATGCGGTGAAAGGGACTTGAAACTTCCATACGGCGGATGCTTTTGGGATATTCTTTTTCAACCCAATCATCCAATTCTTTCCTCTCTTCTGGTGACATTCTCATTTAAAAACCCGTTTTAAATTAATACTGATTACAGATAAAGCAATGGCTGCCATTACATCTGCAATGGGCGGTACACCGGGAAAGCCCTAATTCCAAGCCACAACGCCAGACAACCAAATTAAATATACTCTCATAATTTTCCTTTTAAAATGTTTTGGATATGGGATTCCAGAGTCCCCACGGGCTTTTCTATGATGCGCCCGATCTCAATATCATCACGATAAAAAATTAATGTGGGTGTGTTGGTAATGCCAAAGGTTGCGTAATCCTGAAAATACCCTTTTTTATCTTTGGTCAGTCCGATAATCTCAAAGTTTTCGTAATCATAATATAGTTCATCCAGAATCTTGTAAAGCCGGGGAACTTCCCTCTTGCTGTCGTGACACCAAGTGCCCATAAATATTTTGATTGAAATATTCTTTAAGTCGGCTGAATCAAATCCATTCAAGTTGGGGTGGTAAGCATCATACTGTTTAGGAAACCAAGTATAAGAGTCATGATCTGTAATTAATGATTTGGAGAGGAGTCCAAAATGGTTTCCATCATCAAAAATGACAGTGGGAATATTTTTGGGAATTATTCCGGTGCAACCGAGAAAACAGGCGCAGAAAATGGTTGTAATTTTGAATCTCATGGGGCGGAAATTAAATTGGATTTAATTGCGTACTAGATTTGTTTAGTTCGATGCATAATCTAAGATAATGATTAACGGAAAAATTATCAGTCGCTGAATTTAGATCCCACCGGCGCGCGGTATTTCTGGAAGGGGATCATAAGCAGATTTTTAATATTGGAATTTTCTTCCGGTGCCATGTGGGTATCAATACCGTAAGTAATTTCATCCATTTTATTCACGCTTGTAGTGGTTCTTAACATGTGATCCCAAATGGAAAAAATGTTGCCATAATTACTGTCTGTATGGGGTTGAATATAATGGTGGTGAACCTTGTGAAAATTGGGGGTAACAAATATATATGAAAACGCTTTATCTATCGCCAATGGCATTTGGATGTTTGCATGGGAAAAGTGAGCAAAAAAGGCAGAGATTGTCTGATACATCATGACCAAACCAAAGGAAGCACCGGATACAACAACGGCCAAGGATGTAAACAATAATCTGAAAATATTTTCACCGGGATGATGGCGTAAACCACTGGTCACGTCCACATTCGGATCTGTATGATGGATAATATGGAATTTCCATAACCATTTTACTTTATGTTGAATCCAATGGATCAACCATGCGCCTATTAGATCCATTAATATTAAGCCCAACAGAATGTAGAGCCACGGTGGTAGTGTTGCCAGGTTCAATAAGCCTGTGCCATTTGATTCGTTATATTTAACCGCTGCAAGGATTAATGCTGCACCGAAAAGATTCACAATGAGTGTAATGACTGTAAATGTTATATTGATGAAAGAATGCTTTATTTTATTGTAATCCATCTTAAAAAGGGGAATCCCGAATTCAAGAAGAAAGAAAAAAGCCAGTGTCGAAATAAGAAAAGCCGCACGAGCTTCATCAGATATGTTGGTAAAATATTGGATCGATTCCTGCATATTTATGCTCTTTATTTAACCAATGAGAGTACTATCAGTTCTTTAATATTGCAACTAAAAAGAGATTCAAATTTCTGGATGGTACAGTTTTAATAACTTCATTTTAATACACAAGTTTTTACAGACTTTAAATAAGAGACTAAATAAAGTCCCCATAACATATGGCACAAAGCATATACGGATAGAACTGATATGGTAGACTTAAAAAGATAATAGCTTAGTAAACATCCCAAAAGAGTTAAAGCAGATGCCAAAATATTTTGAAATTTTGGATAATCTGTAAACTTTATATTATAGAATAACCTTAATCCAGGTAAGTGGAATAAAAATGCTACAATTAAAATTCTTTTGTTATTCTGCATTTATATAAGATAGAGGCGTTTCATAAAGGAAATTACACAGAAATTACCCAGCAATGTGGGTGTCTCTTTTATTTAAAGGGTACCACTCCCCATTAGTTTTTACAGGTTGGAACTTTGGTTGAGTTTTTTGATCAGAAAGGGTAGAAGGGTAGCACTATTTGCTACTTGAGAGCTTAAATCCCAAAAGTTCATTGATATTAACCACTGCTTCTTAAGGCTACAAAAAACCCCATCTCTCGATGAGAAAACGGGGTTTTAGAGAGCGGGACCGAAGGGACTCGAACCCTCGACCTCCGGCTTGACAGGCCGGCGTTCTAACCAACTGAACTACGATCCCAAATATTAAAAACTTATTTTTTCTGGCGATAAACTAAAGCCAAAGGAATCACTATGATATATCCTACAAACAGGAGTATTGGTGCCAATGACAAGCTTTGAAAACTACTAACAGTTCCTGTAGCCATTAATGCGTATCCTATCAAAAGCAATCCTACACCAATGGTAAAAAGAATATAGTTAATTTTCCCAAAAGCCCATCCTTCAAAAAGGTGTACACTATTATTGTTTTTTTTATCGCCCATAGGGGCGGCAAAATTACTATTATCACGTTGGTCTACCAATCTGTTTTTGAGATTTTCCTTCATTTGGTGTCTCTAAGAAATTATAGAATAGAATTTGCTATACATGGGTAAAAAATAATAAGTTTCGCCCCCCGCAAATGATGAATAAATTTCAATTTCATCTGGGTCAGTCTTTCATTGGAATCATGGCTGCGGTGGTTCTGGGTATATTGTTGGCTTTTTACAGCCTGGTTTTATTCTGGCCCCAGGGCAACCCCTATGATTCGGTAAAAGTGACCATCCAAAAAGGTGCATCCCTCCGAGAGGTCGGTGTGCATTTGAAGGATCACAATGTGATTCGGAATACGCGTTCTTTTAAGTTGGCAGTCAAAACATTGGGATATGAAAAAGATTTTCCGGCGGGTCGGTTTAAACTTGTTAAAGCACAAACCAATTTCGACATTATTGACCAATTGGTCAATGGTGTTCAATTAAACAAACGGGTGACTATCCTTGAAGGTTGGACAGTTTCAACGATTGCCAAGGAATTGGAAAGCAAACTGGGGGTGGATGCGCAAGAATTTGAAACAGCGTGTAAAAATAAATTATTGCTTTGGAAGTGGGGGATTGACGGTGATTCATTTGAAGGATATCTTTTTCCGGAAACATATCAGTTGTCTGAGGAAGAATCCTCCCAGGAAATTATCAATCGCATGGTCGAAGAGTATAAAAAGCATTTTACTGATAATTTTCAGGATCGAAGAAAAAAAATAGGTATGTCAGAAAAGGAAGTCATTACACTGGCTTCAATTATCGAGGGTGAGGCGATTTATAACAGAGAGCGACCATTGATTTCAGGTGTATATCATAATCGATTAGAACTAGGCATGCGGCTCCAAGCGGATCCCACCATACAATATATCGTTGATGGCGGACCTCGGCGATTATTAAATAAGGATTTGAAAATCAAATCTCCTTATAATACATACTTAAACTATGGACTTCCTCCTGGACCCATAAATAATCCGGGAATTGAATCTATAAAAGCAGCTTTATTTCCGGCAAATACTGAAAACTTATACTTTGTAGCCCGAGGCGATGGGTATCACACTTTTTCTAGAACGAAGAATGAACACAACAAAGCCAAGAAAGAATTCCAAAGAATAAGGCGATTAGCCAGAAAACAGAAAGCAAAAAAGGGATAATAATTATATAGAATGAGTAAGTCAAATCTAAATAAAGTTCAAAAATCAGCCGTGGAAGCCTTCGGTAAACCTGTATTAATCTTTGCAGGAGCCGGAAGTGGAAAAACGCGCGTATTAACTTATAAAATTGCTTACCTCATTAAAAAGAAATTGGTTTCTGCAGAACATATACTTGCAGTTACTTTTACGAATAAGGCAGCGCAGGAAATGAAGGGCCGTGTCAATAAGCTGGTGCCCGGGAAAGAATCAGTTTTAAACATCGGTACATTTCATTCTATTTGTGCCCGGATTCTGCGAAATGAAATTCACCATCTTGGTTATACAGCCGATTTTTCTATATTTGATGTTCAAGATCAGAAATCGCTTGTAAAGGTTGTTATTGAATCCATGGACATTCCCAAAAATTATGTGACGCCTCAAGAGGTACGTCATAAAATTAGTAATTTCAAAAATAAATTAATCACCCCTGGTGAGGCCAAAAAGAAGGCTCATTTAGTCTTAGAAAAAACTTACGCGGATATTTACGAAAAATACCAAAAAGCACTCATTAAGAATAATGCAGTTGATTTTGATGACCTATTGATTCTCCCTCTAACTTTATTTGAAAAGCATCCAAAAATATTGGATAAATATCGTGAAAAATGGCAATACATCCTTGTGGATGAATACCAGGATACGAATAAACCCCAATTTATGTTTGTGAAATATTTAGCGGAAGGTCATCACCAAATATGTGTGGTGGGTGATGATGATCAGTCTATTTATGGGTGGCGCGGTGCCGATATTCGCAATATTCTTGATTTTGAAAAGAATTTTGGTAACTGCCATGTGTTCAAATTAGAAAAAAATTATCGCTCAACTGCCCATATACTTGAGGCGGCTTCATCCGTTGTTAAAAATAATAAAAATCGTGCCCCAAAAGAACTCATTCCTCATAATGGTGCGGGAGAAAAATTAGGATTGATAGAAACGAATGATGAAATGGAGGAAGCGGATGCTGTTGTTAATGCATTGGAAAAAGAAATTAAGCTTCAGAAGCGAAATTTTAGTGATTTTGCTATCCTATATCGCACCAATTCACAATCCCGTTCTTTGGAAGATGCCTTCCGGCGATCGGGTATTCCCTATAATATTGTAGGCGGATTTCGATTTTATGAAAGAAAAGAAATAAAGGATCTTATCGGTTATCTTTCTCTCATTGTGAACCCCAAAGACACAATATCATTACGTCGCGTCATTAATTTCCCTCCCCGGGGAATCGGGATGAAAACAGTGGATAAATGTGTCATTAAGGCTGCAAAGAAAAAAATGGAGATGGTTGAAGTATTAAGCGTTCCTGAAGATATGGGAATTCGAGGAAAACAGGCAGATTCATTAATGACATTTTATAATATAATTAAAAAATATAATGAACTTTTGCCAAAACTTAATGCGGGTGAATTGGTTCGGACCCTGGTAGAAGAAACTGGAATTATTAGATATTTTCGTGAAAGCAGTGCTCCCGAAGATCAGGAACGATATGCCAATGTGATGGAGTTTTTGAAGGGTGTGGATGAATTTATGATCAGAACTCCTGATGGTGGATTATCCCAGTTTTTAGAAGAAGTCTCTCTATTGACTGATCTGGATCAGTGGAACGATGAAACAAACCGCGTGACCCTCATGACACTTCACTCATCCAAAGGATTGGAATTCCTGGTCGTATTTATCACAGGGTTAGAAGATGGTTTATTTCCGTTGTATAGTGCGTTAGAATCCGTCGAAAAATTAGAAGAAGAACGACGATTGTTTTATGTGGGTTTGACGCGGGCGATGAAAAAAGTCTATCTAATGTATGCCAATCACCGAAGACGGATTGGTTCAGATGAATTGTATGGAATGGTTTCCCGTTTTGTATATGAAATGCCGGAAGATAAACTGGAAAAGATTTCATTTACCTCTGCCTTGACTCGGAAGGTGATTGGCGGCCGCCCAGGTCGATTTACAAAAACGGCTGTCAGTAGAACGGTAGTGGTATTTGATGATTTTAGAGTTGGGGACTACGTTGAGCATGCGATTTTTGGTATTGGTAAAGTAAGGGCATTAAGCGGTCAGGGAGAAAACCAGCGGGTAGGTATTGTATTTAAAGATGGACTAAAAAAGAAACTTGTTGTAAAATTTGCGAATTTAAAAAAGGTGGTATCACCGGAAGACTAATCTTTTTTTATCTTTTTTTCTGATTAATCAGACCTTTTTATTTATATTATTTCTTTAAATGAATAGAAACCTATTCATATATTCTGAGACTCAATCTCAATAAGAATAAAGGAATTTATGGCTACTTACGACCAGCTAAAAAGAGCATTAAAAAAAGAAGGATTACGCTATACTCAGCAGCGACAGTCTGTGTGGGATGAACTATGTGCCACCAATGATCATCGGGATGCAGAAGAAATTTATTTAGACATCCGCCAATCAGGATTAAATGTTTCCCGGGCTACGGTGTATCGTACGATTGACGTTCTCGTTAAAAATAAAATGGTCCGGAAATTAGAATTAGGGGATGGTCGGGCAAGATATGAACATAAAGTAAATGCAACCCATCATGACCATTTGATTTGTATTCAATGTGGAAAAATTGAAGAATTCATGGATGAGGTTATTGAATCACGACAGGATGCGATTGTGAAAAAAATCGGATATAAACTAGTGCGGCATATCCATCAATTATTCATTATTTGCAGTGAATGCGAATCTCCATGACTCTTATTGATTTGAGTCCGGGGGAAGTGGGTACGATCAACAGTATCAGAGGAAATCGGCATTTACAAAATCGGCTGGTTGAATTGGGTCTTCTATCTGGAACGGATGTTCGGTTGGTGAAGTGTACGCCATTTAATGGTCCTGTGGAAATAAAAGTCCGAGATTCCTATTTGTCGATTCGATGGGACGATGCCCAACTTGTTGAACTGAAATGAAGAAATTTCACTTTTTTGAACCCGCACAAAAATTGACTCAAAATTCCCATTGGGTAGCATTGGTTGGTAATCCGAACTGCGGAAAAACAGCCATATTCAATCTGCTAACTGGATTGAATCAAAAAGTATCTAATTATCCAGGTATTACTGTAGAAAAAAAAGAGGGTATCGTTTATGCTCAAGGGGATAAAACATTTAATTTATTAGACCTTCCGGGCACTTATAGTCTTTCGGCAGAATCGTTCGATGAACAAATCGTTTCTGATCAAGTGTTAAGTTGGGCTAAAGGAGAAAACCCACCAGCCGTTATTGTCTCTGTTGTGGATGCATCTAGCCTGTCCAGAAATTTGTATCTCACTACGCAACTTCTTGATTTGGACATTCCCATGATTGTTGTATTAAATATGATGGATCAATTGAAAGATGAGAACCAAATTGACATTCAAAAGCTGAAAAAAGAATTAGGCGTGTCGGCGGTTGTTCCCATCTCTGCAAAAATGAATTGGGGTTTAGATGTTTTAAAAAGTGCCATTCAAAAGTCGTTGGTTAACTTGGCCCAGACGAATCATCAGTCCCAATGGATAAACCGGGATCTTTCCCATCAGATTAAATTACTTATAGAACCACATTTTTCATCAACAAAATTTGCTGTAGCCCATGCATTAAGATGTATATCCAGGAATGAATCCCTAAATGGTGAGGATACCCACATTGAAGCCATTCGAAATTCAATCTTAGAATTAGGATATAACACCGATACCTTAGAAGCCACATTGCGCTATAAATGGATTGATGGTATTCTGCCTTTTGTTCAGCCAAAGATAAGAACCAAAGTTCAAAAAGAAACGCGAAGTGAGAGATGGGATAAAATATTAACCCACCGTTGGATGGGACCCGCTATATTTATGGCCATTCTATATTTTATTTTTCAATCTATTTTTACATGGGCATCAATACCTATGGATTGGATACAAGCGGGAATAGATAATATATCTATTTTTGTTTTATCAAATATGTCACCGGGAATGTTACGAGATATTTTAGTTGAAGGAATTATCGGTGGTGTAGGAGCGATTGTCATTTTTCTACCCCAGATTTTAATACTGAGTTTTTTTCTGATGGTGCTGGAAGATACAGGTTATATGGCCCGAGTGGCATTCATGTTGGATAAAAGTATGACAAAAATGGGACTTCATGGAAAATCTATTTTACCCCTCATGAGTGCCTATGCCTGTGCGATTCCGGGTATTATGTCCACAAGAACAATTGATAGTTGGAAAGAACGCCTGGTGACCATCCTGATTTTACCCCTCATGAGTTGTAGTGCACGGCTGCCAGTATATACGTTATTAATCAGTGCATTCATTCCGCCCATAACTGTGGGAGGTTATTTCAATCTGCAGGGGTTGACACTGGTTGTGATGTATTTCCTAGGAACGGTTACTGCTTTAATTTTGGCAAAAATATTCAGTCGATTTATCAAAGAAAAATCATCTTCATCATTTGTGATGGAACTTCCGCCATATCGCGTACCAATTGCTCGATCGGTGATTCGCCAGGTTTTTATCCGGGGAAAATTATTTTTAGTCAATGCGGGAAAAATTATTATGGCTATTTCCATTTTATTATGGTTTTTGGCTTCTTTCCCAAAAGTAGATGCTTCCTTAACCGATGTTAATCCTATTCATCATAGTTATGCGGGTAAAATTGGACATGCCATGGAACCGGTAATTCGACCCCTGGGTTTTGACTGGAAAATCGGTATTGGGTTATTAACTTCATTCGCGGCCAGGGAAGTGATGGTCTCAACCATGGCCACCATATATAATGTAGAAGATAGGGGAGATGAAACAGTCAATTTACGGGAAGCCATGCGGAATGATAAGGATGAAAAAACGGGGGTTCCTGTATATACGCCATTAATTGCATTGGCATTAATGGTATTTTATGTTTTTGCGGCACAGTGCATGGCAACCTTTGCCATCGTTCGTCAAGAGACTAATTCCTGGAAATGGCCATTATTTATGATTGCATACCTTACGATATTGGCTTATGCAGGTGCATTTATTGTGTACCAAGGCGGCTTATTGTTGGGTTATAGTTAATGGATTGGCAAAATTTGTTGGCGGTAGTTCTCGGTCTTACTGCGTTAATCTACGTGTTTACACATTTCATGAAACAGGTTAAAAAGCCAGAAGTAGATCCAAAATGTGATGATTGTCCAGTCCCGGATTTGATGGATAAAAAAGAAAAATTAGACTAATGACTTTTTCATTAATAAATCGCCCTGTTTTGTTGAACCTTTATTTACAAATCCCAATTTTTCATATAATTTTATAGCCGGTTCATTCTTTGGCATTACCCGGAGAGTTAAGAATTCCATTTTTTCATTTTTAGCAAATAATTCGAGATTGTCCATGGTTTTTCTTCCAAACCCTTGATTTCGATATTCCTTATCGATGAAAATATGAAATATATGCCCTCGCTTGGTTTCGGATGAAATTTTTATACTCCCAATTCCCACAATCCAACTGTCAGACTTTATGACAAAACTATCAATGGGATCTTGGGTGTAATAAGTGGAAACCCATTTTTTAAATTTGAATGGATAGGACATATTTGGACTGGTCAAATTTAAATCTTTTGGGTTTTGAAACCATTTGCCCAGTACGGCTTCTAATATCCTGGCATCCTTTGTATGGGCATAGCTAATTTTTTCAATTGTGATGGACATGGGTTTTTTTTTCAGATATTATCGTAAGTTTAGACCTTAAATTTAAAACGAATGAAGCCCATAGTCCCCATTTCAAAATTTAAAGAAGGTGATTCAATTCAGGGGTTTTACCTTTGCGTGGAAAAACACCTACGGCATACCCGTTCCGGTGAATTATATCTGGATTTAATTTTGCGGGATCGTACAGGGCAGGTGCAAGGAAAAGTCTGGGAAAAAGTTTCGGACTTTAATGAAAAATTTTCCAGTGGCGATGCAGTAGCGATTAAAGGTGAAGTTGATATTTTTATGGATCGTCCTCAATTGACAGTAAAGCGCATCAATAAGGCGACAGTTCAGAACTATGCACGATATGGGTTTGATCCCGCATTGGTCGTTCCCACTGCCAATGCGGACCCCAATAAAATGTGGAAAGAAATCACCACGCTTATCGGGAAAATAAAAAATCCATTTCTAAAAAAATTATGTCATCAAATATATACAGTTAACAAGGATAAACTGATGACGCACCCTGCCTCCATTTCCATGCATCATAATTATCGTTCAGGGTTTTTAGAACACGTCCTATCCATGACAAAAATGGCCGTCAGATTGGGACCTCATTATCGATTGGATACGGATCTGGTGTTGACGGGCGTACTCTTGCATGATATTGGAAAGCTTCATGAAATAAAGTCGGATTATGAGGCATCATTTACAAAAGAAGGAAATTTGATTGGTCATATTGTGATTGGCAGAGATATGGCTCGGGCCACGGCTAAAACAATCAAAAAATTTCCAAAAAATCTTTTATTAAAAGTAGAACATATAATTCTTTCCCATCAGGGGAAGTATGAATGGCAGAGTCCCAAAAAGCCAGCATTTAAGGAAGCATTGTTGGTTCACCTCATTGATGTAGTGGATTCCCAAATGAATATAATGGACATGGCGATGGAAGATGATCCGGAAAAAGGGCCCTTCACAAATCGACACAATTATTTCCGAATTCCATTATTCAAAGGTGAGAATGGAACTGATTAAGTTAGTTCGGGCGGCTATTTTTTGCGCTCTGGCTGTCGGAATGGGATTCTCCCTGATGCTCATCCCTAATGTTGAATTGATTACAGTTATTGTATTTATTTCAGGATTATATTTAGGCATAGGATGGGGTACTATGGTTGGCGGCACGGCTATTTTTATTTATTCAGGGCTTAATCCAATGGGGTCCGGATTAGCATTTCCTCCATTATTTGTGATGCAAATTTTAGGAATGGCAATGGCTGGCGCCATTGGTGGATTGGTACGGCCTGTATTTTTTAAAAAAGAATTTTCAATTTCAAGACTTGCGGGACTATTCCTAATGGGATTTTCTATCACACTTATTTATGATGTATTTACATTGATTGCTTATCCTATCTCTGCAGGATTGGGATATGCAGGCGTAATGGCAGCCCTTGTGAAAGGAATGGGATTTACAGTTTTGCATGAAATTTCCAATGGATTAGTATTTATAATTGCCGTACCACGCGTCGTTAAATATTTAAAATAAAATTATGAGAAAACTTTCCGTCCTTTTGAGCCTGGTTGCAGGATTATTTTCCCAAAATTCAACTTCAATCCCATTTGATTGGGCAGGTCAAAACGGTATTGTCATAACCGATGGTGCTTTGTTCTGGAATCGAAGTTGGACATCCGGAATGCTGTTGTTTGATGGTACCTATACATCCTATCCCAGGCGATATGGTACCCATACATCTACGATATTTGAACCGGTAAAACCGGGAATATTTCCATCCTGGCGACCCTTGCCTGATTCCACCACTGTAGAAAGCTATTTTGATTATTATAAAGGGGATTATGCCTATGACCAGTTAGAAATTGGTGCAAATTATGACCAATTGAATTCCCACCTTGGGTTAAGAGCATTTAAACGAAGTCATGGAGGAAATACAGGTCATTATTTTTATCCAGGTGGCGGATCTTCTCCTATTCATCATTCTTATCGTATCGATTATGGGGCGAGTAAAAATGACCGAAAACTGGAAGTTTCTGCAGGGCGTTTTATCACCCGGAGTGGTTTACCTGATTCCACATCTAATGGATTGGAGAATGATAATATTCTGAATGCCGGTATTCGCTATCAGCGTCCTTTGGGAGATTGGACAATGAATGCATATTTCGGTCAATTTTTCCAACACCGTCTTATTCATCATTCGTCTATGGCTGATTCGAATTATCAGAATATAAATCGAAATCGATTGGATATTTTATTCCAATCACCGGGTGGATTTGGGTTTGGTATAAACCAGAATACGCAACAAATGAATGGAGATTCGACCAATCGCTTTCTAAGTTGGTCAACTTTTTATTTACAAAAAGAACTCAAAAAGATCAATCTGCTGATTGGGATGAATCAATTTAATAATGGTAGTGGTGATTATTCTTTTTCTTGGCAATCAGATTATCAAAAAGAATGGGATGCATTTTACATGAAGATTGTTTCTTCCGGTTCTCCAAAACCAATTCATCCTACATTTGACTATTCGGATCGGGTAACCACTTATGATTCTCTAAATTATGAATTTTGGAGCCACGCTATGGTAAAGGTTGGTTTTATCAACCAAAATATGCATGGGGATTTATTCGTTTCCATGGTTCATCGAAAAAAACGTGTATATGAAAAAGAGGATTCTAATATTCAATTTGTGGGTGGGAATATAGGATTTGATATAAAAAATGGATGGTCAGTTTACAGTAAAATTATTGCACAAATAGATTCATCGATTTATGGCGGCGGCATTGGAACCATGGCCACTGCAGGTATGCAGGGAAAATTGAGTTTGTTTAAAGGATATATGAAAATAGACACCCATCTTTGGATGGATGGGACAAATGGAAAATTGAAATCCTTTGGATTTGATCCCATTAAGCAAGTCCCATTTAATCATACAATTCCTAGTTGGGAATTGCCGGATAAATGGCTCATTCACTTTGAAGCAGTGGCTAATATTTCCGGTGTTATGCTTTCCTATAAAATCAATAATATTTTGAACGCAGTTGGGAGTATGGGGGGCGCATCCCAGGATGATTTAATGTGGGCTCGACCCAACCATGTTTATCCACAATTGGGGCGAATGATGCAATTTGGTGTTACATGGTATTTTAAGGATTAATCTATTTCTTTGACAAAAAGGGCGAAAGATCCTTGTATGGCCCCAACCTGATAATGTTGGATAAGTGATTTGGAATTATTTTATGTTCATTTCACTTATGCATTCTGTCTGAGTAATCAACGATGTAAATTCTATGTTATGATTTCTCCCCTAAAAAATGGATCTATATTGAACCGTTCAGTTTTGGTCCTCAATACCAATTATTCGCCTATGGATATTTGCACTGCCCGGCGGGCCATCTGCCTGTTTTACAATGAAAAGGTGGATATTTTAGAATCCTATCATGAAGCGGTTCATTCACCATCTGTAACCTTGTCATTGCCAAGCATTGTTAAACTGAGAGGTTTTGTCAAACACCATAAAATGGATGTTGTTCTCAGTCGTAAAAACTTGATGATTCGGGATAAACACCAGTGCCAGTACTGCAATACTAAAAAAGGATCTCTTACCATGGATCACGTTTTACCGAAGCATCGCGGAGGGATGGATTCCTGGGAAAATTTGGTTGCGGCATGTCAGACTTGCAATCGTAAAAAAGGTAATCAAACGCCAGAAGAAGCGAGGATGCCATTAAAACGGTTTCCAAAAAAGCCAAATAAAATCCACTACTTCCAACAGTTTATTCAGGAAAAACAAATGGCGTGGCGGCCATACTTATTTATGGAGTCTTTTTAAATGAAGCGTGTTTTAAGTGGTATTCAGCCTTCCGGTGATTTGCACCTTGGTAATTATTTTGGTATGATGTCCCGAATGATAAAGTATCAGGAAGAAAATGATCTGTTTTGTTTTATTGTCAATTACCATGCCTTGACGACGATTAAAGACAAAGATCTGCTGGCTTCAAACACATTGAATGCAGCCATGGATTTTATTGCTTTGGGTTTGGATCCAGATCGATCAACATTTTGGATACAAAGTGATGTGCCACAGGTGTGTGAATCAACATGGTTACTTTCGAATATTGTGAATGTAGGATTGTTGGATCGCGCCACATCTTATAAAGATAAATTGGATAGAGGAATGGCGGCAAATGTTGGATTGTATTCATATCCAATATTGATGGCTTCGGATATTTTGTTATTTGGAGGAGAAATCGTTCCCGTGGGTAAAGACCAAAAACAACACCTTGAAATGACAAGAGATATCGCTATTCGGTTCAATCAAACGTTTGGGGAAGTATTTGTTATGCCGGAACCAGATATTGAACAAACGACCCAATTGGTTCCCGGGATAGATGGACAAAAAATGAGCAAATCCTATGGCAATATAATCCCCATATTTGGCCCGGAAAAATTAATCCGAAAACAATTTATGTCCATTGTAACCGATTCTGCAGAGATAGATGAGCCGAAAGATACAAATACCCCTTTGTTCCAGCTTTATAGCTTATTTCTAGATGAGGATGGAAGAAAAGAATTGGCCGATCGATTTGCATCACCTGGTTTACGGTATGGAGATGTGAAAAAAGAATTATTTGAATGTTTTTGGAATCAGTTTGAACCATTTAGGAAGAAGAAAGAATACCTTTCAAATCATAAAGACTTCATATTGGAAAAATTAAAAATGGGATCAGAAAAAGCAGGAAGTGTTGCTGATATTTATCTGAAGAAAGCCCGGGAAGCCATGGGACTGAATTATAGAGAATCCAGTGTATAAAGTCCAACTCGACCATTTTGAAGGCCCCCTTGACCTCTTGCTATATTTTATCCGGCGGGATGAAATAGATATTTATGATATTCCCATTGCTCAAATCACGGCGGAATATCTCCAGATTATTGAAGACATAAAAACCATGAATTTATCAGTGGCGGGTGAATTTATTATTATGGCAGCCTCCCTGATGCGTATTAAATCCAGAATGCTTATCCCCCGACCGGAATTAGATGAAGAAGGTGAGCCGATTGATCCCAGAACTGAGTTGGTTCAGCAATTATTAGAATATCACCGATTTAAAGAAGTATCTGAAGAATTATCAATGAAATGGTATGACCAGAGTTATCGCCATAAACGGTCCGCGGATCAAAAGGTGGAAGGTGTTGATGATGTGGGTATTTACTTAAAAAAAGTGGACTTATTTGATTTAGCTCAGTACTTTAAGATAGTGATGGATCGGATGCCAGTCATCACGTCTTATGAATTACATCAAGATCCTGTGAGTCTGGACGAAAAGAAACATACCATTCTAAAGTCTTTTGATGGCGATGGTACGCTGACTTTCAAGCGGTTATTATCGAAATGTAAAGATAAAATTGAAATCATTGTAACCTTTCTATCAATTCTCGATTTGATGCGATTAAACGAGATTAGTATTTACCAGAATAAATTATTTGACGATATTGAAATACATCGTTTAGAAAAAAATTAATGGTACACGAGAATATAGACCTCATTATTGAAGCAATGCTTTTTGCCAGCCCCGATCCTTTGACCCAAAAAAAAGTCAATATAGTATTCGAAGATAACCCACCCAACTTGGAGGAAGTAATCCTGAGGTTAACCCAACAGTATGTTGACCAAGGAAATGCGATTGAAATTCAAAACGTATCCGGTGGATTTCAGCTCAGAACCAAACCCGAGTATGATAATTTTGTTCGCCGTTTACTAAATAAAACAGGACAGCTTCATTTATCCCAAGCAGCATTAGAATCTCTTTCGATTGTTGCTTATAAACAGCCGATAAGTCGGATAGATATGGAAGCAATTCGGGGGGTAGATTGTGTCGGCGTTCTTAAAACATTATTGAAAAAATCATTTGTTAAAATTAAAGGGAGAGATGAAGGACCGGGAAGACCCTTGCTCTATACTACGACGGAAGAATTTCTTCAAGCGTTCGGAATAAACCGACTTTCAGAATTACCGAAACTCAAAGAAGTATCAGAATTACTGGAAGAACAGCCGGCCCTTACAGATCAAATTAATGCGTTTAAATAAATATTTAGCCCAGTCAGGTGTTTCCTCAAGGAGAGAAGCAGACGAATTAATTCAAGGGGCAACGGTTACGGTAAATGGCATTGTGGAAATAAATCCCGCTTATAATGTACAATCGTCTGACGAGGTGCGTTATGATAATAAACGTATTCAACCCGAATCAAATATCCGCCTCATCTTACTGAATAAACCCAATGGATACATTACAACGGTTAAAGATCCCCTCCGGCGTAAAACAGTAATGGATCTCATTCAATCAGATGAACGCCTGTTTCCAGTGGGTCGGTTAGATAAAGATACTACAGGGTTACTCATTTTAACCAATGATGGTGAATTGGCCAATCGGCTCATGCATCCAAAAAATAGAATTCCTCGGATTTACAAAGTTGAAATCGATAATACTTTTCGAAATTGGGAAATTATTCGAATGAAAAAAAAGGTATATATCGGTCAAAAAGAATGGGGGCGGGCTGAAGTTGTTGAGCAAAAACAACATAAAGGGCGTGCCATTGTACGCCTAAGACTCTATGAAGGGAAGAAGCGAGAAGTCCGAAGATTGATGTTCCGTATGAAACGAAAATTATTCAGTTTGGAACGTATTCAGTTTGGCCCGATTGAATTGGGAAATATTCCCTTAGGTGCATGGCGAGATTTAAAAGAGAGTGAAATCAAGTCCTTACATAAAATGAAGGATTAATCTTTTTTATAAAATGTCATATTTATTGGTTATTTTTATATAGAGCCGTAAATTTCTTGGCTCATTGAGATTGGATTAAAGATGATTGTCGCCATAGACGGACCCGCCGCAACAGGTAAAAGTACCTCAGCCAAATTGGTAGCCCAAAAATTAGGGTTTACCTATATGGATACGGGTGCCATGTATCGTTGTATAACGTTGTCCGTTTTGAGAAATCATATTTCGTTGGCAGATGAGGAAGCATTACAACTTCTCATTCAGGAAATGGATATGCATTTCGAAAGAACGGAT